>Ga0310786_10000973_pt1 | contig 45808 bp, 30 predicted proteins | sample AusTroGonzalo_MG_FD_203881 | JGI IMG/M metagenome (GOLD analysis project Ga0310786, IMG submission 203881) | Bovine rumen microbial communities from tropical cattle in Woodstock, Queensland, Australia - Gonzalo_03 (v2) (version 2) | ecosystem: Host-associated > Mammals > Digestive system >...
CACCCCATTGCGCCATGAGATAATATTTGGTATAATACCGACCGAACCCGTCAAAGGGTTGTATTCCACCCGTGAGGCTCTGCCGATGCGGCGCGGGGGCTTCAGCCGGAAGGTTGAAGCCCCTTGCATTTTGTGACTGAAATGAAAAAGACAATTGTTTACATAGACGGCTACAATCTCTACTATGGCCTGCTGAGAGGATCGCAGGGCAGTAAATGGCTCGACCTTCGCGCACTTGCCAACGCAATGTTCAAGGAAGAACATGAAATCCTCTCCGTAAAGTACTTCACGGCTCGTGTCCGCACATATCCGCACAACATAGCCGCCGAGGAACGCCAGAAAATATATCTCCAAGCACTCTCGGCCTTTGGCGGAGTGGAAATCATCGAAGGATTTTACAGCAAGAAAAAGGCATGGCTTCCCCATGTCAACAAAAAGTGCAAGGCTTGCGAAGAATCCATTGCCGGAATGGCACATGTCGTTAAGCTTGAGGAGAAACGTTCTGACGTAAACCTTGCTGTTGCCGCCCTTGTCGATGCCACGCGCTCCGATGCCGAATGCTTTGTACTGATAACCGGAGATTCCGATCAAGCAGGGACAGTTCAGGCGCTCCGCCGCGAATTTGGGAAAACGGTGCTTGTATTCAATCCACGCGAACCCGTGTCCGACCATCTTAAGCGAGCGGCTTCCTACTACGCGCACATCCCCCGCGACCTTCCGGCGAAGTGCCAGCTTCCCGACATAATCCCCATCGGAACGCACGGCCGCACGATCCACCGCCCTCCTGCATGGGCATAGCCGCTCCCTGCGCGAGAGCCTGTACGCCCCGCGTATCTTCGCCCATCTATACCCCATCCGCTTCATCCATCAGTCCTTCCGCCGTCGCTACATCACGCGGCAACATTCTACACTCGATCCTATCCAAGATCTTGTCGCCCACCAATCCCCGACCGTATCACATCGACCGTATCACTTGACCCTTTTATACCTGACAATGGTTTCGCGGGGCCCCAAAGATTCCAGACACCACATTGAAGATGCCGCTGCGTTCATGCATCACACCTCAGGTGCGTTGCGCGTCGACATCCTTTACTACGCCCGACTTGAAATCGAACTTTGTCATGTCGATTTCGTCGACCGTGAACGGCCTGGCCGTCTTCCAGCCGCCGCGCGTGTAGTCGGGGAACTCGACCGGGCGCGAACCGCTGTTCACGGATCGCTCCGAAAGCTCGACTACGGAACTGTACGTCGCAAGGTCGTAGACGTCGGTGTCCATCGGCAGCCCGTTCTGCAGGCAGTAGACCCAGCGCAGGTCCATTATGAAGTCCATGCCTCCGTGCCCGCCGACCTTCTTGGCGACTTCGCCTGCAACTTTCCAGAACGGATGCTTGTACGCCTCTCGCACCTCCGCCGCCTTTGCCGCTTCGAAATAATGGTGGGCGCCGTTGTCGCCAACCTTCTCCTCGAACCCGACGCGGTAGGTGTCGTCCTTGATGCCAAGTATCGTGCCCTTCGTCCCGAGGTACTTGTTGCCACGGTCGTACGGCGTCGGCGTGCAGACGTTGTGGACGAGCTGCAGCACCTTGCCGTTCACGGTGCGCATGAGGCACGTGTTTACGTCGCCCTTCACCATCTTTGCGTCGTGCCGCCAGTCGCCGACAGGGAAGTTCGCCTCGCCGAACGCCTCGAAGCTCGCGCTCTTAGTCTCCATCGAGACGAGATAGTCGAACCTGTCGCCGCGGTTGATGTCGAGGCACTTCCCGGCAGGGACGAGGCCATGCGTGGGGTAGTAGTTGCCGTGATGCGTCTGATGGCGCTTGATGCGCCAGAACACGCCATCCTTCGGGTTGTACTGGAGATTGCGCTGGTCGTGCGTATAGCAGACCTCGGCCTGCACGATTTCGCCAAGCATCCCCTTCTTGATGAGATTGAACGCCAGCATCTCGTACTCGCCATAGCAGCAGTTCTCGAGCATGTAGCAGTGGCGGCGATGCTTTTCCGCAGCCTCGACAGTTTCCCAGCACTCGTCGAGATTGAATACGCCCGGCACCTCCTGCATGACGTGTTTGCCAGCCGCCATCGCATAGACGTTTATCGGGCAGTGAAGCGGACGCGGCGTGCAGGAATAGACGACATCGACTCCGTCCCAGTCGCAAAGGCCCTTCCATGCGTCTTCGCGCCCGTCGCGGCTCCATTCCCTCGCCGCGGGATAGCCATGCTCCTTAAGCCACTTCTGCACCGCGTCGAGCCGCTCCGGGTTGATGTCGGATATAGCAGTCACACTGCATCCCGGTATCTGCGAAAGACGCTCGACCGCCGGGGCGCCGCGCCCGCCGACGCCGATTACGCCGACGCGCACATGCTTCATCGGCGGCACGCGGAAGCCGTGCATCGGCGCGCCCTCGCCGCCGCCGATATTCCGTATGCTGCCGATCGATCCTTTGCTCATACATCCGGCAGCCATAGCTGCCGCACCCATCCAGGCGGCGCCTTTTAGAAACTCTCTCCTGCTCTGTGCCATTTATGCTTCCCTTTGGGATTGTGTTAGCTAACGCTTGCTCCGACAATCTGTCAGATATTCAAGGTGCAAATCAGCCCAACCGCCGCTGTCACCATAGGTGTTGTTGGCCGTTCCCGGATCACCGACGAGATAAAGATCGACAGTACGGCCAGCCCAACGCGACAGGTCTGCTTTGAAATCATGCCACAAATAGTCAGCGACCACATTCTCAGCCACACATTCAACAGGCGTGTTCTTTTCTTCACGAACAAGTATTCTAAAAAGAATTCCGTCGCCAGGCGTAGTACCTCGCATCTTGGCCGTCTTTGCATAGAACACCGCACCGTTAGATGGAATACGGATACGATATTTGGCGAACACGTACCCGGTTCTGCCGCTTTTGTAGGGTGGATGAAAGGAGAGCGTGCCCCCTCGCACCCCCTCGTTCGCCATGCTAGACCAGTCAATCCTTGCACCGGTTGAAGCATCTACTGACACCTCTTCATTCGTACCGCGAAGAACCATGCCTTTTCTCCAGACATGTGGCATCGGCATGCGGCGGTAGGCCTGTCCGACGGTCGGAACGGCACAATCAGGTGCCGACACCGCCGCTCGCGCATATTCTGCAACATCGGGTTCACGCCAACCGGCGGAAATCGTCACGCGATAAGAGTAGGCGTTCTTCTGTACATCAAATATTGCATGGCCCTTTTCATCCATTTTGAATGGCACGGGTCCCGTCTCCTTCGTTTCATCCTTGTCAAGCCCAACGATTTTCACAGCGGCATACGGCAGCATGATCTTTTTTGCCCCGAACGGAATCACTTCTTCCGTACCGTCCTTGCCGAACAGTCTGACCATTTCTCCATCCGTGCCGCCGCCTGGCGTTTCAATCCACTCTTTCTCCCTAGAGCAGATGTACGAGTATTCCGGGCCGCACGCAAAAGACATCCTCACGCCGTCGCGAACACCGTTGAACGAACACACGCCCTTGCCTTCGCCGAAGAATCCGTACGGCGGCAGCACGATCTTGCCTTTACCATGCTTGACGGAAAGCCATTCGCCGTCGCGGCTTCCGTTCACAACCGTCTTGGTTCCATCCGAATAGCGAACCGCAATCTGCGAACGGCGATAGTCGCCAGATGCAACCGCCTGTGATGTTGAAAGGAACCTCCCTTCAGAATCCGCGTAGCGAATCGACTCCGCACCAGCCTGCGTGTATCTTGCAGCAAGAGCCTGCACCATGAAGTAACTATACGGGACATTTCTGTACAGCAGAAAAGGCGAATGCCCAAATGCAACCGTGCACGCGACAAACGGATCCGTGTACTCCCACAAGCCTTTCGGCTGCCGACCTTCGCCGTAGAACATATATGGCGCGCCTACGCCAAAGTTGCAACAGAGCGGATGAAGACGCAAAAGGTCGAAATCCACCAGCCACGGATTGTCAGGTAGTCCGTACATTTCGTCCTGTGCGTAGTTTCCGTCCGTCAAACCGCAATACAACCAGTGACATCCGCCCTCAGAATAGACAGGGCCGCCCCAGCATTTCTTCTGAATTAGCATGATTTCGCCGTATGCGTAGAACGTCTGCGCAAACGATGCAGCCCCAGGCACTCTCGCGTCGTAATCTGCGCGACCCCATGGCGTAACTGCCGTGTGCACATCGCAGTACGCGGTGTTGAAATGAAACTTTCCCTGTATGACCGGAGTAAGTTTCTCGCACATCTCCACGGCGTAGAGCGGTTTCGGCGAATAGCAACGTGTCCACGCGGAAAGGAGGTCGCCATCCTGTTTGCGAGACACATAGTCTGCCGACCAATGTGCGTTCACGGGCGCAAGATCAGTGAAATTGTTGTACGGTCCGTAGGTGAACCCGAGCGTGTCGATCATGTAGCGGGCGTAGTCGTACTGCCCCTTGTCCCCGCCCTTTCCAGGCGCAGGATCAGTCCTAAACGTAAAGCTCTCGTACCCGTCGCGCCAGCCGGTCTCGTGGTCGGTGACTACCATGTGCCTGATCCCCATGCGGTGGATCGACTTCCAGTAGCGACAGTCCCTGTCGCGGTCCTTGCTTGCGCCATACGATCGCCATGCTCCAGTGCCGGTTACGTGCTTCCACGGCGAAACTGGGTTAGGCACCACGGGCAAAGTCTCGGCGAAGTTTGTGGAAACGGTCCACACGAAGCGTTCGTACGCATCGTTGCGTTTTCCATCCGTCTTTGGCGCGTATTCCACTCCGCCATTCGCCGCGACAGTACCGTCGTTGGCCTGCCTCGCGGGGAACGGTTTTGACGCCGACGACTGCGTCCAATCTACCGTGGCGGAGACGAATAGCGGCATCTCGCCAATGCGCGTGGAGATTATGCAAGGCCGCTCGACGATACCGAAACGCGAATAGGTGTAGTACGGGACGGGCACGACGTCTACATCCTCCCCCACATCCGCACCGCCAAAGCGAATCTCCTCTACACCCCCGCCCTTTGCCGTCACATCGGCAACGACAGAATTGCCTATCCTTCGGAATCGAGCCACGGCAGCATCAGACGCCGAACGCGGCCATATTCCGCCACCCTTCGCCAGCGCAACCCAAGGCCCCTTCCTATATCGGAACGCAAGATCATCCCACGAACCGGATTTCTCGGGAAACCGGAACTCGATATTCCCGTCTTCAGGAACCACAGGGACGACTGTCGTCTCGACAGTAGGAAACGGCAACCTGCCACTCCCGGTATTCACGCCCTGCGGTTGATCTGCAAATATCTGTACCCCACGCTTGGCGCGCGGCGGAAAGGACAGCGGCGAGAATTTCTCCTTGAACACGCAAAGCGAACAGAAGTCGAGCGAACGATCCTCGCTATTCGTTCCATGCATCACGGAAAGCCCCGTGAAAGCACCGCCGTTCTCCACTCTCTTGGCGATGTCAGGCGACAGACGCTTCTGGAACACGCACCACTCCTTGTGGTGGATGTGCGCTAGGGCGAGGGTGAACGCCTTCCCCACAGCATCGGTGAAATGTGCCTCAACCGATGTGCTTGGAGTATCTTTCGGCTTACCGTAAGAATTATTGCCGTATATCCAGCAACTTATGGCATCGAAAGCCCCTGTGACTGCAATCGGCGCAGGCGGACGAAACACCACCTTCGGCGTGCCAGAGCCAGCCTTGCGATATGTTAGCCGCGTGACGCTGTCACCGAAAAGGAGATGGTCGGTAGCCTTCGCAAGCGATGCCACCGCATGTTCGGTCTCAACCGTCCATCCCGCAGGATCGGCAAAGGACACGAGCGCAGGCGCGTTTTCATCCGCAGTGCGTCCAGCCCATACCATCTCGTACGGACGCTTCGCGTCTTCTTCCGACAAATTGGTCGATGCGCCATAAGCTGCAACAGCAATGGTAGAAGACGCAAAGACAACTGCTTGTTTAGTTATCATTAAAAAATCACCAGCATGCATCCAGATCTACCCTTGAACGTGAGATAGAGGGTTTTGTCCGCCGCGATGTACTCCAACTTGGAATCTTCGGGTAGATAGGCCTCGTTGTTGCGGTTCAGCGCGTCAATGTCAAGCATCAGGTACCCACCGACCGTGAAGTTGGCGACATCGGTGACGAGCGGGATGCGCGTTTTCTTCAATGGGCGAGAAAAGCCAGATGCGTCCACCTCGATGCGGGCATTTCCGCAAAGCGCAATCGGACGGCCGCCATCGTGCGACACAGTTCCTTGGAGCGGCGCCTCAGAATATCCGTTGGCTGGCAGAATGTAACGGAGCGCGACAGGATTGTCCAACGGCTCCGTGCCGAGGACAGGGCCGCCTGCGGATGTTCCAGAGGTGAACGAACCAAGCGTCATCGCCACATACACGAAACCGCCAGAATACATTGAGGCTTCCGAATTGATGAACTTTGGATGCGTCCCTCTGAACTCTATCGCGGATCCAGGGCAATTGGTGTAATTGCAACCGACATCTGTGTATGCATATCCCGTACCCTTGTAATAGCCGCTGAAATTGCCGTTGTTTTCGTATGTGGCATCCTCGATCACAAACACGGCGTTCGCAACGCCCATGCCGAACCGCAACCCGTTTGTGCGGTGCTGCGCCCACCGCGTCGCTCCGTTTTTCAAGTGAACCCTCGTGCCGCTGCCCGTCAACTGGATGCCGCCAAACGCCGTTCCTCCGTCCTGCACAAGACGTGCGCCCGTACCGGAAAGAACGGTGCACGTTCCCGTAACGCAGGCAGATTCAGCGATGGTGAACACGTTGGAGACGCCCTGGATCTGATTCGCCGCCGAATGTGTCCATTTGCCGCCGGTGAATACGACGGTATTGGATGCACCGGACATGGCAATTGCACCGCTTCCGACGCCGCCTGTCATGGTGAAGACACCGTTCGTGCCAGCCATCGATACGGGTGCTTCGAACGTTCCGCCGACCAGCAGGAACGAATCAGATTTCGACACGCTTTCCCACGTCAGCGTCTTTGCCTTGAACGACGTGGTGCCAGAGATTGTAAGGCTGTTGCGGCCAGAAGTGGAATAGAAGAAAAAACCTGCATACTGATTGTTGTTGAAATAGAAATCGACGTCAGAATTATGGAATGTCACGTTGCCGCCTGTTCTACACAAGTTGAAACGCGTCCCTTTTATGGTCGAGTTTGTCACCGCAAAGTAACCAGGTTTTGACTCGGAGTAGTTGGCGTAGCGGATGCCGTAGTTATCCGTATTCCACGTGAGGCTATTGGTCTGGTACATGGCGCCGCCATCGATCAACACGCGGGCGGGATTACCATTGAAGCGGACACCAGCTGTGGAAGTGGTGGGCGATGGGAAATCTATAATGCCTCCATTGACTACCTTGACTATACCATCCTCCCAGTCCTGGTTGAACGCCACCCTCCTCGTCGATCCCGAACTAGACTTTATGCTCACGAAACCGCCGTCAATGATGAACAAGCAACCAGATTTTCCAAGCATACCAATCAACTGATCTCCTGTCGGAAGTTCAGAAAATACAAGTCGCGCACCTTTTAGGATCTTGGTCGTGAAGCCCTTGCCATAGGAACCATTGAACCGCCAGTTCGGCTGTTTTACATTCATCGTGGCGTTAGTGAGGATGAACGTGCCGTAGTCGCCTCCCGGCAAAAACCGATGTATCGAACTTGCAACGTCCACCGTCCCATTCTTTATGGTGAGCGTCGCGTTTTCGCCGATCAACATCTGCGACGTGCCGGAATCATCGTTGAACGTAAGTGTTCTACCGCAAAGGTCCAGTTCGCGCTCCGAAGTCTCATTCCAATTCATGCTACCAAGCGTCAGCGCCTGGCTAAGAGTAAGGCCTGCTGACGGGCAAAGGAATCCAACGGGAAATGTCGCCGTGTCCGCTGTCGTCGGCAATGTCCCGCCCCAATTTTCAGGAAGTGTCACATCCCCAGATGATGAACTGCCCACATACTCGATATTCGCCGCCATAGCCGAAATGACGGGCACAAACGCACCTATCACAAACGCAACGACGATGTACAATAGTTTTTTCATTTTCTTTTCTCCTTTGTTTATGCCACTAGGCGTAAATTCATGGTTTTATTACACGACGTTACATCGGCCATGGCTACCGACACGGATAGACCTGCCATTGCCAAAACAAGCATCCTGTAGAGTAGAGACCCACGCCTCGGCGTTGTCGCCGATGCGACTTCCCCCTCGTCAAACCGGACGTGCGGATTTCCCGCATGCGGCTTCCCCCGGATAATTGTGTATGTCATAGCTTGGTTTTCCTTGCTTTGCTTTTGCAAGTTGTTGTCATGAAATAGAACGACATGATCACGTTGCCTCTTCGCTTACATCCATTGCGCCGAGTTCCGGCAGCAGCTCGAACAGCACAAGCGGGTCGTCTGTGGCGATATTGTCGAACCCAAGTTTCCATATCTTCCGCAGAACGTCCTTGTTCGCCCCCTCCGTCCATGTGAAAGACTGCACCGTTATGCCCCTGTCGTGCAATCGCCTTATCGCCTTGCGGATGCAGTCTGACGACGGGCAGAACGGATCCTGCCGCGAGAGATCGGTCCGTATGTGTATCTGTATCTGGCTTATGCCCTTCCAGCCTGACGCCTCCATGCGGTCAAGGGAATCCTCAAGGAACTTGTTGGCCTTTAACACAGATTCGGGGGTGTTTTCTTTCGGCCATGTGCCGAGCCATACCATGCCGAGTCCGCCAGGAACGACCTCCTGCCAACGAGCCATCAGTTCGAAACGCTTCGACGTATAGTATATCTGCTTCTCCACTCCATGCTTGCGGGCAAGCTCCGCGACAAGCTCCGGCGGCGCACCCTTCTCGTCAAGGTAGAGGAGCCGGTCGGGACGCCCGGCCATTGCCGCAAATATCGAGTCAATGGTCGCGATGCGCGTAGACGAATACGAGGGGTCGAGATAGGAGCCGACGTCAACGTCGCGAATATCTGCCCAGTTGAGCATCTTAACCTCCGTAGAAGCAAGCTCGCTCGGAATGCCTCTCGTCACACGTTTCAGCGTATTGTCGTGGAGGGCGATTACCACTCCGTCTTTTGTGAGCCGGGCATCGGCCTCAGGCGCGACGCCATGGCCCCAGCACCACAAGAAAGTCTCAAGCGCATTGTCTGGGCGGGTGCGCCGTCCTCCTCCACGATGCACCTGGCACCTGAACAGTTCTGATCCCTGTGGCGGCACGTCAGCCATGGCTATCGCCACGGATAGACCTGCCATTGCCAAAACAAGCATCTTCATCTCTTCTCCTTTCCCTTTCTCGCATACCCGTCGGCGGGGGCGTTCCAGGCGAGCAGGAAGAGCGACATGCCGACAAGCGCGAAAAGCACGATTGAACCGAGAGCCACGCCCCAACCGAAATGTTCCTTGATGAACGCGATGCCAAGGCCGGAAACGACGGTGGAGGCATATCCCATGATGCCCGTAAATCCATTGGCCATCGCGGCAGCATCGTTCGTGGCTTGGTTGGCGGCGATGATGCCTGTAAGACCCTGCGGCCCGTATATCCAAAAGCCGGTTCCCATCAAAAGCAGCGTCGCCCATACGCCCGATGCACCATCGGGCAGAAGCCAGAACCCGAAAGCAAATGTTGACGCGAGCATCATGCAGAACACGCAAGTCCTTGCGCCGCGCCCACGAAAAACCTTGTCGGTGATCCATCCGGCGAAGATCGTTCCGGCGACGGCGGCAAGCTCGAATGCGATGATCATAAGACCGCCCTTCTCGACCGGTATGCCCTTGTACTGCTTGAGGAAAGTCGGCCCCCAATCGAGGAACCCGAAGCGCACGACATATACGAAGAAGTTTGCGATTGCGACAATCCATATGACCTTGTTGCCGAAGACCAGCCTGCGGCGATCTGCCGTCGTGGTTGTCGCGGACGGCTTGGCGCCACCTTCAATCTCCAGCTCGTGAACCCCTGCCTCCGCAGGCGAATCCTTGACGCAAAAGAAGCAGAACACCGCGCCAAGTCCGGCAAGCGCAGCGGGAACGTAGAAGCACCAACGCCACCCGAAGCCGAGGGCGAACAGGAGCGAACACACGCCGAGCGCCAGGAACGCGCCTATCGAATGCGACGAATTCCAGATAGACATCTTGGTCGCCAGCTCCTTCGGATGAATCCAATGCGCAAGCATCTTCGCGCACGGCGGAAAGCCCATGCCCTGCGTCCAGCCGTTCAATATCCAAAGCGCGGCAAACATCGCGGCAAGTGAGGAGCAGCCAAATAGAAAGTTGACGAGCGCACATAGCGCCAGCCCCGCCGCCATGAAAACGCGTCCGTTGAGGCGGTCTGCCCAGAAGCCGTTCACGAAACGGCTGATGCCGTACAGGACGCCGTGAGCTGTCATGACCAGCCCCAGCGCATAAGTGGATATGACGCCATCTTCAAGCATTGACGGCTGCGCCATGGAAAGGTTCTTGCGCGTCACGTAGAAGATCGCGTATGCGACGATGCTGGAGAAGAGAAATCTTCCCTGCGCGCGCCTGAACCGAACCTCTTCGTACGCCGTCATCTGCCCGACAACACCTCCATGACGCGCATTATATCATTTGCGATGGCATCTGTCGCGGCCACCGCGACGTCGTGGAACTGGAGCCCTTCCGGAATAAGCCTGACGACATCGTACACCGCGCGGCCTCCCGCGAGTGCGCCGTAGGTGTAGTAGTTGACCTTGCGAATGCCCGCCGCAATCGCGGCATGGTAGTCGCCGTCCGTGAGGCCGGAGCCGCCATGCATGACGAGAGGAAGCCCGTTCGTCGCCTCGCGGACGCGTTGGATCACGTCGATTGAGAGCTTGGGCGTCGTCTTGTAGATGCCGTGGACCGTGCCAAAGGAAATGGCAAGCGCGTCGACGCCGGTCCGCTCCGCGAATTCCGCCGCCTCTTCGGGCTTTGTGTAGAAGTCTTCCGGCGTGTAGTCGCCAAGTTCACCGTTGAAGTTGCACGGCATGGAGCCAAGTTCCGCCTCGACCGTCGCGCCGAGCGCATGGGCGGACTTCACGACGCTGGCCGTCGCGGCGGCGTTCTCGCCAAACGGAAGCGCGGAGGCGTCGAGCATCACGGAAGTGAAGCCCATCGAGAGCGCAAGCATGCAGTGTTCGACGGAACTGCCGTGGTCGAGATGCACCGCAACAGGCGTCTTGGCGGCACGGGCGAGCTGAAGCATGATCGGCCCAGCGACGGCAAGCGGCAGGTACTTTTCGTGGACGGCGGCATGTTGAAGGATGAACGGCTTGTTCAGGTCCTCCGACGCACGTACCGCCGCAATCGCCGATTCAAGGGATGCGCAATTGAACCCTCCGACGGCATAGCCGCCCTTCGCGGCATCCGCCAGCATCTCCTTCATGCTTACGAGCATGTCAGGCTCCTTTCCTCTATAAGTTCCCTTGGCGCTCCGATTTCGATCTTTTGTGCATTTGCTAGAAGATAGTCTTCGGCCTCCTTGCTCCAAAGACCGCCGTTGGCGGAGCAGATGCGGTCGAGTTCAGCGAAGAAAGGATCGGTCTTCCCCTTCTCCGCGAAGTCCGCAATGGCCGTCATCGGCATCGAAACGTGCGTGTAGACGAGGCGCTTCCCGCCGGGGACGTCCATGAGGGTCAACGTCGTGTCCGCGGCGGAGTCCAGCCCGCCGACGTGCGTTACCATGACTTCTGGATGCAGGATGCCGCGCCCGATCCAATCGACGGAATCGACCATGTCGCAGACAAGGCTGCCGGAGTTCGCCGCAACATGGTGCATCATGTAGTGCACGTTGTAGAAGTTGAACGACGCAGCGAGGTTCTTGTCCTTCGGACCCGCAAAGAAGTTGAGGCAGCCGTCGTAAGCAAGCAGTTCAGAGCATTGGGAAAGGAGCGCCGGAACCGCCGCCATCACGAAGATGTCGTCGTAGCCGCATTCCGCCGCGCCATCCACCTTGTTGTACGCCTTGAGCGAGCCGACGGGGTTGTTCATGCCGCGCGTGTTGACAAAGTGCAGTTCGACGCCATTGACCGCACCATCCGCCCGTCCATTTTCATATACAAGCCCGAACATCCGCGCTGCGCGGGCGAGACGGGTGTCGTCTACTTCCGTCACGACAAGGCGGCGCGGACGTCTTTCCGGCGAATTGCAGGCGATATCGACGCAGCCTAGCCCCATCGCGCCGCAGCCAGCCATCAGCAGCATCGCGCCGCCGTCCTTGATTCCCTGGACATGTGCATGTGCCGCCTGTTCGTTGTGGTAGTTCGCGCGAAGACCGGCAAGGACGCAAGATATCGGCTCGGCGAGCGAGCATTTGAAGAATGCGTCGCCCTCGTAGGGGAGGAGGCAGCCCATCTCCATCACGATGGACGGCAGGCGGACATGCGTAGACTCGCCGCCTGCGCCGCGCCATGAGTAGCCTATTACTGAATCGATCTCGTGCCCCGGCACGTTCAGAGTGGGCTGGATGCCGACGCGCTGCCCGACGTGGAATCTGGACTTCCACTTCTCCCCGACCTCGCGGACGATGCCGGACATCTCATGCCCGACCATAACTGGATGCGTCGCTATGTCGCCGGGAACGCGCTTGTGCCCCGCGCCAAGCGTCACGCACTTGTAGTCGCTGACACATACGGAGTTGGCGACGATTTCGACAACAACGCCATCCTCGCCCGCCGACGCAAGCTCAACGTCCTCCAGCCGAAGGTCACTCGCCCCGTAAAGCCGCCATGATTTCGCATTCATCTTTTACTTCCATATAGCCCTGCAAACTGACTGCTCTCTTTTCAGACGCTGCATATTATACCATTTCCCTCATTTCGTAGGTCAAACATAAAATAGTGTTTTTTCATATCGAAAATATGACGATTCATCTTGACTGCAAGCACGGGAAAATGCTATCCTGCGCAACAGCATGGACAAGAAAGGAGAAGCAAGGCGCGTATTGGCGATGATTACCCCCGTCAGCCACCAGCGCATAGAGGGGATGTCGCGCTTCGCGCGCGAACACGGCTGGCTGCTGTCCATTAACGACAGGCTTGGAGGCAATGCGCCGAGCGAAGACTACGACGGCGTACTTGTCACCTTGAGGGCCGACGAAAGAACGGCCAGGTATGTCCGGCACATGACGTCAAAAGGCGTTCCGGTGGTCGATTTGACGGTCCAGAGGCCAAGCATCGACATACCGCGCGTAGTGTCAGACCACAGGCAGATTGGCTTCATAGCCGGCGAACACTTCCAGGCACGTGGATTCCGGCGCGTCGCTTGGTTCTCCATGGGCTGGACGAACGTCCATGCCCTGCGCGTAGCCGGGTTGGCCGAATCTCTTGGCTCAAAGCCAATCAAGTGGATATTGAGCAGGGATGCCGACATCATCCGAACTGTGAGGGCATCCGAGAAACCTGTAGCCGTCCTAGCCTATAGCGAAGCGGAGGCCGTTCATCTTCTGCAACTATGCATCTCCGCAGGTGTTGACGTGCCGGACGAAATAGCCATTCTCTCCATTGGCGACGACCCGCTTATCACGGACAACCAGCTTGTACCCATATCCTGCATTCGGCAGAACTTCCTTCGCGGGGGATATGAGGCGGCGGAACTATTGGACCGGCTAATGGACGGTCGCCATCCGCCGAAGGAACCGATACTGATTCCGCCGGACGGCATTACGGTTCGCCGTTCGACCGACACCATGGCGGACGACGACCCGCTGATACGCAACGTGCTGCTGTACATGCGGGACAACCTGCACCGTCCGTTCGGCGCGGAACAGGTAGCGGACGGAATCGGAGTTTCAAGATCAAAACTCGACAAGGCATGTTCAGCCCGCTTCGGGCAGTCGCTCGGCAAGGAAATACTCGCCGCGCGGCTTAGGAAAGCGAAGTCGCTCCTAAAGGAAGGAAGCCTGAACATCGACGAAATAGCACACGCCACGGGCTTCGGAGCGTCAGCCTATTTCATAAAGAAGTTCAAAGCGGCCATTGGCACTACGCCGCGCAAATGGCGGGTATCAGTGGACTAAAGCGCTTCTCCTGCACCACCGGCATCAGGCGGCACTACACGATACATCCATTCCCCGTCAAACAATGAACATCACCACCAAGCCATAACAAGGACAACCGAAATCGCCTAGCGTGTGTTAAATGCAATCGCATTTTCATCAACACAACTGCACTCAACAATATCAATACTAATCAAAACAAAGTTCACATTGGGAAGCGTTGATCTTGGGGAATGGAGCCACACCTATAATCGTCCACGGATTGTCAACTTTCCATTTCTGAAATTTATACATTGTCCCCATGTAAAGATGAAGATCCTTTCCATCGCCAAGAAACTCCTCGCCATATTTCGCAATCACATCCTGCTTTGCACCTTCTCCACCCTTCTTTCGCTTCTGACCCCAAAAAAGCGCACCAAGCTCCCAGTCTATAATTTTATGTTTGAAGACAACTCCATCGGCATCTGTAATTTCGTATTTGAAATCAAACGGAAGCTGTTCAGCCAACTTGAAATCCCGTCTCCAGCTGTTCTCTTCAAACAAATCAACCTGCCGCAACTGTTGCTCAATTTTTGCAAGCTTCCTGGGATCTAGTTCTTCGGCTTCAGCGTCCTCACAAAGAAGACGAACAGACGTCGGCTTAAAAATAGCAAGCGATGCCCGATTCGACTTAGATGCCTCAAGAAGTTCAGATTTCTTCGTATAGATTTTTGCCTTCTCAAGAATCGCTTTCCGACGCATCTGCCAATGATCTTTTGTGGAAACAACATCTAGCAGTTTCATTGGCTGGACAGTGTCAATGTGAAAACTCTCTGGGCGATCGTCCTTGTCAGATTTAAATACAGAGCATTCAACCCACTGATACTTCTTGTATTGCTTATACTCTTGATAACTTCGAAATGGCACAGGGAATATACGCACCCAAGACCCATCTTCCCTTATCCCAGCGGTGCACACTGTTTCAACATACTTCGTCGATGGCGTTGGATAAGTCTTAACAAGTATAAGAACCTTCTCTCGAGTTGACATAATTGCCTCGCTGATTAGATCAACACCGCTCCGACACCTGTGCGATTTGTAATCGCGTTCAACACACGCGTACGATGACACTGCGCAGGATTCGCTTCAAAACACGTCAAAGCAATACAATTATCGGCTTCTACCAGCCGCGAAAGCGCATCAAGCGTTTCTCCATGACTAGGAAGCACCGTTTTCTCATACCGGGCGAAAAGGTCATCATAATCAGATTGATAGCGAAGATCAGTCCGTTCATAACTCGGAATTCCAAGCTCTGGGAAGTGGCGATATTCGATACCAATCTTCTCGCAGGCATTTTGCAGCGTCGACTTTGAGAATCCATACTTGCGACTGATTGGATTCTTTCGGACATCACAAAGCACCTTAATACCATTGCAGATCAAAGAATTCAAATAATTCTCAAACGTACGTCCCTCATAACCAATTGATGCAAGAGGTATGCTTTCCGTAGGCCGAGCAGATTCAATCCTATCTATCGCCTCGACATCATCACGTAGAACGAACCCAATAATCTTACTATTAATCGCCCAATAGGGATATCGGCGATAAACATCCGCTATCAAATCCATTCCACGACGAGAATAGTTCTGACGGAACCGTACAAACCGAGCAACTGTTGCCCGCTTTGTAAAAATATGGATTCTGCCCGCCTCAGTCAACATCCACTTTTTCTTGTCCTTTACGCCTTGATCTATGGCTTTGAGGAATCCTTTTCCAGCAAGCTTATGGACATCTTGAGCAAGCGTAGGCGAATAACATCCCTGTTCATAAGGTATAAAATCATAAGATGGAATCGCCTCTTCCAATCTTACATACATGAACATAAGCTTTTGAATCTCAATCGGTTTCAAGCCATCCGGCTCTGTTCCGATGAGCGCCAAAATATTATTCTCTTGTGCCAATGTCATGCTTACACCATAGATTATTCTAAAATAGTATTACAGCTTCCAACTTGTTCGCCTCTCGGAAAACCGCACATGTGGCAAGACACCACCGCGCGTTTGTTGCGCGATGTCGTATTTCTGAACGACTATTTAATGTCATCCCAACCGCCATGTTTCCACAACATTCTCATTCAAGGGCATAGCACCCCAAAAGAAAACATTGTGTATCTTACCAAATCCGCTGCCGAATTACAAGCGTAGCGACAGTGGGGAAACGTTCCCACGGCTTCCAACACGGTCATAACACGGCTTTCCCCACGGTTTTTCCAACGGGCGAAGACAGAGGCGGGAGAGTGGCGTAGGAAGCCCCATGGAAGCTTGGGGTGAGACCCCATTCTGGCTTCATTTTTCGCGGCAAATCTCACATTTTCCGCAACTTATCCCATTTCAAGCCGTTTTGAGCTGGCGGAAGCCTTGCCGCGAGACAGGGGACGCACGAGAGCACCTTTGCGACTCCGACGTGTCTGGCGACGCCTTGATTCACCTCGGTTAGGAATGGGCGGAAGCAAAAGAAACGCGGCAGATTCACCTCGCGTATGACATGTCGGGTATGGCGCAAAGTGCGGGTCGGGCGTTACCGGGCGAGCGGCAATGCCAGGGGGACCGTCGAAAAACGGGTCGGGCGGTCAGCGCACACGGAGGCAACCTCCGACGCGACGGCACTGCAAGAAAACCACAAGCCGACAAGCGAAGGATATCCGATCAGCTGCGCGATGATGCGCAAATGCTGGCGATTCGCTTCGCAAGCGCAGGAAGCGCGGGGTCGCGCGCGCCGCATGTCGCAAACGCCTCATAGTCGCTGCGGCGCGAAGATACCCATTCACACGCTGCGTCGTGGCTTTCGACAAGCGCAACATTGCCGACGAGCCTGAACGCAAGATCGCGCGAGCTCACCGAGCGATCCGCCGTTCCGCCCGCGTCGTAAACCGGCAACACCAGCAGCGCGTCCTGCGGGCGCATCGTCTCGTTGAACATGGAGACGAGCGCGTCCATCATCTTGCGAAGCGGCGCATAGCCATGCGGCCGCCATACGACGCATATTCCGCCGGGATGCGCCTCGGCCAAGGTCGTCCACATCGCGCGGATCTTCTCCGGATTGTGGGCGTAGTCGTCGTAAACTGCCGGATTCGCGGAAACGCGCTGCAACCTGCGCTCAACCCCCGCGAACGAAAGAAGCGCGGCCTTCGCGCGGTCCGCATCGCATCCAAGGGCGAGAGCCATCCTGTAGGCAAGCGCCGCGTTGCACCTGTTGTGGCGGCCCGGCATGGAAGTCGCGATTTCATCCGGCGCATCCGCCGCGGAAACGCGCCCATCGACCACGGGGCCGGTGCAACGCGAGGCGAAGTCGTCGAACACGCTGTCCATCTCCTCCTTGGAGTAGTGGTCGGCTGAGGCGTTCGTCACTATTGCCGCATATGGCGAGAAAGCGACGAGCGACTTGTCGCTTTCATCGACCTCTGCAACTGCATACTCGCCCCTGCCGAACCTGACGGCGCCAGTCCACCCGACGACATTCGCCCCGTTGACGCACATCGGATCAAGCCCGCACTCCGCAAGGACATGGCCCAGCATGGCGGTGACCGTCGATTTCCCGCACGTCCCCGCGACGGCGACAAGCTTATACCCTGAAAGCGCCCTTGCGAGGGCGGCAGCCCTGTGCACCACGGGGATACCAAGCGCCTTCGCCTTGACAAGACCTGGGTTGTCCCCTTCTATCGCCGTCGATACGATGACTTCGCCGGTCTCCGCGTCGATTCCGCTGCCGTCGTCTGGGGAAACGCGTATTCCGAGAGACTCGAGAAACCTAATGTTAGGAGTGCCCAGCGTGCGGTCTGCGCCAGTCACCTCGTCGCCAAGGCGAAGGAGCGCAGTCGCAAGCGCGCTCATGCCGACTCCGCCTATTCCAATCAAATGCCGCTTCATGCCTTTTAGTCCAGCCGTTTTCTGCCCGCAAGCGTCTCAGCGCAGTTGAGGTAGTAGGCCCTGATGCGCTCGTAGGCGTTTATTATGTCGAGCTCGCCAAGAACGCGCACAGAGCTGCCGGGGTCCTCGGGGCCTACACGCCCAAGCTGGATGCGGCGGCACTCGCGCACGAACTCGTGCAACTCCGACGAACGGCTCTGCAGAGCGTTAAGGTCGAACTTCGGGCGCGGCGAGCGTATGAGCGGCGTGATGTCGGCGGCAAAGGCCGCCACCCTGTCGTGGACGTCGAGAAGGAGCGCAACAGACTTGTCGGACATCTTCTGACCCTGGCTCCTAAGGCGCTTTACGACCTTGAGGACCGTCGCACATTCGTCGGAGACCGACTCCAGCTCGTCGGTAAGGCGGAGGAGCCTCTGCGCACGCTCGGCCACGTCGCGCGAAAGGCGCTTCGACATGATGCTGCCGAGGAACTCCGTAATCTCCCTCTGCACGTTGTCGAGGATGTCCTCTCGGTGGACGATGTGGCGCTCCGGGCCGTCATCTTCAAGCGTCGCGCCGGAGAGGACCTTGCGCGCGCAATCGAGGAGCTCGAGGTTTGAGCTCTTCATGAATTCCACTTCGAGAAGAGCCTGGTCGCAGGCGATTACAGGCGAGACGCGAACGCCGATGCGAAGCGCCGAAAGATGAGGCTTCTCGTCCTCCGGCTGCGGCACGATGCGCTCTATGAGCTTGCAAAACGGCTTCACGAACGGGAAGAAGAGGATTCCGCGGCAGATGGCGAACACCGTGTCGGTTACGGCAATCGGGGCCATCATGTGCGTAAAGGCCCGAATTTCGTGGCCGGAGACTACCGTAGTCTCGGCGACGTTCCAGTTCGAAAACACCGTCTGCCCGAACTTCACGAACAGAGGGAAGAACCAGATGAGCACGAATGAACCAAGCAGATTGGAGAGCGTATGGGAGAGGGCCGTGCGGCGGGCGTCTGCAGTGCCTCCGATCGCGGCGATCCATCCCGTCGCAGTCGTGCCGACGTTCGCGCCAAACAGCACCGCTATCGCCACTTCGTAAGTGATGAGCCCCTGCGTGGCGAGGGCCATCGCAATCGCAATCGTGGCGGCAGACGACTGGATCACCGCCGTGATGAGCACCGCCACCAAGGCGACGGAGCCGACACCGACGACGGAATCGGCTGATAGGTGCGTGAACACCCCAGCCAAGTCGGGGTTCTCGCGGATAGGCGCAACGCCCTTCGACATGAAGTAGAGCCCGAGGAATACGAGCCCGAGGCCGATTACCGTAAGCCCGAGATGGTGGACGCGCTCGCCGCGAAGGAAGAAATACATCGCGCCGCCCACCGCGAGACCGACAAAGCCGAGCATCTGCGGATCAGGCGCATAGGCAATGATCCAGATGGTCGCGGTAGTTCCGATGTTCGCGCCGATTAGGACTGCAAACGCCTGGGGAAGCGTCATGAGCGCAGTGGAGACAAAGCCGACGAGCATCACCGTGATTATCGACGACGACTGCACGATGATCGTCGAGACTATGCCGGAGCCCACGCCAACGATGCGGTGGCTCGTCGCGCGCGACATGAACTTCCTGAGTCCCCCGCCCGCGGCGGCCTGAAGCCCCTCCGAGAGGTGCTTCATCCCGAGAAGGAATATCCCGAGACCTCCTAAAACGGTCAGAAGAATCGAGAGGACGTCTTTCACGTTTTTTCGGCGCACCTCCGGCCGGAAATCCACCTGAGGGCGGCTTCAATCCTCCACGGATAGAACATCCCGTACATTCCTATTATCGCAAGGACATAGACGAATGCGACAATAAGCTGAATAGGCGCGAAGCCGGAATCGGGAAGATGCGGGCGGACGAGAGGCAGGACCTCCGCAGGAATCAGCATGAAGATCCCCATTATGGCCCGCGTGAGGAGGTTTTTCGGCATCCAGATTATCGTAAGATATGTTAGCACGGCCGCCATTATCCAAAGCTGGCCGGGGAACCTCTTCAACAGCATGTCGAAGACGTCTATCCCTATCACATCGCATTCGTGCGCGGTCCAGAACCACGCGAACGCGACCAGAATCCAAGTCGTTGCCTTTTTCAAATCCATCAAGGCGTATTATACCAAAAACGCGCCCCTCATGCAAAAGAGCAACCCTAAGGTCAGAAACGCGGGAGCTTGGAAAGGGACTCCACCCTCCCCTCCGGCTCGCAGCGCAGCCGCCAGATCTTCCCATGCTCGTCGCGCAGCTCGCGGAGCATCGCCTCGTTGCGGCGATGGCAGGCGCAGTCAAGGAGCAACGCCGCGTAGGAGATCTCCCTCGCCCACTCGCTGCGGCCTGTCCACCGCTCCAGGGCGATGCGCACGCCGCGGCATATCCCGGATATCTCGTCGAGCACGAACTGCGTGATTCCAGGATGGCGCGAGTATCCGACGTCGCCAGCGAGGATGTTGAAGAACTCCGACGAGTCCGAGCGCAGCGCACCGCCGCGTAGGTAGAGGGTGCCGAGCTTCTGGATGAGCCCGCCGCACGGAAGGTCCATCACCGAACAGAGGTCCTTCTCGAGGTCCATCTTCGCCGCGGACTTCCCAGCCGTCATCATGTTGCCGCCGAGGACTATCCCAGGCAGCGAGACGCAGAGCGGATGCCACCCGTAGCCGTCGGACATGTCCAACACTGCGAATCTCCTGGCACGGCGCGCGCGGCCCGTCTCCTCGGCCCTCTCCATCGCTACGCGCATCTCCTCGATGCGCCCGCACAGCGAACGCGCGGCGAACGTCGGAGCGAAGACATTCGCCGCGTCAGTCTCGAGGGAGCGCATCGCGTCCGGCCCGATCATCTTGAAGTCGACGCCCTGCATCGCGCAGTATGGCTCGATGCGCGACGTGTCGATTGGCGACTCGCGCGAAGGCGCCGCGTCGTACATGAAGAACTCGTTGTAGCCGAACCGAGCAAGGATGTCCACGAGTTCCTGCATCAGCCGCCCGTTCGGGCGCCTGTCTGTCGCGTCGAGGATGTAGGCGCGTCTCTCGAACGCGAGGCCGCTCCTCATCGCACGCCCCTTACCACGACTCCGCACCCGGCGGCTTCCGAGAGCATACGCTCAAGCCACTCGGTCTTCATGCTTATGCCCTTCGCGTCCGGGGCGATGCCGTGCGACACGATGGAGAGAGCCTCCGCGCGCTCGCCCGCACGGCGCACGGCGCGCATGATGTCATCGATGTCCGTGTGGTAGTTCTCCCCCATGATCACGTTGCCTATGAGAAGCGCCGTCATCTGCCGCATCGCCGGAGCGAACACCTCGTCGCTCGTCGCAACTGGCCGCCACTTGTCGAGTTTCTCGCCTTTCGGATCGTGCGGGTTCGGGCTCTTGACGCCCTCCGGCGTGCCGCGCACCTTCGTAAAGCCGTGCGTGGCGAACACCTCGTCCGTCGCGGCGTTCCGCCTGCAGTTAGGGTAGGCGAACGAGCGAATCGGCACTCCCGACTCGCGAAACGCCGAAAGCTGCGGCTCGATCTCTGCCTTCCAGTAGCCTTCCCGGCCGAGCTTGGCGACTGCGTCGTCGGCGTTGCGGTGCTTAAATCCGTGCAGCCCAACCTCGTGGCCATTGGCGAGAGCCCGCCTCGCAAATCCGACCTCGTCCGGGCCGATGTTGCCGTAGATAAAGAACGTAGCGGACGCACCGTACTTCTCGAAAATCGTGAAGGCCCGCTCCCACGCCGCCATGTTCCTGTCGTCGAAGGAGAGCGCAAGGACGCCGTGCCTCGGCCACGCCGCCGCCTTGAGGGCGCAGTCGGACGCCATCCCGTCGTAGTCGGTGACGACAATCTTCCCCTCGCGCTCCAGCGCCGCGAGGTCGTCAAGGTGGCGCTTGAACGCCGCGCGGTCGCGAAATGGATGCCAGCCGCCCCTGTCCTCGGCCGAAATGCCGTGGTGGAGCACATCGAGCCGAGTCATCCCCTTCGCAATGCACGACTCTATCCTCTGACGCGTGAGCCCCTCCGCGCCCTTGCCGAAGTTCATGCGGCATGCCATCATCTGCCGAAGGCCCTCTTCGCGGCATAGGCGAGCCGTGTCGTCATTCTGCTGCATGAATGGCGAGCACATGTAGCGCGGCGCAAAGCCAGCGGCATCGGCAATCGCGTCACGCGACTCCGCAAGTTCCCGTCGCACGGCTTCTTCGCCTTCTTTTTCAAGCAATTCCACGAGATTGCGGTGGGTCTTCGTGTGCGTCGCGACCTCGTGTCCGCGGCGGACTAGCTCGCGCACGTCGTCCCACGTAAGGTGCCGCTCGTCCTTGCCAACCCAGTCAGTGACCAGGTTGAACGTGCCGCGCCAGCCGCGCTCCTCAAGAAGGGGCGCCGCGATGAGGAGGTGGTCCTTAAGCGAGTCGTCGAATGTCAGCGTAACGCGCATCGGCGCCGGGACGCTGTCCTGCCGCGCGATGTCGGGGGCCGACTTGCAGCCGACGTAAATCACGAGCGAAGATGCAAGCGCCGCAGCTGTCGCAACATTCTTTACATTTACGTTCACAGAGTCACTGCCTTTTCAATTGCGGCGCGGAGAACTGCGAGGCAATGATCTTTGTTGTCCTTGTATTGGCCCGTCATCGAGCCGCCGCCCGCTACGTTCGTAACGCACTTGAACGAGACGCACGGGACGCCTCGTCTCGCGCAGACATGCGCCACCGCGGCGCCCTCCATGTCGCGAAGGGACGCGCCGAGCGTGCGCACGATGAGGTCGTAGTCGGCCTCGCTGTCGTTGAAGTGGTCGCCAGTCGCGAGAGTGCGCAAGCCCCCAAACCCGGGAACTCGCCCCGCCACGTCCTTGAGCACGCGGAACGGAAGATACGGGGTCGTCATCTCGTCCAGCACTCCGACTGCGGTGCCATTCAGCTTTGCAAGGTCGAAATCGTACTCAACAGCCCTCTCGACGCCATAGACGCCTCCGACCTCGACGTCGCCAAATCCGCCGCTGAGCCCGGCGTTCCATATCTCGTCCGCCCCCTCGCAGATCGCGAGCTGCGTCGCCGCAGCCGCGTTCACCTTGCCGATCCCCGAGACGTAAAGCCTGTCGCCTTCGCAAAGCGCCGGCCGCACCGCCTCCGCCTCGCATTCCATGGCTATCACAAACGCCCTCATGGCCATTGCTACACTATGAGGGACATGAACTCCTGGCGCACTTTCTCGTCGGCCCTGAACGAGCCGAGAACCGCGCTCGTGGTCATTTCGGAATTCTGCTTTTCAACGCCCCTCATCATCATGCAAAGGTGCTTCGCCTTTATGACGACGCCAACTCCCTCCGCGCCAGTCTCCGCCATTACCGCGTCCGCGATCTCCTCCGTCAGCCGCTCCTGTATCTGCAGGCGGCGGGCGAACATGTCCACTATGCGGGCGAGCTTCGAGACGCCCAGCACCTTTCCGTTCGATATGTAGCCGATGGCGCACTTGCCGAAGAACGGCAGCATGTGGTGCTCGCAGAGGGAATAGAGCTCTATGTCCTTCAGTATCACCATGTGGTTAGTGCCGCTTGCGAACTTGGCGCCGTTCACCACCGCCTTTAGCCGCTGCCTGTAGCCCCGCGTGAGGAACGAAAGCGACTCCGCCACGCGCAGCGGGGTCCTCTTCAGCCCTTCGCGGTCAGGATCCTCTCCAAGCGCCTTGATTAGCTCCCTCGTGAGGCTTGCGATCTTTTTCTTGTCAGGTTCTTTCATTGCCGTAGTATTATATCAAAAAATGGCGATTCAGGGCGAACCTCCGCAGAAAACCAATCTGAATATGGTATAATACACGTCATGGAGGTTTCGTTCATTCGCCGAAAGTTCAACGCCATGCTTAGCGTGGCGACTGTCACGATGTCGGTCAACTACATCGTGATGCTTTCAGGCTCCGTCATCGTCGGCAATTTCGTTGGCGCGGACGGGCTCTCGGCCGTCAGCGCCTGCACGCCGATATTCGGCATCGCAAGTTTCGTCGCCTCCCTCCTCTCCGTCGGCACGGGCCTTGTGTTTTCCCATGCCATGGGAGCGTTCGACGACCACAGGGCGGGCGGCATCTTCACGCAGTCGTTCATCCTGGCGGTTGTCTTCGGCGCGACGATTGCCGTCGCAATGGCGATAGGGCGCGAAGCATTCCTCGACTTCACCCAGGTCACGGGAGCCGTCCGCGCACAGGCCGACGCGTACTGGACATGGCAGATGGTGGCGATGGCCCTGACGCCGATGGTCCTCTTGCTGGAGGCTCTTGTCTATGCGGATGGCGACGGCATGGTGGCGGCTGCCGCCGGCATATGCCACGTGGCAGGCTCGATAGCGTTCTCCGTCCTCTTCACGAAGCTGACCGGCTCCGCCGGCGGCGCTTCGGCCGGCACCGCGCTCACGATGATCCTTGTATCCGCCGTCGCCTCGCTCCATTTCCTGCGAAAGAACAACCACCTCAAGTTCATTCGCCATTGGTCGGCAAGGGACTTCGGCGCAACGTGCGCAGGCTCGCTCCCCGACGCCTCGATATACCTTTGCTGGGGGCTATTGATAATGCTCGTGAACAAGGTTACGGTGGTCAAGTTCGGCGAGGGGCTTTTGCCGATTGTCGCGCTTGCGGCGAGCGTAGTAGAGTTCTCGATCGTCTTCGACGGCGTCGGCGAGGCGCTTATCCCGTTGGGCGGCATGTACATGGGCGAGGGGAACTCGGCTGCGCTAAGGCGCCTTGCGAACCACTCGGCGCTGGTGGCTACGATGGAGGGCGTTGTCTGCGGGCTCGTCTTTGCGGTTGCAGCGCCCGTCATCGCGCCTCTCTACGGCATACGCGGATCGGCCGCGCACCTCCTTCCCGAGGCGGTGTCGATGATCCGCATCATGGCCTGCGCCATGCCGTTCATGGGCTTTTTGATGATGGTCAACACCCACTTCCTGATCGTCCGCCACGTGCCGCTTGCAGTGTCTGTCACGTACATGAAAGACCTGGTGCTGCCAGGCCTCATGATATTCCCCTGCATTTGCGCATGGGGCTTCAGCGGGATGTGGATGGGCTTTGCAATAGGCTACGCGCTGGCCGCCGCATATCCGTTCCTCTTCATCCTGGTCCGCCACGGCAAGGGCGGATTCCCCTGGCTCATAGACAATGACGGCGGGCGCATCTTCGACTTCGCGTTGCGCCTCTCGCCCAACGCCGTAGTCACCGCGCGCGACCGCATCGCGAGATACCTGTCCGGCCGCGGCATCATGGAAAGCGTCGTGGAGCGCGTGAAGTCGGCCGTGGAGGAAACCGGCCTCATGTCCGCGGCGAAGCAGGCGGGCGCAATCGCGGAATACACGGTTTTCCTCGACCATCCCGGCCTCGTGCGCGTCGTTACGCGAGACAACGGAAAGGCGTTCGACGTCACGGCGGCCACCCCGCGAATCTCGTCATTCGCCGACGAGCATCGATATCTAAACACTCTAAGCTGCAACCGATCGGAATACATCTTCAGGACATAGCAACAATATGACATTTGGCAACATCAAGTTTACTGGTTTCCTAAGCGCGGCGACAAGCGTGTTCGTCGCCGAGTATGCGATAATAACCTCCGACGCCATCCTTGCGGGACGAGTCCTGGACGAGACCGCGCTTGGCGCCATCGCCCTTCTCCTGCCCGTGTTCATGGCCTGCTCGTTCTGCATAGGGCTGGTCGCAGTCAGCACGGCCATGCTCTGCTCCGACGCGCTGGGGAAACTCGAACGCGACCGAGCAAACGTCCTGGCTGGGCAGGGACTGATCGTCATGCTCGCCGTCGGCGCAGCGCTTGCGCTGTCCATACCGCTTTTGACAGGCCCGTATCTCTCGTTCATGGCGCCCGACGGAGGCGAGGTGACAGCGCTCGCAAGCGCGTTCGCGCGCTGGATGCCGATTACCATGGTCGTCGGGGCTCTCGACATTCTGCTCATTGACATAGTCTACGTCTTCGGAGGCGAGAGGGAATGCGTGATCTCCTGCGCAACGCAGATATTAGTCAACATAGTGGCCTCATACGGCCTCTGCGCGGGGCTGTGGGGGCTTCCAAAGCTCGGCATTTCCGGCATTTCCGTCGGCACGTCTGTTGCATGCGTTGTCGGCATACTGCAGCTTCTCCCGTTCGTCCTGCGTAGGAAAGGCGGGCTTAGGCCCGTATTCCGCTGGAACCCGCAGACAATCCTCGAGGCCGTCCGGGCCAATGTCGGCGAGGTGAGCTCGGGGTTCTTCCACACGTTCCTCTTCCTGGCCATCGCCAAATACATGGTCGTGCGGCACGGCGTCGATTCGCTGCCGATTGCCACGGTCGTCTTCTGCGTCATACGCCTGACCGTCTTCTTCCGAGGCGCAGGCATGGCGCTCAGAATGCTCGAGCCGATCTACCACAGCGAGGGGAACCGGCTGGCGGCAAAGCGGCTCTTGCGGTTCGCCTCGGTCGTTTCGCTTTCCGAGTGTGCGCTGCTCATGGGCATCGTCCTTGTTGCCCCTGAGCTTATCACCTCCCTTTTCGACATCACGGACCCCGAGCTTGCCGCCTCAACCGTGCGCGCAATCCGCCTTGTCGTCATCGGCCTCGTGGGCTACGCAATCTCCTATCCGCTCTGCGTCCACTACATGTGCACGGGTTCGCCCGTGCGCTCGGTTGCGCTGGCGGTGCTGGCGTTCTTCGGCGTTCCGACCGCGTTGCTCTTCGCATTCGGCGCTATATACGGCATGGTGGGCGTGTTCCTGGCCGTCGCGGTGGGTCCGCTTGCCTCGCTGGCGGCGTTCCTGCTCGTCTTTCACCGCCGCATCTCAGAACCGACGGCGCGCATGTGGTCGCTCACGCTTGATCGCGGCGACAAGGCGGAGCTCGTCATCGGCAACGTGCGCGACGCGTTGCAGGGGACATGTCCCGGAGGCTCGGCCAAGCGGACAACAGACGTGCTTATGCTGGCGTTGAAGCGGCTGTACGAACGAAACGGCGACAGCTGCCGCGTCGAAGTGTCATTGCTGTTCGGGAAGGAAAACATTGAGCTGATCTTGCGCGACGACGGCGTGCTCGAAGCGCTGGACGACCTTGGCCTTCCCGTAGTCCACGTGCCAGCCGGGCACTTCAACCGCAATGTGTTCACTGTGCCGATCGGCGCCGCGAGCCGTTCGCTTTCGACGCACAAGAAAGGCGGCCGCTACGTCGTCATGCGCGGCAAGGACGTAGCGATAGAGGATGTCGAGGCCATCATCGCGCTCGACAGGGAGTCGTTCGCCGAGGCGTACCAGGTTGCGCCAGAGCAGGATGTAGAGCTATTCAAGGCGAACCGCGAGAACGGGCTGGTGATAAAGGACTCCAAGACAGGAGAAGTAGTCGCCTACTCGATGCTCCTCCCTGTACGCGAGGAAATCTACGACCACATACTCACCGGCAAGTTCATCGACACGGCTCTTACGCCCGACATGGTGCTGAGCCTGGACAGCCCTGGGATATACCGCATGTACTTCGCCTCGATCGTCATTCACCCCGCGCATCGCGGAGCCTCCCTCCTGCTTACGATGTTCGACGCGATGGTCGCGGACTTCGTGTCGCTCGCCGAGCGCGGGATCTTCGGGGCAAGCCTCGCGGCAGACGTCGTTTCGCAAGACGGCGAGAAGTTCGCAAAGCTCTTCGGTCTCAGCGAAATCCGCAAGACCGACCACAACTCGCACATCTACGAGGTTAGGGGCCTGCCCCCCGAGTTCCGCGTCACCACGCCTACCACCGAGCGGCTGGTCGGCCTCTACTGGGAAAAGTTTGTGCAAGAGGAAATGAAAAAATAATGAAAACAAGGATATTCGCCCTGTCGCTGGCGTTGTGCGCCGGCTGCTTTTCCGTGGAGGTCGCGGAGAGCCCCGTGTTAGGACGCTCGTCTGCAGGACATGTAGTCGTATCGAACTACGGCTGGACTCTCTTCGGCTATGTGCCTGTCGTCTGCGGCAACGCCAACGCAGAGAGCTGGTGCCCGTTCACGTTCTTCTGGAACGACCTGAAGCCGGAGTTTGCCAAGGCAAGGCTCGACGCCGCAGCGGCGGAGCGCAATGCAATCGCGACGGACGTCTGGTACTACGGCACCAACGACGTGCTGTTCGACTTCTACTATACGCCGCTTCCATGGGTCATAGTTTACAAGGAGGTCAATCTGTCCGCGAATCTCGTGAAGAAGGAGGGCGACCGATGAACTTCTGCCGCGTTTTCCCGGTTTTAGCCATTCTGTGCGCATCAGGCTGCGCTCTTGTAACGCGTCTACCGTCCGAACCCGGGGCGAAGACACAAGAGGGAGAGGAGATAGTCGAGACAGTTCAGGTCATGAACAGCTCGTGGTCGCTCCTCTGCCTGCTGCCGATTGCCTCCGGCGACGTAGATTCGCCTGACTGCGTGTCGTGCCTCCCCTTTCGCGATTCAGTGAACCTTAAGAACCAGATGAAGATGATCGAGGCGGAGGCAAAGAGATGCGGGGCGTCGTGCGCAAAGCATGTCGTCACTTACGAAGACGACGAAGATGTATTCCTGTTGCTCCTCCTCCGCCGCAAGATACACACCTCCGCCATCCTCATACGCTGAGTCTGCGTCTTTTGCGGCATGGCGCAAAGCGCAAGAAGTACGCCGGTCAGGGCAGCAACTTGAAATCGGGCATGTAGCCGTGGATGCGGTGGGCGCGGAACGCCTCGGCGTACTTGCAGCCGTTCTGGATGCCGCGGAAGCGCGCCCACACGCGAGCCTCCTCCGCGAAGTCGGTGCAGCCGAACTCCGCCATGTACGGGAACTGGCTCTCGTGGAAGTAGATGCCCTTCAGCTTCTCGTCGCACTCGTTAGTGATGTCGACATAGACCTCGGGCAGGAAGTTGATTCCGTAGCTCGGCTCCCAGTAGAAAAGCGACACCTTCTTCGAGCACGGCTTCTCGTGCGACTGCTGGTTCTTGCCCGGGAGCGAAAGAAGCATCTCGCGCACGAGCTTCGAAGTCATCGCGTGGTCGGTGGACTGGTCGTCTGGATAGTGGGTGAAGATGACGTCGGGATCGGCCCAGCGCATCGCGTCCAGGACCTGCGTGCGCGTCTCGTTCGTGTCGAGAAGCCGCTCGTCGTCGTTGCGCAGGAAACGCACCTCGGCGTCGTAGAGCGCCGCTGACTTCATCATCTCGGCCTCGCGGACGCGACCGATCTCCTCGACGTCTGTCATGACGTTCGAGCCTGTGTTGCCGCTCGTCGTGAGGGCGATGTATATCTTGTGGCCCTGCTTCTTGTACTTGAGCAAAGTTCCGCCAACGTTAAGTTCGATGTCGTCCGGATGGGCGCAAAAAGCGAGAATGTTCATAGTGGAGTTAATTATAGCAGAGACCGGTGCAATACATAGGCAAAAAACTCACCTGCTTTTCGGCAACTACCGTGTGACCACGAAGAACTCTGGCGTCGTCGGCGGGAGGGAACCACACGGGAGGCGAAAATCGGAAGATGCCGCGCCGACAGGCTCGCGAGAACCGTCTGCCGCGATGCGGCTTACGGTCGCGCCATTCCACTCTGGCGAGAACCTCAAGACAAAATCGTTCCTCGGCTCCCCGCACAGGTTCTCGGCCATTACCAAAAGCTCGCGGTCGTTGCGAGCCGCCATTATCCACGTGCCGGGCGTCGCCGGGGCGCAAACGTCGAGCGTTCCCTGCGAAAGGCGAGCGAAGAGGATTGAGACGAGCTCCTGCTTCCGCTCCGAGTAGATCGACGGATGCGGCTGAGTATCGAGCGACCTGCTCATCACGCCGACTCGCCCGCCCTTCGCGTTCTTGAAAAAGAGCGTAGCTGGCGCGACCTTCCGCCCGTCGATGTCAAAGAGCGCAGAAAGCTCCTCCGCGCCAGGCTTGGGCGTCAGCTTCGCCGTGACGCTCTTCTTCGGCGTCCACCCGATAATCGGCTTCGACTCATACCGCCTGTTGTAGAGCCTGCGGCCGCGCAAGCGGCAGCGGGCGGCGGGAAGCACCTTCTCGTATTCGTAGAACATGTCCGATGGCTGCTCTACTGCATCGCAACCCATGAGGTCGCCGAAGCCGCGCGCGGCAAGCAGCACCGCCGCCTCGGCGTCTATGAGGACTCCGCCGGAAAGGATGCGCTCAATCTCCGCGTCGGAAAGCCCGTTTGGCGCCGTCCCGACGAGTAGAGCCGCAGAGGCATCATCCGCAGTCGTCATCGGAAGCCCCATCTTCGAGAGGAAATACGCCCCTACGGGAAGCATCCCGACGGCAGAGCCCTTCTCCGTCTCGCGGAACATATAGACCTCTGCCGGATTGTAGCAAACGCGGACGCCGCACGGGCGCATCGTGGCCCTTATGCAACGGACCTCCTCAAGACGGCGGGACTCCTCCTTGAACTTGAGCGCGTACCCCGGGTCTCCAAGCGGATCGTCTTGGTACTGCGTGCAGTAGTAGTAGGAACCATCGACCCCGGCCATGACCGCGGCGGAAAGCTCTGATATGAGGTAAAGCGACGAATTGTAGAAGCGCGTATGCGGGTAGGGATCGGTCTCGTGTATGAGCTCGACGTCTGGGGAGATGTGCTGCGCGCTCCACACCGTGTGAGCGACTTCAACCGGCAGCTTCGCCGGCGTCTCGGCGTAGTAGCCTGCGCCGAAGATGCGGACCATCGGACGCGTCCCGCCTGCAAACGCGCGGGCGACAGTCTCCGTCGAGTCGCCGTCAACATCGACAAACCCGCTCTGGCAAAGGCATACGCGAATCGTCGGATCGACGCGGTCGATTGCCGCGCGTATCCGAGAGGCAAGGCGCGCAAGCGAGTCGCGCGAGAGGTCGGCGAACGCCTTGCGATTCGCGGCGTTGTCGGCAGTCGGATTCCTGAACATCGCGGCGATTTCCCTCGCAGTGTACGCGTGCCCAGTGCGCTTCGCGTATTCTGCGAGGTGGAGCGGGCAGAAGCATCCCTTCATCTTGTTCATGCCGCCGTGGTTGGAGAGCGTGTAGTCGTCCTCCACGAACATGACGGCTGGGCGCGCAATCCTTACGCACGCCTCGACGCGCGCGCAAAGCGCATCGGCGAATTCGTCCGAAAGCGGGCACGAGGCAAACGTCACGTTGCCGTCGCAGTCCATCACACGCTGCCCCGGGAAGTCGCGCGAGCTCCCCATCGACGGCGCAAGCCACCAGCCGATCTCCACGTCGGGCAGGTCCTTGAGAGCCTCCTTGGCATACGCGATGTCCCGCCCGGCCTGCTCGTACGCAGCGACGTCGGCGCGGCCGCAGTAGCGCTTGGTCCACGGGGCGATGAGAACAAAGCGCCTGAACCCGAGACCATGCAGCTGGCGGAGACCCGCCACGCCTTCCTCCGGCGGCAGGTGAGCCCAGTCAACGGGAACAAGCGCGTCCAGCGCATCTGCGCGGCACCCCTTGAAAGTGAACGAGCCAAACGCCGATTCGTCCGCATACGGAATCTTCGGGTTCCCCTTCCAGTAGAGCGCAAGGTCGTTCGCGCCTCCGTCGTCATCGTCGTGGACGCATATCGTGAACCCGAACGAGACGTCCTCGTCGGGGCGCGGAGTGGGTCTTCCAAGGCACTCGTAGCGGAACCAGAGGCGATAGTGCGTGCCGACGCGGCGGCCGCCTTCTTCCCACGGCTCGGCTACGCCGCCCCACAGTTTGCCAAAGCACTTCTTCGCCGAGGCGTAGTCGCTCTGCGTCGCGCCGTTGGCGGCGATTGCGTATTCGCCGCCCGCGTTGCACGGCGTAGGGTTTGTCTCGTATTCCGGCCCGCGCGTATTAGGGTTGCGGTCGTTGTCGCCGTCGAAGAAGACCTCAAGGCAGTCGTCCTTCCACGTCGCGCACGAAATGCTGCCAGCCGGCGAGTCGTCGACAACAACCTTGTCGTCGCGCACAAACGCCTCCACGCCGAGCGAATCGGCGTAGCGCGAGACGCGAAAACGGAACGAGCAGTTGGCCGGGTCGTCCGTCCGCCGGTAGTATTCGTCCCACACGCCGTTCTGCGGCGTCACGTCGATCCAGCCGGAATCAAGCGCCGACGCATGAGAGTCTGACGCGGCGAAGAAAACCGTTGCCACTGCCACCGCCGCCGACACGGCTTTTGCGCGCGAACCTGCGACGGCGAAGAAGAGGATGTAGCCGAGGAACGCCGCGAACACCCAGCAGCTCGAAAGGATCCCGAAGCGGTCGGTCACAACGCCGACGACGGCAAGGAGCGCACCGCCCGAGACGAGCGACATCGTTATCCCCGAGGCGACGGGAACAAGCCGCCCAAGCCCCTCTGTCGCCAAGTTGAAGATTCCGCCGAACATCACGGAGATGCAGAGCCCGCACGCGACCATGAGAAGCGCCGAGACGGGCAGCTCCACGGACACAAACGGCACGGCGACCTTGACGAACGGAACTGTCGCGGCAGATGCAAGGAGCACTATCGCGACGGCTGCCGCCACGCCGACCATCGTGCGCGGCGAGACGCGCCGCCCGAAGAGGCCGGCGCCGAACCGCCCCACCATCATGAGGGCGCAGTAGGCGGAGACCATCGCGCCGCCAACGACTGCGCCCGCGTATGCTGGAGTGCCCTCCGCCGTAAGGTAGAGGTTGACCATGTTGCAGATGCCGCATTCAACCGGCTCGAAGAGGAACATGGCAAGGGCCCCAAGCGCAAACCGGCGGCACTTGAACGCGGCGGCGACGTCTCGCCACGGCGACGGCGCGTCAGGCTCAAGGTGCGGCTCCGGGATGTCCGCGCGCATGATCACGAAAAAGCCGAAGACGAAGAACGCGAGAGCTGCGACCTGCACGGGAAGAGCGTCCAGCACATTCGCCTTCGCAACTTCGTTTCCAATTAGGAAGCCGAGTATGAGCGGGGAACTCATCCCGCCGACGGAGTTGAACGTGCAGCCATACTGCACGAGCCGGTTGCCGCCGTTTCCGCCGCCGCCGAGCGTGTTGAGAAGCGGGTTTGCCGTCGTGTTGAGCATGCACATCGAAAGCCCCGCGACAAACGCGCCGGCGACATACACGCCGAACGAGGCGACAAAACCGGCCAGTATCTGCAGCGCAACGCCGAGAATCCCGACCGAGACGGCCGCAAGCGACGTGAAGCGGTATCCGCGGCGCTTGAGGACCATCCCGCACGGAAGCCCCATGAAGAGGTAGGCGAGAAAGTTCGCGGACGACCCGAACTGCGAAAGCGCGTTCGACGCGCCGAACTGCGCCTTCACGACCGCCGCAAGCGGTCCCGTGAACATGGTGACGAACCCCACCATGAACACCATGCCGAACATCACCGCAATCGTCAGCCTATTCCCTTTCATGGCAAACCTCAGTAGTTGTCGCAACGGTAGAACTCGATGGCCTCGTCGGAGACCTCGATGCCGAGGCCAGGCTTGGTCGGGATAGCGGCGTAGCCGTTCACAGTCGGGATGTCGTCCGGCACGAGGTCGTGGCGGATCGGGGTGTCCTGCTCGCAGTATTCGAGTATCTCGGCGTTCGGAATCGCCGCGATGATCTGAAGCGACGCCGCCTCGACGATGCCGGAGCTCCAGCAGTGCGGAACGACGTTTATCGCGTTGACTTCCGCGTAGTTCGCTATCCGCATCGCCTCGGTGATGCCGCCGCAGCGCGTGATGTCGGGCTGCACGAAACCGAGCTTGCAGTAGTCGATGAGCTGCTTGAAGCCGAAGCGCGTCGTCTCGTTCTCGCCGCAGACGATGCGGACGGACGTAGATTCCTGCAGCCGCTTGTAGCCAAGGTAGTCGTGCGGCCAAAGCGCCTCCTCGACGGCGTAAGGACGATACTGCTCGATCGCCTTCACGAGCTGGATGCGGCTCGCGACGTCGATAGTCACCTTGTCGGACGGGATGTAGCCGATGTCGAAGAGGAGGTCGACGTCGTCGCCGACAGCCTCGCGCGCGGCCTTGCAGAGCTTCACCTCGGTGGCAAGGTCCTGCTCGAAGCCGCCCCAGCCCATCTTGATCGCCGTGTATCCTTTCGCCTTCCACTTGAGGGCCTCCTCCTTCGCCTCCTCCTCCGTGTACGGCATGAGGACGGAGGCGTAGGCGCGCACCTTGTCGCGGTACTTGCCGCCGAGAAGCTGCCAGATGGGCTTTCCGAGCGCCTTGCCGAGGATGTCCCAGATCGCGATGTCGATTCCGCTCATCGCCTGGATCGCCGCACCGTGGTTGCCGTAGAAGTTGCAGTGCAGGTACATGTCGTCCCAGATCTTCTTGTAGTCGAACGGGTCGCGGCCGATTACGACGTTCTTCAGCCCCTGGCACGTGCGGTGCGAGACAGGCGAGTCGATGATGGCCTTTATGACCCACGGAGCGGAATCCACCTCGCCGTAGCCGACGATGCCCTCGTCGGTCGTCACGCGGACGATTATGCCGTCCTGGGCGCTGTCGTTGATTTCCTTGATCTCGCCCTTCTGGCGGACGGGTATTGCCTCTACTTTTACTATCTTCATTTTTTGCCTTCTTTTGTCTTAATGCATGTTACGGAATCAGCACGGCCTTGATTAGGCCGTCTGGGTGCCTGTCAACAAGATCGATTGCCTCGGGCAGTTCGTCGAAGCCGAAGCGGTGCGTCACCATGTCGGCGTTGTTGAACTTGCCGCCAGCGATGAGGTCCATAAGGGGAACCCATGCAAGCTCGTTGTTCGTCCCGCCGCAGATCGTCAGCTGGCGGAATATGACGTCGTCAACCGGGAGGGCCATCTTGGCGCCCGCCGACGGAATCCCGTAAAGATGCACGACTCCCCCTGCCGCGCACAGCCTGATTGCGTTCTCGAACGTCGCCGCCGCGCCTGCGGCGTCGATGGAAAGGTCAACGCCAAGACCTCCAGTCTCGGAGCGAACGACATCGTCAAGGCTAAGCTCCTTCGTGTTCACGACCACGTCGGCGCCGAAGTGCCTCGCGTCTGCAAGGCGCGAGAGGTTGCGCCCGGCGGCGATCACCTTCTTCGCGCCATAGCACTTCGCCGCCTGGATGAAGGAAAGCCCCGCTACACCGACGCCCTGCACGAGGACAGTCGCGCCCATCTGCGGCGGGTTCCTGTATATGCGGCCAAACGGGCATATCGACGCCTCGAGAATCGCGCCCTGCTCGTCGGTCATCGCCTCCGGCATCTTGCGGCAGCAGTTGTCGGGCACGGCCACGTATTCCGCGTAGCCGCCGTCGAACGGGGGGAAGCCTATTTCGCCCGCCTCGGGGCAGAGGTGCTTGTTGCCTGTCCGGCACTTTACGCATATCCCGCAGCCGACCGACGTCTCAACGACAACGCGGTCGCCGACGCTTACGCCCTTAGCGCCTTCCCCAAGCTCCGCGACTTCGCCGCAAATCTCGTGGCAGAGGACGCCTGGCGGATTCCACGCGCCGAACCGTCCGCGTATGATCGAGACGTCCGTAGAGCAAATGCCCGCCGCACGGACCTTCAGGACGACCCATCCCGGCTTCGCCACGGGATCGGGATATCCCTTCTCCAGTCGAATCTTGTCAGTTCCTTCCCAAACCCATGCCTTCATATCACGAAATACTCCATTTCCCTTGGATAGTCAAAAAGGTTCACAATTCCATTCGCGCCGACAAGGTAGTCGTTCTCCACGCGAATGCCGAAATCACCTTCGAAATACAGCCCTGGTTCCAACGTGCAGACGACGCCTTCCTCAAGGATTGACACGTCGCCAAGCTCAAACGCAGGCTTCATGTAGGGCTTGGGTCCAACGATGTGGCCGACGTGATGCGGCATCTTGCCGCCGTAGCCGCGCGAAACAAGAAAGGCCTCCACATCCCTCTTCAGATCTTCGCAGCAGAGCCCGGCGCGGACGATCTTCTCGCCGAGCTTCTGGCATTCGAGGACAGTTTCGTATGCCTCGCGCTGACGCGCCGAAGGCTCGCCGAAGAAGAACGTACGGCACGTGTCGCTCCACGTTTCGCCGCGCCGGACGGAGAGGTCAAGTATGAACGCGTCGCCCGCCTGAAAGACGTAGTCCGTAGGCTGGCCCTCGATTGCACCCGACCGTGCGCCGCCCACGAAGTCGCCTATGAATTCATGTGCTTCAGTTCCGCAGACGGCGTCAACCGCTTCGCGCACAATTTCAAAGGCGTCCTTCTCGGCCATGCCTACTCGCAATTTCGCGCGCAGCGCGTCGTATGCCGCGCGATTCGCCTCCAAGGCCCTCCTGACTCCTGCTTCAACCAATGTCATGCCCTCGCCTTTTCGATCATCGCGTGGTAGCCAAGCATCATGGCATTCGTGTCGTTCTTGATCGCCATGAACTGAACGCCCCGCTTCCTCCATACGTCGAAGTCGCATTCCGTGTAGCAGCCGAGGAGAATGCCCTTGGCCTTGATCTTGCGGCAGCACTCGTCGAGGATCGCCATCACCTCTGGATCCCTGAACTGGCCAGGCTTCTTCATCGACATCGTGAAGTCGAAAGGCCCTACGATGACTGCGTCGATGCCGGGAACTTCAAGGATCGCGTCCAAGTTCCGCGCCGCCTCTATGTGCTCAAGCTGGATCATGACAAGCGGCTCGTGCGCCGACTTCTCGAAGTATTCCGCGGCGTCCCCGGCTCCGTAGTCGAGCCCTCGGCGCGGCCCGAAGCCGCGGCTTCCGCCGTGGATCGGATATCGGCAGGCGTCCACGGCGCGCGCAGCGTCCTCCGCCGTCAGCACCATCGGGATTATGACGCCCGCCGGCGCAAAGTCGATGATCCGCTTTATCTCAGTGTGGTCGCAGTTTGGAACGCGGTAGAGGCTTGCGACGCCTGTTCCCTTCACGGCCATCAGGTGAAGCATCGCCGTCTCGCGGCCAAACTCGCCGTGTTCGCCGTCGAACCACAGAAAGTCAAAGCCCGACGCGCACGAAAGCTCCGTCACCGCCGGATCCGTGAACGTTATCGCCGCGCCGAGCGGCATCTTGCCAGCCCGCACCTTCTCCAAAAACACCTCAAGACCGTTCGACTTCACTGTTTTCCTTCCTCTCTTCCTGCTTGATGTCGTTCCCTGTATTCGCTCATGGTCACGCCTTCCTGCGCCAGGAACACCTTGCCGAGATACGATTCCGTGCGGTAGCCGCACAGGCGGCAGATCGTCCCGATAGAGTGCCCGCTGTAGATCAGAAGGTGCTTTGCACGGTTGACACGGGTTTTCACGATTGCCTTTCTCACGGAGAGGCCCGTAAGCTGCCGGTAGCGCAAGTCGAGCAAACGCCGAGATATCCTAAGCTCTGCGGCAATGACATCCGAATCGATGCTCTGGCATGCACGCGCCGCAATAAGCTCGTCCACGCGGCGGACGAGCATGCCGGCCGGAGAGCATGGCGCCGTCGACGTGCGCTGCACGACCTTCTGGCTCCCGGCGACGACAAGCCTCTTCCCTTTCGATTCGCCCGACATGAGGCATGAAAGCTCCTTTGCCGCGAGATAGCCCATCTCGGCGAAATCCGGGTGGATGGACGAGAGCGTAGGGCGGGTGTGTACGCAGAAGACCGGATCGTCGTCAACGCCCAGCACGGCCATGTCCTCCGGCACTCTAAGCCCGCTTCTCATGCAGGTCTTCAGGACTATGTCCGCCGCACAGTCGTTTGCGGCGAATACGGCGGCAGGCTTTGGCAAGGCCTTCAGGTAATCTTGCAGGGCTGCCGCGTCCTTCAGGATGTCGCCATTGAAAAGGCGGACGTTCCTGCGCCCCGCAGCCCTCAGCCCGCGTGCGAAGAACGCCCCGCGGCTCCGCGACCAAGCCGATTCGGGATACATGCCGACGAAGCCGTATGAAGCGTATTCCCCGGCTTTCAGAAAGATGTCCGCCGCGAAGGCTCCGACTTTCTCGGAGTCGATATTGAGAAACGAGCACTGGCGGAGCCTCTGGCGCTTGAGCCTCTCAAGCGGCCAGTCAAGGCCGACAAGCGGAATCCGACGGCGCAAGCAGACGTCCAGGCACTCTGTCGGCAGATACCCTTCTCGCCGATTGCCCTCGAAGCGCCCCGCCGCTCCGCAGATCACGCCGTCAACCGGCTCCGAAACGCTGCACCGAAACTGATCTATGCTGAGCGTCTCGCGGACTATTCTCAGCTCCCAGTCCTCGCCCGTCTCGCGCAAATATCGCATGACGCCGTTATACTGATCCATACCGTCCTGGTATGCAAGCGGCAGGGCTACGACGATAACGGGAATCTGTCGGTTCTTTTGCATTTTTACTGATAGTATTTTACAACATACACGCCAAACAAATCGGCATCATCGTATAGAATTATTCGGCAATGGCGTCATGCGGCGTCACCCCCGGGGATGACACTTGCGGTGTATCTCCGAGAAGCGCGCGGAATCGACGTGGGTGTATATCTGCGTAGTCCCGACGTCCGCATGGCCCAGCAGTTCCTGTATCGCCCGTATGTCTGCTCCGTGCATGAGCATGTGCGACGCAAAGCAGTGCCTTAGGACGTGCGGCGAAATCCTCTCTGCGGCGATCCCGACCTTTGCCGCGCGCTCCTTGATCATCTTGAAGACTCCCTGGCGGGTGAACATGCCGCCGAGCCGAGTGAGAAAGAGGTGCGGCTCTCCGACGCGCCCCTTTGCAAAAGCTGGCCGAGCCGCCGCGACATACGACGCAACGGCAGCCCCGGCGACGGCTCCGATCGGCACAAGGCGTTCCTTGGACCCCTTTCCGACGACGCGCAGAAGCTCGCCTTCGGCCACAATGTCCTCGGGCTTGAGTCCGCAAAGCTCGGATACGCGAAGGCCGCAGCCGTAGAGAAACTCGAGCATGGCGCGGTCGCGCAGCGAGACAGGGTCTTTTCCGTCGACGGCGTCTATCATGGCGAAGACCTCCTCCTCGGAAAGCGTCTTCGGAAGTATCCTCTCCTTCTTCGGCGAATCCATTAGCTCGGACGGATCGGCGGAGATTATCCGCCTCTCCTTTAGGAACCGGAGGAACATCCTTATCGCCGCCGCGCGGCGGCGCCGCGTCGCAGGCGAAAGCCCGCCTTCGCGCTCGGCATTGAGGAAGCCGACGATGTCGTCCCTCGAAATCGCGCCAGCGCCAGAGACGCCCTTCCGCGACAGGTAATCCGAGAAGAACTTAAGGTCGCTCTCGTAGGAGAGGCATGTATTCTCCGCCATCGAGCGTTCAAGGCGCTCGGCGAAGACAAAGCGCTCTATCTCAGACTCGAGCAATGAAATCCTCTATGAGAGCCTTCATCGCGGGCTTGGCCGCCTCTCCGGCGGCGACAACCTCTTCATGCCCAAGCGGGTGCATGGAAATCCCCGCCGCGAGGTTCGATACGAGCGAAAGCCCCGCGACTCGCATTCCGCAGGCCCTCGCAAAAGTCGCCTCCGGAACGGTCGACATCCCTACGATGTCCGCGCCCTGCGCCCTGTAGGCCCGTATTTCAGCTGGGGTTTCGTAGGCTGGCCCGAAGCTGTAGGCGTAAACGCCGTCCATCGCCCGCAGGCCAAGCCTGTTTGCGCCTGCGTGGAGAAGCTCCGCAAGGTGCCGCGCATACACCTCCGACATGTCGGGGAAGCGCTCGCCCCACTCCGGCACATGCGCCCCGACCAGCGGATTAAAGCCGATGAGGTTTATGTGGTCGCGCAGGATCACGAAGTCGCCCGGCCTCAAGACGGGGTTTATCCCGCCAGACGCATTTGTAAGGAGCAAGTTGCGGCACCCCATTCTGCGAAGAATCTCGACAGGCGCGACGACCGGCTCCCAGCCGACGCCCTCGTAGTAGTGGCGGCGTCCGCACCACGCGGCAACGCGCTTGCGGCCGAGCGTGAAAAGGACAAACTCGCCGGAATGCCCCTTGACCGTGGATGCGCCTATGCCGGGTATGTCGGAGTATGAGGTCCTGAAGAGAACTTCGTCAGCCGCAAGCGAGTCGCCCCAGCCGGAGCCGAGAAGAATGCCAAGGTCTGGAGGGGTCTTGAAGCACACGTCCGGGAAATACGCGGCCGTCTTGTCAAATGCTGTCAATGTCATGTCTATGCTCCCTTGTTTGTTTTTTAGTGACTCTACCTTACTGTAGCCTCGCCGTGCGCCGACTCAACGGTCCACAAGCAGCCGCCACTTGAAGAACATGGAAGATGGATAGATGTATTCCGGGTCTGTGAAGGAAGCCGCCGGACGCCACACTCCGTTCTCGGCGTCAAGGCGCATCAGCACCCTTCTCTTCCATTTCGACACATCCTCTTCCGCAAAGTCGGCAAGATCCGTCGATGCCAGCACGTCAAGCGTCACGCCCTCGTCGTTCTCCTGCTTGGGCAGCTTGACGTACGGCTTGCCGTTCGCATCAAACGCGAGGTGGAACATCGGCGGATTGAAGTCGCCCGGTCCCTTCGACATCGGGATGTCAAACGCATACCTGAAGCCATACGGGATGCCGTTCCCGATCTCCTCCGGCTCCGGGTCGCCGCCGATGCCGTTCTCGTCAAGCCAGAGCTCGTAGCCCGTCTTCGAGACGTAGAGCGCAAGCAGGTAAGGCGTCGTCTCCCCTTCCACGATCCCCCATGTGTTCGCGAAATCGAAGTTGGCGAAGTTCGCGGCGTGCTTCATCTCCTCGGCTGAAAGCGGCGTGATGCCGGCTTTGGCGTTGGAATTGGCTTTGCTGCTCGTGCCGAGAGCCAACCGCCCGTCCGCCGCATCGCTGTTGTAGTACGAATTGGTTATGGATGCGTAGGCGTTCAGGTAGCCGATGAACGCGCCGCGGTATTCGGTCGTATTGGTCACAGAGCCGGAGCAGTAGGATGTATCCACTTTCACATTTCTGTTGTTGACGTAGCCGATGAATCCGCCGACTTGCCTGTTGCTCTCCGCATCGACATCGACAAGCGCATAGCAGTCGAATACGCGACAGCCGCTTGTGTTTGCATCCAGATAGCCGACGAAACCGCCGGCGCCTCCCGCCGGAGAAGTTGCCAGCTGATGCACCGTTCCCGTTGCGCAGCATCCTGCGACAACGGAAGCCGTGTTGATCTTGCCGACGAAACCGCCGACGTTATAATTCACCCCCGTCACGGCGCCGTCGAAGGAACAGTCCTCGACAAGCGAGCCGTTCCCGATCAGCCCGGCGAACCCTCCTGCGTATGTGTAGCTGCCCATGGATGTGGAGAGTCGCGCATCCACGCTACCCTTGAGGCGAAGCCCCTTGACGCGCCCGCCGGCGATGCAGCCGAAGAAGCCGTCGTAGCCGTCCTCGCTTCTGACGGTGAAGTTGCGTATCCTGTGGTTGTTGCCGTAGAACTCGCCGGAGAAGCCGTTGGAGCTGTTGCCGATCGGCGTCCATGTCGCGCCTCTGAGGTTGATGTCCCTGTCGAGGATGTAGATGCCGGAAAGGTCGTTCCTTACGGCGGAAAGCTCCTCGGCGTTGGTGATGTGCTTCGCCTGTGAAAGATCCCTCTCCATCGGCGCCGGCCATCCGGCGGAGCGTTCCGCGATCTCCTCTGCCGTGAGACGAACGAGCGGGAAGTTTTCATTATCGTCGTAGCCGTTGAATTTCCGCCGCCCGGTGTGGTTGTCGGCCACGGCGCAGTCAACTACGGCACTCAACCGTCCGCCAGTACCCACGAACGCGCCGACGGTGTTGCCTCTCCCCCAGACCGCACCAGAGCACCAGCAGTTGGTCAGAAACGTGACTTCCGTGCCGTTGCCGCTGCCGCCGCTGAGCGTTCCGACGAATCCGCCGTTGTATGCGTTGACAATGTCGAAATTGAACACATCGCCACGCGCCGCGCAGCCCGAAATCAGGTTGTAGTTGCCCGCGAACCCAACCAGTCCGCCTGTCGACGCCCGGCCCCTCACAAATCCGTCGGCGCGACAACCGATCAGGGTCGATGCATGGATTTCGCCTGCGAGTCCGCCGAACGGCCCGTTGTTGGATGCGTTCCGATCCAGCTCCGTCACTTCAACCCTTGCCGTGCAGTTCGTTATAAGCGTCGCCGTCGCCTTGCCGACGAGTCCGCCGACACACTGCGACCCTCTGGCCACGCCGGAAACGTCTATGCCGTCGAGTACGGCGTTGACCGTGTAGCCGAACAGCCCTTTGTAGCCGCTGCTGCTGGCTGTGTTGGTGGCGACAAGTCCGGTTATCCGATGCCCCATGCCGAAGAACTTGCCGGTGAATCCCTTGTATTCGTTTGCGTACTTACACAGGGGCACCCATTCCAAAAGGGAAAGGTCGATGCTGTTGGCAAGGCCGACAACGCTGTCAAGGTCGTTCGTAAGCGCCTGAAGCTCGTCGGCTGTATGGATGTAGCGTCCGAACTGGGTTGTCGCGACGCGGTGGTTGTCGAGGACCAGCGTCGTCTGGGAGTTCTTGGCGTCCGCATACTGCGCCGAGCCGCTCCACCCCGCGAAGAACCGATTGTATCCCGGCAAAGCCGAAATCTCGACTTCCTCGCCAGGCTCGTATTCGCCGCCGCCGGAGATCGAGCCGCCGCCGTCGCCATAGACAAGGGCGTAAACGGAAAGACTGCCTTCCGGCGCACTCCACTTGAGGTACGGCTGCGTCACGCCATCGACCTGCGCCCAGATCGGCGTGTCGTCGTTCTCGACCGCCGCGTGGAACGCCTCGAAGTTCGTCCTGCTCTTGAAATCGTCCCGCCCGAATTCGGCGATGGCGACATGGACTGTCGTTGTGCCGGCCGGGTAGTCGCCCAGGGCGTGGAGCGGAATTGTCGAATCCGGAGCATACGCGACGCAGTTCATAACCCTCACGTTGCTGCCGCCGTTCTGGAGGTCGCCCACGAATGCACCAACGCGGGAGTAGTGACAGTGGTCTTCTATGCCGCCGGCCGAGTAGCAGCGCGTCAGCGATGTGCCGGAAACGTTTTCGATTACACCTGCGAAGCCACCGACATTGATGCCGGCGCTCTTGACGTTGCCGAGCGCGTACGAGTCGCGCAATGTCGTCGCGCGACTGATCCTGCCGGCAAAGCCGCCCGCGGAGTTTTCACAGGCGGTCACATCGCCGAGGGCGAAGCATTCGGTCACCTTCGAGCCGGCGCCGGTTAACCATCCGCAGAACCCGCCAACATTCTGGTCGCCCTTCACCGGACCGGCCGCCATGCAGCGAATCAGCTCGTTGGTCACGTTTTTATAGGAGTAACTGCCGATGGACCCTGCAAAACCGCCGACGTAGTCCATTCCGGCCGCGCAGACGCACCCAAGGGCGCGGCAGTCCTCGAAGCGTATCCCGGAGGCGGTCGTGTAGGCGACGAAGCCGCCGTAGTAGTCGCCGTTGTTGTTGACGAAAACCGGCTTCATGACGTTTCCACTCGCCGTACATGAGAGGAACCGGGAACGGGCGCCAACAGCCGCACCGACAAATCCGCCCGCCGACCCGTAGATGGTGGCGACGGTTCCGGACGCGACGCAGTTCGTGAACACCAGGCCGGCGGCGTATGCATTCCCGATGAATCCACCCGACTCCGGGTTGCTGTTCCCCCGAGAAACGACATCTCCAGACGCGGAACAGCCGGTGAACGTCGTGTACGGGGCTTCGACCTTTCCAACGAAACCACCGGCGCCACCGTAAAAAGTGTTGGTGACATTGCCCGAAGCCGTGCAGTTCAGGAACGACGACCGTTCAGCAGCACTCCTCAGCGCACCCACGAAGCCGCCGACGGAGGTGGTGTAGCCGCCTGTAACGTTGCCCTTCGCATGGGAGTCGGTACATGTCATCGGCCTTGAGGCAGCACCGACAAAGCCGCCCACCTCGCTGCTTTTGCCATAGACGTTGCCGCTCGCCGTACAGCGCAGGAACGAACCCGAGCCGTTGCCGTCCGAATCAACCTTGCCGATGAATCCGCCATAGCTGTAGGAGCTGTCGATGGCAATGACATCGATGCCGGAGTCGCAGTCGATGAACGTGTACGAACCATTTCTAAATTGGCCCACAAAACCGCCGGTCAGCCCGCTGGCCAGAATGGAACCGTACGCAGCACACCGCTCGAATGTCACCGAGCCACCGTTTTCTACAGTTCCAAAGAAGCCGCCGATTTGGGAACGTTCGGTACTTATGTGCATGTTCACCCGACAATCCTGAAGCGTCACCGGCCCCTTCACGACATCAGAAATCGCTCCAAAATTACTGGAAGGACCGATAACGCTGCCTCGCAGCGTGACACCTCTGAAATGGGCGTTGCTGACCGTGTGGAAGAAGCTCTTGCCGCTGCTGAGCGTGATGGAGTGGCCTGCGCCGTAGAGACGGCCCTTGAAGACATAGTAATTCGGATACTTGTGCAGCGACTCCCAATCGCCAGGGAGGGCGATGTCGTTGGCAAGGCCGTATGCGCCGTTCACGTCGTTTGTTATGTTGTAGAGATCGTCGCCGGTTGAAATCATCAAGCCGTAAATGCCGACCGCTGTGCGGAAGTTGTCCACCTTGGCTTCCGTGGTGGAATTGAACGACTCTCCCGCTTCGGAATTAAGCCCAAGCCACTCGAAGAACGTCCTGCCGTTTCCGAAGGCGCCGCCGACTCCCACGGGGTCGTCCGCCGTTATCGTCGCCGTAGCGCCGAGATTGGCGAGTTCCATGTCGGAGAAGGAGCCGTAGTTGGTGTCCTCGCTGAAGCGCGCGTTGCGGTTCACCGTCATGCTGACGACCGGCATCTTGCCGTCCACGAGGCACCAGTCGAAGTAGGGGTGCGTCTTACCGTCGATCTGCGACCACTTGAGGGTGTCGAGGAACGCCATGAAGTTCTTGCGCTTGCGCATTTCCTCCATCCTGAACGACGTGATGGCGGGATGGTCGCGCACGCCGCCGATGTCGCCGACGTTCCTGCCGTTGACGTGGTAGTCCTCGTAGTCCTGGAATATGCAGTCCTCGAGGTGCGCGTCCGCCGCGCACGAACCCGCAAAGCCGCCGCCGGGGTTGTCCACAAGTCCGCTCGCATAGCAGCGCGCAACGGTGACGTCGGCATTGGCGATCGCGCCGACGAATCCTCCTATGGTGTCTTCGTGGGCACTGTATCTCACGTCTGAAACGGTGTAGCAGTCGGAGACTTCGGCCGCCCCCGCGATGCTGCCCGCGAAACCGCCGCATCTGTTGCCGGCGTTCTGCACGGCGCCGCTGGCGAAACACTGCCTTGCGCGAGAGGTGCCGGAGATGATGCCGACGAATCCTCCCGTGTCGCGGGAGCCGTTGACATAGCCGGACGCATAGCACCGGGTGAACGCCGATTCGCCTGCAATGCTGCCGACGAGCCCGCCGAGCGCGGCGCTGTAGTTGTTGTACACGTAGGCGCCCACCGCCGAGCAGTCGCGTACCGTCGAATCCACGGAATCGCCCGCGAGCGCACCGGCGTAGGCCCCAAACATCTGCGGCCCCACGAGCCGGACGCCCGACACATACGCCTCGCGGAGACGGCAGAAGAGCCCCGCGTACCCGGAGCTGCCCACGTGCGAGACGAGATTGCTGATGGTGTTCAGGTTGGCCAGAACCTTGCCGAAGAAGGGATAGAATCCCGTGTACCTGCTGTACGCGGCACTGCTGTATCTCACCCTGCCGATGGGCGTGAATGCGACGCCGGCCATGTCGATGTCGCCGACGATGCGGTAGTTTCCGGCGAGGTCATCGGCCATCGCCTGAAGCTGCTGCGGGTTCCAGATGTTGTGCCCCCAGATGCAGTTCGCCGCATGGTGGTTGTCGATCTTCATGGTCGTCGTGATGTTCGTCGTGTCGCCGTACCCGGCGCCGCCGGTCCATTCGACGAAGAAAGCCGTTATGCCATGCTGCCCGGCGACGGCAATCTCCTGCCCGGGAGCGGCGTATTCGTCGTGCTGGATATCCGTTCCGTCTGCCCTTGTCGCGAACACGCGGAACTTGCCGTCCACAAGCGACCACGCGAAATACGGCGTAGTGGCGCCTTCGGACATCGACCATGTGCCGCCGATGTCGTAGCCGCTCCACGAATCGAGCGAAAGGCGCGAGTCGAACGGGACGGGCGTGACGCCTTCCGT
>Ga0310786_10000974_pt1 | contig 45799 bp, 38 predicted proteins | sample AusTroGonzalo_MG_FD_203881 | JGI IMG/M metagenome (GOLD analysis project Ga0310786, IMG submission 203881) | Bovine rumen microbial communities from tropical cattle in Woodstock, Queensland, Australia - Gonzalo_03 (v2) (version 2) | ecosystem: Host-associated > Mammals > Digestive system >...
GGTTTCTCGTTGCAGACCACCCTATCGCTCCCCGTAAAAACACAGCGCATGCTTGGTGCGCAACATTTGTAAAGGGGATAAACAGTTGCACTGATAAACGCAACCGTAATTTCATTATCACGATGGTAAGCAGCGACTGCCTGTATATCCTTGGCAACATCTTCAGGAACAATGTGAACCTCCGTACCGAACATGATAAGCATGTAAAACAGTTCTGCAATGAAATAAGGGGGGATAGCTGCGGCAAAGCGGTCTTCTGCAGTTGGGGTATATACCCGCATCATTTTTACAGCATTCATCAGTGACTTGAAGTCATGAAGGATTCCCTTAGGATTTCCTGTCGAACCAGAGGTGTAGATAAGAAGCGCATTATCCGTTTCGTCTGGAATTGCAATATCCGCTTGTTGACTACTCGACAAAATGGCATTTATTTGATTTTTATCGATATGTAATGCACTATCGCAATGTTTTCGGATATAATATTTTCGTTCTTTCGGGAAATGAATGCCTACAGGAACTGCCACGCAACCAGAAAACCAAATCCCTAATTGAGCTGCAATGAACTCCATGCTTTCTGGAAGTTCTATGCTGATAAACGACTGAGGAGCGACATGAGCCTGTTGGATAAATGATGCAACCTTGCAAGCATTTTGCATCAATTCTGCAAAAGTTGTCTTGCGAAGGTTTGTGCCGACACTATCCACTACGGCGATTTTAGAACTGTACTTATTTGCCGAATCAAGCAATTGGGACACTAGATAAGACTTCATTAATTACCTTTTTTGCAAAATAATATTTTCGTAATTCAAAAAAAAGAAAAATACAGTATAAATATTAATAAATATTTGTAAAAAAAACATCAATTTCTAAAAAATGAGATTCTATTGTTAATTTTATCACTGATTTTCAATAAAAAAGGCCCTAATTAGACGTTTTTGACATGTTCTCGTTACGTCACAGCGTAAAAAAAACGACCCCGGTATAAAACCGGGGTGACAGACGCCTCCAGAATGAATCCGACACTACATGCGTTTGAATATTAGCGATGTATTGATCCCGCCAAACGCAAAGTTGTTCGACATAAAATACTCCGTATCTAGTTCGCGACCGCTACCCATGATGTAATCGAGCGGAGCGCATTCAGGGTCAACGTTCTTCAAATTCAAGTTGGGATTGAACCACTTGCGATGCATCATGTTGATGCCAAGCCATGCTTCGATGCCACCGCATGCACCTAAAGTATGTCCGATATAGCTCTTGAGGCTCGAAATCGCAACGGCACGTTTGTTCAATGCTTCGAAAGTGGCCCAGCTTTCAGCGGTATCGCCATGACGGGTTGCCGTACCATGAGCGCTCACGTAACCGATTGCATCAGGAGAGATATTTGCATCTTTAATTGCAAGTTCAAGGGCATGCTGCATCGTCTCTCTTTTTGGTTGCGTGATATGGTCACCGTCGGTATTGTGCCCAAAGCCCACCAATTCCGCATAAATGTGAGCACCGCGAGCTTTCGCATGTTCGTATTCTTCGAGAACGAGCGTCCCGGAACCTTCTCCAATGACGAGACCATCGCGGTCACGGTCAAAAGGAACCGGAGTCAATTCTGGCGTATCGTTTTTGACGCTTGTCGCAAATAAAGTATCAAACACAGCGGATTCAGTCGGATCAAGTTCATCGGCTCCTCCGGCAATCATCACATCTTGCATGCCGTACTTGATGGCTTCATAAGCGTAACCGATAGAAAGACTGCCGCTCGTACAAGCCGTATTTGTCGTAATCAAGCGACCTGTCGTACCAAAATAAATGCTGATGTTTACCGCACATGTCTGCGGCATGGAACGTATATAAGTCGTAGCAGAAATCTTCGAACCGTCATGAGGCGGGTTCAACATCGCAAAGAAATCGAGCAACGGATTGACGCTCCCCATCGAAGAACCGTAGGCAACGCCCACGCGGCCAGACTTCAAAAGTTCTGGATTTTCGATAAGTCCCGCAGCCTGAATCGCTTTATCCGCAGACGTAATCGCAAGCACCCCCACTCGACCTGCACCGCGAATTTTCTTTCGAGGGTATTCTGGCAAATCGTAAAGAATCGGCCCTGCAAGGCGAGTATTCATTTGGGTGTATTTATCCCAATCATCCATACGCACAATGCGATTCTTCAAGGATTTAAGCGACGCAAAAACGTCATCGAGTTCAATGCCTAACGAAGAAACGCAGCTACCACCTGTTACAACGACACGACGGGTCATGCCAAGCCCCCATTGACAGAAATCACTTGGCGAGTAATGTAGGCAGCCCCTTCCGAAAGGAGGAACACGACTGTTGCCGCAACTTCTTCAGGTTTACCCACACGTTTCATGGGGATAGCGGGCAAAATCATATCCAAGGGAGCGTCCTTGATCATTTCTGTTTCGATAACACCGGGAGCGACACTGTTGACCGTGATGTTACGGCTTGCAAGTTCGGTTGCAAGAGCCTTGGTCGCACCGATGAGTCCCGCCTTCGATGCGCTGTAATTCACTTGTCCGCGATTTCCGATAATGCCAGACACCGAAGAAATTGTGATGATTCGACCTTTGCGCTTACGGCACATCGGCATTACCAAAGGATGGACTACATTGTAAAAGCCGTTCAAATTTGTATTCAATACTTTATCCCAATATTCGTCCGTCATTGCGGGGAACGCCATGTCGGCACAAACACCAGCATTCGTGACTATTCCATAATAAACACCATTTTCTTCAATATCTTTTTCAAGAACTTCGCGGCATTGTTCTCGATTGCAAATATCAAATTGCAGCGAGCGAATATTACCGCCATTTGCACGAATACGTTCAGCAAGAGCATCTATCGGAGCCGAATTTCTATTGTAATGAGCAACAACTGTGTAGCCCTCTTTTGCGACAGCTTCGGCAATCGCAAGACCGATTCCGCCACTTGCTCCCGTAATCAAAACCGACTTAGAATTATCCATCATTCCATTCCTCGTATTCAATTCAAGCCCAACGCCATCTTGGGATCATCGACTTCAACCGTATTAAGAGTCGCCGATACAGCAAGAGTTTCACCAATTTTGGCAGTTCCATCAAAAGTGACCGCCATATCCATCCGAATTGTCTGACGTACTGTCACAACTACTGTCTCTCCGACCTTAAAAACAGGCACATTCGCCTTGAAACTATTGACACTCATGATAAAACCGACCTTCGGTTTTTCGCCTCTAGAGCGTCCATAAATTCCAGATAAAGCAGAAATACTTTGTGCCATATATTCAAAAGCGACCCATGCTGGAACACCGCCGAGGTCATCTTCGTAAAAAAGATCGTCGCGAGTGATATCAATTTCCGTTGTAATGCTAATCGTTTCAAGGCTGTAGCTTTGCACACGGTTGAGCAAGAACATCTTGCCCTTATGCGGCACAAGTTCACTTACAATTTCTTTTGTTTTAAATTCTTCGTTCATACAAAACCATTCTCGACAATCAAGGACACATTACAGCCGCCAAAAGCAAACGAATTACTCATGCAGTACTTCAAATTTTTTGCGCACTCCCCACGCTGAACTAAATGAACTGGCGGAAGATTCGGGTCAATCACTCCATCAAAAAGATGTGCTGGGAGCGTATTATTATTTTTGCTGTCGCAGCTCAACAGCGATAAACAACAGAACGCAAGTTCCAAAGCCCCAGCGGCACCGAGCGTATGCCCAGTCAGAGCCTTGGTCGAACTTACAGGAACATCCGCATGATTAGCCTCTCCAAAGAGTCGGTTCACTGCACGAGATTCCATGGCGTCATTCAGTTCCGTCCCAGTTCCGTGAAGGTTCACATATCCAATTTGAGAAGCATCGAGGCCAGCATCATCGAGTGCAGCTTTCATCGCTTGGTACGCCCCTTCCCCATCGGCACGCGGGGCGGTAATATGGTCCGCATCGGCACTTTCGCCAAAGCCCACGACCTTCAGACTTTCGCATTCCTTCGTACAAAGTTCAGCACAAGGTTCATGCGTCACGACAAAAAACGCGGCGGCATCTCCAAGCGTAAGCCCAGAGCGGTTCGCACTGAACGGATTCGTCGGTTTATCGCTCATAGCTTCCAAAGATGCAAAGCCAAGAATCACCGAAAGCGATGCAATATCGACTCCGCCTACAATAGCGACATCGCAGTTCCCTGCATAGAGATTGTTTCGAGCCGAAACAAACGCGCTTGCACTAGACGCACAGGCTGTCGAATGCACCGAAATCATCCCCTTGATTCCAAAACGCTCCGCAATAAACAGTGCCGGAAATTCAGCACATTGGTAATCGAGAACGTAGCCATCCGGGAATTTACCCGTTTCTTTGAAACAGCGGAGAGCCGCAACCGAAGCCTCGGAACCGTTATCGCAAGAGCCGATAAACAAGCCAACACGACTTGCACCGAATTTTTCGACGGCCTTGCAAATCGTTTTTTCTATACCCTTCAATGCGGCTTGAGAAAGGCGATTTACACGGTTGTCAAACTTTTTCTCATTCACCGGTGCCAGCGTTTTCGAATCAATCGTTGCTGCCGGGCGTTGAACCCCAGCCACGTCGTATGTCGTAAATTCGCCACGTTTAGCACACTTGAGAGCGTCAAGAACTTGAACTTTGTCTCCGCCTAAAATGGAGTAACAACTAAAATCATTTATGTACAAAGGCTTGTTCATCAGTCGCTACCAAGAGTTATATGGTACTTGTAATGGCGCAATTCGTTGACCAATTCAATCTCGTTGGCCTTGCGGACAATACGGAGAATCACTTTGCCATTGTCTGTTAAAGTGCGTTCAAAATCTGGAGGCGGCTCGCCCGACCCTGCCGTTCTGAGTTCGTCAAAATCAAAGCCGTATTTATCAAAGTTTTTCTGCAAGGCATCGAAGGGGTAAAAGCATGCCTGAAAATCAGCCAACACGTATTCAGGTTTCATTTTCTCAACATCAATTACGGAACTTGCAAACGAGACGGAATCATTTGCATAAGTCAGCTCTGCGATTGTCACTCCAAAGCTACCCATAAGCGTGATGGAAAGAATCGAATCATTCGCACGCACCCAGACTTCGCCACTAAACGCAGTCATCGAAGTATCTGCATTGGGATTTTCTTGGGAGAACGATTTGCTAAAAGTTCCATCCAGATGTTGGATTCCGTCAATGGAACCTTCCATTGATGTAGTCGGTAGCAAATGGATGTATTTGGAATCGGAATAGTAAATGGCCGCAGAATTGGGTTTGACTAAAGCATGATGGCATGATGCGAAAAAAGCTGCACACATTGTCCAGCAAGCAATCGCAAAAAATTTTAAGCCCAAATTCATAATTATGAGCAAAATTAGAAAATTTTAGCGTTCCGCACTTAGTGGAGAAAGCAAAAAACAACATAAAATGCCAAGCAGCACGGCGAGCCCAAATGTAGAAACTGGCGTAAAACTGCTAAAAGCCAAGATTCCAAACGAAATAAGCGTTGTTACAGTCGAAAGCATTACTGCAAGAGCCGTTGTTTGATTTTTCCGGCCCCCTTCCCTAAAGAACAACGCATAGTCAATGCCTATACCCAGCGTAAGGATAACACCAACAATGGCAAAGAAATTGAAATTGAAGCCAAGGTATCCAAAGACAGAAGCCACGAAGAACCCGGCAAGAACCGGAGCACGGACAATTTTCAGTGCCACCCTGAATCTATACACGGCCACAAGAACACAGAATACGACAACATACGCTATTCCGACAAGAACAAGCGAAGTACGCGAAATCTTAGTCAGCGAAGCATTTATATTTTGCAATTTGCTTACAGCGTAAACATGCGGCAAGTTCTTCGCAATTTTTTTAGCGTCAAATTTTTCGGTCACATGAAGCGGGAAAACGGCACTGTAAAACTTGGGATTTTGCGGATCACCCACCTGCCCTATCCACAGCATTTCAAACAGAGAACGGAACGATTGCGGTAACGTATTTGAATCGTCCGCCTTTGAATTTTCTGAATCTTTTTTCAAAAAAAGACTCTCAAGTTTTGAAAATTCCGGTGGATGAACCAAACTTGCAGCAAACAAAGAATCGTTCTGCACGCCAATTTCTGTTAAATAATCGCGAACGGAGGTGTTCAGCACAATTTTTGAATTCTGCACTGAATCTTGACGGACAAGCAGACGGCAAAAATCATTAAACGTCTTGTTTTGCGTTTTTAAAGACGGGAAAAAACTGGAAACAGCCAAGTGAGATTTTAATAAATTATTCTTCTCCGCTTGCAATAAACGTTCTGTAAGCACCTCCTCACGTTCCAAGACTTCTTCTTCGCTTTCGCCTTCCACAATAAAATAATTTGGCGAAAAACCGATGTTGTTCATTTTTTGATTCAACGCTTCAGCCGTTTTGATTTCATCACTCATCGTGTATAGACTACCCAAATCCGTATGGATGTAAAGCGCACGAAGCCCCGGCAAAAAAGCAAAAACGAGCAGCGCCATAATAACACGGACAAACCAAGTGGGAACATTTGAATAGAACTTGATGAAGTGCTTAGGAATTGCCAATGGAAGATTATTCTCTTGTAATTTCAATTTTTTGATTCCAGCCTTAACATTCAACGTTCTTTCAAACACGGCGTGGAACAAAAGCGTTATCGTCATGAACGAACTCAATAGCCCGACCATCGAAAATACGGCCATCTGGCGTAACAACGGAAAATCAGCAAAAGTGAGGGCGATGTAACTGAATTCCGTCGTCATGAAACCAAGCACAAGGCTTTTAAAAATATGGGAACGCACGTAGCGAGTTCCCGATTTCCAGCTTGTGAAAAAATGAATAGCGTAATCAATGCTTACGCCGATGACACTTGTTCCAAATATGAACGTAAATACATGGACATTTCCAAACACGAACCACGTAAACGTAAGCGATGTAAAAATGGCAAGGGCTATCGTCGAAACGGTCGCTACAATCGGTAGCGTCGTGCGATAAACGTAAAGCAGCAACAGTAAAATCAAAACGACAGAAATGCCAGAAATCCATGCAATTTCAGATTTCGCTTCTTTCGAACTTTCATAGCTGTGGAACGGGACACCCGATTTTGCAACGACAAGCCCTGGAATTGCCATTTTCAAAGAATCTAGCGTATGGTACAAGCGGCCAATCACATGTCCATCAGATGCCATCGAAGATACGTTTTCAGAAAGCACAGCGCTCCACATCACGTAAGTCATGCCCGAATCAACTGCGGTCAGCACTCCATCGCGAAGGGTAAAACGTCCCGATACCATCGGAGAATTGAACATAAAGTTATCAAAGGATGATTCGCCAAGCAAAAACGGATCTTCTTCTAGGCGGTTCAAATTTGCCATAGAAAAGGAGCCATAAATTTTTTGCAAAGCACCCATTTTCAGCGTTTCAAGATTTCCTGCCTCAATTGCTTCACGAACAGGCAAACTTTGAATCGTGTAACGGTTCTTGAAAAGAAATTCGCGTGTTTCGTCTAACGCATTTTCGTTTATCAAAAGACGAGTTTCGTCTAATGATGTATCGCGTTTAAACGTATTTTCAAGCACAAGTGATGCAGAACGGGCTACCTCAAATTTTTCATGGCCGACAAGAACCGTAATGTTTCGCATCGTGCGGGAACTGAGCGTTTTTTCCGCAGCGCTTACGCTTTTGAGTTCATTGGAATCCGGTAAAATGGAATACAAGTCCGAATCCAAATTCCAGGGAACAGAAAGCCCGAGAACAATCAAAACGGCATGGACGACAAACCAGAGAAAAACTCCGATTTTTGCATTCAAACTTTTTTTTCCCGAACGTTTCATCAGCACCACCTCAACAATCTATATAGCAAAATTTGATGGAGGCCATTTTTAAGGAACACTCGCAGCACTCGATTCGACCGACGATTGGTGATTCGTAAATTCATAAACCACAGGGGAACCTTCCCCATCGGTAATAACGACCTTATCAAGATTTTCAGATAGTTCCATCACGATATTAGCAATCACTTTGCGAACTGAAGCTTCGCGAGGCACAAGTCTGATTTTAAGATAAGATATAACACCGCCATATACTATTTTTTCATAATAGATGTCAAAACGATTTTCCAACTCGGTGATATTTCCCGAAAATAATGCCTGAATCGTTGTCGAAATTTGAACAAAAACAGGATTATCCTTTGTGGAAATCGTTCGTACTTGGCCGCTAGCATTGCGTTCAGTAATTCCAGCATCTGAAACGGTCATTTCTGAAGGGAACGGTTTTTGCGTTTTCCAGACAATTCCCGATGTTTTCGATATGCGGAACGTACCCGTCGAAACAAAATCACGGTTCAATTTCTTTATAGACTTTGTCTGCTTAAAATCGCCTGTCACCGAACCATAACGATTCATTTGTGTCAAGACGTGCGTCAAGACCTGTTTTGACGTTGCATCCATCGGATGATCAAAAACAGATGCCATAGCAACAGACGCCATTGACAAGGATAATGCAAAAAGAAGAAAGAGCTTCATGCAATTTAATCTACAAAAAAAATGTCTGCTAGAAAGCATTAAGGTTCCTTTGCGAGAAGCTCCCTCACCAAATCCGTAAAGCAAGCGGGGCACGCCCACAGCGATTCTTTCGTATTCAAGTCAACAGCCATTTGCGTGCTTTCTGCTTTCGTCAGCAGCACTCCCGTGTCCGCATCCTTGAACTTATAAGAGAGTTTCATGCAGACTTCGAATTCTTCAAGAGTCACCTCGGCACGGATTTTCTGCATGAAAATCATCGGGCGGATGTACTTGATATGCAAATCGACAACCGGCCACACATAACCGCTTGCTGTCATCTCGTTATAGCCGTAACCAATTTTTCGAAGCAATGCACAACGGGCAACTTCCATGAATTTCACGTAATTGCCATGATATGCTACTTGCATAGAATCGATATCGTAAAATTCGACGCGGAATTCAACGGTTTCCTTAATTTTCTTGGCTGTCATAAACGTCTCCAGACCATTCTATACCGCGTAGAACTTACTGCGGATAAGCTCCAGCGTGTTCCGCAAATCTTTTTCAAGCTGACGGTCGCATTCCAGCGGGGCAAACTTGGAAAAAACTTGATCATAAGTGTTCTTTAAATTCTTAATGCGGTCTTCCGCAATTTCGTTGCGTTCCAAGCGGATGCGGAGAGCCTGAGCCGACGCCAAAAGTACAGCCGCCGCCACCTGTTCCGAAAGTTCCAAAATGCGGATACAATCGCGGGAGGCAATCGTGCCCATGCTGACCTTGTCCTGATTGTGGCATTCCGTAGAACGGCTGAACACGCTCATCGGCATCGTGAGGTGGAGAGCTTCGGCGGTCCAAGCCGACACGCCAATCTGCACAGCCTTGAAGCCATGGTTGATATCGTAATCGCCCTTGCTCCCTGCAAGATTCGGCGGCAAATTGCGATTGAACTTGATATCGACAATCATCGCCAGCTGACGGTCCAGAAGGTCTGCTATATTTGCGACCATGTTCTTGAGCGTGTCCATCGCAAGGCAGATGTGCCCGCCATAGAAATGTCCGCCGTGGAAAATATTCTTCGTGAACGGATCGACAATCGGATTATCGTTCGCGCTGTTCAGCTCGATTTCAATCAACTGACGCAAAAATGCACTGGAATCATAGAACAGTCCGATGATATGCGGAGCGCAACGCAAAGAATACGGGTCCTGGATTTTTTCGGGAACAACGTTCTTCACCACTTCGAGATTCAACGCATCGCGCATTTTCTTCGCGGCAAGCCCAAGCCCCGGATGCGGCTTTGCTTCGAACAAGCGTTCATAATAATGGTAAGCGTTACCCTTCATGGCAACCGTAATCATTGCTGTGATTCGGCAAGCCAAATCGCTCAAGTATTCCGCACGGGAATACGCCATGCAAGCAACAGCGTTCATCGCCGCCGTGCCGTTCATAATCGCAATCGCTTCTTTCGGGCGGAACTTGTGCGGAGTAATTCCCAGTTTCTTCATCACGTCCAAAGAAGAACGGCATTCGCCCTTGTACATCACATCGCGTTCACCGATTACGGCACCCGCCAAGTAAGAAAGCGGAGTCAAATCGCCGCTCGCGCCCACAGAACCTTCTTGCGGAATCAGCGGCAAAATGTCGTTCTGCAAAAACAACGTAATAATTTTCAGCAATGCATAGCTCACACCCGAAAACCCCTGCGCAAGCGTATTCAAGCGCACCGCCATAATCGCACGGGTCGTTTCTGCATCAAAGTAATTGCCCAGTCCGCAACCATGAAAACGCGTTAAGTTGATCGGCAACTGATAATAATGCTCCGGCGGCAAAACCTGCGTGCAGGAATCGCCATAACCTGTCGTTACACCGTAAATTCCGCCATGTTCCGCCAAAGCTTCATCCAAAAATTCCGCACCGGCATCAATTTTCTTTTGGAATTCCAAGGAACAGTCTAATTCAACAGCGACTTGTTTTTTGGCTATCGCTACAATATCTTCAATGGTTAGTTTACCACTTCCAATAATTACAGTTTTCATTTCTTTGTTCTCCAATTATTTAACCTTCCCAAAAATTGTAAAAATTATACCACTGATACGGATGCTTTACGCACAACCGCTCCAACAATTCGGTATATTCGCACAGTAGCATTTTCAAGCGTTCCGGGCGCTCCTTACGAGAGCAATCTAATGATGTTTTAGATTTGACAACATGGAATTCGTAAGTCGAGTGGATATTAAAATCCTTTTTACGGACTGCAAAAATAAAATATACAGGAGCTTTTAAAATACCCGCCAGAGAAAAAGTACCTTCTGGGAAATTAGCGGATTCACCTAAAAAATTAGCAACCAAGTTTCGATCTCTTGAATTTGCAGACGTTCGGTCGCCTGCAATCACAACAAGATTTCCTTCTTTTATTTTATCCATCATCCACACTGCTGAATCAACACCAACACTATTTGCATCGATGATTTTATCAATGAGTTCGGGATTCAATTCACGGAGAAGCGAGTTGAATTTCGTGGTTCCTGAAAGATCAACAATGGGGAATACTTCAAATTTCTTTTGTGTGAGGTATCCATCAAATTCCGTGAATGCACGAAGCATTTCCATATTGCCTAGATGCGAACAAATGACAAAAGCACCTTCTCCACGATTGAGTTGATCCAACAACAAGTTCATATCATCATTTTGCCGTTCCATACGGTTTATGCTGATTGCGCCTTTCCAACCGAGCAACTTTTCCATCATGGACAAAGCAAATGAATATATATGTTTATACGTTCCCATAAAATCGGGACGTTTTCCGCTGAAACGGCTCAAATGTTCCAAATAAATTCTAGAACGAGCACGGACAGGAGATGCTCCAATCCAAAAAAAGAAGCAAATAAAAGCAGTTACCCATTCCACAACGAACAAAGGAAGGTGGCATGCAACCCAAAGCATAAAACGGAAATGCCAAAGACTTCCACCAACTTCCTTGATGTCGGCCCAATGCTCATTATCAACCGATGAACACGATTTTTCTTTTTCAGGACCCGACATTATTTTTAAAAATCCGTCGTGCAAGAATCAATGGACTACGTACAAGCATGCCCAAACAAAGCTTTGTATGCGTAAACGATATTGCAACATTGTCATGGAACAGCCTAAAGTTGGAAACACCATCTTTAGGATAAGATACTTTAATCGGATAAAAACGCAATTTTACGCCAGCCCACGAAAGCCTGACGAGAATTTCAATGTCGAAGCCCATACGGTTGTTGCGGAACTTTTTTGCCGCAGGCAATGAAGTCGCGAGCGGATAAACGCGGAAACCGCACATGGCATCGGGAATTTCACGGGAGAGCGTCTCGACAGCCACCCAAAAATTGGTAATCTTACGCCCACTTTCGCGGGACTTGGGTACAGAATCGTCGTATTGCGGGAATCCGCCAATCAAATCGTCGGAATGCTTTTTTGCCGCCTTCACAAAGAACGGAATTGCGTCCATATCGTGCTGTCCATCGGCATCGACCTGAAGAGCATGCGTAAAGCCTGCATCAACAGCAGCAATCATCCCCGAACGCACGGCACCGCCTTTTCCAAGATTGACTTTATTCGTTACCAGCTGGACTTTCGGAATTTCATTTGCAATCTGCTCAAGAATCTCGTGCCCTTCGGGCGTATTGCCGTCATCGACAAGAATTACCGGCAACTCGTAAGACGCAAGCTTTTCGACGACAGCACGCGAAGCACTCTCATGCCTATAGACGGGAACAATCGCACACAAATTTATATTTGCGTTTTCTGTTCTAGCCAAGAGACTCCTCCGAATTCATGGTAAACGAGCCATTAGAAAGGGTTTTCGGAGCATTGCCTTCAGCATCGGGCACAAGCGTATAATTGAACGAAACCTTTGCGGCCTCAGCATTGTACGTCACGTTCAACATTACTGGAACATCCGGCAAAATCGGCCCTGCAAACTTTGTTCGATGAATTTTCGAAAGTGATTTAGGAACATCCAAGAAGTTACGGGCAAGGCGGAGCACCATATCGACTTGAGCCACGGCGGGCAATAACTTAAATTCCGGGAAATGACCGTCATAGAACCCGCTCGTTGCCGGGAACACTAGCTTCACAGTCAAAGTTCCTGGTTCTCTGCGGAACTTGAGAATTTTAAAGTTCGGATTTTCAGGCAAATTAAACAACGCTTGTATGTCGCGCATGCGGATTTTGCCTTCCGTATTCTGCGGCAATTCTTCAAGGTAACGCCATTTCTTTGGCGAGACCGTATTTTCAATAAACTTTACCAAGTAATCGTGGAAATAGTTGTTGATGGCAAGTTTTGCTTGTCCTGCAAACTTTTCACGGCCTGATTCGTTCAAGACAATTGCCGCCGCCAAATACTGACGTTTTCCGATCATCGGCACGACGCGCACATCCTGCACAAGGCCTGTCTGTTTCAAACGGTTTTCCACTTCGGGGAGCGAGATTCGCTTTTCTTCAATCTTCACGATGGAATCCGAACGGCCCATCAACAAAAAGCGACCGTCATTGTAAAGTTCCACCAAATCGCCTGTGGTAAAGCCCTCAGCTTCGAGAATGTAATTGGACTTTATGTTCAGGCAACCATTTTCGGCAACACTCATCTTGCAGACTTCAAACGGGGTCCAAACCGCACCGTTCTTGGATTGCCTGTAAGCGATGCCACCAGTTTCGGTACTACCGTAAATTTCCATCGGCCAAAAGCCAGTAAGTTCACTTGCTTTTTTCGCCACCTCGACAGGAAGCGGACCACCGGACGAATAAATAATCGGAAAGCATTTAAAGTCTATCGGCTTATCGGTTTCTGCAGACAAACGTTTCAAGAAAGCCGGACTCGAAGCAATCACAGCCGATTCATTGACCAAGCTAATCAATTCCGTCGGAAAATCAATGCGATGTCTGCGGAACGGAAGTCCCGTCGCAATCGGGAGGAGCGCCGTAAACAAAAGACCGTAAATATGGTGATGGTTCACCGTACTATAAACCTTGCGGTTTATCCAATCATTGCCAAAGACCTTCACCAATTCAAAAAGTTCATTTTCAAATTGCAGGAATCGTTTATATACAGCCTTCGGTTCGCCCGTCGTGCCAGACGTGTACATCACCATTTCAGCAGAATTCTTGTCGAACTTGCCGAACTTGATTTCACCTTCGATTTCCTCACCTGCAAGCACATCTTGAATCATCGTGGCAGGACCGCCAACAAAAGGTTCGTCTGTCAAAAATCCAAATTCCGGCTTTTTGATTTCCTTGATAAACGCATCCTGTCGGTTCGCCGTCACCAAAGCCTTGCGTCCGCTCTGGAGCATCGCCAAAAGAGCAACCGTGAAAAAATACGAGTCTTCGCAATGCAAAATCCACGGCGTATTTTCGCGAGCTTCCAAATAATAACGCACCTTGGATACATCTTGTACAAAATCGGCCCAAGTCTTTACATTATCGGAACAAGAACCGAAGCTCACAAGAGCGCCTTCCGGGCGTGAATCCACTTCAAGATTACACACAGGAACATAAGATTGCAATCTACTCTGCACCATTTTTCGAACCAGAAATTCCGCAATAAAAATTACACCTATTAAAATGTAGGAAATTAATCCATTGTACAACGACCACGCTCTATCAGAAGCCTTAAAAACAGTGAATGTCGCAACGGTCGCATTGAAAATAAAGAAACCGCACCAGACAAGAGTCACTTTCCGGCAATAGCGTTCCACTGCATTTTTCGACGGAGAATCTTTTAAGGACTTGTCCCAAAGGCTTGCCATACGGAAAATAAAGTTTGGTGGCCGCCAGAGAGAAAAAACAAAAAACGCAAGCAAGCTCAGGCTTACAAGCACCGGGTAAAGCTTGACAAAAATAACGTTGTCTAGAAAAAATGCAACAAATGCACATAAAAAAACAAGCACAACGAGAATCGCCGTCCGACTCCGATCAATGCTCGATTTGCTGCGTGTAAAATTCAGAAAATGAAAAAACGCAATCGCCAAAAGCAATAGACTTAATCGCCTCGGCGAAAGCGCCCAATATTCAAGCCCGCAATAGACAATAAGCGGGTACAATACAGAAATCGCGGTAAAGAATATCTTCCCCGCAACAGATTTCATTATTTGTTTTCCGAACTGTGAATCAAGTTATAGATAGCATCGACCACGTCTTGCAAAGTACGTACAGACTTGAACACTTCAGGATCAATGTTTCTTGGCAAAAAGGACTTCAATTTGACAATCAAGTCAACGGCATCAATGCTGTCCAGTTCCAAATCTTCGTACAATCTTGCATCAGGCACTAGTTTTTCTGCCTTGATATCGAAATCATCAATGAGAGCGGCCTTGATTTTATCAAAAATTTCTTGTTTTTCCATATATCAACCCTTAGTATTTTCCGCAATATAAGCAGCAAGAGCATCGACCGATGCAAAATGCTTCTTTGTTTCTTCTTTTACCGTTGAAAAAGTGACTCCAAATTTATCTTTAATGGCGATTCCAAGTTCGAGAGCGTCAATTGAATCAAGTCCAAGACCTTCGCCATTTTCGTTTTTGCCGAAAATCGGAGCGGAATCAACAATATCATCAGGAGTGATATCTTCCAATTCCAAAGATTCGATAATAACTTGTTTTATACGTGCATTTAAATCAGACATGTTTATTAAAGACCTCAATATTAAAATCTTTTACTAATATTACAATATAAAAAATAAAAGTATATTGCTTTTAGAAAAAAAAATAAAAAATCAAAAAGAGAATTTATGTTTGATTTTTATAAAAAAGATTCTATCGATGCTATAGATGCGAAATTTGAAGCACAAAAAATAGCATTTGCACCGCTTAGTTTTCAGGCAGCAAGAGCACTTCGGAATATGGGCATATTGAACGCCATCAGCAACGCCCGCAAAAAAGGGATTACAATCTCCGAACTCTCTCAAAAATTGAATATTTCTCTTTATGGAATTAAAGTTCTCGTCGAAATGGGTCTTGGCATGGGAGCCATCAAGCTTCACGAAAACACCGACGAAATCGATTTGCGTCTCAAACTCGGCAAAATTGGTTTTTTCCTTCTCGCCGACGAGATGACGCAAGTAAACATGGAATTTTCACAAGACATCTGTTATCGCGGTGCCGAGAACCTCGAAGAATCTATTCGCGAAAACAAACCCGCAGGACTCCCGCACCTCGGGTCGTGGAAGACAGTCTATGAAGGTCTTTCGCAACTCACGGAACAGCAAAAGAAAAGCTGGTTCGGCTTTGACCATTTCTATTCGGATTTAGCTTTCCCCGAAGCTTTGCCAATCGTTTTTGAGCAAAAAATATCCCGCCTTTTTGATATCGGCGGAAACACGGCAAAATGGGCTATCGCCTGTTGCAAGTATAATCCAGATGTCAAAGTTTCCATCATCGACTTGCCGGGCCAAACAGCAGTCGCCGAAAAGAATGTGGCATCAGCAGGCTTCAAAAACCGCATCGACACCATTCCCTGCAACGTTCTTGACGAAACGACAGAATTCCCCAAAGGGGCTGATGTCGTCTGGATGAGCCAGTTCTTGGATTGTTTCTCGCTGGAACAAATCACGAAAATTCTTTCGAAAATCCATAAAGCAGTAACGCCTAAAACAGATGTGTATGTACTCGAACCGCTTTGGGATAAGCAACGCTTCGAAGCCGCAGCTTATTCATTACAAGCAACATCACTCTACTTTACTTGCATCGCCAACGGTAACAGCAAAATGTACCGCTATGCAGAACTAAAGCAAGCGATTGAAAATGCAGGATTTGAACTGAAAGAAGCACACCACAACATCGGCCCCAACGCCTATTCCCTTCTCCGTTTCCGCATAAAATAAACATGTCAGAAAGCATTTCTCAAAAGCGAATTTATATTGAACAATTCGCAAGTTTCGTTCCGACGGAAGCCCAACCAAAGCCAGACGTTTCCTTCGTACCCATGCTAACACGTCGTCGCTTGAGCTACGTGTCCCGCATGGTCGTCCTCGTTAGCCATCAAATTTCATGCGACAAAGAAGGCAACAAGCTCACACCTTGCAAAGTGACGTTCGCCTCGCAATTCGGAGAAATCAGCCAGCAGTTGAAGATTTCGCAGACGCTAATTGATACAGGAACAGTTTCGCCGGCTCATTTCAGCCTTTCCGTATTTAATGCGGCCATTGCAAACGCTTCGATTCTTGAAGCGAATACCGCAGGATACTCCGCCGTATTCTCAGGGAAAAACGCTTTTACAACGGGGCTTAGCGACTGCATCGCCGCACTTGAAAACGAGCATTGTACATCGCGTTCGTTCATTTTTGCAGACGAACTTATCCCGGAAACTTACGCACCGGTAGCAGGTGTCCCCTACCCCAATGCTGTTTGCGCACTAGCCTTGAGGCTTACGACCGATGAAACAAAAGCCGACATTTCTTTAAAGAACGCCGATATCGAAAGTCAGCTCGCCCACCTCAAAGCGTTAAGTAACAACTTCGACACTGCGGCAGAGCAAGCGTTAGCATTTCTCTGTGCCATAAACATGCAAAAGGCTTAAGTTATGATTCAAAAAATCCGCTACGTCTGGCATGTTGTCGTAAAGCTTTTCAGCTTTGCCTTTTTCGGCATCTGTAGCCTTGGGCTTGCACTGCTGCTGTTCCCCATCATGCATGTCATGGCCGGCTTTGACGAAAAAAAATTCAAAGTTCTTGCACGTGGGTTCAACTACTTTTATTTTAGGCTCTTCGTCAGAGTCATGAAATCGATTCACTGCATCAGCGTTGATGTCGAAAATAAAGAAGCTTTGGCAAACGCACATTCTAAAGTTGTCATTGCCAACCACCCCTCGATTTTGGATGTTGTCATTTTATTTTCACTTGTTCCCCATGCAGATTGCATTGTCAAGGGCGACCTCATCAAAAACAAGTTTATTTCTCTTATCGTTAGGAATCTTTATATTCCAAACAACATTCCATTTGATGACCAGCTAGAACAAGCTAAACAGTCTATGGACGAGGGAAACAACCTCATCATCTTCCCGGAAGGTACACGTTCCAAGCCCGGTGAACCTTGGGAGTTCAAGAAAGGAGCCGCAAGATTTGCCCTTTATTCCAAGAACGATGTCATTCCAGTGTATTTTGGCGGCAACGAAAAAATCGGCATCCGCAAGCACGACAAGATGCTACAATACCACCCGACAGAACGTTACCGCTATGAATTGAAAGTCCTCCCCCCCATTGACGTGAAACAATACGAAAACATCCCCATGACCAAGAGCGCCATTCAACTTACACAAAAGATGAAGGAAGTCTTGGAACATGAAAAGGATAAATTTAAACGCTAATTCCCAACGTTCTTTCTGAAGAAATTCAATTGTCTTGTTTTGTATGTAGCTGGTGCGGAACGAACCTTGGAGGGTTTATCATCTTCCTTTAAAGGCATTATTTTTTCCAGGCAATCCTGGAAATCAGGGTCTGCTTCGAAATACGGCTCTGCAAGATAAACGAGGTTGGAATCAACATCAAGATATGATATTATATCAAAATTATCCTTTTTTTCATCTTTGCACAAATCGCTTCCCGGGTAATAGTCGATAAAGCCTTTCCCTTTACATGTCGTACCATTCGCAGAAATATCGATAGCCATTTCATACACACCACTACGCAGCTTTAGAGCTTTCTTTACATCTACAATATAGGTAGTGTTGTTGAATGTAATCGAATCCCCAGAAACAGACGGTTTAGAAGTGAAGTTCTTTTCGGAAGAAATTTTCTTGTTGAATTTGGAAAGGGAATCTGCGGTTTCATTCGCGAAAACCTTAGACATTAGGACCTCTCCTTTTCCGTATATAATACGGTTGTAAATTTGCTCTCTAAGCATCGATTTCGAATAATCTATCGAAGATTCCAATAACGGATCATAAAGGACCATTTCTAAGGAATCCTTGGAGATCTTAACTTGGAACAAACTAACCCAATAAGAAAGATCGTAGTGAATAATCGTATTTGTAGAGCGAACATATACATCGGGTAGTGAAGTCCAAGTTCCATAGATTCCGTTTGCGGATTTACTCGTATATATAGTACCCGTATCGAGAAGTACGTTATTTTGATCCATTTCAAACGTAATCAAGGTGTCTCCCCTGAGTTCGTATGACCACTGCGATTGCATTCCAATCACATTAACTTCACGCCATTTTAAATGATCGTGATTCGCTCCTTCCGCGAAACACGCATCATAATTCCTGACCGCTGTATGGGTCATTATTTGAGCACTTTCGTCAATTGTCAAAGCGTAGGTATCACTTCTAATAACTGAAGATGGATCAAGAGTATCGCCATTTTGTGATGAATTGCTCTCGCCATTTGCGCTGGAACTGTCATCGCCACAGGCGGTAAACGAGAACGCCGTGGCAAGTACACAACTCAAAATGACAGATGAAAATTTGGATGATTTCATATTTTCTCCTTGTTTGAACACAAATGTACAATTTTATTTCATCAAGTCCCGACCAAGACAGTTCGATTGCACAAAACAGTGAAAAAAAGTATATCTGCTGTATGAATCATTCAACAGCATATCTGTCAAATGAAGGACGATACACGAGATGGTCTAGAACATTGCTATATCAATTGCATGAAATTTCTGGCAATTATTGTGTTAAGTATTTCCCTACTTACATCGAGTAGTTTTGCAATATCGCTTACCCCACCGCAAGTGTATGCAGTTAAAGAAGAAAAGGCTATAACTTCGACTGAAGATACAAAAGACTTAACAAGTTTATATGTATATTTGGCACGATTCTTTTCTGTTTACATCACAGCTGGAGGAGTATTCGTTACAACATGGGTATTGGCAGCATCCAATAACGAAGACATGCGTCATAAATACGACAAAATATCTATTGCAGCCGGAATCGGAATGATTGTTTTAGGCGGATTCGGTATTTACTGGTCGTTCTAGCACAACATCACAAGACAACAACTGTAAAATCACTTTCTTTTCGAATTTAAATCTTTCAAGGATACATGAAGTAAATTGACGGCTTCTTCTGGAGTCAGTTTTCCGGCATTGATTAAAATCTTTGCGTCTTCAAGAGCCTTGTCTTCTCGACCCTGTAAGTAAGAACCTTGTTTTTCGTAAAGTATGTTCGTCATTCCGTCAACCTCATTCAAAAGAGTTTCGTCGGTGTACCCTACTAAAGATACATCTTTGGCAAAGTCCTTGTCAAGCAGTCTTTTCAGCTTATCTTCGGGGATTTCCTTTTCTTCCAAAACATCGTGGAAGATTCGCAGCATGTCGGCGCGGTTGGATTTTTCGCGGCTTTCGTCTGGAGTCTTGTCTTCGATTGCGAAAAATTTTTCAATTTCGACCAAATAAACATCAAGCTTTTCATAGAAAAAATGCCGGTTCCGCACGATTTGCGAATGGTGCAGGTATGTATTTTCTTCCTCTGGGAACTGGTTTTCGGTCAAAATCGAAAGCACGTAAATGTGCGGCAAATTGTAGTCCTGAGACTTCTTTACCGTTCGCGACACGACACGCGACGTGTAGTAAATAAGCCTATCCACGAACAGCTTGTTAAAGGTTTGCTGCACTTCGATGAGGACAGGGTTGCCAGCTTCTGTTGTCCCGTAGATATCAAATATTGCGGTTTTATCGTCCAAAACGCCGGGATTTTCTTGGACTCCGAGCGTGAATGTCTTGATGGCATCTTCGCCTGTGAGTTCCAACATGGCGTTCAGAAACTTTACGGTACGTTCGGGCTTCGCTTCGTTTGCCATAAGCATCTTGAAAATGCCGTCGGAAAACGGATAGACGTTCTTGTATTTCTTTCGGTAATTTGCCAAGTGTTCCGGGTGTTCGTGCACGTCCTTTACCATGGTGAAGAATACTTCTCGATTCATATTTGCTCCTTCGATTAAGTCGAGTGCAATGTATATAATCGAAAAATGAAAAAGAGAAACTTTGCAAATTTTGCAAACAACCGTTATCAAATTTCGTTATTTTGCAAACAACGGTTTGCAGCGATGTCCGCCGAGATAAAGCCGGGGCATTGCGGGGCGGCGTCTGAGCGCCCGCAGAGAGGGTAGCGGAAGACCCGACTAGGGCGGAATTATTGCAGATGCCCGCCTTCGCGGGCATGACAACAAGGGAGAGGTCGGGGCTGAAGCGAGGGGGATGCCTCCCCTACGCAATTCACGCAACATTTTCCTAATCACCAACCACTATCCACTATTTACGGACTACTTCTTTCGTCTTTCGTCTTTCGTCTCTCGTCTATTTTCTATCTTTGCAGTCACTATGAGTATTTCTATTCCTCAACTGCCTAAGGGCACACGTGATTTTTACCCGGAAGCTGAACGCATCCAGAATTACATTTTTGACACCTGGCGCAAAGTCGCCGAAAGTTTCGCCTACGAAGAATATGAAGGCCCGATGTTTGAACATCTGGAACTTTACACCGGAAAGTCCGGCGAAGAAATTGTAAGCCAGCTTTACAACTTTAAAGACAAGGGCGACCGCGAAATTGCGCTCCGCCCGGAAATGACTCCGACTCTCGCCCGCCTCGTGATTCAAAAGGCTCGCGAACTCAAGAAGCCGTTCAAGTGGTTCTCCATGCCGCGCTTGTTCCGCTACGAAAAAGCACAGAAGGGACGTCTCCGCGAATTTTTCCAGTTGAACATGGACATCATCGGAACCGAAAGCATTTACGCCGAAGCAGATTTACTCGCGTCCATCGCGACGATGCTTCGCAAGTTCGGTCTCAAGGATTCTGATTTTGCTATTGGCGTTTCAAGCCGTAAGCTCCTCGCCACTTACCTCGAAGAAATCGGAGCACCGAATCCGGCGCTCGTTTACCCGGTACTCGACCGTCGCTTGAAAATCGGCCCGGAAGCATTTGCAAAGGCTCTCACCGAAGCAGGTCTCTCCGAAGCACAGATCAAGCAGCTCGACGAATTCATGAGCTGCAAGTCTATCGAAGAAGTTCGCGCCGCAGTGAAGAGCGAAAACGCAACGGCAGCCCTCAAGGAAATTGAAGACTTGTTCGCAACACTTGCCGCCGCAGGTTTCAGCGAATGCGTGAACCTCGACCTTTCGATTGTGCGTGGCCTCGCCTACTACACGGGCATCGTGTTCGAAGTGTTCGACAAGGGTAAATCCATGCGCGCCATCGCTGGTGGCGGACGTTACGACAGCCTCACCGAAAAGCTCGGCGGCGACCGCATCCCGGGCGTTGGCTTTGGCATGGGCGACGTTGTTCTTGCCGACCTTCTCCGCGAACGTGGACTTTTGCCGAGCCCGAAGCAGCATGTCGATTTCTATATCGCAAGCTTCACGAACGACATGAAGAAGATTTTTGAAACGGCACAGGTGTTCCGCGCGAACGGCAATTCTGTTTCGCATCCGCTTGCAACCATGAAGATGGGCAAGCAGCTGGAACAAGCAAACTACCAGGGCGCATCTATCGTCGTTTACGTGGATGGAGACAAGGCCGCTACAGGACAGTTCGAATTCAAGGACCTCCGCGACGGCACGATGCACGTGGGCGACACCGCCGCGATCGTTGAACGCAGCAAGATGGTTATCGAACCGAAGAAAGCGTAAGGAGAAGATCCCCGCGGAGGCGGGGATGACGTCCTTTCGTGAGGATGACATCCTTAATGCAGGAATGAGACATTCATGACTCCAGTAAAAACATTACTCACAATTCTTTCCTTGTTCTTAGTCCTCGGCGTGATGGCGCTTGCCTACCCCGAAGACGGAATCCACATTGGCGATACGACGCTCCGTTACCCGAAGCTTTCGCAAGTTTTCGAGAAGGCTGAGACGGCGACGGACTCCGCTGGAAACGAAATCAAGGTCGAGCAAGTCGATCCAGAAGAGGCCATTCGTCAAATGATGGAAGAGACCAAGGCAAAGCAGTTCTCGGCTTATTCCGATTCTCTCAAGTACTACGAAGACTTCTTCAAGGAAGGCCGCACGCGCTTTGATTTGCCGAACGACGACCTGACATGGTTCGATAGATTCTTTACGCATCTCCAAAATGCGCAAAAGGATTCTAGCGTCGTTCACATCATCCACTACGGCGACTCGCAGCTTGAAGAAGACCGCATTTCTTCGGCTATCCGCGAAGACTTGCAGACGGAATTTGGCGGCAACGGTCCGGGACTTCTCCCGGCGGTGATGCACATTCCGTCGCAAACAACATCGCAGTGGAACAACGGCAACATGCAACGCTACATCATCTTCGGACCCAAGGAAGAACATGCGACGCACAACCGTTACGGACCTCTGGCACAGGTGGGCGAACTCAGCGGCTCCGCCGTCGTCAACATCAAGAAGCGCGAAAGCAAAAAAGACATGTTCCCGCACGTCGGTGGCTACTCGACCATCAAGGTGCTCGCCGGTAAAAAAGGCAACTTGAAAGTACGCCTCACCTACGAACATGAAGTCGCCGAAGAAGTCGGTCAGAATGCGGACGGAACGCCTAAGTACAAATTCAAAAACAAGAAGGAAACCGCCGAAGATCCGGTTTACGAAGAATTCACGAAGCTTAGAGTTTATACGTGGAAGCTCCCTGATACGACTTCGAATATCAAGCTCTACCTGACTGGACGTACAGAAATCTACGGTATTTCTGTCGATGGCTCTTACGGGGTCGCTGTGGATAACGTCGCTATGCGCGGTAGTTCGGGCACGATTTTCCACAAGATTGACAGCCAGTTGCTTGCCGAATCTTACAAGGCAGTCAACGCAAAGCTTATCATCATGGAATACGGCGGAAACATGGTGCCGAGCATGACCACGAAAGTTTTGGATTGGAGCAAAAAGCTCATTACCAGACAAATTCAAGCCGTACAGAAAGCGAATCCCGATGCGGACATTCTCTTTATCGGTCCAGCCCACATGGCAAAACAATTTAACGGCAGATGGCAGACGTATCCGGGACTTGGCATAACCATCAAGATGCTTCGCGAAGTGGCGCTTGAAAACGGCCTTGCCTACTGGGACATGTACCGCGTGATGGGTGGCGAAGGCTCCATGATCAAGTGGGTCAAGAAATCTCCCCCGCTTGGCTTTACCGACCACGTCCACTTTACACGCCGTGGTGCAGCCTACATGGGCGACTTGTTCTGCTCTTCACTCCACATGTATTACGATTACTTCCAGTTCCGCAACAAGCACAAGTTGAACGATTCTAAGCTCAAGGATATCCGCAAGTTTTCGGACAAGAAAAAGCCCGTTGCAGATACAACTAAAGTAATTGACTTAAATACAAAATTAAACAACAATAAAGTAAAAGCTAAATCCACTAAAGCCGGAGGGGGTGTATAAGTGAGAAAAAAGCTTGCCGCAATTGCAGCCATTCTCAGCATATTCAGCATCGGTTTCACAGAAGTATCCGCAAAGGATATGGAAATTACGCCGGGCTATTATGACGTCGATTTTTCAAAATACGATTTCATCGATACGTCTTTGAACACCATCCAGTTTCCGAAAGGCAGTGCGAGTTTCGAGCAATTTTTTAACAAACTCGATACGCTTGTCTTCGAAAACAGGGGCACAGTGAGGATTCTCCACATTGGCGGTTCCCACTTGCAAGCAGACGTCATCTCCGGGCGCATTCGCGAGCACTTGATTAAAGAATATCCGGGCGCTTCTGCTGGTCGCGGCTTTCTATTCCCGTATTCGGCTGCAAGAACCAATACACCGGCAAGTTACGCCAGTTCGTACAAAGGAATTTGGGACAAGAACAAGAACGTCCAAAAAGAAATCACGAAGCCGCTCGGTCTCCTTGGCATTGCGATTAGCACAAGTGACCCACGTGCAGAAATCACGCTCCTTTTGGATAAATACAATAGCGAACCCATTTGGGGCGAAACAAGCTTTAGAATTTTCGGTTTCAGCGACAACAACGACGTGGAACCCGTACTCCGCATAGATTCCATGGACGTATTCGGAACACTCGACACGGCAAGCCAGAGCTATGTGTTTACAAGCCCGCGTCCGATAGATACCATACAAATTGCATTCCGTTGGACAGATACGACAAAACAGGCCGAAGTCGCCGCATTCATCACGGACTCGCTTTATAAAGATTCTGTCGCAAGAGCGGATTCACTAGCGCGAGTTGCCGACTCGTTACGCCGCGATTCTCTTGGGCTTTTACCGTCTTCCAATTCCATGGCTCAGGTCGCTACAGCCGATTCCATGTTCCAAGGCGACTGCGAAGACGTACTCGATACCAACTGTCTCAACCGTGACGAAGAATTGCAAGGAGCAGCAAAAGATTCCGCAGCAGATACAGTGCCGCCACGTCCGCACTTTACGCTGACAGGCATTCTCGCCGAGAACAACGACCCGGGCATTACTTATACGAACGTCGGCATTAACGGAGCCAAAGTTGCCAACTACTTTGAAGAAACGTGCCCGCTGTTCGAAAAAGAAATGTCGTACTACAAGCCCGACCTCGTCATCTTTGCGATTGGCATCAACGATGCAAACGTCGAAGTCTTTAACGACAAAGCTTTCCGCGAAGATTACGATATGCTCATCAAGCGCATCCGCAAGGTGAGTCCCAAGACCGCGTTCATCTTCGAGACGAACAACGACTCCTACCGCAAAGTCCGCAAGAGAAAATACGTCCAGCACCCGAATGGCGAAGTGGCTCGCAAGTCGTTCTTTATGCTCGCCGACAAGCACAAGGCAGGCGTTTGGGACAAATTCTCCATCATGGGTGGTCTCGGCTCCATGGCTAAGTGGGAAAAAGCAGATCTCGCCAAGAAAGACAAAGTCCACTTCAAGACAGCCGGTTACCAGTTGCTCGGTGACATGTTCTACAAAGCTTTGATGCAAGCGTATTTCGACCACATTGCAAACCTCCCTGCCGAAGACCCTGTAGCGGTACAAGCGGCAAAAGCTACAGCTCCGACTACACCGCAAGCCGTCAAAGCCGCCACCATCGCTCAGCAAGTTGCACCGACGCCGAAAAATACGCCCATGAAAAATTCACCGATGCAGGCGACTGTCGCTTCGGCAAGAAAGACTAAAGCAGAAGTGCCCATGCCCAAGGTGTTACAACAAGCGTCGAAACCTACTCAACCTCAAATTCAAATTCCGTTAAAGCCGGATGCACAACCCACGGAAAAGAAATAGCATCCAAAATAACATCAAATTACAAGCCCAACCATCATGCTTGACTACATCATCCCCTATCTGACTCGCACATTCGCATTTGACCCGAACTCCCCGCTACTCTTTACGCAGTTCTACTTCTGGGGGTTCTTCGCGGTCGTATTCGCTATATTCTCGCTCGTTCACAGCAAGCTTTTGCTCCGCAACGCATTCCTCTTCGGAACAAGTTTGTTCTTCTATTACAAGACGAGCGGCAGTTATGTTTGCATCCTGATTTTCTGCGTGATAGCGAACTTCTTCATCGGCAAATGGATAGAGAAATCGCAAATCCAGTGGAAAAAGAAGATGTTGATGATAATCGTCGTCATCATCGACCTGTTGGTGCTCTGCTACTATAAGTATTCTTACTTCTTCTTGGACGCCCTTTACGACTTTACCGGAATCGAGCTTCACGTCTATAACTTTTTCGCGGCGGCAAGCAATGCGATGTTCGGAACAAACTCGCTCGTCGATCAGATTATCCTCCCGGTGGGCATTTCGTTCTTCACTTTCCAGGCGATGAGTTACTGCATCGACATTTACCGAGGCAAAATCAAGGCTGTCGATAACATTCTGAACTTCGGTTTTTATCTTTCGTTTTTCCCGCAGCTCGTGGCAGGCCCGATTGTGCGTGCTGACAAGTTTGTACCGCAACTTTACAAGCCGTTCTTCCTCCCCCGCCGTGCGTTCGGCATGGCCGTGTTCTGGATTTTGAACGGACTTGCAAAGAAGATTATCTTGAGCGACTACCTCGCGACGAACTTTGTCGATCGCGTGTTCGATACTCCGCTCCTGTTCACCGGTCTTGAAAACTTGATTGCGTTGTTTGCTTACTCGTTGCAAGTTTACGCGGATTTCTCCGGCTATACAGATATCGCCATTGGCGTTGCCCTCCTGATGGGATTCCGCCTGCCGCAGAACTTCAACAGCCCTTACAAAGCAAAAAGCCCCACGGAATTCTGGCGTCGCTGGCACATCAGCCTTTCGAGCTGGTGGCGTGATTACCTGTACATTCCTCTTGGCGGTAACAGAAACGCAACCGTCGGCACGTTCTTCTGGATGGGATTCTTGAGCCTTGTCGCCATACTCCTTTCGGGGAGCGTCTGGGTCGGCATCGCCCTCGGCGTGTTCTTCCTCTACATCGGCATTTTCGCGTATTTCAAGCCGGAATCCCGCAAGACGATTACGACGAACATGAACGCCATGGCAACGCAGATTGTCGGCGGTTGGTGGCATGGTGCAAGTTGGAACTTTATCATTTGGGGCGGTTTGAACGGTTTCGGACAAGTGTTCAACAAGCTCTGGGTCAAACGCAGCGCGACCGTCCGTGCATCTATCGCATTCGGCTTCTGCGCATTGAGCGCGATTCTCTTTAAGCATTACACGATTCCAATATGCGCGATTACCGCCGTATGGTTCGGCGTGCTGTTCGTGGGCATTTACTCGACAATCATCTATCATTTGTTCTGCGACAAGGCTTTGCCGTGGCTTTCTACCGCTTGGAATGTGACGCTCACATTCGTGTTCATCACGTTCACGCGTCTCTTCTTCCGTGCCGGTTCAAACCTCGACCCCGCCGAAGCAAACGAAGTCGCATGGAACACCGCAAAGAACATGGTTCACCAAATGGGAACTGCTTGGAAATGGGGTACGCTCACCGACATTGCATACGAGCACATCAACATTATCCTCGTGTTCATCGCAGGCATGCTCATCCACTGGATTCCGAAACGAGTCAAGAGCCGCTACCGCATCATCTTTGCATCGCTCCCGCTCCCTGCCATGGTTTTCGCGACGGCGTTCATCATCTTCGTGATTTACCAGTTCATGAGCGCAGACAGCTGCCCGTTCATTTATTTCCAGTTCTAGCGGCGGAGGCGCAGTAGGAAGTAGACAGTGGTTAGTAAACAGTGATTAGTAAATAGTAGGAAGATGGCTTTGGGCAGAGGACAGTAAGCGCGCACCTAAAGTGCTTTGGGCGTGAGCAGTGAGCTGAGAGCGCGCACCTAAAGTGCTTTGGGCGTGAGCAGTGAGCTGAGAGCGCGCACCTAAGGTGCTTTGAGCTATGGGCGATGAGCTGTGAGCAGTGAGCACGCACCAAAGGTGCTCTGAGGTCGCTTCGCTTTGAGTATTGACTGTCACCCCGGCCTTTGTGCCGGGGTCAGTCGTTTATTCTAAAAAATTTTTATAGCCCTCCCCTCTAATTAATTTATTTTATATCTTAACAAAGAGGAGGAACCGCACTTGTTTTCGAAAATTCATAACATTCTAGGGAAAAATATTCCTTTCGTGCACAGCATTTTTCTGGGCCAGTTGCACCGACTCAAATAGCAATATTCCCGTCGGTCCGCCCAACATTGCCAAAGAAAATTCATCATCAAGCGAAGCTTTTTCTTCCAGCGAAACACCTGCAAATTCAAGTTCCTCAGCAGAAGCCCCAAAAAAGTCCGCCCCATTCATCGACATCGAGCAAGAGCTCGCCATGTTCCCCCCGCTAGATACCACCGGACTTAGAGAAAAATGCATTTCAGAAAAAGTTCATTGTGAGACCATCGAAAATTACAACGGATATTTTAATTACAAAAATAAAGTAATACGGAAAGCCAAAGACAAGTTCCATTCGCTTATCAACAACGAACAAAACGTTTCATTTCCTGATTGGAAAAAGAGGTGTTACGAAGACGCGATTGGCATGGAAGCTTATCCGATCTACGGAGTTTCTGCGTGCCACAATCCAAATCGAGAAAGAAAATTTGATGAATCTTGTGAAACGGTAGAATCAGTCCGCATCGACGACGATTATCTCAAGGCTCTTCAAAAAAATGACAGTTTGGAACGTTATGTGAATCAAGAAGAATTAGAAGAAATCAACGAAAAAATCACTAAATGCGAAAGTTACGATTAAAATAAATGATATTATATGAAAATTCACTTTTGTCACTTACGCTAAGTCCTTGATACTCCATATCTTACGATAAAATGACTCTTAAGCGCATGGTTTTAAGATTTTAAAAGTTTATCTTTTTATTACCATTTACATACATTCAATAAAATGCAGAAGCAAGGGACATAGTGATTGTTCTGTATTACTTTGAACATTTTTTTACACACAAAAAACATTAAAAAATCGCCGAAAATAGCGCAAATTCACAAATTGTGAAAATGTCACATTTAAATATGTTTATATCTAGTGACAAGATTGGAGAAAATGAGTATAATTGATTCATATATATAATATACCCCCTTTTTTATGAAGATTAAAACTATACTCATTGCAGGAATCTTGCCGATTGCGCTTTTCGCAAAAGATGACGCTTTGGCGGGAAAAATTGTTCCTCGACTCATTGAATCTAAAAAATCGGATTTAATCGAACCTCTCGACGGAATCCAGAACACCGAATTTGCCCCAGAAGCGGAATCCCCGTCCGTTGGAAAGTTCTTTATCAACGAAAGCAACTTCACTAACAAAAAGGGTAAGTCCCGCAAGTCAAAGAAGGCGGCTGCCAAGCAAAAAGCGTCCTCAGATGGTTTAGGCAAAGAAGATATCGACACCGTTGATTCCGAAGAAGCCGCACGTGAATACGCCGAAGCAGATGCCGACATCAAGGCAACGACCGATTCCGCCTCGACGGGTGCCCCCGAAAAGCTCTTTGTCCTCGACATGACGACTTCTATCATCCCGACGGAAAGTCGTCGCATTGCAGGCCATTATGGTCCGCGCAAGCACCGCATGCACCGAGGCGTGGATCTTGGACTCTGCCACGGGGAAAATCGCACCATCGTCGCCGCATTCGCAGGCAAGGTCGTCAAAGTTCGCAACCAGGGCCGCCGCAAGGGTTACGGTCGCTATGTGATTCTCGATCATGGCAACGGACTCACCACGCTTTACGCCCATCTTGAACGCTGGAAGGTGAAGGTCGGCGATGAATTGCAGGCTGGCGACACGCTCGGCATTGGAGGCAACTCAGGGCGTTCGTTCGGTGCTCATTTGCATTTCGAAATGCGCTACAACGGAGTCTATATCAATCCAGAAATGGTTTACGACTTCAACGAAGGGACGTTTAGAGACATTTCAATCACGCTCGACACAGACAAGCTCCAAGAAGCCGAAGCCGGCTACCTGAAGGAAATCGGAAAGAGCAAGTTCTACAAGGTCCGTCGTGGCGACTGTCTCGGAAAAATTGCGCACAAGTATGGCACGTCCATCGAGCAAATCAAGCGCTTGAACAACCTCAAGTCGGAAAAAATCCGCCCCGGTCAAGTTCTCCGTTGCTCGTAATTTGAATTTCTATACTCCATTGCAAAGCTCCGGGTGATTCCGGAGCTTTTTCGTTACGTAGTTAAGAGCGTTTCGGACACTCGCAAAGGCTATTTTGGCGTTTTTATGCTATCAGACCAGCATTTTCAACCTGTTTGGTAGCACTTTTTTATACTTTGTTCATTACTTTTTCCCACGAAAATGGAGTTACATGCTACCGAATTCTTTAATTCAACCATTTCAGTAGCACTTTTACATCGCATAAAGACGGAATACCGGCCCAAACCGTTTAATTTATCCGCAAATCATGCTACCAAAATTCAGTTTTCAACGCATCAAGTAGCAGAATTTCGAAAAAACTGCCCCCAGAAACAAGTCCAGGGAGACAATTTGGGTGCGCCCCCGCCCATTCTTTCCCCTAATCACCAACCACTAATCACTTATATTAGACGAAGGAACGGCTCTACGAGCCTACAGACGAGAGACGAAAGAATAAAGCTCTAACAATCGACAAACTACTTTCTACTGCCTACTAATCACCTCATACGCTTGGATGATTTCGCGGTCCATGTCGCGGCGGTGCGCAGGCGACGCAAACTTATTCAGCACTTGACTCTTGTAAATCGTCCAATTGCGAGAAAAAGCCATGTGCATCACGGCGGCAATCAAGAGTCCCGGCAGCAAACTGTAGCTCCCCGTCATTTCGCAGACCATCACGACACCTGCAATCGGAGCTTTCGTCGCCCCAGCAAAAAACGCCGCCATTCCGACGAGAATGAACATTTCCGGCATGCGGATAAGCCCCGGCAACAGCAATTCGCAGATCCCGGCAAACATTGCCCCCACAACACCGCCGATAAAAAGCGAAGGGCCAAAAACGCCGCCCGATCCGCCGGAACCGACCGTCAATGCGGTCGCCACAATCTTAGCGAGCACAATCCCAAGCAAAAGCAGCACGCCCCATGCGGAATGCGGAACAAGCCCCGCCATCAAGCTATTGATAAATTCAAAGCCGCCGCCCGAAACTTCGGGATATGCCAACACCAAAAGCGAAATGAACGCCCCGCCAATCGCAGGCTTGAGCCAAACAGGTACCGCCCACTTGCGGAACCGACTCTCCGACGCATAGTAACAACGCACATACAAGTACGAAAACGGAAAGCACAGAACGCCCAACAGCGCGCATGCAAACAACTCCACGCCATTCGTAAACGGGAAAGCCGCCACGCCGCCGATAATCGGTGCCGTGCCCACAAACGCAATATAGACCGTGAACGAAACCACCGACGCCACAATCGAAGTCGCAAAAGCGTTCGACTCGAAATCTTCACGGTAAAGCATCTCGACCGACGTGAGCGCCCCCGCAAGCGGAGCCTTGAAAATCGCCCCAAGACCCGCCGCCGTTCCCGCCAGCAAAAACTGCCCTCGCATCATCCGGGGCATCTTGAAGAACTTGCAAATCGTCGAAGCAATCCCGGAGCCCATCTGCGAAATCGGCCCCTCATAACCCGCAGAACCGCCCGTCGAAAGCGTCACTATGCTCGCCAAAAACTTCACCGGAGCCACGCGGGCACGCACGTTCCCGCCTTGATGATGGAAGGAGTAAATCATCTTGTCGGTGCCCTGCCCCGCCGTTTCCGGAGCACGAGCCACCTTGTGGATGAAAAGCCCGACAAGGAGACCTCCCAATGCTGGAACTACGGCAAAAACCCACCACGGCAAAAGTCCAAGCGTCCACGGCATACGCACCCATTCCACCGCCTTGTCAAGCCCGTAATGGAACGCAACCGCCACAAACCCCGTCACACAACCAATCACCGCCGCAAGCCCAAGCTTCGGCAAGTAACCGTTTACCACGAGAATTTTCGCAATCGTCCTATGAATCCGTTTCACGGGCCGCAAGATAGAAATTATGGCATTCTAAGGCAAGGTTGCAAAAGAATCGCTCTATCTTTCTCGACCGCTCACACGATAACGGTGTTCTACACCATTTTTCTTGAATCGTACAAACAAAGTTTGTTCACGGGCATCGAAATAGAGCTTTGGCGACTGCGTTTCTGTAATCTGCAATCGCGGCAAATTTCGAATAGCATCCGTGCTATCCTTCGCTGTCGTATCGCGTGACGTTGAATCCGTCTTAAGCGTATCTACTTTAGATGTATCCTTCTTGGACGTGTCGGGCGCGGGTTCTTGCGACTTGAGAATTTCGAGCATTTTATCGGCATAGCGTTCGCCAAAAGTCTGGTAGCCTTCACGCGTAAAATGCAATGTGTAGCTAGCTTCCTTTAACGCAGGGCAGCCCTGAGCCGAAATCAAATGGCCGTTCGGAATGAGATCTGCAGCTTCTTTTACGGCATCGTTTCGCCAGCCAAGATCACCCGTAGGCGCAAGTTCGCCAATCAGAATCGGAGTCTTTTCCGGGTCGAGTTCCAATTCTTCAATGAACTGATCATACACTTTTTTCACGCGCTGCGGCCAATCTTTCATTTGGTAATCCGCTTCACCCTGATGGAAAAGGAATCCCTTGATGACGCCTTTTTGCTTTGCAATCTTTCCCATTTCGACAACACGTTTGTGCAAATCGCCGCCATATTCATCGAGATACTGAATCCACCACGTATCACCCTTATTCTTTGCATTTTGTACGTAAGACGCATTGCGATCCTTGTCGAACAGGTCAATACTTTGTCCGCCAATCGCGACATTCGCTACGGCAATCTTGATGCTATCCGGGAGTTCCTTGACCATCTTGCGACCAAAGAAATCGACGATACCGGCCTTGGATTGGCTATGCCCCATCGGAGGTGCCGCCGGATAGAACTCGCCTACCGTCTGCCCGGAATGTTTTGCCGCACGCAGCACCAAGAATCGCGGATCCTTTACACGGTCTTGATCGGTAACTGTAGCTTGCCCGGACATGTTGGACTGCCCGTATGCAAGGTAAATATGCAGGTTTTTGTCCTGCGCAAAACACGCCGCACTGAGCACAGCTCCTAGCACGACACTGGACACAAGGAATTTTTTGATCATTTTTACTCCAAACAAAATGCTGCCGCTAGTCTCCACCAATGCGACAAAGATTTCAACCCTTACTATTATTATAACAAAAAAGATGCCCTCGCTCTAAAATCCACATTGAAAATCCATGTTTTTTTGTCAACAAGTAAAGGTCACCTCTAAAAATTCATTTTCAAAAAATTATCATTTTTTACTATCATTTATCAAAAAAATTCTATTCAATTTGGAATAACATGAGAAAAATTATTTTTATCGCAGCAACCCTCTTGGCGTTTGCGTCCAATGCGTTCGCAAACGTCAACAAGCCTTTTATTTCGGGCATTCATTTTTCAGAAGGTTTCGAAATCGCTAGAGGTGAATATTCACCAGATTTCGGTTCTTTTATGGGTTCTAGGATATACACGGCATTAACATACAACGCGATGATTGCTATCACTCCAAACTTTGTAATCCATCCGGCATTTGGAGTTCATTTCCGTTTCTGTTCGCATAGAGACGACGATGAAACTACAGTCGGAACATCTGTTGATGATGAGGGCGATGTTATATTGGTATCGGAAGATTATGAAAACAATTATTCGTTAGGATTAGTCCTCCCCCTAACGGCTCGTTACTACATCACCAATTATTTTTTTACGGAGTTTGGTCTTGAATTCAATTTCAACCTTTTCGAAAAATTCAATTTAGGGATTAACGTGTACGACGAAGCTGCTGAAAAAATTTTTGAACCTAAAGCCCTTAATTTAGGACTTACCGGCGGTCTTGGCGCGACATTCGATGGTTTTGAAATTAGCCTTAAATACACCCACGGACTCACGGATCTTTACAAGGAAAAAACTTCTTATGGAATCAAGTTCTTTAACTGGTCCTATAGCCGCATCAATCTTAACATCGGTTACTGGTTCGGCTATAAGTCGTAAGGGCCGTAAAAAAATCAAACAAAAATGAAATGTCTCCGAATAAAATTCGGAGGCTTTTTTATTATATTAAACTAAACATTGGAGGGTGGATTATGAATAGAAAAATCAGGCTTGCAGCAATATTGCTTGCAGCATCAACAGCAACGGCATTTGCGGCAAATTCCTTTAAAACGTGGATCGGAGCCGAAGGCAATCCACAAATTGAAACGGGACTTGTTCCCGACAAAGATGTCTATGGTTATTGGTCCTGGTTCATCGACAACAATGTCAGATACACAAAAATTGATTTTATGCCAGCATTGGTCACTCCCGAACCAACGGTGCACCGCCTAGACCAAGTCATTAGGTACTGTGGAGGCGTGTGCGGAACAGCAATTCTCGACACGGCAAAAAACGCCAACTCCCCCGCTTCCGTGGGAATCGCATTTAGTTTAGCAGTTAAAGTAAAAGGTCTATATGGAGAGGTTGAAAAAACATACGAGCCAGACGCATCATCTTGGGGTGGAATATGCGTTACTTACACTTCTGACAAAGATTTGATTGTCGATTTGGTAAACGAACAAACTAATGATTTTGGCAATTACGTTGCGCCTCCTCAAACGAATCTCCCAGCATCCGAAACGGGCAACAGAGCTATTCTAGCATGGTCGGACTTCAAGCAACCATCTTCGTACAAAGGCAATACAATATTAGGCGGAGAAGACATCGCCAAACAACTTCTGGCTGTCCGTTTCTTTATCAAAGGAGAACCTGGTGAGTACAAATTCAACTTCTGTGCCATCGGTCCGAAGGATGGGACTTGCCCAGAGACCTGCGAAAAATCAGACAAAACAGAAATCAAGAACGTTCGCGGAACCGCAGTACTTCATGGAACTGTGGCTAAAACGATTCTTTTGGGACGCACGCTCCATTTCATGGGCGTTGATGCAGGAACCGCCGAAGTCATGAATTCGCTCGGTCAAGTTGTCGTAAAAGGTACGATAGAAAGCGCAACTTCGACGCTCACCCTCGCTCACCTCGATGCCGGAATTTATCTTGTTCGCGTCAACGGAAAGACTGCTAATTTTACGAATAAAATTGTGCTGAAGTGATTTTTTCGCAAAAAATGCTACTAAACAAGCATAAATCACTCATTTAGTAGCATTTTTTCAACTTTATACGAAATAAAATCAACGAACAACAAGCTAATCATGCTACCAAATCAAGAAATAATCGAAATATGGTAGCATATTTTTACAAATTTTCATCAAATTGTCAACGATTTCATCTAATTTATCCTAAAATTATGCTACCAAATGCACCTATTCTGTCTTTTTGGTAGCATAATTTGGCTTTTTCTGGAATTATCATGCAAAAAGCCCTCGGGTGTTAACCGAGGGCGATTGACGCTTTTAGCGTCCGCGGCTGCACTTGGTCATATTTACGAAACTTGAAACTTTAGTTTCTTAGTTGAGTTATCCTCTATGAGGAAAATTATGCAAGCATAATTTTGCGACACTCGTTTTGCACGCTTTTTGCGAGAGTGAGCGCGTAAGGAGTTTTTCATCCTTATTCTAGCGCGAACGGTTAGGTGTGAGCGTCAACCCATTCAGCGTTCTTGCGGCAGGCATCGACGGACTTGTCGAATGCAGCCTTTTCTTCGGCGTTCATGGAGACTTCGAGAATCTTTTCGACACCGTTTGCACCGACGACAACCGGCACGCCGCAGTAGAGTCCCTTCACGCCGTATTCGCCATTCAGCATGGCAGCGCAAGAGAACACGCTCTTCTTGTCGAGGAGGTAAGCTTCAGCCATGTGGATAGCAGAAGTTGCCGGGCTGTAGAAAGCAGAACCGCGACCGAGGAGGTTCACAATTTCGCCACCTGCACCAGCGGTACGCTTTGCAAGTTCAGCAAACTTTTCCTTGCTCATGAGCTGAGAAACAGGAATACCGCCGACAGAAACGCATTCCATGATGGAGACCATCGTGTCGCCGTGGCCGCCCATAACGAGAGCCTTCACGTCTTCGACAGACACGCCAAGTTCGTCAGCAACGAAGCAAGCGAGACGAGCGGAGTCGAGCACGCCAGCCATACCGATGACCTTGTTTGCCGGGAGGCCAGACTGCTTCTGCATGTTGTAAACCATAGCGTCGAGCGGGTTCGTGATGACGATGACGAAAGCGTCCGGAGCGTTAGCCTTGATAGCTTCTGCAACAGTCTTGATAACACCGCAGTTCTTGTCCAAAAGGTCGTCGCGGCTCATGCCCGGCATACGCGGGAAACCGGCGGTGACGATAACCACGTCTGCACCCTTGAGGTCGGCGTAGTCGGTAGAACCCTGAAGATCGACGGACGAGTTGATGACGGAGCGGCCTTCCATAATATCGAGAGCCTTGCCCTTCGGCATGCCCTGAGTCTGCGGAATGTCGATAAGCACGACATCGCCAAGCTGCTTCTGCGCGAGCACGAGAGCCATTGTACCACCAATTTGACCTGCACCAACAAGTGCAATCTTCTTTCTAGCCATGATTAACCTTCCTTTTAAGGTATTAAAAATTTTACGTGTCAAATATAGCAAAACAAATGCAAAAAAGGCAATATTCCCCAATGTTACATATTATTTATTTGGCAAAACTTAGAACCTAATCCTTGATACAGCGAACGACGAGTTCACCTTTCTTAGGTTCGCTACGAATAGTAGATTCATCATCCATGGTAGCCAACCCATCTGTCGTGCCGCCGTACATCCATACTTCAGATGCTGATGTACTATCAGTTTGTGATGTAGTCCAATAAATAGCGTAGGCATCATTTACAATTCCCCCACTATAAGTAGGATATCTACCAGTAGGCAAAGCGGAAAATCCATATCTGTCGTCTCCAGCAAATCGCCCCTCCCATCCGCTGGATGCTTTTAATTTATTTGCGGAGTTGTAATAAATCTCCGTACTCGTTGTTTTATAATTTAACGTAGTCGTCCTATAACTTTGTTTACATCCTATTGCGCGGAACAATTCTCTAAATTCATTTGCACTAGGCACATGCGACCCCTCGGGGCAAACTCCTTGAATTTTTCCCTCAGGTATTTCACATTTATTCTTATTACACTCTTCATCAAGACCTAAAGCCTTAGCCCAAGTGTAATACTTGTCATATTCTTTAACAGGTTCGAAAGTAGAGTCGTCCAAATTGCTTTCACTTCGCGAAATATATTTTACGTTTTCAGTCAACCACTCTTGCGTACCTATTTTAACAGTCTTGTAAATTCGTCCATTACGGGAATCGACTAATGTGCCGTATTCGCAATTATCCTCTGTTTCCGTTTTACAGCCCGGAACCGCAGAAGAAGAACTGGACATTTCACTGGAAGACGATACAGCAATTCTGGATGACGATGTTGTGGAATTTGCGACAATACCGGATGACAAATTGCCGCTTTCCGAGCCTTGGCTAATTCCAGAAACAATCTCTTGAGGAATGCTTGAATTGTCTTCGCCACAAGCGAAAAAGAACATGCAAGAAACGGAAACAACACATAAACTTTTTAATTTCATATACGAACTCCAAAAAGATTTTTTTGAGTTGCAATATACTTTTTTTAAAAAGAAAATGTTTACAAATTATTCTTTATTTTACACTTACAAATTTTATCTCAGAATACGAAGAACATAAAAAACTTCAATAGACGAAAGAACAACATAAAACTCTTTACTCTTTCGTCTAAATTACTCATATCTATACCTTGCAGGTCTCCTTTTCCATCAGAATCTGAGCCATTTCAAAGGATTCTTGAACCATCGCGTAAAAGATACAAATTTTGGTCATAATATAGGGGGGGGAAGAATCCCCGCAATGCCCCCCCAAAAAAATCGCACTTAGTCCTTTAGACAACGAACGGAAAACCCGACGCTCTTGTCGTCGATGTTCAGGTACACATCGTCGCTGAAGTAGAGCAAGTCCATGCGGTATGCGCGGCCGCGATCGAACTCTGTAGAACTCCAGATGTACAAAAGATCGCCCTCATCGTGGTAATGCCCATTGTAGTCCCTGAAGCCAGCAGGCAACGCCGAAAAGGAGAAATCATCCGTGCCAATGATGTCATCACCAGACCAACCGGACGTGGACATGAGTTTTGCCCCTGCGATTGATGAACCGCCCAAAGCCGTGAACAGGGTGTCCCATTCCGTCCGAGTCGGCAAGTGCCAGCCTTCGGGGCAAACGCCTTGGATATTGCCCGACGGCAGAGAACAGCTGTGACCAAAGCCGCAGACTTCTTCCGATTTGCCCACGGCCGCAACCCATGTGTAAAGACGACCGTACTTGGTGCAGTTGGCAGAGTTGTCGTTGTAACAGTAGCTCTCCGCCGTTTCGTAGTTCAGGTTCTGTGCCATCCAAACTTGCGTGCCGATGGTCACAGTCTTATAAGTTTGTCCGTCGCGAGAGTCGGTTATGGATCCTATCGTTCCTTCGGAACTCCTGGATGACGATGACCCTTCGGTCGATGACAAGGTTGAAGAAGACACTGCAACTTTCTGGCTGCTGCTAGATTTCGGAGCGGAACCCGCAATGACGGAAGAGGAGGATTTGCCCTTGACGCTGGAAGAGGATTTCGCCTTGCCTTTACTGCTGCTGGATTTTGCAGAACTGCTGCTGGATTTCGGATCGGAGCCAGGAATGACGGAGGAAGAGGACTGTTCGTCGTCGTTCGGGGCAACACTACTGCTATCATCACCGCATGCAGCAAGAAGAAGCAAGCAAGATATTGCTGCGACAGCAATGCTCCCTCGCAATGATATTTTCATTTTTTTCATACAAGTTCCCTGTTTACGGACTATGCCCTAATCACTAATCACCAACCACTGTTTACTGCTACTCATGTCTAATCGCCCCCACAGGATCCAAGCGGCTCGCTTTCCATGCGGGCAGGAGCGTTGCCGACACGCAAAGGACAATTCCTATCACAAAAATCAAAATCACATCCATCACATGTACGGAAATCGGGAAGTACGGAATCACGTAAACATCACCGGGGAGCTTGATGAAGTGATAGGCCTCTTGCAACTTGCAGAGCACAAGACCTATCGTCCCGCCCACTACAGTTCCGCCCACGCCAATGAAACTTCCCATCAGCATAAACACACGCATGACACCAGCCTTGCTAAAGCCCATACTGCGCAAGATTCCGATTTCCTTTGTCTTGTCAATCACGACCATGATAAGCGAACTGATGATGTTGAACGCCGCCACGAGAATGATGAGGCAAATCACCGCCGCCACGATAAACTTTTCGTAATTCATCCACTTGAGGAGCGTGATGTTCTTGGACTTCCAATCCATTCCGTAATACGGATATTTTAGCCAAGTTGCCATGCTTTCCACGGCCTCGCCCGCCTTCCAATGATCCTTTATACGGAATTGAATGCCCGTCACGGTATTGCCCATGCCAAGCAACTTTTGCAAATCGGAAAAGCCGACATAAGCTAGGTTGCCGTCGTATTCATACGTGCCCGTTTCAAAGATGCCGCTTACCACGCACATCATCATCTTCGGGCCGCCAGCAGCCATTGCCTCGTCGGGACTTTGGAACGTTTGGAGCACGAGTTTGTCTCCAACGACAACACGCAAACGCGCCGCCAAGCCAGTCCCGAGAATAATCCCCGGACGACGCTTACCGCCCATGTCTTCCAAGCTATCGACGGAATAACTCCCCCACTTGATGTACTTGTGGATATCCGTCACGCCCTTCGCCGTCGCTGGATCAATTCCATAAATGACGATGCCATCGTTCACCTTCTTGGAACTGATGCCGACTTTATAGACAATGAAAGGCGACGACGCCACCACGTCCGGCACACGAGTCTTGACTTCATTCGCCAAACTGTCGTAAGAACCAATCGGGCTACCGTTGTAAGACATCAATTCGAAGTGAGCATCCTTCCCAATCATCTGGGCCGTGACCTCTTCTTCAAAACCATTGACCGCTGCAAGAGCGACCACCAACGCAAACACGCCGATGGAAACGCCGAGCATACTAAAAATACCAATAAGCGAAACGAAGAGACTCTTACGTTGAGCCCCCAAGTAACGCCAAGCGATGAGAAGTTCGAGCTTTCGCATAGCAGTAGGAAGTAGGAAGTAGGAAGTAGGAAGTACCTACGTTCCAGCATCCCGCTTGTTTAACTTTCTCCTAAGAGCGGTTATCATTTTTCCAATATCATTTAAATTTTCTTTTATCCAACTAGTTTCGCTATCCTTCAACAAATTTACTCGTTCACATAAAACAAGTTGTGTTTCCAGTTCAGATTTAGAACCTAAAGCGATTCCTAAGAAATAAGAAAACTCATTATTCGATTTTCGGCCTTCACCTTCAGCGATATTGCTCGCAATAGACACTGCAGCTCGTCGCATCTGAGATGTTAAACCATAGATTTCATCTTTCGGAAAAGAACTTGTTAGACGGTAAGTTTCAACAGCAACATCCATCGCACGTTGCCATACAACTAAATCTTTGTATCCATTAGTCATATTACTGTCTACTTCCTACCGTCTACTGTCTACTAAACTTCCGGTTTCATTAATGGGAATAACTGTACATCTCTAATGGTCTGCTGGTTCGTGAGGAGCATGACCATGCGGTCGATGCCAAAACCCACACCGCCCGTCGGCGGAAGGCCGGATTCGATAGCGTGCATGAAGTTTTCGTCCATCGGGTGCGTTTCGCCTTCGCCACCGCGGCCACGGCGGACCTGGTCTTCGAGGAGTTCGCGCTGACGGATCGGGTCGTTAAGTTCGGTGTAAGCGTTACCGAGTTCCCAGCCGTTTGCATACGGTTCGAACTGTTCGATAAGGCCTTCGATGGTGCGGTGCTTCTTGCAGAGCGGAGTGCTTTCCGTCGGCATGTCTTTGATGAACGTCGGCTGGATGAGCTTGTCTTCGACAGTGAGTTCGAAGAGTTCGAGGATGCCACGGCCGCGAGAGAATTCACCGTCGAGATGGCCACCGAGTTCTTCCATCTTGGCCTTGATTTCATCGTCGGACATTTCGTTGACCTTAAGGCCGCCGAACTTTTCGATAGCTTCGATCATGCTGTAGCGCGGCCACGGGGCCTTGAAGTCGATTTCCTTGCCCTGGTAATTAATCTTCGTCGTGCCGTTAGCAGCAATGCAAGCGCGTTCGTAAATGTTTTCGAAGTGGACCATCATGTCGTTGTAGTCGGCATAAGCTTCGTAGAATTCGAGGCCGGTGAATTCCGGGCTATGGGTGCGGTCCATACCTTCGTTACGGAAGTTCTTGCTGAACTCGAACACCTTTTCCATGCCGCCCACGATGCAGCGCTTGAGGTAAAGTTCCGGAGCGACGCGCAAGTAGAGCGTCATGTCGCAAGCGTTGTGGTGCGTGGTGAACGGACGAGCGTTAGCACCACCGTAAATCGGCTGGAGCGTCGGCGTTTCGACTTCGATGAATCCCTTTTCGATGAGGTATTCGCGGATAGCCTGCATGATCTTGGAACGCTTGATGAAGACTTCCTTCACGTCGTCGTTCAAAGCCATGTCGATGTAACGCTGGCGGTAACGGGTATCGACGTCGGCAAATTCGTTGAATACGACCTTGTTGCCGTTTTCGTCAATCTTTTCCTTGGCGACCGGGAGCGGGCGCACAGCCTTCGAAAGCATCGTGACCTTTTCGGCACGCACAGAGTATTCACCGCTCTGCGTTTCGAACATGGAGCCGTTTACGCCGATGAAGTCACCGAGGTCAATCATCTTCACGATTTCGTAATTTTCCTCGCCCACTTCGTCTCGGGCAACCACGACCTGCAAGCGACCGTAGCGGTCCTTCAAGTGCATAAAGCACATCTTGCCCTTGCGATTGAAACGGACCACGCGGCCAGCAAAAGCGACCGGCTGCTTAGTCACCATCAAAGCGTCCTTGTTTTCCTTCAAAACCTTGGAATCATGGATCCTGTTAAACTTGTGAGGATAAGCCTCCACACCCATTTCCTTGAACTTATCGAGCTTAGCCAAGCGAGCCTGCACTTGGTCATTCATATCTTGCATTGCCATATTATTACCTTCGTGAATACATCACGTCAAAATTTGAACGATGCAAAGATAGAAAAAGTGATTAGTGGTTGGAATCACAGATTGTCCAAACGTCTTATTTAGGCGGCATGAGTTTGTTCCTGTAAACTATATATTTCCAGGAATTCGATATAGCACGCATGGTCGCCGTAGTCTTGAAAAGTTCTTCGCGTTCTATTTCGGTCTGCTTTTCGTTTATGAAGCCTTCGACAGGATTGGCAGTGTTCCAAGTCGGTTCATGGTCTTTCTTCAAGACAATTGCCGGATCCTTGCCTTCAACGTTCGGGAGCAAGAACGTGAGAGAATCGTTACGAAGTCCCATGTCTCCACCACGGAAAGAATAGACCGGAGGTAAGTCCATGATACAAACAGAATCCTTGCATTGAAGCAAATTTGTTCCCATAAAATGGTTCGACACATCTAAGTCAAGATAACCGATAATGGAGGGCGCGATATCCCCTTGCGAAACGGGTCGTGTGTCAATGCGAGGCTGTATGCCGGGACCCGCAAACAGGAGCGACACCCAAGTGAAAGCATCCGATGCTTGACCAACTTTTTCAACAGTGGGCATTTGTTCGCTGTTCGGCAGGGAGTGGTCTCCAGTCAACACAAACAACGTATTATTAGCTCTGGGTCCTTTAGCGACCTCATCCATGATGATACCGAGAGAACTATCCATATAGGCAATAGAACGCAAGTAGGCCTCGTCAATGTCATCTGGTTTTGGCCCCATATCTTCGGGCAAATCAAAGGGAATGTGCATGCTGCAACTCATCCAATGATAGAACAAAGGCTTTTCTTTGGGGCGAGTGTTGTAGTGCTCGATAAAACGGTGCGCCATGGCGACATCGCTATGGTTCTCAGGCCTATATTCCACATAGTCAAACCACTGCTGGAACCATACCATTCCATTGTCGAAATAGGGGTCAGATCCGATAAGGACTTCAGTGTGGTAGCCAGCATCCCTAAGAACCTCGGAAATCGAGCGCATCCGTGTATTGGGATAGCTGTTCAAGAGAACATGATGAGGCAAACTTAAAACGCCCTCCATGATTCCGAGCAAACCCTCGATAGAAGGTGAACCGACGCTGTAAGCATAAGGGAAATACAGGCTATTCTTTACCAATTTGCAGAAGTTGGGAGCACGTTTGCAGTTTTCTTCAACACGCATGTCATTTGTCCAACCGCGCAAGCTTTCAATGGTAAATAAGATAATGTCTGGTTTTTCGTCAAGATTTTTTTCGTGAAACGCTTTTAGTGAACCGGCTTCGTCCTTAGCTTCTTTCCACAAGGGATATTCCTGGTCGGGATTTCCACGTAAAGCGAGGATGCCTTCACGGTAGTCCGCAGGCGGATTCATCGTCATGAAAATTTCAAGAATGTTGTCTGTAAAACTGTAAACGACGGGCTTGATGCGGACCTGTCTGCGTGATACGGGATTGTACCACCAAAAAGATGTACAACCAGCCACAGCGAGGATGAACATGATTCCTAAAAGAATGTAATTCTTCTTGAATGGCCTTTGCCAACATTGGGCAAGATTCATCTTGTGCGAGAAAACCGCAATACCCACAGTAAAGGCGACTACAATTCCTACCGTGAGAATAAAGTGGAACGCATCGCCCCAGAAAATGTTCGAGGCAAGCTCGGTGTCTGTAAAAGCGAGAATGTATGTGTTGATAAACGAGAGCGAAAGCTTCTGGCTCATCCAGCGCATGATTTCGTCATCGGCGCCGCTGAGGAATAAGTACAACGCTGCAATTACAATTGAAACGACTTTTAGGATTTTTACGCCCTTGCCATGGACAAATCGTGAGATGACGTAAAAGAGAAATGCAATGGACATGCAAACGCCCGCTTCTACATAGAGCGTGTGCCAGATGAATTTGTCAATCCTATCGACGAAAGGTCCACCAAAGGGTGTTTTTAAACAATACAAGGAACAAAGGAGACTGAATCGACCAAGAGTCAATAACAGTGCGAAAAACAACCAATAAAGAAATTGCATGGAAAGGATTCCTTATAGGGACAAACCCAATTGACGAGCCAAAAATAGAATTTTTCGAAATCACCGTCATCTGCTATTTTCTATATTTCAAAATGTAAAACCTCACAAAGGAAACATTATGTCCGAAGAACTCGTTTTGAAATTCGTTGACCCCGTACCGATGCGCTACGGTGAAAACTCCCACCAAGCAGCTATTTTCTATCGCGACCCGACTTGCACCGAAGCTAACCTCGCTTCTGCAAAGCAACTCTGGGGTAAGGAACTCTCTTACAACAACATTGTCGATGCCGATGCCGCTCTTGAAATGGCTCGTGAATTCAGCGAATCCAACGCCGTCGTAATCGTGAAGCACATGAACCCGTGCGGACTTGCAACAGGCGAAACGCTCCGCGAAGCATTGGAAGCCGCTTGGGCAGGTGACCCGGTGTCCGCTTTCGGTTCCGTAATTGCGATGACCCGCAAGGTAGATCTCCAGACGGCAGAATTCCTCAAGGGCAAGTTCGTGGAAATTCTCCTCGCTCCGGCTTTTGACGATGACGCTCTCGAATTTTTGAAGAACAAGTCCAAAGACATCCGCCTCCTCGAAGTCGGCGAAATCAAGAAGGCTGTTCCGTGCAAAGTCTATAAGCACGTGATTGGCGGCATGCTCGTCCAGGACCGCGATGTCGGTACTTGGGACAAGTTCGAATGCGTCACGAAGGCCCAGTTCCCGAAGAACAAGAGTGAACTCGCCCGCTTTACTTGGCTCGTCACGAAGCACACCAAGTCGAACGCTATCGTGATGTGCTACGAATACAAGCCGGGTTACTTCCAGGTCATGGGACTTGGCCCGGGCCAGCCGAACCGCATCGACTCGAACCTCCGCCTCTGCCAGCCGCGCGTTCGCGACAACGTCGCACGCCTCCCGGAAGCAAAGGAATTCTTCGACGAAAACGGCAAGTGCATCAACGAAGCAGGCCTCAAATCTCTCGAAAAGAAAGTCTTTGGCGAAGTCGTGATGGGTTCCGATGCATTCTTCCCGTTCCCGGACAACGTCGAAGCCGCACACGATGCCGGAGTCCGTTACATTGTTCAGCCAGGTGGTTCCAAGAAAGACGACCTCTCCATCGAATCTGCAGACAAGTTCGGCATTGCGATGGTGTTCACCGGAATGCGCCACTTCCGCCATTAATTTGTAAAGGTAAGAATGATTCCAGTTTCTCAAAAAGAATCCAATCAAAGGGAGAAGGACCTCTACTACGCGGTTCTCTCCTTTTTGAAGTCTGTCCGCAAAGCCGGTAAAACAACCGACAAGGAATGGAAGGAATACCGTTCCAAGTTGACAGGTATTGCGCCAACACCCGAACTCAGCAAGGCGACCGACATGTGGACTATGGATAACTTGGATCAATTCCAGCCGGACAAATCGCAACTTCCACCGTTGAACGACATGGAGTCCGTTGCAAAGGTTTCGCCCGAATTCTTGTCGCAGTTGCTGGAGGCTTTGTACTACGGCATGCTGAACTTGACTCAGGCCAACTTGATTTCGGACGAGATTCAGGACGCGGATCCGGATTGCGTAAGCACGGCATCCCTCGAAGAATTGTTGGTCAAGCTCTGGATCGGCAACGCCAAGAGCTATAAGAAAATTGTTGTGAACTAGAGCAACGAGGTCGGTCGCAAGCTCCCTTTGAGGTATGAGCACGGGCTAAAGCCCTTTGAGCAAAATTCAAAGCGAACGAAATGAGCGACCTCACTACTCATAGGGGTGAAACCCCGACCTCAAACCTACGAATCCCTCAAAGCGAATGAAATGAGCGACCTCACTACTCAAAGGGGCGAAGCCCCGACCTCAACACCTCTTAGAGTCAGAGTTATCGGTGGCGGGCTTGCGGGCT
>Ga0310786_10000975_pt1 | contig 45781 bp, 31 predicted proteins | sample AusTroGonzalo_MG_FD_203881 | JGI IMG/M metagenome (GOLD analysis project Ga0310786, IMG submission 203881) | Bovine rumen microbial communities from tropical cattle in Woodstock, Queensland, Australia - Gonzalo_03 (v2) (version 2) | ecosystem: Host-associated > Mammals > Digestive system >...
GTTGCAAGACTCCTCGAACACACTTGCATTCGTCTCATATTCACCCTTCGCACGCATTATCATCTCGGGGTTATCAAGCGGCGCAAAATTGGGGGCGCCCTCTTCGAAACTTGATTCGATGTACGACGTTGAGTAAATGTAAAATGCATCAACATCTTTGGTGATTTTCGGAAACGAAAGCCAGTTGACCTTGTCGTTGTAGTCGGTAATCTTCTCCGTCACAGGTACCGAATTGTCGTCATTCGACGAACACGCTGTGAATACACTTGTGCCGCAAATAAGGATGGCGGCATTCATCCACATTTTCATTTTTCCCATAATAACTTTTCTTTTTTTTTTTATAAGATGTCAACAAAGTTATCTATATCACAATAAAAAAGAATCACGGCCCATCTTCTGAGCCGTGATTCTTGCAGATTTCGCTATTTTTTTTGCAGATTCTGCCACTTAGGACTATTCTAAACGCTCATATTGAGCCTTCATCCATATAGTAACCGATTGCCCAGTCTTGCGTTTGAAGGCATCGCTAAAGGTGCGGTAACTGTGAAAGCCACTTTCCATAGCCAACTGCTGGGCGGTGACGGAGCGATGAGCAGCAACTGCATCGTGATAGATAGTCATGAAGTAGTTGATGCGCAGATTGTTGATATAAGCATTGTAGGTTGTGTTCTGACTGGAAAAATACTGGCTGAGATAGAAACGGTTTGTCCCAACGGCTTTGGCAAGTTGGAAAAGACTCAGATCGTGTTGTAGGTATAGTCGCGTGTCTATGCAATACTGTTGTAGCATTGGTCCTATATTGTCGTGAGGGGTGGTGACACTCAAATCTACAGGAAGACTCTGTTGTTGTGAAATACTCAGGTCGCTTAACGTTTCTACTCGCCACAGGAGATAGCAAATCAATATAACGTTGTTCACCTGAACAATATATTTGTTAGCTATGCCACCGATTTCAAATGTATAAATGCCGAACCCTATCAGAATGACTGCCAGTACCACGAAGCTCTGCCATACCTCCTTGTGTTCCAAGTCGGCATAGTTGTCGCGCAACCAGCGCCCATATTGCCTTAATGCATGCACCATATATAAAAATAAACTAATGCCCAACAATAACAAATAGGCATTAAACATTGGGAGAAGGGCTTCGTCACGGTTAGCAATGTTCAATATCATTAATATTACAGCAGGTACAACCATCACCCAGGCAAGCCAAAGCGGTCGCCTACGGTCTTGCAACATAGTGAACAATATTACTATCGCTAATGGAAAAGTTGTCATGCAATCAAGCATTCCGCCTATTAGATAGCACAGCATCATATCTTCGCTTGAGGTGAGAAAAATGCTCGGCATATACCAAAGGTGGCTTAAAGTCATTGCCGCAAAGAAGACTGCCGTCCATCTGCGCAGGAGTATTGGCGACTTGATGTCAGGAGCAAAAGCGTTAGCTCTGCGGAACAGCAGATAGCAGCAGGCAACCAAATTCAAGGCAGCCACTATCGCATAAAACATCATATAGAGTACATCTCCTTGGAATTCTCGTTCGTACATGACTGATTGTTGTTAATACAACTGCAAAATTACGATTAAGCGAGGATAGAAACAAATTTTGGAGCAGCGAAGATAAAATAAGCTGGCTTATTTTTTTTTGAGGGCCTGTAGGAGAGGAGAGAAATATAATGAATTTTGATTTCACTCTTCACTCTTCACTTTATGGCTATAACTCATTATTATATAGCGTGTTATGATAGTGAAGAGTGCGGTTAACTCTTCACCAACCCTTCACTCTCTTCACTTATCGTGGCAAAATTACCTTTAAGGTGAAGGGTGGTGAAGGATTAGTGAAGGGTTGGAAAGACTCTTCACATCTTTATATATCAATGTACCAATGGTTTAGGTAGTTAAAGTGAAGAGTGAAGAGTGAAATCAAAATTTGTTCCCTAACTGGAAAAAAATATTTTCGTAACTAGGGAGAAAAAGAACAAGAACGTAGCTCGTCGCCAACGAGAACGGTTCTCGTCTCTTTCGAGAACGTATCTTGCTAAATAATTCTCTAGAAAATTTAATGGCTTGCTACGGGCTCGTGATTCTTTTACTACTAGTAAACGGCAAAATTCTCTAGAGAATTTCGGGGCTTAGTTCTGCTAAGCGTTGAGCCTTCTACCGTTCAAAGAGTAGTCAGCTACCGCTAAGCCCGCGTTTTAGTACCGCTAAGCCCCCGTTTTAGTACTAGTAAGCCCGCGTTTTAGTTCTAGTAAGCCGACCGTTTAGTACTAGTAACCCCACCGTTTACTTCCCCTAAACGGCCCGCTTAGAATAACCAAGTTGTTTGCCAAGAATAAGGGGGCAGAATATCATATGGAATAATTAAAAACTGGGGATGTTTCGCTACAATGTCTTTTATGGGTGGTTCCAAAGCTTGCTATCTACATGACTAAAGTGTGCTATGGGGTGACGGAAAGCTTGCCACCACTGGCCGCAATATCTGCTATGGGTCGTCGCAGTATCTGCCATACCCCCAAAGGAGATACTGCGTTCAGTGATAGGAGATACTGCCACGGGTGATAGCAAAGCCTGCGACGAGTGATAGAAGGCATTCCTTTAAAAATATGCCCTGGAAGTAGCATTTCTTAAGAAAATTTGCATTAACTTAGTGCAATAATTTCGGGCACCCGGCATTATTGTTGTAGTGACGAAAAACGACAAAGATTATGAAACAGATGTTCAAACTAAGCTTTATCTTAACTATCATTACTGCTATGATACATATACCCGTGTTTGCACAAACGTATGACAGCCTGTGGAAACAGGTGAAGGAGGCAGAAGAGAAAAGTCTGCCCAAGACCGTGATGGACCTGTCGGACAAGATATTCCAAAAGGCACAACGCGAGCAGAACGCCCCACAGATGTTCAAGGCTTACCTCTATAAGACACAGAGTCAGGAGGAGGTGACGCCTGATAGCATATACCCTAATTTCCAATATGTGGAAAAATGGGCGAAGACGGAACGCAATACGGTGAATCGTGCTATCTTGCACTCGATGTTGGCGGGCATGTATCAGGACTACCTGAGTAGGCATAGCTATGAATTGCGCAATCGTACAGAATTGGCTGAGGGCGAAATGCCAGATGATATGCGTGAATGGACAAGGGGATTGTTTGAGAAGCAGGTGGAACAACATGCCAATGCTGCTTTGACGGATGTGCCTACATTGCTGAAAACCTCTGCCAAGAGCTATGTGCCTTTTGCCATATTGGGCAATGGCAGTGATTTTTATGCACACGACATGTATCATCTGATGGTTACTCGAACCATCGAGAACCTACAGGGGTTGGGTAATCAGCGTGAGCGTATTGAGCAACTTTACCAAGAAATGATTCAGTCCTATGCCGGCATGAAGGGCAGGGAAGAGGCTACCCTGATGACGACACTGGACTACTGGCGATGGAAAGATGCTGACCACCATGAGATTTACGACGAATTAATGAGCAAATATGACGCTTATCCTGCCGTGATGGAGGCCTATCTGGGTAAGGCTCAATGGCTGAACGCTAACGACCGTCCTGCTGAGGCATTGGACGTGATAGACAAGGCGTTGTCAAAATTCCCCAAGTATTACCGTGCTAATGCTTTGGAGGCGCTCAAGGCCAATATCTTACAATTGTACCTCTCTGCCAATATGCTAAAAATGCTGTATCCTGATGAAGAGGTAGAATTAGCCATTGATTTCAAGAACCAGCGCCAAGTGGAAGTAAAGTTGTTTGCTACCCAGTTTACCGAATTGCCAGACGAAGAAAAAACGGATGCAAAGGATATTCAGCAATTGCAACTGCAACAGGTAAATCAGTGGAGCTTTGACTTGAAGCCAAAGGATGCTAAGGATAATGATGCAATAGCTGCGAAAAATGCTCAATATCTCCAACATATTAATAAGTTCAAAATACAGGCTCCTGAAAAACCAGGTGTCTATCTGTTGAGCGTGATGCCCCAAGGAAATCCTCAAATGACTTCCTATCGCTACTTGGTGGTGAGTCGCTTTAAGGTGTTGATACTGAACTTGGGCGATGGGAATACCGAGGTGGTGACACTTGACCGCAAGAGCGGACAACCCATTGGCGGGGTGGAGGTAACTTTTTTCCGTGGTAACGGAACACACTATAAAGAATATGATAAGGTAATCACCAATGATGATGGGCGCAAGGTATTCAAGAGTACCAACAACAGTTATACTTCGTATGTGGCTCGCAAGGGCGATGATCGTGCTATGTTGAAGCAGAACATTTATCTGCGTAACAAGCCCAATGAGCATGAGGTAGAGACGGAAACCCATGTAACCTTGTTGACCGATAGAGCTATCTACCGTCCTGGACAGACAGTATATGTAAAGGGTATTGTGTATCTCCAGAAGGGCGAAGAGACGCAAGTGATAGAAGGAAAGCCTTACCGTCTGATATTGATGGATGTAAATGGAAAGGAATTGATTTCTAATGATGTTACTACGAATGATTTTGGCTCGTTCAATACCTCGTTTGTATTGCCAACTGCTACTTTGAACGGCACGTTCAGCATCCGGACGAGTGATGGTGAGGCCTATAAATCGTTCAAGGTGGAGGAGTACAAACGTCCTACCTTCGAGATAACATTTGAACCTATCAAGGAGGCTTATCGCTTGGGCGACAAAATAGAGCTGAAGGGACATGTGGAAACCTTCAGCGGTGCCTCTGTGCAGAATGTGCCGCTGATATATCGCATCTCTGGTAATCTGTGGCGCTACTGGAACAGGAGTGAAGACCCGCAGGCGGCTGATAGTGTGATGATTGACAACAAGGGCAACTTCAGCATTCCTATCGAGTTGAAGACCAACGACCAGAGTTCGTCGCTGAGCTTCAATGTGGAGGTAACGGTAACTAACGAAGCTGGTGAGACACAGACGGCCAGCAAGAGTATATGGGCCCATAAGACGGCCTATTCCTTGGGCATCAACCTCTCTAATTATATTGAGAAACAACCAACTAAGTTGACGTTTAAGCCAACGGTAACGAACGATGCGGGTGAGGCGCAGGAGCGCGACTTGCACTATAGGTTGTTCAAGATGGAAAAAGAGGGCTTGGCTTCCGAAGAAGTGAAGAAGCAAACGCCTGTGGAAGAAGGTGTACTGAAAGGCAATGAGGATCACTCGTTTGCTTCGTGGGCAAACCTGCCTTCTGCTCTCTATCTGATTGAGATGACGATGGTGGGTGAGGAGAACCTGCCGGAAGATCAGCAAACCAAATTTGTGAGGACGTTCAGCTTGTACCAAACTACCGACAAGTCGTTTGGCTCGTTTGTGGATATCTTCCTAAATGTAAATGGCCGACTGACCTTTAACGAACAAGAGCCGGCAACGTTCCTGTTTGGTACTTCCCACAAGCATGCATACGTGTTGATGGATGTGTTCTCGAACGATAAACGTATAGAGACTCGTACCATACAACTGGATAATGAGATAAGGAAATATAAGTTTGATTATCAAGATAGATACGGTGATGGCGTGACCATACTTTTCACCTTCGTGAAAGATGATAAGGTGTATTCGCGCAACGTGATGATTGAACTCAAGAAACCTGAGAAGCAGTTGACCATGAAGTGGGAGGTGTTCCGCGACAAACTGATGCCCGGACAGCAAGAGGAGTGGAAGCTGGTAATCAAGACGCCAGAAGGCGCTCCTGCCGTAGCCGAGATGTTGGCCTATATGTATGACGCCTCGCTCGACAAGGTTTACCGTCAGTATCAGGGCTTGTATGTATATTATAACCGCTATCTCGCATCGGTCAATCGCCAGCAGAGTACCAACAGCCGTTTGTATTGGTCGTTCCGTTGGAAGGGCAAGAACTATGAAGTGCCTGTATGGGAATGGGACTATTTAGACATTCCTCGTATGAGCTTCTATCGATTACGAGGTCAAGTGGTGTATGAGTCGATGGCAGTTGCCGCTCCTATGGGAGCTACACGGATGATGAAAAATCTGAATGCCGCTGGTGTGGCGGATGATGCAGATGTGGAGGAAGCTGATGCAGCACCTCAGTTGGCCAATGCTCAAGCTACTGCTGATGAGGGTGGTCAGATATCTGAGCAACCTGAGTCTAACGAGACGGAAACAGGTAATGAGGTTCAGTCGGTAAGGAGCAACTTTGCCGAAACAGCTTTCTTCTACCCTGAGTTGCGTACCAACGATAAGGGCGAGGTGGTGCTGACATTCACCATGCCTGAGAGTCTGACACGCTGGAACTTCCGAGGCATCTCGCATACCAAGGATATGATGGTGGGTAATCTGAGTGGACAGACCGTAACGCAGAAAGATTTCATGTTGCGACCCAATATGCCACGCTTCGTGCGTATGGGCGATACAGTGAACATAGCAGCTGTGATTACCAACCTGACCGACAACCCCGTGAAGGGTACAGCTACCTTCACCTTGTTCGATCCTATCACAGACAAGACAATAGCCACCCAGCGTCAGGCGTTCAGTGCTGAAGGACAGGGCAACACTACTGTGTCATTTGGATTCGATGTGACGGAGGATTTTACTTTGTTGTGCGTTCGTATGGTGGCCGATGGTGGCAAGTTCAGCGACGGCGAACAACATGTTTTGCCTGTGCTGAGCAACAAGCAATATATTACCGAGACGTTGGCGATGCCGATTCGTGGCAATCAGACCCGCGAGTTCTCTACTGCTGAGCTATTCAACCATCAACATCCATCGGCCACACAGAAGAAGTTGACGGTGGAATTCACAGGCAATCCTGCTTGGTATGCCGTACAGGCTTTGCCGGAAATCAGTGAGCCTACCTCCGACAATGCCATTGCCTGGGCATCAGCTTTCTATGGCAACTCGTTGTCATCATTTATCGCCAACAGTCAGCCACGCATCCAGCAAGTCTTCAACCGTTGGAAGTTGGAGGGAGGCGACAAGCAAACGTTGCTGAGTCAGTTGGAGAAGAGCCAGGAACTGAAAGAGATCATCCTGAACGAAACGCCGTGGGTGATGGATGCCCAGAGCGAAACCGAGCGCAAACAGCGATTGGGCTTGCTCTTCGACCTCAACCAGATGAACAACCGCATCAATACCGACCTAACTAAGTTGCAAGGTTTGCAGAATGAGGATGGTGGTTGGAGTTGGTTCAGTGGCATGCAAAGCAGCTTCTATACCACCACCTATATTACTGGCTTGCTTATCCGCCTTGAGATGTTGATGAAAGAAGGGAAAAAGACCGTGGGCCAAAAATACAATGAGGGCATTTATGAACCGACTTCAGTAGCTAATCAGATGAAGGCCAATGGCTTCAACTACATCCACCAAGAGATGCTGAAGCATTATCGCCAGATGATAAAGGACTATGGTAAGGGTAAGTTGCCGAAGTACCTGTCGTATATGGAGATGCAATACCTCTACCTGATTGCTGTGGGCAATATGAATGTACCTCAGGCCAACAAGGAGGCTTATAACCATTTCCTGTCGTTGGTGGATGATAACCTCAAGGATGGTGATGTGATTACCAAGGCACAGAGCGCTATCGTTCAGCACAAGGCCGGTAAGTTGAAGAGTGCCACCGACTTTATCAACTCGCTGAAGGAACACATGGTGGATGAGGATGAGATGGGGGCTCACTTTGCTTTCCTCGACAAGCCTTATACTTGGGCGATGATACCAGTGCCCCAGCACGTAGCTACGATGGAGGCTTTGCAATATGTGGGTGGTAACGACGAACTGATAGAAGAGATGAAGATGTGGTTGCTGAAACAGAAGCAGACACGTGGTTGGAACTCATCGGTTTGTACGGTGGATGCCATCTATGCCTTGCTGTGTAGAGGTGCCAACTTGTTGGAAAACAAGGGAGATGTTCGTATAACCTTTGCGGATAAGGTGATGGAGACTATTTCTCCTACTAAGAGCGACACCCCTGATTTGGGCTATATCAAGGAAGTGTTTGACGACAAGCAGACCGTTGAGGCTCCAGTGATCAAGGTGGAGAAGCGCGACGAAGGTATTGCCTGGGGAGCTGCTTATGCACAGTATTTCACTCCGATGACTGATATCCAGCAGCAAGGCAAGGAGCTGAACCTGGAGCGTCGCTTCTATGTGGAACGCATCGACGCACAGGGCAAGAAGACGCTTGAGCAGATAGGTGACAAGGCTCAGTTGAAGGTGGGTGATGTGGTGGTGTCGCGAATGACCATCACCTTGGATCGTGCGATGGATTTCGTACAGCTGAAGGACCGTCCTGCTGCTTGCTTCGAGCCAGTGGCACAGTTGTCTGGCTATCGTTGGAACGGCGTAGGCTACTATATGGAAGTGGAAGATGCTGCCACCAACTATTTCTTCGATAGGTTGGGCAAGGGCATGCATGTGCTGGAAGTACGCTATCGTGTGCAACGTACAGGTACTTACCAGGTAGGGGCATCGACGGTACAATCGGCTTATGCTCCTGAATTTGCTTCACATTCGAATGGCATCACCATAAAAATTGAGAAATGAGCTGAGAATTGAGAATTAATCATTATATTTGCAAATTATAATTTAATTTGCATGAATAAAAGCTTCTTCATATTGAGCGTTCTGGCACTATGGCAGGTGGTTGCCATAGCCCAGCCACGCTTCACTCCCAATACTGAGATTCAGAAAGTAGGACAGGTGGAATGGAAACATCCTGTGAGTGTTAAGTTCAGCATTACCAACGAGGGCAACCAACCGTTGGTAATGACTGATGTGCAACCCGACTGTGACTGTACGGTGGCACGCTGGACGGAAACACCCATTGCTCCGAACGAGAAAGGTGAGGTGAATGTTACCTTCGATGCTTCCATCTTAGGCACCTTCGACAAAAGTGTGGCCGTATATACCAATGCTGAGCCTCATGTAGCTTACCTGCATTTAACGGGTCAGGTGATGACAGAGGTGAAGGACTATACCCGCACGCATCCTTATAAGTTTGGTGATGTGAGGATAGACACCACTGAAGTATCGTTCCCAGATGTGCAACGTGGCACTTATCCTACTATACGTATGGGCGTGGCCAACGAGGGTGACAGACCTTACGAGCCTGTGCTGATGCACCTCCCTTCGTATGTGACACAGAAGGCAGAACCCTCGGTGTTGCAACCTTACGAGCATGGCGAGTTGGTGCTTACCTTGGAGAGTGACCTGCTGGATGACTATGGTCTGACGCAGGGTTCTGTATATCTGAGCCGCTTCCAGGGGGACGTGGTAGGGCAGGATAACGAGATTCCGTTGTCTGTGGTGCTTTTGCCCGATTTCAGTTCGTTGTCGCCCGAGGTGAAGAGTCGTATGCCAGTGATAGAGCTGACTACCCAAGAGGTGGATCTCAGTGCACAGTTGGCAAAGAAGACCTCTGGCAAGCAAGACATTATGGTGACGAACAGAGGACAGTCGTCGCTGACAATCCTTAAGGTACAGGTGTTCAATACGGCAGTGGGCGTGGATTTGAAGAAGAATGTGCTGGAGCCAGGTGAGACTACCCGACTGCGTGTGAGTGTTAATAAGCGAACTATGGAGCGCGATCACCGACATCTGCGTGTGTTGCTCATCACTAATGACCCTCAGCACCCCAAAGTTGAAATAAACATCAAAGCGAAATAATTTTCAATTATCATGATGGATCATCCTGAAAACAGTGAAGAATATAAAGGCTTGCAAGTGAACGCAGGCGTAGAACCGGTTTCTATAGTGAATCCCTATCGCAAGAAGAATGCCCGTAGGCGTGATCTTTCAGTAAACGACTACGTAGAGGGTATCCTGAAAGGCGATGTAACCATATTGAGTCGTGCGGTGACGCTGGTAGAGAGTGTGTTGCCCGACCATCAGGTGATTGCACAAGAGGTGATAGAAAAGTGTCTGCCTCATGCTGGTAACTCGGTGCGTATAGGTATCAGTGGCGTACCAGGAGCGGGTAAGAGTACGAGTATCGATGTATTTGGCATCCATGTGTTGGAGAAATATGGTGGTAAGTTGGCAGTGCTGGCCATCGACCCCAGTAGCGAGCGTACTAAGGGCAGTATCTTGGGCGACAAAACCCGTATGGAGAAATTATCACTGCACCCCAAGGCTTTTATCCGTCCTAGTCCTTCGGCTGGTTCGTTGGGTGGTGTGGCTCGCAAGACACGTGAGACCATCATACTGTGTGAGGCGGCTGGCTTCGACAAGATATTTGTCGAGACGGTGGGAGTGGGGCAGAGCGAGACAGCTTGTCACTCGATGGTGGATTTCTTCCTGTTGATACAGTTGGCCGGCACAGGCGATGAGTTGCAGGGCATCAAGCGAGGCATTATGGAGATGGCCGACGGTATTGTCATCAACAAAGCTGATGGCGACAATATAGAACGCGCCAAACTGGCAGCCAGTCACTTCCGTACCGCCCTCCATATGTTCCCAGAGCCTGAAAGTCATTGGACACCACAGGTACTTACCTATTCTGGCTTCTTTGGCTTGGGCATCAAGGAGATTTGGGATATGGTGTATAAGTATATCGACTTTGTGAAGGCTAACGGCTATTTTGAATACCGTCGCAGTGAGCAGAGTAAATACTGGATGTATGAGAGCATTAACGATCAGTTGCGCAATAGTTTCTATAACAATCCTACCATCGATGGCATGATAGCGGATGAGGAGGCGAAGGTACTGCAAGGACAGAAGACCTCGTTTGTGGCTGCGAAGCATCTGCTCGATACATATTTTAATTTACTCAAAGACTGATGGAAATACAAGCGAACTACATTAAACGCATAGAGATTCACGGACTGTGGAACCGCTATGACATTGTGTGGGACTTGCGTCCCGATGTGAACATACTGAGTGGTATCAACGGTGTGGGCAAGACCACCATTTTGAACCGCTCGGTGACTTACCTGGAGCAGACGTCAGGACGTGTGAAAGACGGATTCCTGCAGGGTGTGCAAGTGTGGTTCGACAATGAAGAGGCCACCTATATCCCCTTTGATGTGATACGTAGTTACGACCGTCCGTTGGTACAAGGGGATTTTACGGCGCGTATGGCGGACCCTTCTGTGCGAACAGAGATTGACTGGCAGATATACCTCTTGCAGCGTCGCTATCTGGACTATCAGGTGAATATTGGCAACAAGATGATTACCATGCTCAGCGGCAGTGACGAGCAGCGTGCTAAAGCTGGTGAGCTGGCGAAGCCCAAGGTTCGCTTCCAGGATATGATTGACCAGCTATTCAGTTATACAGGCAAGAAGATTGACAGGCAGAACAACGAATTGTCGTTCCTTCAGTTTGGCGAATCCATTACTGCCTATCAGCTCTCTGCGGGTGAGAAACACATGTTGGTAATCCTACTCACTGCCTTACTTCGCTGTGGCGAGCACAGTGTATTGTTTATGGATGAGCCAGAGGCTTCACTGCACATCGAGTGGCAGGAGCAACTCATCAGTATGATTCGTGAGTTGAACCCCAATATACAGCTGATACTTACCACCCATTCTCCAGCCGTCATCATGCATGGTTGGATGGACGCCGTGACTGAGGTTAGCGATATAGCAACTGAAATCAATCCTTAAGACGCAACAATAAACGGTTCAATGCCAAAGACGCTAAAACATAGTCTGAATTCCAAATACCTGGAAGCTGCACGCCTGCTTTCGCCCAAGAAGAAACGCAAGCGTGTGGTGGCGTATGTAGAGAGCTACGACGACATAGCTTTCTGGCGTGATATCCTAAATACCTTTGAGAATGAAAAGCGCTACTTTGAGGTAATGCTGCCCTCCAATTCGCGTAATCTTGTGCATGGCAAGAAGAGCGTACTGATGCAGTCGTTGGAGAGTGAGCAGTTGGGTGAGAACCTCATTGCCTGTGTGGACAGTGACTATGATTTCCTGTTGCAAGGGGCGTCAGACTCTTCCCGTCAGGTGAATAGCAGTCCTTATGTGCTGCAAACCTATTGCTATGCCATCGAGAACTATTGGTGCTATGCCGATTCGTTGCATGAGGTATGTGTGCAGGCAACCTTGAACGATCATCAGATATTTGATTTTAAGCAGTTTATTACTGACTATTCCAAGATTGTTTATCCGCTGTTTATGTGGAATGTGTATTTCTATCGTCGTTGCGACTGGAGTACCTTCCCTATGAAGCGATTGCATGAGAATACGGTTCTTTCTCCTGTGAACATCAAGAACCCACAACAGTCATTGGATGCCTTGCAACACAAGGTAGATAGGGAAATGGAGTATTGGACGACACGCTTCCCTGAGTTGGTGGATGAAGTGGAGAAAGAGAAAGCAAAGGTGCAGGAGTTGGGACTTACTCCCGACACTACCTATTTGTATATGCAGGGTCACCATATCCTTGATAATTTGGTGATGAAATTGCTTATTCCCGTTTGCACTCAGCTGCGCAGAGAACAAGAAAATATGATACGCCGTAAGGCTGTGCATGAAAAACAATTCGACAACGAACTGACCAACTATGAACGCAGCGCCTTACCTGTGGAGGTGGTGCTACGTAAGAACAAGAATTACACAGATCTGTTCTGTTACCGTTGGATATTGGAAGACCTCTACAATATCTTCCCTTCTTAACTACGCGTTTAGTTTCTCTTTTAAGAACTGTCCTGTATAACTCTCTGGATGTTTCGCTATCTCCTCTGGTGTACCCGTCGCTACCAGATAGCCACCCTTGTCACCGCTCTCAGGTCCGAGGTCGATGATATAGTCGGCACATTTAATCACCTCCAGGTTATGCTCGATAATCACGATAGTGTGCCCACGACGAATCAGGGCATCGAATGATTCCAGCAACTTCTTGATATCGTGGAAATGAAGACCAGTAGTGGGTTCGTCGAAGATGAACAGGGTAGGGTCGGCACTTTCCTGGCTCAAGTAGTAAGCTAACTTCACACGCTGGTTCTCTCCACCAGAGAGCGTACTACTCGACTGTCCCAGTTTGATATAGCCCAAGCCTACGTCCTGCAAAGGTTTGAGGCGTTTCACAATCTTGTTTTGCTTATGCTGGGTAAAGAACTCAACCGCCTGGTTGACGGTCATTTGTAGTACGTCGTAGATGTTCATTCCGTGATATTGTACAGCTAGCGTATCGGCTTTGAAACGCTTGCCGTGACATGACTCGCACTCAAAGGTGAGGTCGGCCATAAACTGCATCTCAACCGTTACGGTACCTTCGCCCTTGCACTCCTCGCAACGGCCACCCTCGCTATTGAAACTGAAATAGCCTGGTGAATACCCCATCTGCTTGCTGAGCGGCTGGTCGGCCCACAGCTTGCGAATCTCGTCGTAGGCCTTGAGGTAGGTCACAGGGTTGCTTCGCGTACTCTTGCCAATAGGGTTCTGGTCCACAAACTCGATATTGCGAATGTCACTCAAATCACCTTCTATAGTAGCATATTCACCTGGACGGTCGGCACATTCGTCGAGTTCACGCTTCAAGGCACGATAGAACACATCGCGCACCAAAGTACTCTTGCCAGAACCACTCACACCCGTCACTACCGTCATCACGTTCAAAGGGAAGGTAACATCGATGCCCTTGAGGTTATTTTCCCTGGCTCCTGTAATCTTGATATACTGGTTCCAGGGGCGACGCGATTGTGGTACGGGAATCGTCTCTTCGCCCAAGAGATAGTTGACCGTATAGCTGTTGGTGCCCTTGTGTAAGTCGCTCATATTGCCTTGATAAACAATTTCGCCACCCAGTCGGCCAGCATTCGGACCAATATCGATGATGTAGTCAGCTGCTCGGATGATTTCTTCATCGTGCTCCACCACAATCACCGTATTGCCTAAGTCGCGCAACTGTTTCAATACACGAATCAGGCGATCGGTATCACGACTGTGCAGACCGATACTAGGTTCGTCGAGGATATATAGACTGCCCACCAAACTGCTACCAAGTGAAGTTGCCAAGTTGATACGCTGACTCTCACCACCAGAAAGGGTGTTACTCTGTCGGTTCAGTGTGAGGTAACCCAAGCCCACCTCCACCATAAAGGTCAGGCGACTGTTAATCTCGGTCAGTATGCGTTTGGCTATCTGTTGTTCATGCTCGCTTAACTTGAGCCGCTCGAAAAACAACTTCAAGTCTTCTAAAGGGATGTTCACCAGTTCGCTGATGCTCTTGCCGCCCACCTTCACATAGTTGGCTTCAGGCTTCAGACGAGATCCGTGGCATTTGGGACACACCGTCTTGCCACGATAGCGAGCCAACATCACACGGTACTGAATCTTATACTGATTCTCCTTCACCATGTCGAAGAAGTCATTGATGCCCTTGAAATAAGGCGTTCCCTCCCACAGCATTCGTTTCTGCTCGTCAGTAAGCTGATAGTAGGGGGTAAAGATAGGAAATCCAGCCTTCTCGGCACCACGAATCACCCAGTCTTTCCATTCGCCCATCTTGTCGCCTCGCCAGCACACTACTGCACCATCATACACAGACAAGGAACGGTTGGGCACCACCAAATGTTCGTCAATGCCTATCACACTGCCAAAGCCCTCACATTCAGGACAGGCTCCCAAGGGAGAATTGAACGAGAATAGTTGGTCGTTGGGCTCCTCGAACGTCATTCCATCCGCCTCGAAGTTGGTACTGAAGCGGTAGAGCTGTGTACTGCCGTCAGGGTTGAAGAAACGTAATAGGCAAGCGCCGTCACCTTCGTACATAGCCGTTTCGGCAGAGTCGTTGAGGCGACTGATGGCATCGGGCTCGTGTGACACTACGAAGCGGTCCACCAACAAGAACACCACATCTTCTTTCTTAGGGATATAGTCTTCGAGTTTCACCACTTTACCGTTTACCTCCAAGCGGTTGAAACCCTCCTTGTGCAAGATGTCCAACTGACGGGTAATGCTACGCTCTTCAGGCACAATCACGGGAGCCATCAGCAACATACGTGTACCGTCAGGGAATTGCTGCATACAATGGCTGATGTCGTCCACAGAGTGCTTGCGCACCTCCTGTCCGCTGATAGGACTATAGGTCTTGCCAATGCGGGCATACAGCATACGCAGGTAGTCGTAAATCTCAGTGGAAGTACCTACTGTTGAGCGAGGGTTGCGACTAGTCACCTTTTGCTCAATGGCAATGGCTGGGGGGATGCCCTTGATGAAGTCGCACTCAGGTTTGTTCAACCTGCCCAGGAACTGGCGGGCGTAACTGCTGAGGCTCTCCACATAGCGACGCTGCCCCTCTGCATAGAGGGTGTCAAATGCCAATGACGACTTGCCAGAACCAGATAGACCTGTGATAACCACCAGTTTGTTGCGGGGGATATCTACGCTTACATTCTTCAGGTTGTTCACCCTGGCTCCTTTTATGCTGATATATTTGTCTTCTTCCATCATCTTAATGTCGCTTTGCTTTGCAAAGATACAGAAAAAATTATATCTTTGCACTCAAAATCTCTAACTGATTCAGTACCCAGATGAAAATAAAACATCTCTTGATATCTCTCATGGCACTCATATTGTTGAATGTGAGTGTAATGGCGCAAAATACTCCACCCAAACGAGAATTTAGAGGAGCTTGGATACAAGCCATCAACGGACAATTCAAGGGCAAATCGGCCACTGAAATGCAGCAGATGCTTACCCAGCAGTTGGACGTTTTGCAGGCAGCAGGCATCAATGCTATCATTTTTCAGGTAAGACCTGAGGCCGATGCCCTGTATGCTTCGTCGTTAGAACCTTGGAGTCGATACCTCTCAGGTGTGCAGGGACAAGCCCCCAACCCTTATTGGGACCCAATGGCATGGATGATTGAGGAGTGCCACAAACGCAATATGGAGTTTCATGCTTGGATCAATCCCTATCGTGCCAAGACACAGGCTTCGGCACAGACAGACCCCAAGCACATCACCAACCAGCATCCCGAATGGTTCTTGCCTTACAACAACCAGCTGTTCTTTAATCCTGCGTTGCCCGAGTGCCGTGAATACATTCGCAGTGTGGTCACTGATATTGTACTGCGTTATGATGTGGATGCCCTGCACATGGACGACTATTTCTATCCTTATCCTGCCAATGGACAGGAGTTCCCTGATGAGGCCGACTACCAGCGATTGGGAGCTGGATTCAACAATAAAGGCGATTGGCGCAGGCACAATGTCAACCTCCTGATAGAAGAGATACACAACTTGGTGAGACAACTGAAACCTTGGGTGAAGTTCGGAGTGTCGCCCTTCGGCATCTATCGCAACCAGAAAAGCGATCCACTGGGCAGTGATACCAACGGTTTGCAGAACTATGACGAACTGTATGCCGACATCTTGGCGTGGGTAAACAAGGGATGGATTGACTATAACATCCCACAGATATACTGGCATGTAGGTCATCCTGCCGCAGATTACGGCAAGTTGGTCGATTGGTGGGCAAAGCATGCCGGCAATCGTCCGCTATACATTGGTCAGAGCATCCTCAATACCGTACAGAATGCTGACCCCAATAACCCCAATCAGCATCAGTTGCCGTTGAAGATGAGACTGCAACGCCAGTACCAGACCATCGAGGGCAGTTGTCAGTGGTACACCCAGAACATAGTCGATAATGTGGGCAATTATGCCGAATTGCTCAAGCAAGTATATCACAAATATCCAGCACTTCCGCCCACATCGCCCTTCATGGACAACAAAGCTCCTAATAAAGTGAGTAAGTTGGCGTTTATAGGTACTGACGATGGGGTGGTGCTGATGTGGACAGCTCCCAAGGCCAAGACCGAGATGGATAGGGCAGTGCACTATGTGGTCTATTGCTTTGCCAAGGGCGAACGAGTGGATTTGTCAGATCCCTCGCACATTGTGGCCATTACCCGTGACACCTATTACAACTTGCCGTTGTCGCTCGAGTCAGGACAATATACCTATGTGGTAACAGCCCTCGACCGTTTGCACAATGAATCGAAATTAGCTAAAAAGACTATAAAACTATAAATATGATTTTATTTTTCAGAACCCCACAACAGAGCGTGATAGCCGTAGAGAGCGACCACACGCCTAATCAGAAAGAAGCCGAAGAGTTGTCTTGGCTGTTTGGTGAAGCTAAACCAGAGCGTGAAGAAAACCTCAAGGGCTACTTCGTTGGTCCACGTCGTGAAATGATCACTCCTTGGAGTACCAATGCCGTAGAGATTACCCAGAACATGGGCTTGACAGGCATTGCCCGCATTGAGGAGTACTTCCCTGTGGCTGATGAGAATGCCGACCACGACCCGATGTTGCAACGAATGTACAAGGGCCTTGACCAGCAGGTATTCACTACCAACCGACAGCCAGAGCCTATCGTACATATTAACGATCTGGAGGCTTACAACGAGCGTGAAGGTTTGGCACTCTCGAAAGACGAGATGGACTACCTCAAACAAGTTGAAAAAGACTGTGGCCGTCCATTGACCGACTCTGAGGTGTTTGGTTTTGCACAGATCAACTCCGAGCATTGCCGCCACAAGATATTTGGTGGTACTTTCGTTATCGACGGCAAGGAGATGGAGTCAAGCCTTTTCCAGTTGATAAAGGATACTACAAAAGCACATCGTGGTAAGATTATCTCTGCTTACAAGGACAATGTGGCCTTTGCCGAGGGACCAGTCATCGAACAGTTTGCTCCTGCCGACCATTCCAAACCTGATTACTTCCAGGTAAAAGATATCAAGAGTGTGATTTCGCTCAAGGCTGAGACACATAACTTCCCCACCACTGTTGAGCCATTTAATGGTGCTTCTACAGGTACAGGAGGCGAAATACGCGACCGTATGGGTGGTGGTAAAGGCTCATGGCCTATTGCCGGTACGGCAGTCTATATCACATCTTATCCTCGCACAGACGAAGACCGTGCTTGGGAGAATGTGCTGCCAGTACGCAAATGGCTCTATCAGACACCAGAGCAGATTTTAATCAAGGCTTCCAATGGTGCCAGCGACTTCGGTAATAAGTTCGGTCAGCCACTGATTTGTGGTTCGTTGCTGACCTTCGAGCACAAGGAAGGAGATGAGATTTATGGCTACGACAAGGTCATCATGCTCGCTGGTGGTGTGGGCTACGGCACAGAGCGCGATTGCCTCAAGGGCCAACCACAGCCAGGTAACAAGATTGTACTGCTGGGTGGTGATAACTACCGCATTGGTTTGGGTGGTGGTTCTGTGTCATCAGTGGATACAGGCCGTTATAGCAATGGTGTGGAACTGAACGCCGTGCAACGTGCCAATGCTGAGATGCAGAAACGTACCTACAATGTGGTGCGTGCCCTCTGCGAGGAAGACAGCAATCCTGTGGTATCTATCCACGATCATGGTGCTGCAGGTCATGTAAACTGCTTGAGCGAGCTCGTGGAAGATTGTGGCGGTTTGATTGATATGAGTCAGTTGCCTATCGGTGATAAGACTCTGTCATCAAAGGAAATCATCGCCAATGAGAGTCAAGAGCGTATGGGTCTTTTGATTCAGGAAGATGCACTGGAGCATGTGCGCAAGATTGCTGAGCGCGAACGAGCTCCGATGTATGTAGTGGGAGAGACCACAGGCGACCATCGCTTTGCTTTCCAGCAGGCCGACGGCGTTCGTCCGTTCGACTTGGCCGTTAGCCAGATGTTCGGCTCGTCTCCCAAGACATATATGGTGGACGAGACCGTGGAACGCCACTATCAGAATCCCGAGTATGACATTACCAAACTCGATGAATATATCAACAATGTGCTGCAGCTAGAGGCAGTGGCTTGTAAGGATTGGCTCACCAACAAGGTGGACCGCTCAGTGACAGGTCGCATTGCCCGTCAGCAGTGCCAGGGAGAGTTGCAGTTGCCGCTCAGCGATTGTGGTGTGGTGGCACTCGATTATCGTGGCAAGAAAGGTATTGCTACCGCCATTGGTCATGCACCACAGGTAGCATTGGCGGACCCTGCTAAGGGTTCTATTATGGCCGTGAGCGAAGCCCTTACCAATGTGGTGTGGGCACCGCTGAACAGTGGTATCGATGGCGTGAGCCTCAGTGCCAACTGGATGTGGCCTTGCCGTTCGCAGAAGGGCGAGGATGCACGTCTTTATACAGCAGTAAAGGCGTTGAGCGACTATTGCCAGCAGTTGGGTATCAACGTACCTACTGGCAAGGATTCCCTGAGTATGACACAGCAATATCCTGATGGCACCAAGGTCATCGCCCCTGGAACCGTGATTGTCAGCGCAGGCGCTGAGGTGGATGATGTGCGTCAGGTGGTATCTCCAGTGATGGTGAACAACAAGGGCACCAGCATCTATCACGTTGACTTCAGCTTTGACCAGCTGCGCTTAGGCGGCTCTGCCTTTGCACAGACCCTCAATAAGGTAGGTGATGATGTACCTACCGTTACCGATCCCGATTATTTCCGCGATGCTTTCAACGCTATCCAGCAACTCATCCGCAAGGGTGTCATCATGGCTGGTCACGATATCTCTGCCGGTGGTCTGATCACTACCTTGTTGGAGATGTGCTTCGCTAATGTGGAGGGCGGTATGGAGCTCGATCTCGACAAGATAGCTGAGGCCGACCTCGTGAAGATTCTCTTTGCCGAGAACCCAGGTGTGGTGATTCAGGTAGCCAACAAAGACACCCAGCGCTTCAAGGACATGATGGAAGATGCAGGTGTGGGCTATGTCAAACTGGGTCACCCATGCGACGAACGCCATATCCTCGTCAACAAGGACGGTGCTACTTATCAGTTTGGCATCGACTACCTGCGTGATGTATGGTACTCATCTTCTTATCTGTTGGATCGCAAGCAAGTGGCTAATGGTTTGGCAAAGGAGCGCTTCAACAACTACAAGCAGATGCCGTTAGAATATAAGTTCAACAAAAACTTCACTGGCACCTTCAAGCAATATGGCATCAGTCCCGACCGTCGCAAGCCTTCTGGTTTGAAAGCAGCTGTGATTCGTGAGAAGGGAACCAATAGTGAGCGCGAGATGGCTTACGCCCTCTACTTGGCTGGCTTCGATGTGAAGGATGTAACGATGACCGACTTGGCAAGTGGTCGTGAGACGTTGGACGACATCAACATGATTGTGTTCTGTGGTGGCTTCTCTAATAGCGACGTACTCGGCTCAGCCAAGGGTTGGGCAGGTGCTTTCCGCTATAGCGAGAAAGCCAAGGAAACCCTGAATCGTTTCTATGCCCGTCCTGATACATTGTCGTTAGGTGTCTGCAACGGTTGTCAGCTCATGATGGAGCTCAACCTCTTGTCGCCTGATCGTCAAGACATCGGTAAGATGGTACACAACGACAGTCATAAGTTTGAGTCATGCTATGTCAGTCTGAACATTCCAAAGAACAACAGCGTGATGTTTGGCTCTCTCAGTGGCAACAAGATTGGCATTTGGGTAGCTCATGCTGAGGGCAAGTTCAGTCTCAAGGGCAAGGAAGAAGACTATAACATTGTGGCCAAGTACAACTACAGTCAGTATCCTGGCAATCCTAATGGCAGTGATTTCGACGTAGCAGGTTTAGCAAGCGCTGATGGCCGTCATATAGCTATCATGCCTCACTTGGAGCGTGCATTCTTCCCTTGGCAGTGTGGCGACTATCCTGCTAACCGCAAGAACGATGAAATAACCCCGTGGATCGAGGCATTCGTCAATGCTCGTCGCTGGGTCGAAGGAAAGAAGAAATAATCCCTCTCCGAGAAGAGCAGAGGAGTTGTGTAGTAATCCCCCAAGCTCCCCCCTCTGATATAGAGGGGGGCCGAAGGGCGGGGGGAATATTAGTGGTTGATGGTCAATAATTTTTATATAGAAGCCTTTAAGATATTCTTCAAGATAGGAGCATTCACCATTGGTGGTGGTTATGCCATGGTGCCCTTGATTGAAGACGAGATAGTGAATAAGCGACATTGGATAGAGCAGGACGATTTCCTCGACCTGCTCGCCATTGCGCAATCGGCTCCAGGCATTCTGGCCGTCAATATCGCTATCTTCGTAGGCTATAGGCTTCGAGGTGTCAAGGGCAGTCTGGTCACCAGCTTAGGCAGCATCCTGCCATCGTTCTTGATGATACTGGCCATCGCTCTGTTCTTTGCTACCTATAAGGACAATCCCTATGTTGAGAAAGTCTTCAAGGGCATCCGTCCTGCTGTGGTAGCGCTCATTGCCGCCCCCGTATTCCGTATGGGCAAGAAAGCCAAACTCACCTGGAAGACCATTTGGATTCCAGTAGTAAGCGCTTTGCTCATCTGGCTCCTGGGCTTCTCACCGATATGGATTATCATTGCCGCTGGTGTCGGAGGCTATATTTATGGTCAATGGTCAATGGTCAATGGTTAACGGTCAACGTTCAACGGTCAATGTTTAACAGTTTACGGTTATGCTGTACTTAGCGCTGTTTTGGACATTCTTTAAGATAGGCCTGTTTGGCTTTGGCGGAGGTTACGCCATGCTCTCCCTTATCCAAGCAGAGGTAGTCACCATTCATGGTTGGCTCACTACGCAGCAGTTTACCGACATCGTAGCCATCAGTCAGATGACACCAGGTCCTATCGGCATCAATAGCGCCACCTATGTAGGCTTTACCGCCACAGGCAGTGTGTGGGGGAGTGTAGTGTCCACCTTTGCCGTATGCTTGCCCTCATTCATTCTGATGCTCACCATCAGCAAGTTCTTTCTTAAGTATCAGCACCACCCATTGGTCGAGAGTGTCTTCAAGGGCCTGCGCCCTGCAGTCATAGGTTTGTTGGCTGCTGCTGCCCTACTGCTGATGAATGAAGAGAACTTTGGCAACCCCGTTACCGACAAATACCAGTTCATCACCAGCTGTCTGCTTTTCCTCGTAGCCTTTGTTTCCACCAGTCACTTCAAGGCTAATCCCATCCTAATGATTATTATCTGCGGCGTTATCGGACTAGCAGTATATTAAGCACTATTCTCAATTTGAGCCATTTCCCCACCGCTGGCGGGGAATGTTGATGTTTGTGGGGTAATAGGCTTAGCGGTTTATGCCGTTATTCCGTTGGAAAAAGGGGTCCTATTGTGCGTCTGCCTTCGGAGTGAGTTCGGAGTGCCTTCGGAGTGGGTTCGGAGTGCCTTCTTGTTTTTTTCTGCGGTTTTTGTATGGTTTTTTCTCGTAGATTGTTTACCTTTACGGCAAATAACTATTAAAGTATATGACTATGATTGGATGGATTATTTTAGCCATTATTGTCCTGTTGGCAATCGGACTGTTGAATTGGTTCGTTAGTACCCAGCGCCAGCTGGTAAATCTGGATGAGTTGTGTAACAATGCACTGAGTCAGATTGAGGTGCAGCTCAACAGTCGTTGGGATGCTATCATGCAGTTGGCTCAACAGGCTGCCAACTACGCTCAGCACGAGAGTCAGACATTGATTGAGACCATTCGTGCCCGTAGAGGTTCTGAAATCAAGACCGCCGACGATGTGAATGACCAGAACACGGTGTTTGGATCAGTACTCGGACGCTTGATGGTGGTAGCTGAGCAGTACCCAGAACTGAAGGCTTCCAACCTGTATGCCGAGGTGATGCAGGCAGTAAACAACTTCGAGAACAACGTACGTAACAGTCGTATGATCTATAACGACACAGCTACCAAGATGAACCGTTACGTGCGCCAGTGGCCGTCGAGCTTCATTGCCAACATGCTGCACTTTGACACTCGTAACTATCTGAAAATGGACAACGAGGACAAGCGCGACATCAGCAACATGCCGAATGTAGGAGCTCCAAAATGAAACGATGGCTGACATGGGTGGTTGTCTGCTTGATAACCACCACCACGTTTGCGCAACACACCCTTGACTATCTCTTCATGGATGTGGTGCTCGATACCAACGGCGATGCCTATGTGCAGGAGATGCGCTCTATGGACGTCGGCGGCTCTGGCACCGAGTGCTACATCACTTTTAATAACCTCCCTGACGGGATGGAGCTGAGAGACTTGAGCGTCATGGATGGTGCTACGGTCTATGCGTTCGAACAGTATTGGGACACAGACCTCACACGCAGTCAGAAGGCCAACCGCTGTGGCTTCCACAAGATCGATGAGGGGATAGAAGTGTGCTGGGGCTTAGGCGATGTAGGTCGTCATAACTACATTGTGCGCTATGTCATCAGCAACCTGGTGCGCTCGTATGAAGAATCCGATGGCTTCAACCATTCGTTCTACGAGGCCAATTACCCAGCGGCAAGAACAGCCTATGTAAATATTCGTGCTTTGCACCGCGATGATACATTGTCATCTACTGCTGCCGATATCTGGGATTTGCCTTGTTTTCAGACTACCACACCGTTGGAGTGGGTGGATATGAACCTGTCGGAACTGAATGTTGACAGTACCTTGACGGATGAGGCTCCTAAATTGTTGACAAAGAATGCTGGTAAGCTACAGCTGGATAGCCTATATTTTCCCGTAGCCAAGGCATGGGCGTTTGGTTATGACGGCTACCTGCTCTTCTCTCCCGATGGTGCCATCAGGGCTGAGAACGACTCAACGCGTATGAGTCAGGGCGAAAGCATCATCGTGATGGCTGAGTTTGAGAAAGGCATGTTCAAACCAGCTATGGAGGGTGATGTGGATAAGTTTGAGACCGTTAAGGAACGTGCTTTCTTTAACAGCGACTATTCTCTGGAAGATGAGGGCGACGGCACTTGGCAACGCTCTTCGTTCTATGGTGGCGATGCTGATACACCCCTTTGGGTGAATTACTTAGCCATGACATTGGTAGTTTTGTTGTTGGCGGGTTTGATTCTCTTGCCAATATGGGGCATTTGTTACGGCATCGTCCGTCTTATCTGGGGCAAGAAGATTGACCAGCGTAAGTGGAACAAGAAATTGTCGAGGCTGATAGGCGAGAAGGTAGATACATTGCCTTACCACCGTGATCCTCCGATGAATGGCAGACTCACCTGCTCACAACGCATTTTGACCTCTATGAGGCCCAAGAATCCCCTGGGTATCAGTCAGCTGATAGAAGCTTTCATGTTGCGCATGCTCTATAAAGGCACTATCCAGTTGAGCACAGAGAGAGTTGCCAGGGATAAAGTGCGTGAGGTATTCCTTATATCGGAGCCAGAGAAACCAAGAGATACCAACGAGTCGGATGATCACAAGGATATCATGCACTTGTACAATCCCTACATGCAACAGTATATCCAGGAAAGAGAAACGAAACTGCAGACGCCCATCGATGATGCCCACCTGGAGTATCAGCTCAACCGACTGCTTTATCTGGCAGCAGGCAAGGACCACTTGTTGCAACCTGACGAGTTGAAGAAATTTATCGAGGACCATGCGCTCTCTATCCGTCCCTATGCCCGCTTGGTAGATTATATGGTGAATGCCACCGTGCCTTTGGATAACTTGCCCAAGGAAGGTTCTAAGGAGGTGTATGGCTTCTTTAAGTTCTTGAACGACTTTACGCTGGTCAACGAACGAGAGTTGTCGGAAGTGTCACTCTGGAAGGAATACCTGGTGTTTGCTTCCTTGTATGGCATGGCCAAAGAAGTACGCAAGGGTATGCAGAAAGTAGCTCCCGATGTGATGAAGTTGGACAAGATTACCAGTATGTTGCTCGCCACAGGAGCATCAGGCGTGTTAGTCGGTTCGCTCATCGATACAATGAATAACAGTTACCGCTACGTGAAGAACTACCAAACAGCTGAGGAGATACGAGCTGCCAAAGTGGCTGCGGCTGAGGCAGCTGCCCGAGCTGCCCGTGAGCGCAGATACAGCGGTGGTGGCGGACACTCATCGCATCATGGCGGTGGCGGACACTCAGGCGGTGGCGGTAGCGGTGTGAGATAATTTTTTGTATTTTTATTTGTTTAATTCAACTTATTATCCTATCTTTACCGCAGGAAAAGTAATAATTATTAATTAATAATATTGAGTGATATGGAAAAGAATGTTTTAAGAGAAGAACTCAAGGATGAGACTCTTGACGGTGTAGCTGGTGGTTACAAGAAATATACCGTAAAAGATTATATAAAAGGCCAGCAACAACTTTCTGCCGCTGACAAGAAAGCCCAGGAAATGAAACAACAGGAAAAGAAGCGCGCATTCTAAGCTTTTTCTAAATACAAGATTAAAGAGGTAGCTCCGTTAGTGGGTGGCTACCTCTTTCTTTTTGAATATCTTATAGCCGATAGCGGCCACCATGATGCTCATCAGCGGACTGATGATGTTGAAGAAGCAATAGGGCAGGTAGGTCAGTGTGGGTACGCCCAAAATGGTGGCTTGCGTCATACCACAACTGCTCCATGGGATAAGGGGAGAAGTAACGGTGGCACTGTCTTCTATGCTACGACTCATCAGTCGCTCTTCGTATCCACGACGATGATAAACGCCTTTGAACATATTAGCAGTAAGGATGATGCTCAGGTATTGGTCGGCCACCATGCAGTCCATAAAGAAACCTGTGCTCACGGTACTAGCCACCAATGAGGTACGCGTACGCGTGAAAGGCAATATCAGTTGGGTGATACGCTGCAACATACCACTGCTGGTCATCACACCACCGAAACACATAGCACAAAGAATCAGGTAGATAGTGTTGAGCATACCCGTCATGCCTCGCGTAGATACCAAGTCGCTCACCTGCGGATGCCCCATGTCGATAGCAGTAATGTCATACATGCCGCGCATCACGCCCACAAACTGACTATAGGCATTGATTTCTGTTGTCCCTGCCACCTCAGCCAGTATGTGAGGTTGGAATATCAGCGCAAAGATGGCACCCAACAACGAACTGAGGAACAGTACAATTACGGCAGGCCATTTCTTGATAATCATCAGGATGGTGAGGATGGGAACCACCATCAACCAAGGTGACAAGTTGAAATGCTCCTGCAGCAATTGCTGGTAGAGGTTGATTAACGTTGCATCCGACACGCTATAGCTGAGTCCGATGATGGTAAAGATGGTCAGCGTGATGACCATCGTAGGTACCACCGTGTACATCATGTAGCGGATGTGACTGAACAGAGGCACGTCGCTCATGGTAGAAGCCAGTACGGTGGTATCGCTCAAGGGCGACATCTTATCGCCGAAATACGCACCAGAGATTATGGCCCCCACAATGAGTCCGCTATTGAAACCCTGTGCTTGTCCAATGCCCAACAACGCGATGCCTATCGTGGCAATGGTACTCCACGAGCTACCTGTCAGCACACTCACGATGGCGCAGATAAGACAGGTGGTGACCAGAAAGAACTTAGGATGTATCAACATCAACCCATAATGGATGAGCGTTGGCACCACACCGCTGAGAATCCACACACCAGAGATGGCGCCTATCATCAGCAGAATTATGATGGCGGTAGTGACACTGCCCACATTGCGTTTGATGCCTTCTTCCAAGTCTTTCCACGGAATACGGAAATACAACATGGCGATGGCACAGCAAATTCCGGCAGAGATGAGCAATGATACCTGACTGCCTCCGTTCAGCGAGTCGGCACCAAATACCCTGATCACCATCGCCAGCATGATAATCAGTATTACCACTGGCGTCAACGATAGTAATATGTCAATCGTTCTTCTACTCATTTTTTTGCTTCGCCTCATGGATGTGCCGCTCCTCTCGGCAAGCCTAAACATTGGTTTCGCCCTATTCTGTCACGACTCGGCCAAATATGCAAGCATAATGGCCCTCACTGCTCCAGAAAGTCGGCTACACACATCCATTTCGGCTGTTTTTCATTCGTCGATTTTGAGCTTGCCCTCTTTCTCATCCGCATAATATGCCGCCAACATGGCAATAAAACGCTTGATGGTTTGCATGGCTTCCTGGGTGCCTTCGCTCACAGGCTGTTTTTTCAGTTTCAGCATCAGTTCACCGTAGAGCGCCTGAAAACAGGTATCTATTTCAGGAGCTGCTTCTGCGCCAGCCTTGGCACGCAGCTCCACGATAAACGGCAGAGCGTTGTAGTAGGCAGCACTATAGTAAGGAAACTTGGGAGAAGCCAGCAGCACATTGTGCAACTCCGTCAGTTCCTGCAACACATTCTTGTTGATTTGCAAGTGTCCATGTTCGGTCACCGCCTCTCGATGCATCATATCGCACAGCTCCTGCATCCATTGTTCCTCCTCCTTGCGGTCGGCCTCAGGGAAGTTGGGCAGCAACTGACTCTTCACCACCTTCATATCGCAACGGCAGGCACGCAGCAAGTCCTCCATCTGCCACATATAAAGCAGATATTCCGCAATATTCTCCTTCCTCAATTTCGCTGCAGCTTTCATATTAATAGAGAGATTCTCCTAAGCAAGTAATTACCAAGCCAACGATGGCCACCACCATCACAATCACACCAATGATACGGTTCAACATCCAGATGCCCCGCAGGTTAAATTGCGAACGCACCTTGCTCACCCCTGTGGTCAGCAAGAACCACCACAGCAGGGCGCCCCCCACAATAGACACATAACCAGTGACCGTCTCGCTCACCAGTTCGCCCTCGCCCACAAACGAGAAGCGGGCAAACAAACCGATAAACAACAATATAATGAGGGGATTACTCAACGTCACCAGAAAGGCAGTCAGGAAATTATGCATATAGCTTCCCTTTTTCCCGCTGGGCGCACGCAAAGCCTTTACAGGATTGCTTCTGAAAGTATAGATCCCAAAGAAAAGCAGGAGGATGCTGCCAAACAATTGCAGATAGAAGATGTTGTTGCTCACATAGTCGAACACAAAGCTCATGCCATAGCCCGTGATCAAGGCATAGAACAAATCACTCAGTGCTGCGCCACAACCCGTTACGAAACCATACCAGCGCCCTTTGTTAAGCGTACGTTGCAAGCATAACACCCCCACTGGTCCCATGGGAGCGGAGGCGATTATACCTATCATCATGCCCTTGAAAACAATGCTGACTATAGTCTCTATCTCAATCATAGGGGCAAAGATAGTGCAAACCGAAGACAGAACAAAATATGCTTGCATATTTTTTATGTTGAGGTGCAGCCTATCTTATCAAAAGTTACGAAAAGTCGAGAGCAGAACAAAATATGCTTGCATATTTTTTAAAACTTTATCGATGCCCCCAATTCCATGGTAAACGGACGGATATAGCCACCCGACATCAGGTGGTGATGCTGGTACTTGCTCACGTCAGTAGCCAAGTCGGCCGCACCGATATTGCCGCTCGCCCCCTTCTGGTTCAGGATGTTCACCAGGTTCAACGAGAACGACAGGTGGTTGTTCAGCGTATAGTCAATGCCTCCGAAAGTCTCCCAACGCCCCTTGAAGTACAAGGTGTTGGTCTTGTTGATATACTGCTTGCTCTGGTACCTGAAACTCAGCCAGAAGCGCCATTTGTCAATCTGATACGAAGGATCCAGCTCAAGGATAAACTTCGATATGGCCGTCACGTTCTTGTCGGTAAAGTCGTACTGCTGTCCCGGACCGTCTTTGAATACCGGTTGGAAGTGGAAATTCTTGTAAAGCGGATTCTGTAAGGTCATCAGTCCGTGAAACGAGAACCCCTTGAAAGGCGTGATCACTGCATCGGTGGTCCATCCCACGGTAGCCACATCATACAACACCGCTATGGTCACCGTCTCGCTCTGGTCGTTGGGGTTGGTAAACTGCGTGCGGCTCTTGTAGTTCGTCTGTTTGATGTGAAACACCTGTGAGGTCAGCTCCAGCCAGTTGTTGCTATAGTAGATACCCCCTTTAAAGATGTTGCTGATGACGGGCGATTCGTTCGGCAGGTCGCAACCCGCATAATCCTGCATATTGGGGCGTTGCTGCACAAATATCGCTTCGCCTTGCACCCCCAAGCCCCCCACAATGCGATACCTGCCATTGAAGGTAAACGTTGGGTTGAGCCAGTTGCCCTTAAACGGATACAGCTGGCCCGTAGCCACCGTAAATCCTGGGCGACGCACATTGCTGGGGTCAAACACATTCCCATCCACATCGGTCGAGAAGGCCCCCTTGCCGTGCAACTTCTGCCAATCGATACGCACGCCAGCCGAGAGCCAGAGGCGGTCGTTCACGGTCCAGTCGTCGGATATATAAGCCGCCAAGCGGTTTTCGTGACCAAAATAGAAATCGGCCCCCGAGTTGTAGTTCGTCATCCGTTGCCCATGCACCAGCAAGATGCGTGGGTTCTCCTTCACCTCGTGCGGCAGCAACCCTGTGGGATACGACATGCTCTGATACGAGAACCACTCGTTCAGTCCCATACGCCAGCTATGCTCATCCCGCTTGCCCGCCTTACCCGTCAGCTGGGCGCTCGTCATCCAGCTACGCTCCCTGCCATACGGCCTGCGAGCATGACGGTTCTGCACATAGCCCACATAAGGCGTCCCGTCTTCGTAGGTATAGCCATCTTCTTCAGTCACAGCAAAGATACCCGCCAGGTTGTAGGTAGCCGTGCGCTGCTGGGCATCCTTCAGCTTACTGCCCACCGTCAGCGTCGTACCATTGTCCCACGTATATTTGAAGTTGAAGGTCAGCTGGTGTGCATGATCCCTGTTGGCCTTTTCGATATTCACATCATATTCCTGGTTGTCCTCCAGCGACAGATAGTGGAAAGCAGGGTAGTTAGGCAGATACTGGTCGCGCCCCAGGTTGAAGTCTTCGAAAGGCTCCACGCTACCGTCCTCGCCGTTGAAGTAGAACGGACCGTTTGCATCGCCGAAAGTGGTGTTGGCGGAATATTGGTAAAGCAGACTTACCTCGCCCCTGTTGTCGTTCCAGCGTTTGTTGATGCTCGCCTTATACATCTCCATGCGGTCTTGCAGACTCATCACATCCAGTTTGTTGCTACCAGGGTCAAAACTTTGGTAAGACCCCAAGGAAAATCCCCATCCTTTAACGATAGGCCCAGAAACATTGAAATCCACCATCTGCTTGCCAAACTGGTTCACCGCATACTTGCCCAACCCCATAAATTTGTCGCCCGCATGACGGTTCTCGCTCGATACGATGTTCTCCATCTTGCCAAACATCAGGGCACTCTCGCTTAGCGACATCAGTTTGTTGCTACTCAGGCTCAAGGTGTTACGCCACGTTGTAGAAGGCATGATAGGCCAGTAGAGCTCAGCCACAGGCAAGCCGTCTTCAAAGATATCAGCCGCAAACTGTGCTGGCAGACCAATGGAAATCTGACGAGGCTCACGATCGTTCTTGGCGTTGAGCATCACATTACGGTTCTTTTCCTCACGTGTGGAAGGTATGGAGTCTTTTTGCACCTCATCCTGCGCCGTGACCAGTGTGGGAGCAGAGGTCAGCAGGAGGGTGGCTAATAGAAGGTGACTTATTTTCATGGTTGGTAAGTTTGTATCCAATCACAAAGCTACAAATTTAATTTTAAAATGCCTCATATTAAATGATTATTTCGTAACTTTTGATAAGATAGGCTGCACCTCAACATAAAAAATATGCAAGCATATTTTGTTCTGTCTTCGGTTTGCACTATCTTTGCCCCCAATAATGTTTAATTAAAAAAATTTCTATAGCAATGAAGAAACTTTTCTATGCAATGGCAGGTCTTGCAGCTGTGGCATTCTCAGCTTGCGGACCTACCTATGATGTAGCGCAGCCTTTGGACAACTGGACATCAGATGTCAATGGCAAGGTAGCTGCAGAAGAACTGAATGTGGCAGCTGGTGAGACACTTACTGCCAAGGGTGATTATCGTAATTTCGAGTTGAATGGACAGGCTTTATTAGAGACTGGCGCTGAGGCTTCGCTATTTTTCCACTCAGATGGCCAAAAGGGCTATGAGGTACTGTTGCACAATGGTGCCATCGATGGCTCACGCAAGACAGGTAGCTTGGCTACCGTAAGAAACCTCTATCGTTCTTTGGGCGAAGATGGTGAGTGGTTCGACTTCGATATCGCAGTACGCGAGAAGAATATCTCTATCAAGATCAATGGCACCGACGTGGTTTGCTATACCGAACCCGATCAGCCTTATCGTACTGAGGCCAACAAAGGCAAGGTGTTAGGCAAGGGTGGTTTCGTGCTGGTAGGTAAGCAGGGCAACGTCAAGTTGCAGAATCTTACCGTTACCCGTCTGCACGACGGCGTGACCAATCCTAACGATACCATGCCTGTGGTAGATGAGACTACCGACGATATCATCCGCTTGCAGCAGGAGAATTTCCCTGTCATCGACTATCACGTACACCTGAAGGGTGGCTTGACCAAGGAGATGGCACACGCTATGGAGATGAACTATGGCATCAACTACGGTGTGGCACCTAACCTGGGTGAAGGTGGTGTAGGCCGCATGCTGTCGAACGACGAGGAAGCCTTTGCTTACTACAATGAGGTGAAGCCTATGGCCTTCCTGATGGGTGCACAGGGCGAGGGACGCCGTTGGATTGTGCAGTTCTCTGAGGAGGCTATCAATAAGTTCGATTACCTGTTTACCGATGCTATGACGGTGGTTGACAAGGGTCGCATCTGCCGCATCTATCGTCCAGAGGAAGTACTGCTCGATGGCCGCACCAAGCAGCAGTATATGGATATGATTGTTGACCAGACCGTGAAGATCCTGACCAACGAGCCAGCCGATATCTTTGCTAACGCCACTTATATCCCAGACGATATGAATCCTGACTATGCACAGTACTGGACAGACGAGCGTGTAGATAAGGTGCTCGACGTACTGCAGCAGTATGACATTGCCCTGGAGATCAGTCCTCGTTACAAGATTCCAAGCATGGACATTATCAAGAAGGCCAAGGCCCGTGGTTTGAAGTTCACCTTTGGTACCAACAACGTGGATGCCGACTTTGGCAAGTGCGAGTATGCCATCCAGGCTGTCAAGGAGTGTGGCATCACAGCCGATGACATCTGGTTCCCAAGCATGAGTAAGCGTGCTGGTCGTAAAGCGGTTGATTATAACCACTTCGGTGATAAGAAATAACAACTAAATATCCCCGCCAATCGGCGGGGATGTTTTATATGTAAGCGAATCGAAAAGCACTTTATTCTGCCATAGGTGCACCCTGCATCGCTTCAGCGATTTTAGCTTCCAGTTCTTCTGCCAACTCAGGATTGTCGGCAATCACCTGCTTGGTGGCATCGCGGCCTTGGCCGAGCTTGGTGTCGTTATAGCTGAACCAGCTGCCACTCTTCTTGATGATGCCATATTCTACACCCAGATCGATGATCTCGCCTACCTTGCTGATGCCTTCGCCAAACATGATGTCCACTTCGCACTTGCGGAATGGTGGGGCCACCTTGTTCTTTACAATCTTGATGCGGGTAGAGCGGCCAATCACTTCTTCACCGTTCTTGATGGGTGATGCACTGCGGATGTCGATGCGGATGCTGGCGTAGAACTTCAGGGCGTTACCACCGGTGGTGGTCTCTGGGTTGCCAAACATTACGCCTATCTTCTCGCGCAACTGGTTGATGAAGATGCAGGTGGTGCGTGTCTTGCTGACGGTTGCGGTGAGCTTACGCAGGGCCTGACTCATCAGTCGTGCTTGCAAGCCTACTACTGAGTCGCCCATCTCGCCCTCAATCTCTTTCTTGGGGGTCAGCGCTGCTACTGAGTCGATGATGATGATATCGATGGCTGACGAACGTATCAGCTGCTCGGCAATGTCCAATGCCTGTTCGCCGTTATCAGGCTGGGAAATCAGCAGGTTATCTACATCTACGCCCAGCTTGGCGGCATAGAAACGGTCGAAGGCATGCTCTGCATCGATGAAGGCGGCAATGCCTCCTTGCTTCTGTGCCTCGGCAATGGCATGTATGGCCAGGGTGGTCTTACCTGATGACTCGGGACCGTAGATCTCGATGATTCTGCCACGGGGATAGCCTCCCACGCCCAATGCGGCGTTAAGGCCGATGGAGCCGGTAGGAATCACTTCTACTTGTTCCACATGGTCATCGCCCAATTTCATAATAGAGCCTTTTCCAAAATCTTTCTCAATCTTAGACATCGCTGCCTGCAAGGCTTTCAGCTTCTCGGCTGATGGTGCAGGCTTGTCGAAATTCATTTCTTCTTTTGCCATAAAAATAATTTAATTTGTTAATGAATGATATAAAAATTACATCGTTGTTTTCAAAGTTCTAAATCGCCGTCAAATACCTCGTGCCAAGGCAGTCCTTGCTTGTTGAGCTGCTCCATGAATGGATCGGGGTCGAAATCCTCAACATTCCATACGCCCGGACGCTTCCACAAGCCTTTGAGGAACATCATGGCACCAATCATGGCGGGCACACCTGTGGTGTAGCTGACGCCTTGCATGCCTGTTTCTTTGTAGGCTTCCTGGTGACTGCAATTGTTATAAACATAATAGGTGCGCTCCTTGTCGTCCTTCACGCCACGGATGCGGCAACCGATGGAGGTCTCGCCTTCATAGTTCTCCCCCAAATCCTGTGGGTTAGGAAGTACGGCCTTCAGGAACTGCAACGGTACTATCTTCACCTTCGCATTGCCTGTGCCGTCGGCCAATGGTGCCTCGTATTCAATCTCGTCGATGCGGCTCATGCCGATGCCTTGAATGACATCGAGGTACTTGAGGTATTGTTCACCGAAGGTCATCCAGAAACGGGCCAGTTTGATGGTGGGGTAGTTCTTTACGAGCGACTCCAGCTCTTCATGGTGCATCAAGTATGACTCACGCGGACCGATATTAGGATAGGTGATGGGTTGGTGGATCTCCAACGGTTCCGTCTCTATCCATTTACCATCTTTATAATATAGGCCCTTCTGGGTAATCTCACGAATGTTGATCTCTGGGTTGAAGTTGGTGGCAAAGGCCTTGTGGTGGTTGCCTGCGTTGCAATCAACGATGTCCAGAACGTGGATCTCGTCGAAGTGATGCTTGGCGGCATAAGCTGTATAAACGCCACTCACACCTGGGTCGAAACCGCAACCCAAGATGGCTGTCAGACCAGCATCTTCGAAACGCTGCTTGTAAGCCCACTGCCAGCTGTACTCGAAGTGGGCCTCGTCGCGTGGCTCATAGTTGGCTGTGTCAAGGTAGTTCACGCCCGTCTTCAGGCAGGCCTCCATGATGGTGAGGTCTTGGTAGGGCAATGCCAGGTTCATTACGATATCAGGCTTCACCTCGTTGAAGAGCTTCACCAGGTCTTCTACATTGTCAGCATCCACCTGCGCGGTCTTGATATTGGGATTACCAATGGCCTTAGCCAGTTTGTCACACTTAGCCTTTGTCCTGCTGGCTATGGTGATGTCAGTAAACACGTCAGGATTCTGAGCCACCTTGAATGCAGCTACGGTAGCCACGCCGCCTGCGCCGATAATAAGCACTTTTCCCATGTTAATGTATCAATAAAAGGTTGGTTTTATTCATTTCCTCGCAAAGATAAGATTTTATTCTCAATAATCAACTGAAAAAACCAACTATTTTTGGATGTCGTAAAATCTGCCAAACTGACATAAAGATATGGTGTGTGGGCATTGGCACAGGCTTTGCACGAAATAAGTGTCTGAATGCCTATTCAAAGGCATGAGACAAAAGTAAACTTGAATAATAACAAATAAAAAATAAGATTTATGGGAAAGATTATTGGTATTGACTTAGGTACTACTAACTCATGCGTTGCTGTATTCGAGGGCAACGAACCTGTAGTAATCGCTAATAGCGAAGGTAAGCGCACTACTCCTTCTATCGTAGCATTCGTAGAAGGTGGCGAGCGCAAGGTAGGTGATCCTGCAAAGCGTCAGGCTATCACCAATCCAACAAAGACAGTGTTCTCCATCAAGCGTTTCATGGGTGAGAACTGGGATCAGGTGCAGAAGGAAATTCCTCGCATGCCTTATAAGGTGGTGCGCAGCGAAAACAATATGCCACGTGTTGACATCGACGGTCGTCTGTACACCGCTCAGGAAATCTCAGCTATGGTGCTGCAGAAGATGAAGAAGACTGCAGAGGACTATCTGGGACAGGAAGTGACAGATGCAGTGATTACCGTGCCTGCTTACTTCTCTGACTCTCAGCGTCAGGCTACCAAGGAGGCCGGTCAGATTGCCGGTCTGAACGTTAAGCGTATCGTGAACGAGCCTACCGCTGCTGCTTTGGCATACGGTATCGACAAGGCTAACAAGGACATGAAGATTGCTGTGTTCGACCTTGGTGGTGGTACATTTGATATCTCTATCCTGGAGTTCGGTGGTGGCGTGTTCGAGGTATTGTCAACCAATGGTGATACCCACCTGGGTGGTGATGACTTCGATCAGGTAATCATCAACTGGCTTGTACAGGAGTTCAAGAACGATGAGGGTGCTGACCTGATGGCAGATCCAATGGCTATGCAGCGCCTGAAGGAAGCAGCTGAGAAGGCAAAGATTGAGTTGTCATCTTCTACTTCTACCGAAATCAACTTGCCTTACATCATGCCGGTAGGTGGTGTGCCAAAGCACTTGGTAAAGACACTGACACGTGCTAAGTTCGAGCAGTTGGCTCATGGTCTGATTCAGGCTTGCTTGGCTCCTTGCCAGAAGGCATTGAGCGATGCTAACTTGCAGCCAGCCGACATCGACGAGGTAATCCTGGTAGGTGGCTCAAGCCGTATCCCAGCTGTTCAGACACTGGTACAGAATTTCTTCGGTAAGGTGCCTTCTAAGGGGGTGAACCCTGATGAGGTGGTAGCTGTAGGTGCAGCTATCCAGGGTGCTATTCTGAACAACGAGAAGGGCGTAGGCGATGTGGTATTGCTGGATGTTACTCCGTTGACATTGGGTATCGAGACCTTGGGTGGTGTGATGACCAAGCTGATTGACGCAAACACTACCATCCCTGTAAAGAAGAGCGAGACCTTCTCTACTGCTGCTGATAATCAGACAGAAGTGACTATCCATGTGCTGCAGGGCGAGCGTCCTATGGCAGCTCAGAACAAGAGTATCGGTCAGTTCAACCTGACTGGCATTGCTCCTGCACGTCGTGGTGTTCCTCAGATTGAGGTGACATTTGATATTGATGCCAACGGTATCTTGAAGGTAACGGCCAAGGATAAGGCTACCGGTAAGGAACAGGCTATCCGTATCGAGGCTTCCAGCGGTTTGAGCGAGGATGAGATCAATCGTATGAAGGCTGAGGCTCAGGCTAACGAGGCTGCTGATAAGAAGGAGCGTGAGAAGGTGGATAAGCTGAACCAGGCTGACTCAATGATCTTCACTACCGAGAATCAGTTGAACGAGTTAGGCGACAAGATTCCAGCTGACAAGAAGCCAGCTATCGAGGCTGCTTTGCAGAAGCTGAAGGATGCCCACAAGGCTCAGGATTTGGCTGCTATCGATGCTGCTATGGCAGAGATCAATACCGCTTGGCAGGCTGCCAGCGCTCAGATGTACGCTCAGCAGGGTGGTGCCCAGGCTGGTCCTCAGGATGGTGCCGGCTTCAATGGCGGCGCACAGGCTGGTCCTCAAGACAACGGCAAGGGTGGTGACAACGTCCAGGATGCCGACTTCGAGGAGGTTAAGTAACAAACGACACTTAACACATAAATAATAATTAGGGTGTGGCTATTTAAGTCACACCCTTTTTCTTTTCAGTACCATCTTGCTCACGACAGCCGAAGCATTGCCTCAATAACATCTTTATGGTGCCCAGGCAATATGATGTGATGGTTGCCAATGGGATTTGTCAGGAAATACGACGCTTTGCCTGGGTCTGACAGCAGAATAAGCTGCTGTGTTCGGCAGAGGTCGGGCTTGGCTTGGTTCCTTAATAGGGTGGCCTCTTCAATAAAGCTACGCGACAAATCGCCCGACACCTTGAAGATGGTCACTGGTCCTTCTTTCATGTAGCCTCTGATGCCCACGCCTATGCCCGATTCAAAATGGGTGTCAAATTCATATCGTTCCACCATGTTGAAAGGTATGGTGCAGTGGGCAAACACAATCTCACCCGTTTCAGGATTGATACTCGACGGATTGGCTTGAAATCCACTTACACCTAATAGAGCCTGGGCTATCTTCATGGATAGCATAGCAGGCACATCCCCTTCGCAACCAGCCACTATGCCCTCAGGATTTAGCTTAGCCAGAGCCAGACATCCCGTATTCTTGACGGCAGTCAACAAGTCGAAACAACGAAGGGTAAAACCTTGCAACTGATGTCTCTTAACAATCATCTTCAGGGCTTTGTATATTCTTTCAGCACCTGGCAGGTTCTGGCTGATGGTATCAGTAGTGGTATGCTCCTTCACTTCTTCCAATGGTAGGGTAGAAATAATATCCAACAGCTCTTGCATCGGAATGTCCACTATCTCTATGCCTAACAGACGCTTCACCAAGTCTTTGTCGGCATGACTTGAGATGAGCCAATCGGAAGGCTGTCCAATCACACCCAGTCGGCTACCCTTCAATAGTTTCTTCGCCTCACCAACCTTGGCTAATATTTTTATTTTTTTGGAGATAAAATCTGGATGACCATGAATGATTTCTCCCTTTACTCCCTGCTGGCGCAGGTACGACAGTATCTCCATCGATGCCGCCAAAGAGTTGCTTTTGCCCGATGTGAGCAGATAGATGGGTTGTTCCGACTTTGATAGCAAGTCGGGCAGCAGCTGCTTGAATATGCCCTCTGTGCCACCCGTCCTCACATAAATCAAATCCAAGGCATGACTGCCATAATCCGCATAGTCATTGCCCATCAATTCAAACTCAGCACTGAGGCTGCTTAGAAATTCTTTCGTTACTGCACTTATAGCCTGCTCATTATGCAGCGCCGAGGTCAGCGTATATATAGCGATATTCATATAGTTCTCTTTTTCTGTTCTCTTCTTCTTACCACCCTGGAGGCAGTACGATATTCTTTACTTCATGAGCTTTCTCAAATAACGGAGAAATCTCTTCGTTTTTGAAACCAGCGATGCCGCATCCAATGCGTGTGACGAGGAACGTATAGTTAGGATGTTCTTTGGCAAACTGGATAAACTCATTCACATACGGACGAATGGTATCCACACCACCTTGCATGGTAGGTATGCCATAGCTTTGTCCTTGCAGGCCAACGCCTTGTCCCATTATAGCCCCAAACTTCCGATAGGCGATATATGCCGCACCGCCACCATGCATACCTTGCAAGTTGCTGCCAAACACGAATATCTCGTTTGGTTGGAGTTCGGTAATCAACTCTGGTGTTGTTCTCTTCTGTGCCATAGTATGATGTTTAATGTTCTTTCTGTTTAGTTTTATACAAAAGTACAGATAATTTAATTAGTAGCATCATTATCTCCACTTTTTTATGTTTGGTTGTCTCACTCAGTTCCAAAACAGCGGTTGTTCAGTACCCTTTTTTCATGTCATTTTACTGCAATGCCTTCTATCACTTGTCGGAGGCTTTGCTATCACCCGTCGCAGTATCTCCCATGCGGGAAAGGAGATATTTCCATAGGGGTACGGCAGATACTGCGACGACCCTTTGCAGATACTGCGACCAGTGGACGGAAGCTTTCCGTCGCCTGGAAGCAAGCTTTACCGACACCCATAGCGAGTCCTGCGACGACAGATAGCAGGCATTGCGTTGAGAAAGCAGGCAGTTTACTAGTAATGCGAAGTCTGTTTTGTTTTTCTTTGAAAAAAAGAAGAAAAGTCAGTTTGTTTATGGTATGTTTTTGTATATTTGTAGCAAAATAATGTTAGATTTTAAAGTACAGCCATCTATACAGCAATTGAATGAGATAGCGGAGTTACTTAATGTTGATGTCCGCAGTCTTATAACAACAAATATGTAATAGATTATGAAGAAAGAAGATATATTGATTGATAAGGCCAAGGATTTCGCTGCAGAGATGACCAGTGTGAATGTTCAGGCAAAAGACCTTCAATGCGAAACGGCCATTACCAAGGAACATATTGATAACAATGCGGCTGTTCGTAAAATGCTAACTGAACGTGGTATTATCCCCAAAAACCTGCCAGCAGCAGAGGATGTCAAAAAGGTAGAGCGTTGTTTGGCAAGTGAAGAAAAGAAGATGTTGAATAATAAGAAGAAGTGATTACAATGACAAGAAATATTATTCCATTATCTATAATAGACGATGCATACGACCGACTTTCCAATGCTTATTATTATAAGCGTGACAGGAAGGCTATTGAGGAAAGTTGTAAATATTGCCAGAGTTTGGGAATTCCCAATTTCCAGGAACTGGCAAATGCTGAAATGACAAAGTTATATTCATATCGTCGCATCAAGACCTATCCTGTACGTACATCCATAGAGTGTTTGCCTCCTGATGTATTGGGAATGTATGCAATGGCATGTATGGATATTCTTTTCAATATGAAAATAGAACGCATCCGACGAGATTGCCAATATGCATATCAAACACTCTCACAGCCAGTTCAGTTTCAAAGCACTGATGTATTGTACATACAAGACAAAAAGCGATTGACTGTCGGTGACTTCCTGAAAGTCGTCAAATATGCTCTTGCTCTTGTGGATATTGTTTATCCTGACAATAAAGTATCTTCAATTGCAAATCCCATCGTATGGGCTTTACAGGGCATTGACGATACACTCAATAATAAATCGAGAACTGAGTTGACGAATCATTCACTTCATATTGCTGCGGACTTTCTTGCATCAAGTGTGAAAGAATCTCTCAACGATACAAATGCGAAACGGAGTGTTGCCGTTTCGGCATTGATGGTAAACTTAGCAATAGACTTCTTGGTAAAAGACAACCAATAAAATTCGACATATATGAAAAATAATAAAGATAAAGAAACACCTCATTATATGAAACAATGGTACCTCTTCTATCGTGGTAACACCCAACTCTTGAAAAAACTGCACCAACTTGGTGCAGAATCCAGAATGCAACGGGTGTTGCCACCTACCAAGGCATCAAGATTGCCGATAAACTACCAAGCGTAGAAGCCCTTCAAGAACGAATCAAACTGTTGGAAGCGCAGTTGGGGCAAAGTGCTGGATGAGATTAGGAAAGAAAAAGAATATAATGTGCTGTAATTATGATACAATTAGATAATCTTAAAGATGTTTTAGCAAAAATCGGATTTGTCAAAGATTCTATAGGCAACTATTACAAGCGGAATTATGATACTTGTATCGTTGTGGTGGACTTTGACAACAAGAAAATAATATATCCTGAAGACAAAGGCCTAAAGGTAAATGACAAGACAACAAGCAACTTTGATAAAAAAGAGAATTTTGTCGTGTTGGAATGTGTTTGTCGTTTGCTAGAGAAAGGATATAGACCTGAGCATATTGAATTAGAGCCACGATGGACATTAGGCCATGATCCTAAAGGTGGTAAAGCTGATATTCTTATCAAAGATGCCGAAGGAAAATCCTTGCTTATTATCGAGTGTAAAACTGCTGGGGTAGAATTTAATAAAGAAAAGAAAAATACAGAAGAGGATGGAGGCCAATTGTTCAGTTATTGGCAGCAGGAAATATCCACCCGCTGGCTTGCTCTTTATGCTTCAGATTGGAATGATGATGGACTTTCGTATAAATGTCTTGTTATTAATTGTACAGACGATGCCAACATCGCAAAGATGGCAGAAAAAGACAATGACGTAAAGATTTTCTCGAAGGCCCGTAATGATAAAGAACGTTTCGATGTATGGGAAGAAACATATCAGAAACAATGGCTTGATGACGTTATCTTTAATGAGGAAAGTCAAGCATATAAAATAGGAATACCACCTTTAAGGAAGAAGAAACTTAAGGATTTCACTCCAGACGATAGTATCGTAAATCGCTTTGAGGAAATCCTTCGACATAACAATGTCAGTGATAAGGAAAATGCCTTTAATCGACTGGTAGCCCTTTTCATCTGCAAACTTGTGGATGAAATAAAGAAACAAGACTTCGATGTTGTCGATTTCCAATACAAACAAGGTCAAGATACATACGAAAGTTTGCAAGACCGCTTACAGCACCTTCATCAGCAAGGTATGGAAGAGTTTATGAAGGAAAAAATCTTCTATGTTGAGGCTGATTATGCTGAACGTCTATTCAAACAATACACAGGAAGACAGAGGAAAGCAGCCATTGAGGATTTGAACCGCACAATCCGCATCTTGAAGTTCTATAGCAACAACGACTTTGCCTTCAAGGATGTGCATAACGAAGAGTTGTTCTATCAGAATGGTAAAATACTTGTTGAAGTTGTGCAACTATTCCAACCCTATCGCATTGTATATCCATTCAAACATCAGTTCCTTGGTGATTTATTTGAAAGGCTTTTAAAGAACGGTTTCAAACAAAACGAGGGGCAATACTTTACGCCGACACCTATTACTCGATTTGTTTGGGATTCATTACCTTTGCAAAACTATATTAATGAACATGACTTGCCGCGAGTTATTGATTATGCGTGTGGTGCTGGTCATTTCTTAACTGAAGCAGTGGAAGCCATTAATTCGGTACGACCTGATGGTGATAACAGTTGGGTAGAAAAGCACATATATGGAATTGAGAAAGACTATCGATTGGCTCGCGTATCAAAAATCTCCATGTTTATGAATGGTGCTGGCGGCTGTAATATCATCTTTGGTGATGGCTTAGAAAATTACCCAGAAAAAGATATTACTCCTTCTTCCTTTGACATTTTAGTAGCGAATCCTCCATATGCAGTGAATGGATTTAAAGCTCACCTAAAATTAAAAAACGATGATTACACTATTTTGGACACATTTACTTCTACAAGTAAAGAAATAGAAAATTTGTTTATTGAGAGAATGGTGCAATTAGTAAAACCATGTGGATTAGCTGCTGTTGTACTTCCCAACGGTGTTTTAAACAATTCTCTTGATTGTTATACTGCTGCCCGAAAGTTAATATATGAAAATTTTTATCTTCGTTCTATTGTTGATTTAGGATATAATGTTTTTGGAGCAACAGGTTCAAGTACAGTTATTTTGTTCCTTGAAAAGTATAATGAACCACCTCGACTTGCTGATTTAGCACGTGATACCGTTACAGGGATTGTCGCAAATGAAGGTGATGCTGATTGGGAGGATGAAAAAGTATTGAGTGCTTATGTAAGCCATCAAAACATTGAAAAAGAAACTTATCTTCGTTTTTTGCGACAAGATTTGTCAAAAGAAGATATTCAAGCAAATGCATATCTAAGATATTATTCAGAATCTTTTTCATGGGGAACTATAAAATTTCCTCAACGTTGTAATGACGAAGAAAAGGATCAAATTCTTATGGATAAATTCTATAGTTGGGCATTGTCTGTTGAACGGGAAAAACTATATTATTTCTCATTGATTTATTCTCAACAGACTCTCGTAATTACAACGCCGAATGACACGCAAGATAAGAAGAAATTTCTTGGTTTCAATTGGAGTTCAACGAGAGGCAAAGAAGGTATTAAAATAAAACATCCAGGAGGAATGCTATATAATGAAAACGATAGGTTCGCTCGAGGAACATTGGCGTGTGCAATAAGAAATTCATTTACAGGTGCATTAACAACACTTTCTGATGATGTCAGTACTTTTGCTCATACATATTTACTTAAAGACCTAATAGGTTTTGGTGTCCCAGATGTTAATTTTCTTATTACTACGAGAGTTAGCAGTAATATTAACGTTAAGAGTAGTTACCCCATCGTTAAACTCTTTGATCTAGTTAATATTAATCAATCAGATTTCAATCCTACAAAATACCCAGAACAAGAGTTTGTTTATGTAGACATAGCATCTATTGAAAATGGTACTGGTAGGATTTCTTTAGAGCAGAAGATATTAGGAAAGAATGCACCATCAAGAGCACGCAGACTTGTTGTTAAAGGCAATACTATATTGTCTACCGTTCGACCAAATCTGAAAGCATTTGCTTATGCTGATAGGGATTTCGATAATACAGTCTTTTCTACAGGATTTGCCATTCTTATGCCTAAAGACGAAAAAGTGTTAATACCAAAACTACTTTATCTCTTTTTTATGAATATGGATTTTTTAATGCAGCAAATTATTGAGAAAATGCCTAAAGGACAATATCCAAGCATAAATAAGAGTGACATTGAGTCTTTGAGAATCCCTCTTCCACCCATTCCTGTTCAAGAAATAATTATTTCCGAGTGTGATAAAATCGATAAAGAATATAATACCAGTCGTATGAGTATTGACACATATCGGCAGAAGATAGCAGAAATATTCGATAGACTTGAAGTTGTGTCTAAAGAAATGGGGGGGGTAATTTGCTGACAATCAATGAATTATGCAAATATTCAACTATTAGAACAGATGTAATAGATATGGAAACATACATCACTACTGATAATATGTTGCAGAACTGCGAGGGCATTCGTCTATACGAAGGAACGGAAAACATCACCTCTGCTATTGCATATCAAAAAGGTGACATCCTGCTCTCAAACATTCGTCCATATTTGAAAAAGATTTGGCAAGCAGACCGTAATGGAAGTTGCTCTCCTGATGTGTTGGTGCTTCGCCCTGATAAGGAAAAGGTTGATGAACGTTTTTTATATTATAGTCTGCGTCGCGATCTGTTCTTTGATTATATAATGAACGAGGCTGGTACAAAAGGCTTGAAGATGCCACGTGGCAATAAAGACGGTATTATCCAGTATCGTATAATTCTGCCAGACATGAAAGAACAAAAGCGTATTGCTAACGAGATTGCCAATCTGGATTTACTTATCATTGAGGCTAAAACCATCATGAATAGTTGCCAAGAGAAAAAACGAATGATAATGTATAAATATCTAAAATAGATTCGGATTATGGAAAAGCTTTCAATAATGGAACAATTGTGTTTTAGTACAACTCGTATTGAAACTCAAGACGCAAATGGTAATAGCTATTCTGGTACAGGTTTCTTTTTTAGTTACAAAATAGATGAGAACAGAATAATGCCTTTGATTGTGACAAATAAACATGTCGTAGAGGGCATGACAATAGGACGCTTTAAAATAACTAAAGCAGATGCAAATGGAAATCCTATATATAAAGATCATTTTCAAATCCAAATAGACCAATTTGAACGACATTGGTTTTTTCATCCAGAAGATAATGTAGATTTATGCGTATTCCCTCTTGCACAAATAACCAATCTTGCACAAATGCAAGGTGTTTCGTTGTTTTATAGAACATTTGATGACTCTTTAATTCCAAACATAGAAAAACTAAATACTATAGATGCTGTCGAAGATATATTAATGATTGGTTATCCAAATGGCCTATGGGATTCGATTAATAATATGCCATTAGTACGTAAAGGAATAACCGCGACCGATATTAAGTTTGATTATGAAGGAAGAAAAGAGTTCTTGATTGATGCAGCTTGTTTTCCTGGCTCTAGTGGTTCTCCTGTGTTAATCTGTAATGTTGGTGGTTATCGAGATAAGCAAGGAAATCTCAATTGGGGCAGTTCTAGGATATTTTTATTAGGAATACTATATGCAGGACCTCAACTTACAGTGACAGGTGATGTTAAAATTGTAACTGTACCAAATATGCAACAAAAAGCTTTAGCAGTGTCACACATACCAAATAACCTTGGCTATATAATAAAAGCTGAACGTATTATGGATTTTGTTCCAATTATCAAAAAGCGATTCAATTTGTAAAAGGGAAAAAACTTTCAATATAAATATGTATTATGGGTAAAACAGTAACAACATATTTGATAGACGGAGATCCGAAAGGGACTCAGTATGTTTTCATCAGCAATAAGATTTGCCAGATGTATGTGATTCCTCGTTCTAATCTATCTATTCTGAACGAGCGCCAGGAGTTGCAGACACCTGCATTCTATATCTTGTTGGGTGAGGATGAGGCTACAAAGCCAAAGGCATATATTGGTGAGACGGAGAACTTTCGTGAACGGGTGAAAGACCACGATAGCAAGAAAGCGTTTTGGCAAAAGGCTCTTCTGTTTATCTCCAAAGATGCAGCTATGACAAAGGCTGACGTGCAATATTTAGAGCATCGGGCCATCGCAGAGGCAAAGACATCAAACACTTTCGTGTTGAACGAAAACAAACAGACACCTAAAGCACCTAATCTTCCAGAATACAGAAAGGATGATATGGAGGGATTTTTTGAAGATGTGAAGTTCCTCACTTCCTTTATTGGTTGCAATATCTTTGATGTGGCAAAGCCAAAGGAGGAACATCTGTTTTATACAAAGGGGCGTGGTTGTGATGCCAGAGGTTTCTATGATGCTAACGGATTCACAGTCTTAAAAGGTAGCATTATCGCCAAATCGTCTGTCCCATCGTTTACATGGAAAGAGAAACGTGAGAATCTTCTTAAAGATTATACTGTCAGCAATGGTGATAAGTTGGAATTGGAGTCAGACAAGACATTTCCAAGTCCCAGCACTGCTGCCGACTTCTGTATAGGTAGTAGTAACAACGGCTGGCTCGTCTGGAAAGACAAAGATGGTCAAACATTAGATGCTGTGTATAGGAAACAATTGGAATAAAAGTTGTAACTTTGCAAACGAAATATGACAAAAGAAGATATACTCAGACTTAGAGACACGGCAGAACAGACTAAAGTCCAGTTCAAGGAGCGTGTAACTCGCGATAACAAATATGACGTGAGCTGCGAGATGGTTGCACAAAGCAACTCTCGTGGTGGAATGATTGTAGTTGGCATCGATGACAAGACAGGACGCATCAATCCCTTATTATTCCAAGAGGTGCAGGAAACGACAAATCTTTTAGGGAGTTTGGCTTCAGAAGGTGTTGTTCCGCAGATTCTGCTTGACATCGAAAACGTTCAGATGGATGGTGGTGTCATTGTCGTGGCAAAAATCAAGCAGGGTAAGAACAAACCATATCGCGACAGTAAAGGTATCGTATGGGTGAAACAGGGTGCCGACAAGC
>Ga0310786_10000976_pt1 | contig 45762 bp, 46 predicted proteins | sample AusTroGonzalo_MG_FD_203881 | JGI IMG/M metagenome (GOLD analysis project Ga0310786, IMG submission 203881) | Bovine rumen microbial communities from tropical cattle in Woodstock, Queensland, Australia - Gonzalo_03 (v2) (version 2) | ecosystem: Host-associated > Mammals > Digestive system >...
AAAATCCAAGCGGCTGTTTTTGCAACCGCTTGGATTTTAGTGTTTTATAATGGAGCCAATGATCGGAATCGAACCGATGACCTATTCATTACGAGTGAATTGCTCTACCGACTGAGCTACATTGGCCTAACGTCGTGTCATAATATAGCAGAATAAGCCGAATTTTTCAATCCTCGTCAACGAAAAATTACTTGTCGCCGCGATTTACGGAAGTTTCTCGGCATCTCCAACGGGATTCGACGAGCCGCGAAGCGGCGAAGAGCGCGCCGCGGTGCGGCGCGCAACCCCCCGAAAAAGAATCGCGTTGGATTTGACATGTCAAATCCAACGGAAAGACGCAAAAACATGAAAATCGCGGCAAAATTCATTTTGCAGCGCGATTTTTGTTTTTGCGGCGATTCTTTTAAGGGGAAGGGTGATAAAGCTGGCATCTCCAACGGGATTCGAACCCGTGTTGCCGGGATGAAAACCCGGTGTCCTAGGCCTCTAGACGATGGAGACACGCTCAAATGATTCTTTAATATAGCTTCATGATGCCGGAAAATCAAGCACCGATATCGCCAAAACCGGTTTTTTTCAGCGCTCGGAGAGTTGTTTCCACTCCGGGGAAATCCCGGAACCGGAAAACCAGTCCCGTTTCTTCCGCCTGCGGATGGGCGTCGAGGATCGCGGCGAGCGCGCGGTCCGCACCGATGAACAAGTTCAACTTTTTCAGCGTCTGAGGCGAAGCAAGGCGACGTTCCAATCCGGTGCGGTGCCAACGGTGAAACAGCTCCAAATGTGCCACCTGACCGGTGGCAATATTCCGGAAGGAGAAATCCGGTATTACCGGTGCTTCGTCGGTCGGCAGCAGCGGCGGGCTCTCGTTGAGCAGTTCCCAATCCGGCGATTTGAATGCGGCGCGAAACGCTGCGATTTCGGGCGGCATGTAGTCGGTGCGACGCTGCGGCGGACGAAGCGGCGATGTCGCATCCAGCTCCAGATCGACCTCGCGATCATTCAAATTCAGGTGCGCGAAAAGCCGCCAGTCGGGCATGCTGAGTACGCAGGGGAAAAACATCGCCAGCTGCAATGCGTATTTGCGAGAGTTTTCCAGGAGTGAGAACGGACCGTCTATTTCCAGCACAGTTTCTTCCGGCGACAACTTGTAACTTGTCGTCAGCAGACGGTGAAAGCGCATCTTCCGCAGCAGCGGGCGCAGATTTTCCGGTCGCGGCGAAGTGAATTTCAGCGTCAGTTTCGCCGTGTGAAGCAGCAATCCCTGAACTTGGGCGATGTTGTAAGCGTCGATCATCTCTTCCGGATTGGCAAAAGCACGGCACTTTTCCAGCTTGGCGAACTCCGGCAGATCGCCGTAAAGGTCGAAGTCCCCCCGGTCGCCGCGAAGTCCATCGCGGTAGCGTCGGTAGTCGCCTTTGGCGTCACGCAAAGCTGCCGCGGAACGTGAAAGCACCTCACGGCGCAACTCCGGCAGCTTTTCGTCGCCTTCCTCGAACTCCGCGCGGTCGAACAGTATCTTGATCAAGCCCCCGGCAAGTTTGGAATCCTTTTCTTTGCGCGCCAGCGTCGAGCACCACTCTTCCAGTTCGCCGCGTGTCCAACGCCCGGCAACGGCTTCGTCGAAGGCATCCAGCAGTTCCCGGCACAGCCGCACCGCGTCCTCGTCGCGCGCGGTGAGAAAATTGATGCGGATCTTTTCCAGCCTCCGCCGGAAACGCAGATTTTCCAGTTTAAGCATGGCGGCGTCTCCGATATGCGTCATGGTTGCGGCGGCGGCGGCTGACGTTCTCTTCCGACGTGTCGGCGCTGATGAGTTCATAAAGCACCGCTTGTGCTTTGCCGGGGGCGGGACGCAATATCCGCCCCAGCCGCTGAACGTGTTCGCGAACGCTCCCCGAGCCGGAAAGTATCACCCCCACCGCGGCGGCGGGGACGTCTACTCCCTCGTTCAGCACCTTGCTGGTGACCAGCACCGGATACTCGCCCGAGCGGAAGCGTTCCAGAAAATCCTTGCGTTCGGATGCTTTGGTGTGGTGGGTCAGCACCGGCCAGAAGAAGAGCCGTCCCAGTTCGTATGCGGTGGCGTTGTCGGCAGTGAAAATCAGCATCCGCTCCCCGGCGTGACGGTTCGCCAGTTCCCAGACGGTGCGAAGTTTTGCCTTGCCGCCGCGGGCGATGCGCCGTTGTTCCAGAAAGGCGCGCATCACCTGTCTGCCTTCGGCGGTGCGGGCGCACAGTTGGAGAAAACGGCTCCAGTCGCCTCCCGAATTGAAGGTCAGATGGTGGCGGCGCAAAAACGCGGTATAGACGGCGCGGTTCTGCTGATACAGCTCCTTTTCCCGCTGGTCGAGCGGAACGCGCAGGGTCTCGACACGATAGGGGGAGAGACTTTCGCCCTCCAGCTCGGCGATGGCGACTTCGATCACCGTCGGACCGATGAGGTCACGGAGCACTTCCGCGCGATCTTCTGGCAGTTCCGGCGTGGCGGACAAGCCGAGACGATAGGGGGCGATGCACATCGCCGCTGCAACCCGGGTCTCTGTTCCCGGCAGATGGTGGCACTCGTCGGCGACGAGAAAAGCGAATCGGTTGCCGATGAACTCCATATTCAAAATCGCGGAATCGTAGGTGCTGACCGTCAGCGGCAGGAGTTCGTGCGAACCGCCGCCCAGCATTCCGACTTTGCACTCGAAAAAGCGTTCGAGCAGCTGCGTCCACTGGGTCAGCAGATCGATGGTCGGCACCAGCACCAGCGCCGGACGGCAAAGTTTGGCGATGGCGGCGACGGCGAGGATGGTCTTGCCGCTCCCCGTCGGCATCGCGGCGACGCCGCGGAATCCTGCTGCCTGCCAAGCCGCCAGCGCGCGCTTTTGATGGGGGCGCAGCTGAATTCCCGGGGCTTTGAGTTCGATCGGGGCAAAGGCGCGGGCGCGGTCGGAGAATTCGATTCGGGAACTTTGCAAAGCCAGAAAAAGTCCGGCATAGTCGCAGGCGCGGGCGCGGTAATTGCCGGTACGCGGATCGTCGGTCAGCCATTTTTTTACCGCCGGGGGCAGGGGGGAGGCGCTGTCGCTCAAGGTGAGCGTACCCAATTCAAAGTCGAGCACCATGGTTCAGACGACTCCTCCAGCGGGCGGGGAAAGGAACATTTCGGGCAGCGGCGAAGTGAATTTCAGGCGCTCCCGAGTTCGCGGATGGGTGAATTCTATTTCCGCCGAGTGAAGCGCCTGCCGGGGCAGCCTCAGACGGCGAAGTTCCTCCGGCGAGAGCGTTCCGTCGCGCAGTTTGAGGAAGTATGTTTCGTTCGGACCGTAAAGTTTATCGCCGACTACCGGAAAGCCGAGCGAGTACACCGTCGCCCGGATCTGGTGCATGCGCCCCGTATAAAGGCGCGCCCGCACCAGCGTCACGCCCGGAAGGGGTGAGCCTATCGGCGTCAAGAGCGTCCGGCACTGTTCCGCATTGACCGCGCCATCCGGCAGTTCGGTCACGAAGCGGCGTTTTTTGTGAACGGCGCTCCGCGTATCCGCGATCAGGAAACCGGCGGCGTCGACTTCGTTTTTGAAATCCCCCTCGACCAGCACCATGTAGGTCTTTATGATGTCGGCTCCGCGTTTTTGCAGTCTGGCGGCGATCTCTCCCGTCTTGGCGGCGATCAGCGCGCCGCTGGTTTCGCGGTCGAGGCGGTTGACAAAGTGAATGTCGCCGTAGCGGGCGCAGAGCAGATGCCACAGTGTATGGCGGAAAAACGGTCCCGAAGGGTGCATGCAGAGATTGCCGGGTTTGTCCACGACCAGGAGATCGTCGTCCTCGTAAAGAATGTGAAAATTCAGATCCGCTTCGGGTTCGGGCAGTTCTTGGGGCAGATATTCGATCAGATCGTGCATCTGCAGTATCTGTTCCGGAGCGGCGGCGGCGTGGTTGACGAGTATTTCCCCGGCGCCGATGACCTTGCGCCATGCCTCCGCGTCCCGATAGGTGAAACGCCCGGAAAGATAATCTATCAACCGGGTCCCGACGCTGCTCCAATCCACCGAGGTACGGACGATCCGGTGTCCGAGGCTTTCCGGAGTGTGGCGGCGCGTCATGGCAGAAAACGCTCCCGGATGATTCGCCACCGCACCTCCTTATCCGCGCGTACCGCGGCAAAGGCGTCCAGTTCTTCCGCAGTGCGCAGCATTGAAAGCTGTCGCAGTTCTTCGCGCGTGCAACGGAACATCACCGCCGGAGCTTCCGTGACGCCGCACTGTCGCAGCGCCTTTTCCGCCCGGCGCACGAGATTCAGCGACCGCTGGTTGCGGAACAACAGATACGCGGGGTAGGCGAGGGCGAGTATCCAGAATATCCATGCCGGAAAGTTGGGAAACAGCAGCCCGCGGACTATCTCGGCACCGAGGAGCAGCAGCGACGGAAGTATGAACATGACCGCGTCCAGATCGCGGATGAAGCAGTTGCCGAAGGTCCGGCGCAGGGCGCTGGGACTGGTCTGGTAGGCAAAGTATTCCTCCAACGTGACTTCGCCGAGCGCCTGTCGCGCCGAATGGCAAAGTTCGTGCGCAAGGAGTTCGTTGCGGCTGTAGAAAAGCCATTTTTCCCGCTTGCGGAAGGTGTCGCGCAGCAGAAACAGCGAAAAATCCAAGTCCGCGTCGCCGATCAGACACCCGCCCCAAAGTATCCCCACCTTACGGGAGAGGAAGAACCCGGGCACATGGCGGATCGAAAAACCGTAGAGACGCCACGTCGTCTGCGCCGGGATGTCGTAAAACTCCAGAGGGATGGCATCGGCGCTTCTCACCGTGATCCCCTCCAGCGCTTCGGTTTCACCGTTTTCTTCGAGGCGTCTGGAAAACTCTTCGTGCGCGGCGCGGATGCGTCCGACCCGCGACAGGTAGTCGGCTTCCGTTTCTCCGCATCCGGCGATGAACCCCGCCGCGTCGAGCGCCGTGAGTTCCTCAATCAGCATGATCGTTGGTAGTCGGTGCGGGACCGGGTTCGTCAGGATGCCCCTTGCCGCGTTCCTGACGGCGGTCGCGGCGGTCGGAGTTCTTGCGGGAATTACCGCCGTTGCCTCCATTTTGGTTCTGCGGGCGCTTTTCTCCGCGCAGGACCGTGACTTCATCCGCCTTGAAGCGTGCGGTCGAACCGCCTTCGTAGGAGACGGTGACGCTGCCAGTCAGCAGATTGCGATCCGTCACTTTGCCGCGGCCGGACGGGGTGTCGCAGTATTCGCCTTTGCGGGGCATACCCTTTTCCAGCTTCTGGTATCCTGCGTGCTCGTATTTGAGACAGCACTTCAGCCTGCCGCATACCCCGGATATGGTGGCGGGCGTCAGCGACAGATCCTGCTCCTTAGCCATCTTGACGTTTATCGAACTGAACTCGCGCAGGAAACGGCAGCAGCAGAGTTCCTGACCGCAGACCGCGATCCCGCCGTAGATGCCTGCCTCGTCGCGCACGCCGATCTGCCGAAGTTCGATCCGGGTGCCGAGCGCCCGAGAAAGTTCCTTCACCAGTTCGCGGAAATCGACCCGCCCGTCGGCACTGAACTGAACGGTCAGCAGTTTGCCGTCCAAAGAATAGTGGGCATTGATGAGCTTCATCGGCAGCGCCAGATTGGTGACCCACTCTTTGGCGGTCCGCATGGCAGCCGGTTCCTTGTCGACGTTGACGGCGGCGCTTTCCAAATCGTCCGGGGTCGCCTCGCGCAGAACCTGCGGACGTTCCGCTGCGGGTGCGGCTTCTTTTTCGTCTTCCGCGTGCGGGGTGATCTGATGGCAGATCGTGCCCAGATCGTCGAAAAAGTCGCGGTGAAATACGCAGCTGTTGCCCGGGCGAAGCCCAAGATCGCTATCGGCGCGGACCTCCAGATGCGCTCCGTTGGCAAGTTTTACGACAAATATCTGTTCCATTGTAGGGTGATCCTGTTTACTTAAATTGATGCCGTTTTATAACATAGTATGTTAGTAACTTCATTTCAAGCGGCAACGGACGATATGGAGGTCCATAAATCCGCTGCCCGGAGTCCTCCGAAAGCGCATCGTAGGCGCTGTCGGCTCCGCCGCATTCAAGAGAATCGACAGCTGTTCGTTTGATATTCTGCGGAATCTCGGCGCGGCAGAGAGCAGCAGTATGAACTCGCGGCGCCCGTCGTGCCGCAATCGCTTCAGCAGTGCGGTAGTGTCGCTGAACTGCAATACATCTTTGGTGAAAAACAGGTGTGGCGTCTGTTCCGGCAGGAAGAACGCATCGGAGACGACCGTCTTTTCCGGCAGGGCGTCGATCAGACGCTCCAACTCGGCGAATTCCCGCGCCACGTTCACGAGCGCCGTGAACGCTCCGAATTGCAATGCTATTGCCAGAGGCCCGACAGCAAGCGGCAGAATACGGTGCCACCGCTCCTTCACGGTCAAGCTTGTATTCGATTCGGCGCCGGTCGTTGCGGAATTCAGACACATCGGTAAAAAACTCCGGCGGAAAAAGTGCGCGCTCAAAAACAGCATAAGCGGAATGATGCAGAGAAAATGTCGTGCCCCGTAGATCAGACCTATGTCGTTGCGCGTCATGAACGGCGGTACGATCAAAAGATAGACGCAGATCGTCACGGCGGCGTCGCGGACGGCGCGCGAACGGCTCCGCCACGCCCGCCGCCAGTTCAGGTAAAAGGGCAGGAAGAGCGGATTGCTGCCGATGGCACCCGTCACGAATGCGGCGGAGAACGCTTCGCTTCCGGTATTGCGGCAGAGGAAACCCCAGACCAGCACCAGCCAGCCCGAGACTGCCAAGGCACCGATCTCCACTTTGAGGCGATCCATTTTACGCGCGGTAAAACCTCCCAGAACGACCGCGACCGCCGCCGGAAGCAAGCACCAGAAATTCAACTGCGAATGAGTGCCGTGAAACGCATCGAAGCGCAGCAGATGGTGATAGTAGTTCCACAGTGCGCCGCCGAGTTCGCGCAGTAACGAAAGGTCCGCGTTTGCTCGGTTGTTGGCATAATAATTGCCGCCGTGAAGCCCGAAGACGTGTCCGAACTCACGATATTGGTACATCCAGATCGGCAGGACGGTCATCGCCATGCCGGTCAGAAATTTGACCGCCCCCCTGAAATCCCGGCGGCACGCCAATGCAACGGTCAGCGCGAACGCGAAGAAGTACGCCTCTTCGCGGAGCAGCAGCGAGGCCCCCAGCACGGCTCCGGCGATCGCGTAACGCTTTTTTTGTACCAGCATCCACACCGCCAGCATGGCGCAGACGCTCCACGTCATTTCCCAGAGCAGAAACGAGAAAAAGAGCATCGGAGTCGCGAACGCCAGCAGCATGGGCGCAAGGCGATGCCGCCGCATGCACAGCGATATCAATCCCGCCGCCACCGCCGTACCGAGCATGGAGAGCCATTTCAGACCGCCGTCTCCGGTGAGTTTCCACCACCACGAAGCCGCGACGGGATAGTATTCCGGGTAAAAACTCCGGATCGCGCCGCGGTGGCGGACAAAGTGAAAGCCGCCCGTCGGGAAAAACTCCGGTGCCGGATGTTGGATGGCGACGCTGCCCGTTTCGGCGAAGTTGCGCATCACGATGTATTTGTTGCCGTTGTCGGTTATCCATATCGGCAGCTCCGGCAGAAAACACGACATCGCCCAGAGCACCGTGAGCACCGTGAGCATGTTGCGCAGTACCGGCAAGCCCGTCGTGCCGCATTTTGAAAACCAAGCCGAAGTCATCAGTTTTTATCCCCTTGTTTCAGTGTTGAAATATAACCTGAAGGAAATCCAAAATCAAGCTGTTTTGCGGTTGATTATTGACGCAAGACGGGCTAAATTTAACAGTTGACGCCGGAGTGAACGTCATTTCGGTCGGAACGGTTCATGAAAATTCGGGTATCACGGTGGAAAATCGATTCGAAATTGCGGATAACGGCGCGTCGTGGCGCTTTTTCAGCGGCGGCAGAAATATTTTGGAGCTGAACGGCGGAGAGCGAACGTTTCTGCGGATGGAGCGGCTGACCTGCGGCAAGTTCTGCGAAGCGAGCGTACTGCCGGAAAAGTTCCGCCTGCACCGTTCCGAGGATGGGTGTTCCGCTGAGCTGGAGACGTCGGGGGTGATCCCCTTCGGGTGTGAATACCGGGTCGTTCGCGACTGCCGGATCGCGTCCGGGGGCGCACTGATGACCACGGATGTTTCTGCAGTGACAGGCGGGCGTGTCGACGGTTTGGAGCTGGAACCGCTGGTGTTTCCCGGGGATCCGGTTGCGGTGGAGTTTCTGATCTTCGGGGAAAAACAGTTCCGCCGGGTTGAACTTTCCGGAACGGAAGAGGTGTACTCCGGAGCGGAGGTGCCTTTGATGGTGCGTGTGATCTACCCTTCCGGCATGAGTTGCGAGGTCGCTCTCGGCGCGGATGTGTGGCGGCATCGGGCGGCGTTCGACATTCCCGGCGCCTCCTCGGAATACGAACTCGTTTTTTCGGACGGCGAATTGAGGTTTACGCGGCGGGTCTTGAGGTATGCCCCCGATGTCGAGCCGGAGCGCCGTTCGTGGCGTTTCACCATTCTGCTTGGCTGGCGCGACGGCTCCGATCGCCCCGAACCGGAAGGGGAGGCGTTCGAACTTGGCGGATGTACGATGAGCGCCGCGTCGCGCCGCGAACTTCGTTCGCTGGTGCGCCGCAGCGGAGCGTCGCTCGTTTGGAAAAATGTCGCACCGGTGGTTTGCCGCGACGCGGCGCATGTTTCCCGCGCCGGGAAGGGAGAGTTGCCGCACTTCGACCTCGAGGAGTATTTCTCCGCCTGGCAGTGGGCGAATCGCCAGTTGGGCAAGTCCGGCGCCGGATTTACCCTTTCCCCGGCACCGGGCGGCATCTTCGCCGATTCCGTGATTTTGGGCAATCTTGGAATACCCCCGACTGAATTGGGATGAGCGGAAAATATCGTAAACATGATGAACAAAAAAAAAGCACAATTCAGACCCTGCATCGACTTGCACGACGGCAAGGTCAAGCAGATCGTCGGCGGCACTTTGGAAGGCGCGACGGGGGGATTGCAGACCAATTTCGTCGCGGAGCACGATTCCGCGTATTTTGCCCGGATGTACGCCGCGGATGGATTGCATGGCGGTCATGTGATAAAACTCGGTTCCGGCAACGACGCGGCGGCAACTGCGGCGCTGAAGGCTGCTCCCGGCACCTTGCAGCTGGGCGGCGGCGTCACGGATGAAAACGCGGAAATTTGGCTCGAACAGGGCGCCGAGAAGGTGATCGTCACGAGTTTCGTCTTCGCCGACGGCGAACTTAAACGCGGTCTGCTGCTCCGTCTTTCTCGACTGGTCGGGCGGGAGCATCTGACGCTCGACCTTTCCTGCCGGCGGCGCGACGGAGCATACTGGGTCGTCACCGACCGCTGGAGCCGTTTTTCCGCGTTGCGGGTCGAACGCGCGGTACTGGAGGATCTGGCGGAGTTCGCTTCCGAATACCTGATTCATGCGGTCGATGTGGAGGGAAAACGCTGCGGCATAGATACAAAATTATTGAATCTGCTCGCTGATGGAGCGCCTATTCCGTGTGTCTACGCGGGCGGCATCGCCGGTATGGCGGATGTCGAAACCATCGAACGCGAGGGGGATGGTCGCATTGATTACACCGTCGGTTCCGCGCTGGACATCTTCGGCGGTTCGATGAGTTATGCCGATCTCGTGAAGCGTTCCCGCGGGGGGGGCGAATGAAACCGTGGCTTATCGCCCTGCTGGTGGGACTGCTGAACTGCTCTATAGCCGCCGATCCCGGCATGGTACTGCGAACGGCAGGGGAGGGGAGGCTCCGCACGCTCGACCCGGTGCAGGCGGACGATTCGGCGAGCCGCAACCTTTGCGGAGCGGTCTTCGACACCTTGCTCGCGTACGACTATCTGGCGCGCCCCTACAAACTGGTGCCGTCGATGCTGGCAAAGATGCCGGAACCTTCCTCCGATTCTTCGGAGTATCATTTTACGCTTCGTGCCGATCTGCGGTTCCCCAATCTGGAAGGCATTTCCGGATCTCCGATTACCGCGCGCGATGTGAAGTTTTCGCTGTTGCGACTTGCCGACGGGCGCAACCACTCGCCGCTTTACTGGATGGTCCGCGGCAAGATCAAAGGCATCGACGATTTTCATCAGCGTTCCCTGGCGGCGCCGCCGGGGGATTATTCATTGTACGACGAGGATATAGCGGGAATCGTAATAAAGGACGATCTGCATTTCACCATCCGCCTGAGCGAACCTGACCCGCGCTTTCTCTATCTTTTGGCGATCCCCAACACCGGCATCGTATCGCGACAGGCGGTGGAGCGCTTCGGCGACGATTTTTTCCGCCACCCGGTCGGTTCGGGTCCCTTCGTCGTCGAAAAATGGCTCAGCGACTACAAGCTGATACTGCGCCGCAATCCCGGATACCGGGAGGAGTTTTTCCCCGGCGCGGCGTCGGAAGGCGACCGTCGCCGAAAGTTGCCGCTCTGCGACCGGATCGAAATACTTATGGTCCGGCAGCCGATGACCGCGTGGATGCTGTTTCTGCAGGGCGGGCTGGACATCAACGCGCTGGACAAGGACAACTTCGATCTGGTGGTCTCCGCCGACGGCAAGCCGATCCCGGCGTTGGCTCGGCGCGGCATCCGGCTGCTGCGGGTGCCCGAATTCGAGATACGTTATATCGGATTCAATTTCGGCGATCCGCTGCTTGGTAAAAACCTCAAGCTGCGGCAGGCGTTGAGCTTGGTTTACGACGTTGCCGAGCGGGTACGTTATTCCGGCGGGCAGCTGATCCCGGCGCAGGGACCGCTGCCCGAAGGGGTCGCCGGGTATGACCCGGCTTACCGCAACCCTTACGCCCGCGTCGATATCGAAAAGGCGAAACGACTTCTCGCCGAGGCGGGTTATCCGGGGGGCAGGGGACCGGACGGCAAGCCGTTGAAAATCACCTTCGATCAGGTCGGTAACAGCACGGTCTACCGGCAGATGGGGGAACTCGCGGCTGCGGACTTCGCAAAACTCGGGATCGAGGCGATCCCCGTGATGAACAACAAACCGCGCTTTTTTGAAAAGCTCCGCCAAGGGGAGCTTCAACTCTTCCGGCTCTCGTGGATCGGCGATTATCCGGATGCGGAAAACTTCTTCCAGCTGTTTTACTCCGACAACCGTTCGGGGTGCAATCGGACGGGGTTTTCCGATCCCGAGTTCGACGCCATGTACCTGAAGGCCGTCGCCATGCCCGACTCGCCGGAGCGGATCGAACTCTTCAAGCGCATGACCAGTTACTTGGGCGAACAGTGCGTATGGATATACGAGGGCTTCCCGGTGTCCTACCTTTTGTGCCACGCCTGGCTGGAAAATTACGTCCACCACGATTTTCCGTATAACCGCTGGAAGTATCTGTCGGTTTCGCCGGCTCTGCGCAACCGCCTGATACCGACCTTCACCCCGCTGGATTTTTCCGAACTATCCGGAGGTCGTCAGTGAAATTTTCGATCGTAACCGTGGTCCGCAACGACGCCGCCCACATCGAAGAAACCATGTCGTCCGTTTTGGACGGCAACGCCGATTGCGAAGTCGAATACATCGTCATCGACGGCGCCAGCACCGACGGAACCGCCGAAATCGTCGCCCGGCGTGCAAATGAACTTGCTTTTTTCGTGAGCGAGCCCGATTCCGGCATCTACGATGCGATGAACAAGGGAATATCCCATGCTACGGGTGATGTGGTCGGCATCATCAACTCCGGCGACCGCTACTTGCCCGGCGCGTTCAAGCTCGTGGAGCGCGCGCTCGAAGGAAAATGCGACGAGCATCACATCTTGTGGGGCGACGTGGAGTACGAACGCGGCGGGCGCGTCCGCGGTTATCGTCCGGAAAAACGGTATATCGGCGCGTTCGCGCCGCATCCGTCGATGTTCGTGCCGCTCGCGTATTATAAGAAATACGGTGCCTACGATGTCGGCTTCAAGCTGCTCGGAGATTACGATTTCATGTACAAGGCGGTGAACGTCGTCGGCGTCGAACCGGTGTATCTGCCGGAGCTTCTCGCCTTTTACCGCTCCGGTGGCGTCTCCGACCGGCGCATCTTCGCGTGTCTGCGCGACGAACTGCGCGTGAAACTGCGTTACGGAGCGTCTCCCGTCCTCGCTTACGGGATGTATTTTTTGAAATTGCTCAAGAATCTTCCCCGGCAGTTGCTTGTAAAATAGCCGATTGCGTGCTATATTATTCGAATCTTTGGATCGTTGGTAACCGGTCAATGAAGTGTTTCGGTTCTGAAAATTCAACAACTTAAACATACGGAGCAGGAAAAATGTACGCAATCATTCTTACCGGCGGCAAACAGTACAAGGTCGCCAAGGGCGATGTGATCGAGGTCGAAAAGCTGGCTGGTGAAGCCGGTGCGGAAGTTACGTTCGATCAGGTTCTCGCCGTGGCTGGCGACGACGGCAAACTCAATGTCGGGACTCCGCGCGTCGAAGGCGCCAGCGTTTCCGGCAAGGTGCTGGATCAGTTCCGCGCCAAGAAGATCGTCGTCTTCAAGATGAAGCGCCGCAAGGGCTATCGCCGCACCCACGGTCATCGTCAGAGCCTTACCCGCGTCGAGATCGGCGAGATCAAGGGCTGACAGGGGAAAATGCGCTACGACGCCAACCACGCCTTGCTGGAAACCGATCTGTCCGGTGTGAAGCTGGTCAATCGCGGCAAGGTGCGCGATGTCTACGATTTGGGCGATGCGTTGCTCTTCGTGGCGACGGACCGCCTGAGCGCTTTCGACGTGGTGATGCCGAACGGCATTCCCCGCAAGGGCGAAGTGCTGACGCGAATATCGCTCTTCTGGTTCGATTTCCTCAAGGGCATCCCGAATCACCTGATTTCGGCGGACGTTGCCTCCCGTCCGGAGCTGAAACCCTATGCCGCCGATCTGCAGGGGCGGTCGATCATCGTCCGCAAGGCGAAGATCTTCCCCGTCGAGTGCATCGTGCGCGGGTATCTCGTCGGCAGCGGCTGGAAGGACTACTGCAAGACTGGGATCGTCTCCGGCATCAAGCTGCGTGCCGGCTACCGGCAGGCGGACAAACTCGACGAGCCGCTCTTCACCCCTTCGACCAAAGCGGCGGTCGGCGACCACGACGAAGCGATCAGTTTTGACGGTGTCGCCAAGTTGATCGGCACCGACAAAGCGGCGCGCATCCGCGATCTCGCGCTTGATATTTACAGCCGCGCGCGCGATTATGCGGCTTCGCGCGGCATCATCGTCGCCGACACCAAATTCGAGTTCGGCGAAGTCGACGGTGAGATCATTCTCGCCGACGAGGTGCTGACCCCGGATTCCAGCCGCTTCTGGCCGGCGGAAAGTTACCGCCCTGGCGCCAATCCCCCGAGCTTGGACAAGCAGTTCGTGCGCGACTATCTGGAGGCGCTGGAGTGGAACAAACAGGCTCCGGGACCGGTGATACCGGACGAGGTGGTCAAAAAGACCGCCGACAAGTATCTGGAAGCCTGCCGGATGCTGACCGGCGCGGGTCTGTGAACGAAATGATGCGACGGAGTTCCCGCCGCATTTTTTTTGCCGTCGCGTCCGGCGGACGGATGCAATGGAAATGAATAATTATTCCAGTCCGGCGCTTGACTTTGTGACCACATGGTTTTATATTTAGTAAACATTTTAGAAAACAAGCTTGGCAACCCTCAAAACATAAAGGAATGCTGACAATGAAGCCGCAAATCATCGCCCATCGCGGTTGGTCCGGTCGCTACCCGGAAAACACCCTCATCTCCTTCGAAAAGGCTTTGGAACTGCCCGTGGACGGCATCGAGTTCGACCTGCGCATGACTTCCGACCGCAAGATCGTCATCTCGCACAACTTCAACGTCGATCTGCGGAGCAACGGAACCGGCTACATCGCCGACAAGACCCTCGCCGAGCTCAAAAAGCTCGACTTCGGCATCAAGAAGGGCGAGGAGTTCGCCGGGACCCGCATCCCGGAATTCGGAGAACTTCTGGACCTTGTCGAGGCAAAGCGACCGGATATCTGGCTCGCCGTTGAGATCAAGGATGACGATTGGGATCTTGCCAAACGCACCTTCGCGGAACTGAAACACCGCGGTTTCGACACCCACTGCAGCATCATCAGCTTCAAGAGCAACGTGCTCCGCGCGGCGAAGGAGTACGCTCCGCACATCCCGCGTCACGGGTTCAGCGTTCTGAGTCTGCCCACCGAGGCGGAAAAGGAAGAGTACCTCGGTCTCATCAACCGCGTTGGCATCTACGTCAAGCGGTTGACGCTGGCGATGTCGCAGTTCTACCATGATCGCGGCATCACGGTCGATACTTGGGCTCCCGGCAACGCCGAGGAGTACATGGTCGCCCGCGCCTGCAAGGTGGATTATCTCACCACCAACGATCCTGACGTCATCCTGCCGATGCAGGATAAGTTTTCAGCGTTGAATTAACACCAAACCACTCTATTTCAATAAGGAGGAAGGTCGAAAATGAGTATCGTAACGATTATCGGTTCGGGAATGATGGGTTCGGCGATGGCGCGTCCCGCCGCCGACAACGGTCACGAGGTCCGGCTGGTCGGTTCTCCGCTTGACAACTATATCATCGACGCGGTCAAGGCGGGCAAGAATCATCCGACGCTGAAGCGCAGCTTCGAGGGCGTCGCCAAGGCGTACTACATCACCGAGCTCAAGCAGGCGCTCGAGGGCGCGGAAGTCATCGTCGCCGGCATCAGCAGCTTCGGCGTCGACTGGTTCACCGAAAACGTGCTGCCGATCCTGCCCAAGAACGTGCTGGTCGTCTCGATCACCAAGGGCATGCGCCTCGAGGACGACGACACCTTGAACGTCTTCCCGCATTACTTCGCGAGCAAGCGCCCGGATCTGAACTTCGTCGCGGTCGGCGGCCCCTGCATCTGCTTCGAGCTCTTCGATCGCCGTCACACCATGGTCTACTACTGCGGCAAGAACATCGATGCGGTCAAGAAGGCGAAGGCGACCTTCGGCACCAAGTACTACCACATCGTGCCCTCCACCGACACCATCGCGGTCGAGTGCTCCGTGGCGCTCAAGAACGCCTATGCGATGGGCGTTTCGCTGGCGGTCGGGCTCGCCGAGCGCGAAAAGGGCATCACCGACGCCACCGGCATCACCGACAACTGCGTTCCCGGCGCGCCGGATTTGAACCCCATTTACAATCCGCAGGCGGCGCTCTTCGCGCAGAGCTGTCTGGAAATGCGCCGTCTGGTCGAGATGCTCGGCGGCAACGGCGGTCTCGTCGCCGGTCTGCCCGGCGCTGGCGACCTCTACGTCACGGTTTTCGGCGGACGCACTCGCAGACTGGGCACGCTGCTCGGTCGCGGCATGAGCTATCCGCAGGTCAAGGAGGTGTTGAGCGGCGTCACTCTGGAGGCGGTCGCGATCATCACCCGCGTAGCGGAGTTCCTGCGCCGCGCCAGTAAGGCGGGCAAGGCCGATTTGAAGAAGTTCCCGCTCATGATGCACATGGATTCGATCCTCAACGCCGCTTCGCCGGTCGCGCTGGAGTGGGATTCCTTCGGTGAGTTCTAAGATGTACGACGAACTCAAACAACTCTGCTTCGAGCTGAACATGCGCCTCGCCGCGTCGGGGCTGATCAAGCAGACCTTCGGCAACGTCAGCGTGATCGACCGTGAGCATGGCGTGATGGCGATCAAGCCCTCCGGCGTCGAGTATTCCAAGCTTTGCGTCGAGGACATCCCCGTTGTGGCGCTTGCCGACGGCAAGGTCGTCGACGGCACGACCCGCCCCTCCAGCGACACCAACACCCACCTGGTGTTGTACCGGACGTATCCCGAGCTGGGCGGCGTGGTCCACACGCACAGCACTTTTGCGACCGCGTGGGCGCAGTCGGCGCGCGACGTGCCGCTCTACGGAACGACTCACGCCGATTCGATGAACTGCCCGATCCCGTGCACCGAGTTCATGCCCGACGAGCGGATCCAGGGCGACTACGAGATCGAAACCGGCAATCAGATCGTCAATGCGTTCGCGGCGAAGCAGCTAAAGCCCTCCGAGGTGCAGATGGTGCTGGTCGCGGGGCACGGTCCCTTCACCTGGGGCAAGAACGGGCAGGCGGCGCTCAACAACGCCGAGCTCTTGGAAGAGCTGTGCAAGATGGCGTTCCTCACCGAGATGCTCCGCCCGCAATGTCCGCCGCTCAAGGCGTCGCTGGTGCGCAAACACTACGAGCGCAAGCACGGCAAAAACGCGTATTACGGTCAGAAATAAGCCGTTCGCGCTGTTTGAAAAACGACTCCGGGGTTTCGCGGCTCCGGAGTTTTTTATGCCGCGTTTCCGGGCAGGGCAGGGATTTTGCCGGAAAGCGCGCACTTGCGCTTGACAATCGCGGATATGACAATATATTTAATTCAAGCCTTGAAATCAAACCCAAACATAAGGATTTTCTGGTTATGGCGAAGCTGGGTACGGCGTTGACGAAGAGTGCGATTAAAGTTCTGATGCTCGGTTCGGGCGAGCTGGGCAAGGAGGTCGTGATCGAAATGCAGCGCTTCGGCGTCGAAGTGATCGCGGTCGACCGTTACGAAAACGCCCCCGCGATGCAGGTCGCGCACCGCAGTTACACGATCAACATGCTCGATGCGGCGGCGCTCCGCAAGGTAATCGAGGCGGAAAAGCCCGACTACATCGTGCCCGAGATCGAAGCGATCGCCACGCCGGAGTTGTTGAAGCTGGAGCAGGAGGGGTATCATGTGATACCGACCGCCCGCGCGACCTTCCTCACCATGAACCGTGAAGGCATCCGGCGGCTCGCTGCGGAAGAGTTGGGTCTGCCGACCTCCAAGTACCGCTTCGCCTCGACCGAGGAGGAGTACAAACAGGCGGTCCGCGAAGTCGGTATACCTTGCGTCGTCAAGCCGGTGATGAGCTCCTCCGGTCACGGGCAGAGCGTCGTCAAGACCGAAGCCGACGTCAAGACCTCGTGGGAGATCGCCCAGTCTGGCGGCCGCGCCGGTGCCGGCAAGGTCATCGTCGAGGGCTTCGTCGATTTCGATTACGAGATTACGCTGCTCACCGTCCGCCACGTCGGCGGCACGCTGTTCCTTGAGCCCATCGGTCACCATCAGGTGAACGGCGACTATCAGGAGTCGTGGCAGCCCCAGCCGATGACTCCAAACGCCAAGAAGCAGGCGCAGGAGATCGCCAAGAAGATCACCGACGCCATCGGCGGCCGCGGCATCTTCGGCGTCGAGATGTTCGTCAAGGGCGATCAGGTGATCTTCAGCGAGATCAGCCCGCGTCCGCACGACACCGGCATGGTCACGATGATCTCGCAGGATCTTTCCGAGTTCGCGCTCCATGCGCGGGCGATCCTCGGTCTGCCGATCCCGAACATCGCGTTCCACGGTCCCTCCGCCTCCAAGGCGATCGTCGTCGACGGCAATTCGCGTCAGGTGGCGTTCGACAACATCGAGAAGGTGCTCGAAGCCCCGAACACCGCGATGCGCATCTTCGGCAAGGGCGAGCTCAACGGTCACCGCCGCCTCGGCGTGCTCCTCGCGCGCGACGAGTCGATCGAAAAGGCGCTGGCGCGGGTCAAGAAGATGCGCGAAGACCTCAAGACCGAACTGTAAGCTGTAGTCCCATAAAAATTAAGCGCCGCCAGTCGGAGTATATCCGACCGGCGGCGTTTTACATAATTCAACCAGTCTTGAAAAGTGTTTTATTGCGGAGGTTGCTTACCTCCGCGCTCCTTGGCAGATATCGTATTTAGATTTGACAAAGCGCAAGTCGCGTGGTATTGTATTGACCTGTTTGATAGTGACTCCGTTACACATAAGGGTAAATACGATGTCAGAGTGTCCGATTTCTTCGTCTGCGAAAAAATCATGCGTCTTTTTCAAACCGGCATTGACAATAGCCTTTTTACTGTTGGCTGGATACTTTTTTTATGAGAAATTCCCGATCGTCGTACGTAAAACAAGCGGAGAAGGCGAATCGTTGACGAAAATTTTGACGCGATGCGGGAAAAGTGAGTTTGTTAAAGAAATCCCGTTCGAAACGGAAGACGGCTTTTACATCTACCGCAGGGAATATTCCATGTGGAGTCTGACCGCTTTCGGTAAGGTGAAAAACGGCATTGATCGGGATATGATCAATAAAAACTGGGACGCTGCTGATGTCTTTCATGACCCCAATATCGAATCGTCTCAAGCAGATACCAAAGACAGATATTACTCGATTTTCAAAAAACATGACAGCGACGATGGGAAAAAAGATCTGATTTATACTGCTGTAATGAATGGTTCGACCGTGTTTTTACGCATTTCTGCCGATGGGCGTTATTACCATATTCTGATATGGCACAGATGAACAAAAGAGAAAAGCTTTTATCCGAACTTAATAAATCATGATCAAAATTTATCCCATTCAGCTGTTTGTTGCGCCGTCGATATATTTTTTTATCGGCTGGGGGCACGATCCGGAGGACGAAAATGAGGTCGATTTCGTCTTGACTCGTCGGAAAAAACTTTTGTTGTTCGACACCTGTTCGTCACTGAGAAAATATTGTTCCGCGTCTGCCGGGAAGATTTGTCTCGTCGGTCCGATCACCGTCTTCAGATTATACCGGTGCCGCGAGCAGATAATGCTCATGCGTCAGGACGGCGAGGCGATCGATGTGATCAATTTATTGTACGATATTTTGAATACCATAGCTCCGCAGGAGTTCGGTCAAAAATCCTTGGCGGGACTTTGGGAATTTGCCCAATTTGCCACATTCGACCAGGATCTTTCAAAGTTTTTTGCCGGGAAAGATGGATCGTCGCCGGAATCCATTGTGGCAAAGATCGACCGGCTGCTGGGATTTATTCTCGCCGACAGCATTCTTTTGAAAGGGCAGGGGGAGCTTAATCAATCATTGTGATCGTCATTTCGAATTCGGTCGCCGTTATTTCGAAGGTCAGGGGAATATTGGTGACGAGTTCGATTTTGTTTTTCTGTTCGTTCCAGTCTATGAAATTCAGATCATAATATCCAATCATCTCGGTGTCGACAAGTTTCATGTCGATCACATGTTTGAATGAGATTTTTCCTCCCGGAACTTTCACGTCGTCGTCCTTGAAATACGAAAATTCGAGGTATTGCCCTGCTTTGTCCCAGCGGATGCTTTCGATGTCGAAGAAACGGTCGTGGACCATATCCGCGATCAGGTTTCTGTCGTAGCGATCAAGAACAACGGTTTTCATGGCAGGTCCATCCTATATGTACATCCCGAAGTCCAGTGTCGCGCCGATACTTGCCAGTCTTCCCAATACCGATGGGGAGAGTACCATGATCGGGGTATTTTTCTTGAGATACATCACGACCGCGATCTCGATGTTGATGCCGTTATTTTTACAGTAGTCCAAAAAAGGAACGTTGTTTTCGAATTTCCCGAGCAGCTTGTCAATGGCGGCGTTCACGTCCCACGGGAACTCCACCGCGTCTTTGTATGCCCAAAGCCCCGTGTCGACCGGCATGGCGCGTCCCGGAATATGACCTCCGCACTTGGCGGCACGGGAAGGCGCGTATCCGAACAACACGGTTAGCTCTTCCGGGATCAGTTCATCGTGCCACAGGCGCAGTTCGACGTAGAGTTCTTCGTCGTCATGGAAATTTTCAGACATGTCACAATCCTTATTTGCTCCTTGGTTTACAATAAACCGCAATCGTCGCATTGTCAAGCGAGAACGGCGAAGAATACCCGGGTATACGGAGATAAAAAAACGGCGAGGGACTTAAATCCCCCGCCGGGCAAAAACGGACGGACGCCGCACGTCAGTACGAGTTTTTGAACGAGATGAGCGGCAGGTAATTGTTGTCCGGCCACTTCGCGCGGTCGGGGAAGGTGCGTTCGTAGAGTTCGTAGCACCCGTCCACCGCGGCGTTGACCAATTTTAACCCCGTGCGCGCGTCGAAGAATTGTTGGCGCGCCTCGTAACCGCCTTGCGTCAGCGCGTTGCCGTGGCAGAGGTAGGCGAAGTATCCGGTCGAACAGTACAAGATGAAGGTCTTGCGGAACGGCGAATGCCATTTGATCTCCAGCCCCAGTTCCGCCAGCAGTTCGCCTGGAACGCCGACGAGACAGATGTCACCGATGGAGAGAAGCTGTATTTCCATCCCGATTTCGGATTTGCCCGAATGATCCGGCGGCAGTTTTTCCAGACACTTCCGGACATGCCCCGTCGCGTGCGTCACGCCGAATTGGATGGTTTCGCACTCGAGCCGGTACGAGGCGGGGGTCCGCCGCGCGGAGATTATCCCGCGAATCGTCTCCTGCGCCAGTTTGGTCCCCACCGCGTCGATGGCGGCGTTGCCGGTTTCATGACCGACCGGCACCATGTCGCCCGCTGCGCCGGAAAGGAACATGCTTTCACAGCCGACTTCGGATTTCAGATAGTTGCGGAAAACCCCGGGGTAGTCTGCCGAGATGCGCAGCCCCCCCGCTCCCGGCGAGTGCCCCGCCAGCGGGTGCGCGGCATAGTTGCCGATGACGTATTTGATTTCGCCGGTCTTGCGGTCGCAGAATACGAACCCCCCGAGTTCCCGGTCGCGCACCTCGTCGCAGAGGGGTTCCAGAAACGGACGGTGCGGCAAGAACGTACAGCGATTGTCGTCGCTCACATAGCGGCGGTTGATGTTTTCGTCGCACTTGAGCGAGTAAAAATAGACCGCGGTGTCGAACCATTCGCCGTTTACGAGTTCTTTGACCGCGCTGACGGTGATGTCGATCAGTTTCTCCAGATAGCCGATCTCCAGATTCTCCGGACAATTCACCGAACTGCGGGTGTGCGGTCCGCAGTGAGTGTGGGTGCAGCTGACGATCACCTGAAACTCGTTTCCGCCGATTATCTCGGCGCATTTCTTCCGGATGATCCGGATGTACTTGGCATCAATGCCCAGAAGATCGTACCCGAGGATCAGGCAGATCTTTGCCCCGTCGTTCAGCGCCAACGCCGTGAGAAACAGGTCGTCGTGCTTTGCCGTGCTGAAGTCGTCGGGACCGTAACCGGCGAGCCGGACTCCGATTTCCGGAGAGATGTTCTTTTTTACGAAAGCTATCTTCATACTTCTGGAACTCCTGCGTTAAAAAACGCCGTCTTCGTACAAAGGCGGCGTTCGATGTGACATGCGATTGGGCGAACTCGAAACGGTTATTCCTTTTCCGCCTCGACTTCCGCCTGATGTTTGGCTATGATCTCGTTCGCGACGTTGGACGGCACCTGCTCGTAACGCTCGAATTCCATCTCGAACGAACCGCGCCCCTGCGTCATGCTGCGCAGTTCGGTCGCGTACTTGTGCATTTCCGCCATCGGCACTTCGGCGTGGACCACCTGCAGACCTTCGTCCGCCGCCATGCCGAGCACGCGACCGCGCTTGTGGTTGAGGTCGCCGGTGATGTCGCCCATGTAGGCGTCGGGGATGCTGATGAGAACCTTCATGATCGGCTCCAGCAGCACCGGTTTCGCCTTGGAGATGGCCTCGCGGAACGCCATGCGCCCGGCGATCTTGAACGCCATTTCGTTGGAGTCCACGGGGTGATATTTGCCGTCGTAGACCGCCACTCGGACGTTTTCCACCGTGCAGCCGACGAGAGGTCCGGCGGAAAGCACGTCGACGACGCCCTTTTCGACCGCGGGGATGAAGTTCTTGGGAATGGTGCCGCCGACGACTTCATTGGCGAACTCGTATCCCTCCGCCCGCGGCGCGATCCGCAGGTAGACTTCGGCGAATTGACCGGCGCCGCCGGTCTGCTTCTTGTGGCGGTAGTGCCCTTCGCCGGTGGTCGTGATGGTCTCGCGATACGGGATTTTCGGGGTGTTGAGCACCGCCTCGACCTTGAACTGATCCTTCAGACGGCGCGCCACGATCGCGAGGTGCTGGTCGCCCATGCCGGAGAGCAAAAATTCGTGGGTCTCGTCGTTGCGTCCCATCCGCACGGTGGGGTCGCACTCGATGATCTTGTTGATGCCGGCGGAAACTTTCTCGTCCTCGCCGGATTTCGCCGCGGTGACCGCGTAGGACATGATGGCGCCCGGGAACTTGATCCCCGGCAGCGGCTTCACGGAGGAGCTGCCCGCCAGCGTGTCGCCGATCTTGGTCGCCTTGAGCTTGGCGATGGCGAAGATGCATCCCGGACCGGCCTCGGTTGCAGGGGTCTGATTCTTGCCGTTCATGAAGAGCAGTTGACCGAAGCGCTCCTTGGTGCCGTTGCTGACGTTGTAGACTTCGCTGTCCGCCTTGAAGACGCCGGAAACGGTGCGGACGAACGCCAGCTGACCGCTGAAGGTGTCGTTGATGCTCTTGAAGACGAGACCGATCGCGTCGCCGCTCTCGGAGACGACGATCTCGCTGTCGGGCATCGGCACGTATTCAAGCGGCGTCGGGAAGATGTCGACGATGCCGTCCAGCAATTCGGTGACGCCGACGTTCTTCTGCGCGCCGACCGCGAAAACCGGGATGGTGCTGCCGCTAAGAACGCTGGCGCGGAGACCTTTTTTCAGCTCGTCGGGGGTCAGTTCCTCGCCTTCGAGGTAACGCTCCATCAGATTTTCGTCCGTCTCGGCGATGGCGTCCATCCACAGCGAACGGCACTCGGCGACGTCGTCGGCGATCTCCGCCGGGATGTCGGTGTCGAAGAGGACGTTCACGACCTTTTCAAGGTTGCTCTCGCTGCCGACCGGCCAGTAGAGCGGGATGATGACCGTTTTGCCGTGGTTCTTGCGCATGATCTCGATCGTCTGCTTGAAATCGGCGCGCTCGCGGTCGAGGCGGTTGATGACGCCGAAGCGCGGAATGCCGCGCTCCTTGGCGAGTTTCCACGCCCGCGCGGTACCGATCTGGGGACCGTCCACCGCGTCCACCACGACCAGCGCGGCGTCGGCGGCGCGGACCGCCGCGACGTACTGACCGATGAACTCTCCGTATCCCGGAGTGTCGACGAAGAACAGTTTGTTGTCCTTCCAAGTGCAGTTCATGACCGCGGAATAGATGCTCGACTGCTTTTCCTGCTCTTCGGGGGTGAAGTCGCTCACCGTGTTTTTGGCATCGAGCGTACCGGGGCGCTGAAGGACGCCGGTCTTGCTCAGCAATGCCTCGCACAGGATGGTCTTACCGCTGCCGGAGTGACCGGCGATGACGAAATTTCTGCATTTGTCTGCACTGGACATGACTGATCCCCTATATTGTTGTGGTTTTCAATGCAATTTCGATGTTTCAATACAATAGCCCTTGGGAACTGAAAAATCAAGCTGAGAACGCCTGAAATGCGGGATTTTTTGCACTTTGCGGCGCGGCTGTCGGCTCGGGCAGGGGGGACTATTTCTTTTCCGCAGATGTTGGAGAGGTTGGTCCGGAGTAGTTGCGGGTCATGCTCAGCAACTTTTCCAGCATTTCCACCGTGCGCTCCCGTTCGGAAGAAGACATCCCGTCGAGAAATTCCTTCATCACCCGGCGCAATGACGCGCGTATCCGGATCGTAGCCTCGCGTCCGCGCGGGGAAATGCGGATCAGCACCATGCGGCGGTCCCGCTCGCTGTGCAGACGCTCCAGTTCGTCCTTCTGGACCAGCGTCTCCACCATCAGCGACACCGCGCTGCTGGAAAGGTGCAATTCCTCCGCCAGCTTCTTCAGCGAGATGCCCTCGTCGTTGCTTCGGGTCAGGCGACCGACGGTTTGGATCAGCTGCAGCTGACGCGCCGTCAGCGCCATGAATTCGGACACCTGACGTTCGAAGTGCGACACGACGAACTTTTCGCGCAGTTCGTCCACGCAGTCCGACAGCATATACCAAAACTGCAGTTCGTCTTCAATCATGACCTTTCTCCGGTATTTCTCGGCTGCGATGACCTGAAAATACAGATTTCATTAATATAGTCTTGAAGAAACGGTATTGCAATGGCTGGTCGTTTATATTTTCGAGGAAAAAAACGTCCCCGCCGCCCAGGGGAAAAATATCCGCGTTTTTGTGGATTTTCGGTTTGACATCCTCGACAATCATGGTATAGTTGATAAAAGAACGGGATCGTTGCCGGATCCCTGGCAAATGTTTTAATCGAGGAGTTCGAGGAAAATGATTACTGGAATCGTATTGATCAATGTCGAGCGTGCGATGATCGGCGACGTGATCGCCGGTCTGCGCAAGATCGACGGAGTTTCCGAAGTCTACAGCGTGGCCGGCGAATACGACTTGGTTGCGATCATTCGCGTCAGGGACAATGCGGAGCTGGCGGATATCATCGCCACCAAGATGACGCGCGATCTCGACGGCATCATCCACACCAAGACGCTGGTGACGCTGACCGCCTACTCGAAGATCGATCTGGAGAAGGTGTTTCTGGGTTAGACTCGGCAAAAGATGTCGAGTGTCTGTCATGGGAGCGGTGTCGGATATTCCGCTCCCTTTTTTGTCCCTTGATGTACCTCGTGCGCCCGGGCTGAAACTCGCGTGCGCATAAAAAAAATTGTTTTGATGCCGTCGTTTCTTGAAAAAACGCCGGATAAATACTATATTTTATAATCACATTTGCCGTCCTGTCGGCGATGTGGCTGGTGTTGTCCGCAACTGTTGAACACACTGTTTTATAATATAAGTATAGGAGAACGTAAAAAATGCCCAGTCTCACAATGTTCGCCGCCGATGCCGCCGCCCAGACGACTCAGCATACCGAAGTGCCGGCTCCTGGTGCCAACGGCGCCGGAGCTCCTTCGCAGCAGGGCAATCCGTGGATGTCGATGCTTCCCTTTATTCTGATCTTCGTGGTCATGATCTTCTTCATGAACCGTTCGCAGAAAAAGCAGATGCAGAAACGGCAGGAGATGATGGACAAGATCACCAAGGGAACCAAAGTCCTGCTCACGAGCGGCATTTACGGCACCGTCACCGAGGTGCAGGAAGAGGCGATGATGGTCGAGATCGCCGAGAACGTCAGGATCCGGGTCAACAAATCCGGCGTCGCCGGAGTCGATGCCCCGGGCACCGCGGATGGGAGCAAGTGACATCATGGAGCGCGGATCGCTGATCTTCAGAACCGTCATCGTGGTGGTGGTGGTGACGGTGTTCGCCTTGTCGCTGCATCCGTTGGTGCAGCGCGATTACTACGCGGTATTCATCGAAATGCTGCGCGACAAGACCCAGACCCCCAAGGCGCAGGAGCTGGTCGCCAAGGCAAAGGCGCTTCAGAAGGAAGATCCTGCACTGTATCAGTCGCAGGCGTTGCTGCGCGTCGCCGACGAATCCGGCACCGATCTGACCTCGCTGGTCAAGACTACCGGCGACATTCAGAACAACCGCGACGTGTTGAGTTTGATCCGCAAGAACGCTTCCAGCTCCATCCGTCTCGGTCTGGACCTCAACGGCGGCGTCGAGTTTTATCTGGAACTTGTTCCGGACGAGGAACTGCTCGAACGCTTTCAGACCTTTGCCAACGGCAAGGGCGAAACTCGCGCCGATATGGAAAAACGCATGAAGGACGAATTCGACCGCTATCGTGACAATGCGATCGAAATTCTCCGCAACCGCTTGGAAGGTCAGAAGATATTCGAGGCGGAGATCGCTCCTTCCGGCGACCGTTACGTCGCGCTGCGCGCTCCGGTCGTCGCCAAGGATGAGAAGCTCAAACTGCTCGAACTTATCAAAATGAGCGCCCAGTTGCGCTTCCGGCTGGTTCATGTGAACAACGCCGAGCTGGTCCGGCAGTATCTCGCCGATCCCAAGAATTTCCGCACTCCTCTCGGGTACGAGTTGATGACCGTCACCGAGGTCGGCGCCGACAAACGTCCGGAGGTGCGCTACTACTTCGTCTCACGCCGCATCGAGATGGACGGCAAAGGGGTGAGCATGGCTTACCCGGCGAAGGACCAGTGGGGCAAGCGGCAGATCGATTTGCGGTTCAGCCCGCAGGGAGCGGAGGATTTCGCCCGCGTCACCACCGCCAACGTCCACCGGCAGCTGGCGATCGTGCTGGACGGCAAGTTGTATTGCGCGCCCAATATCAAAGAACCCATCACTGGCGGCGGAGCGGTCATCAACGGCAGCTTTTCCGAGGACGAGGCAAAATCCATCGCCGATGCGCTGGTCAGCGGCAGTTTCCCCTTCCAAATCAAGGTCAACGCGGTATTCGACACCGATCCCAAACTCGGCGCCGCCAATGTTTCCAACGGCATCTGGGTGGGGATATTTTCGCTCTTGTGCGTCGCGCTGTTCATGATTGTTTACTACCGGTTGTGCGGAGTGATCGCGGTTTGTGCGCTGTGTTTGAACGTCGTGCTCGTCATGGGCGCCATGGCGGCATTCGACAGCACTTTGACCTTGCCGGGCATCGCCGGTATCATCCTGACTATCGGTATGGCGGTCGACGCCAATGTGCTGGTCTTCGAGCGCATTCGCGAAGAGCTCGCCAACGGTCACAAACTGCGCACCGCCGTCGGCATGGGCTACGAGCGCGCGTTTTCGGCGGTCTTCGACGCCAACATCACGACGCTGCTGACTTCGTTCATATTGATGTTCGTCGGCACCGGCGCGGTCAAGGGATTCGCCGTCACGTTGAGCATCGGTATCCTCTCGACGCTGTTCACGGCGCTGTTCGTGACGCGCCTGATCTTCGATTACATCCTGAAATTCAGCACTCTGGAACACATATCCATGATGCACATCTTCAAGAACGCGACCTACAAGTTCATGAAGATGTGGCGTTGGGCGCTCGTGTTCTCCGGCGTGCTGATACTGCTGCTCGCCGGTACGCTGATCGTGCGCGGTCGCTCCGTGCTGGGCGTTGACTTCACCGGCGGTACATCGGTGTCGTTCAGCTACGCCGAACAGGTGCCGCAGGAGGAGATCGAAAAATTCCTGCGCGCTCAGGGATATGACGAGCCTAGCGTCACCTACAAATTCAACGCCGCGGCTCAGGACGGTAAAAAGGTCGAGATCACCGTTCGCGGCGATCTCAGTCAGGGAACCGGCGAAGAACTGGCGGCGCGCCTGAACAAACAGTTCCCACAGGCACATTTCGACGGCGGATTGGAGTCCAGTATCGGCGGATTGATCGGTCACGAGTTCATCAAGGCGGCGTTGTACGCCATCGTGTTGTCCCTGATCGGTATCGGCATTTACATTTCGCTGCGGTACGAATTTCTGTATGCGGTCTCGGGGGTGCTGATGCTGCTTCACGACGTGGCGGTGGTGTTGGCGATTTATCTGGCGACCGGACGGACGCTGTCGCTGTCGGCGGTAGCGGCGCTGCTTACGGTCATTGGTTATTCGATCAACGACAACGTGGTTATCTTCGACCGGATGCGCGAAAACCTCAAACTTGGCGTCAGCAAAAACTTCGGCGAGATAGTCGACCTTTCGGTCAACCAGACGCTCAGTCGGACGATGATCACCAGCGTGACGACCTTCATCGTGGTCTTCATTCTGTTCCTCGCCGGCGGTGTGGCGATCAACGATTTCGTGCTGATAATGATGCTGGGTGTTATCCTCGGCACCTATTCTTCGGTGTTTCTCGCCGCGCCGACCGTCGCTTACATGCGGCGCAAAGATGACCGCGGCATCACTCATCCCGCAAAAACCGAGGGTGGAAAATGCTAGGCAATTTGGGAGAAATGGCGAAGATCCTGTCGCGGATCAAAGACATCCAGAAGGGGATGAAGGAGTTTCGCGAGGAACTGCCGCGCATGGAATTTACCGCCAGAAGCGCCAACGGCGAAGTCACCGCCGTGCTTACCGGTGAGTTGATGGTAAAGCGCTTGGAATTCGCTCCCGGCGCTGATCCACAGCGCCTCAAGGCAGCGGTAATAGAGGCGGTAAACGCCGCCGGAGTGCTGGCGAGATCCGCGGTTCGGGACAAGATGAAGGAAATTTCCGGCGGGATCGATCTGGATCTGCCGGGGTTGATGTAAATTGATTTTTCCGGGAACGGCGTGTCGATGACGGTGGAATATTATCCTGAGGCGGTAAAGGAGCTGATGGAATATTTCCGTCGGCTGCCGGGGATCGGCAGACGCGGGGCGGAACGTCTGGTTACCTCGCTGCTGGGATGGCCCCGCGAAGAGACCGTTGCTTTTGGGTGCGCCTTGGGCGCGCTTCACGAACGCATCGGCAAATGCCCGCTGTGCGGAGCATGGTCCGAAAACGGCGGTGCGTGCCGAATATGTTCCGATCCGCGGCGTGACATTTCCATGTTGTGCGTGGTCGAAAACATGCCGCAACTGGCGGCGGTGGAAAGCAGCGGCAAGTACAATGGTCGGTATTTGGTCCTCGGCGGTCGCATTTCCCCACTCGACGATGAGACCGGTGAAGGTCTTAATTTGCAGCTGCTGCGCGACCGGGTCGGTTCCGGCGAAGTTTCCGAGGTCATACTGGCGCTGAGTTCCGATGTCGAGGGGAGGGCGACCGCGGTTTTTCTATCCGAGCTGCTGGCGGATTTTCCCGTGAAATTGACCCGTCCGGCACTGGGATTGCCGGCAGGAGCAAATCTTTCCTATGCCGATTCCGCGACCATCGGCGCCGCCTTCGCCGGTCGCACCGGAGTCTGATGCCGTCATGAACGACCATACCACCAGCTTCGTCTGCACGCTCACCCCGGAACAATGTGCCGATCTCAGGCGGATCATGGAGGAACGGGGGTGGGAGTTCCAGACCACACCCCCTTATGCCGAGTTTCGCGCCGCGCACGATCGGGTGACGGTCGTTTGTTATTCCAGCGGCAAACTGGTGGCACAGGGGAAAGGTGTTCCCGATTTCGTGAGTTTCATTCTGGAGCCGGAGGTCCTGCGCGGATTCGCATTTACGGCAGCCGCCGTCGAAGCGGATGCCGAGGAGGTCACGCCCCACGGCGGAGTCGATGAAAGCGGCAAAGGTGATTTTTTCGGTCCTCTCGCCGTCGCAGCCGTTTATGTCGACACGGAGACTGCGCCGCGGCTCCGCCAGCTGGGAGTCTGCGACTCCAAGCTGGTAAAAAGCTCCGCCAAAATCTTCGAATTGGCAAAGGGCATACGTTCCATCGTCAACGGCGGATTTGCATTACTTGTACTTAAGCCGGAGACTTACAACCGGTTGTACGCCAATATCGGCAATCTCAACCGCCTGCTGGCGTGGGGACACGCCCGGGTGATCGAAAATCTGCTGGAACAGGTGCCATCGTGTCCGCGCATGCTCTCCGACAAATTCGGCAACGAGGTGCTCATCAAGCGTGCACTGATGGAACGGGGCAGAAAGATCACGCTGCAGCAGCGAACCAAAGCCGAAAGCGACGTTGCGGTCGCCGCCGCCAGTATATTGGCACGCGAGGCTTTTTTGCGCGGCATGAGCTCGCTCTGCGACGAATTGCGGGTGAACCTGCCGCGCGGCGCCGGAGCGCAGGTTACTCAGGCGGGGCGGAAACTATTGGCGGAGCGCGGTCCGGAAGTGTTCGGGCGATGTGCTAAACTTCATTTCAAAACTTGGTCGGAATTGAATTCTGGAGGTGTATCGTGAAGTCAGGAGTCCCATTTTTTACCTTGCTGTCCGGTGAGACGGCAAAACTTTACACTTTGACCAACCGCCGCGGCGCGTCGGTGGGAATTTGCGATTGGGGCGGCATCATTACTTCGATCATCGTTCCCGACCGAAACGGCAATACCGTGGATGTGGCGCTCGGTTGGAAAGATCCTTCCGCTTATCTTGAGGACCCCGGATATATCGGCGCACTGGTCGGTCGGGTGGCAAACCGCATCGCGGGCGGGCGGTTCGATTTGAATGGAGTCACTTATCAGATGGTGCTGAACGATTCGCCTCGTCCGAACATGCTCCACGGGGGATTCGGTTTTACGCACCGGCTGTGGCGGGTCGCTGAATACGAAAGCGATCGGTTGGCGCTCCGGCTCACCAGTCCCCATGGAGACGCCGGGTTCCCGGGAAAACTCGAAGTCGAGGTCGTGTATTCGTGGAACGACGACTGCGAGTTGGGGATATCCTATTATGCGGTCGGCGATGCGCCGACTTTGGTGAATTTGACCAATCACGCGTATTTCAACTTGAACGGTGAGGGAAGCAACGACGTATCCGGCATGACGCTGCGGATAGCGGCGGATGAATATAATACGGTCGACGAAAATCTGATCCCGACCGGCGTTGCCCCCGTTGGGCAGGGAATACCGGATCTGCGCCACCCCATGGAGTTTGAGGAAATCTTACGACAGGTTTCCGGCGGCTTGGACCACAACTACATCCTCGGGCGCGACTTCAACTGGAAGCCGGATTGCGTGACGGCGCACTCCGCGCAAACCGGCATCGCGATGACGGTTTCCACCGACCGGACCGGGGTGCAGGTCTACATGGGAGGCGGCATCGACGGGTATCCGGAGGGAAAAACTGGCAAATACCGGCGCTTCGCCGGGTTCTGTCTGGAAACGCAGGAGTGGCCCGATGCGCCCAATCATCCCGAGTTCCCGTCCATAGTTCTGCTGCCGGGGAATGAATACCGTACCCGAACAGTTTATCGTTTCAGTGCGGACAAGTGAAATGGCGGAGGAAATCGAGCGAAAGTTCCTGTTGAGGGATGACTCCTGGCGCGAATCCGCGGGAGCTCCCCGCCGCCTTATCCAAGGATACTTCGAGACCGGTCCAGCCGGTTGCACGTTGCGGGTGCGTGACGACGACGGCGCGGGACGGCTGACAATCAAAGGTCGACCGCACGGATTTGCGCGCAGCGAATTCGAGTATGCCATTCCCGTTGAGGATGTAAAGGCGATGCTCAAGGAGTTCTGTATTCCGCGCGTGGTGGAAAAATTGCGCTATCTGGTGGATTTCGGCGGCTTCGCGTGGGAAATCGACGAATACCTTGGCGCCAACTCCGGGTTGTTCACGGCGGAAATAGAACTGCCGTCGGAAGATACCGAATTTCCCCATCCGCCCTGGCTGGGCGAGGAAATATCGGGGATCGCCCGTTACACCAACGGCGCTCTCAGCCGCAATCCTTATTCCCGGTGGAAAAATTAAAATGGCATACGAAAAAAGCGGCGGAGCCGATCGGAACTCCGCCGCTTTTTTGTGTGCGGATGTTTTTATGACCTCGGCAAGACCGTCAGCATGTAACTGCTTCTTACGCTGCCGGTAGCTTCCACCGAGAGGTATTTCAATATATCGGTGCACTCACCGAAATAGCAGTCGAAACCATAGGGGTTGGAGCCTGCGGAGGAGACTTCCGACCACTCTTCTTTGGATAAGTCCTTCACCCAAACCTTGTTTTCCTTCATCTCCCTGGTATAGAAGGTCAGTTTGATCGACAACATCTCATGGGTATTGGTCAGCCGCAAAAAATAATCGGAATTGCCGGCAAGGGCGGAGATATCGTACCAGTCGACGCTGTCGCCGCCGGCGGTGGTGGTCAGCGCACCGAAGATATCGTCGGTGCGGGTGGTCACCTTGGTGGCGTTTTTCGAGGTGTTGTTTTTCATGTTGAAGTGAGCGTAGTCATCCTGATATACCATCAGCTTATAGTTGCTGCCCTTAGCCGACTCCACCGCCTGTGGTTCGACGCCGACCACATACTTGGTATCGGATTTCAGCATGAGGAGGTTTCTCTCAATGCCGATCACTCCGTTGCTTTTCGAAGTGGCGGTGGCGCTCTTCAGTTTTTTGAGCGACTTGGCGCCACTGTTTTCGACGATTTCGTAGACCGAAAGATTCAGATTGCTTTTCGGATTGTTCGTGAGTTCGAGACTGAAGATGTAATATCCGCCGCCGCCGTTTGCGGAATTGGTGGTGAAGGTGCGGTAATCTACCGGGTCGCCATCCCCCACCCAACCGGTGGTGGAACCGTTGAGTTCTCCGCCGGAAAGCGCACCATTGAGCGCCGGAGCGGTATCCCAGTTGTTGTCGTTGGTCGACCCATTTGTGACGAACTCGCTGCCGCTCTTGTTGAGCGAAACGGTGTAAGTGGAGTTGCCGCCTTTTTTGGCGTTGGTCGACTGCGCGCAGAGGTAGTATGTCCCTTGGTTAAGACGAAGTGCCTTGGTGGTGACGGTGTGCGTCTTGGCGTTGGTCGCGACCGACTGCAGTTTTTTGAGAGAATAGGACTTACCGCCCTTTTTATTGGAGGCTTCGACCAGCGAATAGATGGTGAAACGGGCAGCGTCGGAAGCGGTGATGGTCAGACTCAGCTTTGACGTCGAGCCGAGGGTGAAAGCCTTGTAGTCGATCGCATCGCCGAAGCCGACCCAGTCGCTGATGAACTGCCCGGTGCTTCCTGTGACGTTGACCGCCTTTGCCACTTTGCCGTTCGCGCCTTTGGTTTTTAGATCATCCCAGTCGTCGGAGTGGAGACTGTTGGAATTGTTGTAGAAAACGCTGCCGCTCCTGTTGAGCGATACGGTGTAATCGGTGCTGGCGTTGGTCTTTCTGGCATTGGTGGACTGCACACCGATGTAGTAGGTGCCCTTTTCGAGCAGCTTTCCGGCAGTTATGCAGATGTATTTTCCGGTTTTTTTGTCCAGCTTCGGCGTGACGGTCAGCACGTTTTTGAGGGAATAGGTCTTGTTGCCTTTTTTATCGGTCTTTTCGACGAGCTGATAGATGCCGAATTTGACCGCATTGTTGTTGGCGCTGATCGACAGGCTCAGCTTTGCCGCAGAGTTGAGGTTGAAAGCCCGATAATCGCATGCATCGTTGTAGCCGACCCAGTCGCTGATGAATTGACCGGTGCTTCCCGTGATGGTGACTGCTTTTGTGACTTTGCCGCTCGCGCCTTTGGTCTTCAGATCGTCCCAATCGTCGTTGTGGTTCGGAGTTCCCATTTTTTCCTTCAAATTATTGTGGATTTTATTCGATATGAGATTTTAAAAACATAATCACATCTGTCAAACCAACACCTTCAAGGCATGCCCGACGTTTCCGAAAGGAGCGCTGACCTGCACGCCCTGGACCGCTGAGCGGATCGCCGCGATGCTTTCGCGGGCGATCTCGATACCGATCTGCCGCTGTGTCTCGCGGTCTTCGGAACTAGCCATGCGGTCGATGATCGAATCCGGCACGCTCACGCCGGGAACCTCGGTCTTCATGAACTGGGCGTTCTTCAAGCTGGTCAGCGGCCATACGCCTGCGATCAACGGCAGATGCAGATGTTCGATCCTGCGGATGAATGCCAGCAGCGCTTCGGCGTCAAATACCGGTTGGGTGATTACGAAATCGGCTCCGGCTTCGACTTTTTCGCAGAGTCGCCGGTATTCCCGTTCCGGGTCTATCGCGCTGGGGTCGGCGCCCACGCCGATCACGGCGCGGGTCTGGGCATTGAGCTTGTTGCCGCCGAGATCCACGCCTCGATTCATCCGGGTCTGCAGTTTTACCAGCCCGATGGAGTCGATGTCGAACACCCCGCTGCTGAACGGATAGTCACCGAGTTTCGGCGGATCTCCGGTGATGAAGAGCAGATTGTGGATATCGGAACCGGCGTAGGCAAGAAGTTCCGCCTGCAATCCGATCAGACTCCGGTCGCGGCAGCAGCAGTGAGGTATGGTCTCAATGGCGACCTCTCGTTCGATGACCGCCGCTGTGGCGAGCGGAGTTATCCGTGCGCTGGCCCGCGGACCGTCGGGAAGGTTTACCGCATCCACTCCGGCTTCCTTGCAAAGCCGCGCCGCCGATACGGCACCGGAAAGGTCGAAGCCGCGCGGCGGAGTCAGTTCGACGCTGGTGACAAATTTGCCGCACGCAAGCTTGGCGCCGAAAGAGGAACGCTCAGCAAGCGGCAGTACTTCCGGAAGTGTTTCATCTTTTACATCCAATTGCGGCAGCTGGCGCTTTTCCGCCGCCATCAGCGGTTTTATGGTGCGTGCGAGTTCCGCGATATGCTCCGGACCGATGCCGCAACAGCCGCCGATCCCCGCGGCGCCGAGCTGGGCATAGCGTTTGGCGTAGGTGGAAAAATATTCCCCGCTGGTCATATAAAGCATTCGTCCGTCGATGCCGCGCGGAATCCCCGCATTGGGCTGAACGATGATGGGGAGCTTCGTTTTTGCGGCAAGTTTTTCCAGTTCCAGCATGGTGCTTTCCGGACCGCCGCCGCAGTTAAGTCCGATGGCGGTCGGCGCCTCGCCGTCATAGGCTTCTACCGCGGCGAGGAATTCCAGCAGCGGATCGGCGTGATTTTCGGCGGCAAGCGGGTCGATGGCGAAACTCACCACATAGTCGATTCCGGGGAATTTTTTGATCGAAAGCAGTGCGGCGTCGAGGTCGCCGAGGGTGCGCAACGATTCGAAAATGAGAAAGTCCGCATCCAGCAGCCCGGATATCTGCTCTTCCAGCAATTCACGGCGATTGCGGCGATCCTGCGGCGACTCGGGATCGCCGACCGGACCGATCGAGCCCGCCACCAGGGCTTGGTCCTGAGCAATCTCGCGGGCGAGTCGTACCGCCGCCCGATTGATCGCGACCGTATCCGCGGCCAGACCGAAACGCCCCAAACGCCGGGCATTGGCATTGAACGAGTTGGTGGTCAACACCTCGGCGCCGGCTTCCAGATAGGAACGGTGAATTTCGCGTATGGTATCCGGCGAGGAAAGACACAGTTGCTCGTAAGAGGCATTGACGAAAAAGTTGCGCCGATATATTTCGGTACCGATGGCGCCGTCGAAGATGATGATGCCCTCGGCGAGGCGTGTCCTGAATTTTCCCATGTTTCCGGTCGCTCCAAATAAAAAAATAAATTTGTTTCCACGCTTAAAATAGCACCGAAAAACCGCAATATCAACATCGGCACGGCATCGGCGCTTTGCATTTTTTCCGGCGAGGCGGTATTTTTTATGAGCGACTTGAAAGGAATGTGAAATTATCGAGAGGATGTAATGACAACATGAAAATCGTGATTGCTCCGGATTCATTCAAGGGGGCGCTCCGCAGTCCCAAAGTTGCGTCGGCAATCGCCGCCGGATGGCATGCAGTCCGGCGGGACGATGAGATCGTCGAAATCCCGCTCGCCGACGGAGGAGAGGGGACGGCGGAGGCGCTGCGTTTGGGAACCGGCGGGACAAAGGTTACGGTTCCTGCTCACGATGCGCTGATGCGACCGATAGATGCGGAATACAGCATTCTCGGCGATGGCGAAACCTTTGTTTTTGAAATGGCGACCGCCTCCGGCATCGAATTGTTGACGCCGGAAGAGCTTGATCCGCTCCGCGCCACTACGTTCGGTGCGGGCGAGGTACTGCTCGCGGCTTTGCGTGCGGGGGCGAAGAAAGTCGTCGTCGGCATCGGCGGCAGCGCCACCGTGGATGGCGGCGCTGGTTTTTTGCAGGCATTGGGAATCAGATATTATGATGCTAATGGCAACTTACTGCCGGATGGCGTCGGCGGCGGCGATTTGGAACGGATCGAACGCGTCGACGCTTCCGCGCTCAAGAGTGTCTTGACCTGCGAATTGACCGTTGCCTGCGACGTGACCAATCCCCTTCTGGGCGAACACGGCACCGTCGCGATCTTCGGTCCGCAGAAAGGCGTGACACCGGGATTGGCACCGCGGATGGAGCGAAATATGCGCCATTGGGCGGAGGTACTTGAAAAATCCGGTCTGACCGACGTCTGCGATGCCCCCGGTGATGGTGCCGCCGGCGGCTTGGGATTTGCGATGCGCGCGGTGCTCAAGGCGACGATCCGTTCCGGCGCCGGTCTGGTGATTGCGTTATCCGGTTTTGATGAAGCGATACACGGAGCGGAGCTGGTCATCACGGGGGAGGGCTGCAGCGACGTTCAGACGGCGTACGGCAAGCTGTGCGCGGTAGTGGCGGAACGCGCGGCGGCGCAAAAAGTGCCGACCGCCTTGTGCGCCGGGGCGTTGCGCGGAGATACGTCAGAGTTGGAAAAACGTTTCTCCGGCGTATTCAGTATCGCCTCCGGACCGGGGACTCTGGAGAACGCGATGGCGGCGACAGGGGAAAATCTGCGGCGTGCCGGAGCCAATCTCGCGGCATTGGCTTCGGTATTTTCCTCGAAAGGGGTTGATTAATCGGCATAAGTGTGATATATTAATTGAATCACTGGTGACGCAGGCCCCATTTTAAGATAGGCTTGACACCTGCGCCACTCGAAAAAACATAAATTACAGAAAGGGATTGGTTATGCCAACCGCAAGTCGAGCGAAGCACAAGTTCTGCCGTCGTATCGGTCAGTGCCTGTGGGGTGATCCGACGTGTCCGAGCGTCAAGCGTCCTTATGCGGCAGGTCCGCACGGAAAGGGCAAACGCAGCAAGCTTTCCACCTACGGAGAACTTTTGCTGGAAAAACAGAAACTTCGTAACTATTACGCGATCAGCGAAAAACAGTTGCGTATTGCATTCTTCAAGGCGAAAGCCGGTTTGGGACAGACTCACGAAAAGCTGTTCCGCAGCCTCGAACAGCGTCTTGACTCGATGGTCTACCGCGCCGGTTTCGCGCCGACCATCTTCGCCGCCAAGCAGCTGGTCAATCACGGTCACATTCTGGTCGACGGCAAGCGTGTCGACCGGGCGAGCTGCGTACTCAAAGAGGGGCAGACCATCTCCATCAACGCCGAAAAGTCCCCTGCCGCCGCGGAAGCCGCCAAGAAGGGTAATTCCACTCCTCCGGCTTATCTGGAAGTCGACCTCGACAACCTGAAGGCGACGTTGCTGCGCGCCCCGCAGATCGACGAGATCCCGGTGCAGGTCAAGATCATGAGCGTCATCGAATACTACGCACGGTAATTAAACGGCGCAGCGAGAAATGACCACGGCTCCCGTCCCAACGGCTCGGGAGCCTTTTTTATTGTGCGGAGGGCAAAATACCGCTGCCGACGTTTTTTTATCTACATAAGAGGATTTTCGACTATGAACGATGTGGCGACACCGTTGGTGATCGGACGTAATGTTCGCAAGGAGCGTCATGAACGCAAATTGAGTCTGGACGAACTTTCGCTGGCGAGCGGAGTTTCCAAGGCGACCTTGTCTCAAATCGAGGCAGGCAAGGTGAACCCGACCGTCGCCACTTTGTGGAAAATCGCGCAGTCGATACATGTCGATCTTCATGCGCTGGTGATGGGCGAAAGCGAAAAGATCCGTGAATTCAGCGTGTCGCGCAACAATGATCTGCCGCTTCTTTCCAGTGCGGACGGGGTGGAGATCCGGGTCCTGTCACCGATCTCGTTTGCCGAGGATACCGAACTGTATCTCCTGAACATGTTGCCGGGCGCGGTACTGGAATCAGAGGCGCATGCCCCGGGGTGCATGGAAATACTCGCCGTGGCGTCGGGCAGTTTCCGCGTTACGGCGGGCAAGCGTTCCACGGTGCTCGAAAAAGGCGACGTATTGACTTATCAGTGCGATGTGCCGCATCGGATCGAAAACGTCGCCGAAGGTCCTTCGCAGCTCTATATGACGGTGAAATTCGCCTGAACCAGCAGAGAAGATTCACTTTTCGGAGAGCATGTCGGTCAAGCGCTCGCGCAGCAGCGAAAGATCTTCGATTTGCCTTGCTACCGTATCGTGCAGCGACTCCTGCCAGCCGATGATTTCATGAAAAGCGCCGACGAGATCATTGATATCGGCAAGAGCACGTTTTGCCAAACTGATCCGGAGCGATTTTTCCCGCACCGGGTCGGCATCGGAAAAGTCGGCGACCCGCCCCAGCAATTTGGCGTAGGCACAAGCTATCGACAAACCGCCAGCCACAAACAACCGTTCGTCCAAAATCGATGCCGCGGTCGCGTTCCAGTCGGATGCCATGCGGTCCAGTTGCGTCACCAACGGTGAGTACGGGCGGGGCGGCGGCGGGTCATCCTCGTCATCTTCGTCGCGGTCGAAAAAACGACGGTTGTTCAGCACGTCGCCCATGCCGCCAACGGGAACGGGCTCGGGGCTGAAGCCGGCGAGATTCTCGTTGATGATCTCCTCCTCGCCCGGCAAGTCGAGACAATACATAAGCTCGCGGTAATAGCTGCTGATCCGCCGTTCGTCACGGCGGATCTCCCGCTCCCAGTCAAATTCGCTGCGATTCTGTCGATTGATGCTCATTGTAATTCCGGGCGCATGCGCCGCAGTTTTTCCGCGTCGCCCCACAGTCCTTCAAGATTGTACCGTGCCCGCATTTCCGGGGTCATGATGTGAACGATCACGTTGCCGAAGTCCAGCAATACCCAGCCGCCTTCGCTGTTTTCGGTACTGGAAGAGGTGTGGACACCGAATTTTTCCCGTGCCTTGCGCTCGATAAAATCCGCGACCGCGCGCAGCTGCGGTTCGGAATTCGCAGTCGCGACGACAAAAAAATCGGCGATACTTGAAACCGACCCGATGGAGAGCGTGACCACATCTTCCGCCAGTTTTTCCTTTGCGCTGTCCACGCAAAGCTGAAGCAGCTGATCGTCAGTATATTTTTTAGGCATCGCGTTTATTCCTTCACGATTTGTTTGCGCCGGAAGCGTCAACAGCGTACAATCCGTTCCGGATGATGTAGTCGCATACGCTTTCGACGAGATACTCCTCCCAGTGTATAATATTGCCCGCATCGGCGATTTTTTCCATCCTCGATTTGAGTTCGGATGAAGATATTTCAAAAAAATCCCCGGGAATTACTCCGGCAAGCAGTCTTTTCGCCGTCGCAGGTGACCAATGACGCAACAAAGCCTCCTCCGTGACCGGTGCGCCGTCGCGGGGATAGGTGATGATCCGACAGACGGCGGCAAGCTCGGCGGCGCGATGCCAGGTGTGCAGTTCCAGCAAACTGTCCGCGCCGATCAACAGTTCCGGCATCTCTCCGTAGCGCGATTCCCAAGCCTTCAGTACCACGAAGGTGTAGGAGGGGGTCAGATGCAGTTCCTCTTCGATTCGACTGATTGACATGCCGTCGTGTCCAGCGATCGTCAGCTCGACCATTTTCGCCCGGTCAGCAAACGATGCACCGCGCGTGTTTTTGTGCGGAGGCGCGAACGCGGGTACCCATGCCACATGTTCACAGAAACCTGATTTCAGGGCGGCGGATGCCACCATCAGGTGCCCGAGATGCGGCGGATCGAAGCTGCCGCCGAAAAATGCCGTGTGTGTCTGCGATCCCATCAAGCCATGCTGTCATTTGTTTTTGCATCCGGGGGCGGATTATTCGCACCGCCGTTGTTATAAGTTAACTTGACTTTGAGTTTTTTCAATCGCGGCTAGGCTTTTTTTACAAGAGTAAGGTTGAACTTTTACGTCTGCAGGGTTATTTTTAATAAAGAATATTATAGTGATTTTTTTGCAGGAATTTTGGCAAAGATGAAAAAAATCCCGTCTGTCTGCTTGATCGCCGGTCTAAGTGCTGCTGTCGCCATATCGACGGGCGGATGCCGTTCCGATGCCTACTACCAGAACCGGGCTGCGGAACGTGCCCGCGAATATCTGTTGAAAGAGGCGACGGAGCTTTCCGCAGAGGACAAGTATTTCGTGACCTTCAATGACCCGGTGTTTTTGACGGCACCGATCATTGGCAGCAAAGACTACGTCAGCGGGCAAAGCGGCAACGCTCCGGTGCTGTCGGATAAGTTGAATCAGATCTGCGTCACTTGGAAAATTCCCGGGCACGAGGAGCTTTACATGGTTTACGGGGCGTCCAACGGGCGTATGGACTTCTGGTATCCGGATCGACTGATTCGTAAAAAAGTGACTCTCTCCAAGGTCGGCAATTTGGAACGTGCGACCAACTTGGCCCGTATTTATGCACTGGACAATCTATTCGACTTGATGAGTGTTAAAGAGCAAAATTTCATCCGTTTCCATTTTCCCGCCGTTTACGAGACCGATTTCGAGCCCAATTTCGATCCCACTGGCAATGCCGAGGAAAAAGATATCGAAAAAGCTCGTGCTCAAGCTGAAAAGAGCACGCAGTATTCATTGGTCTGGCAGATCCCGGACGACAAAGATGTCGCGGTGTTCTGCGGCTTCGGCGGTCCGGAAATGCAGGGTTGGAAGATCAACTTTGCGGGTAAGGCGTCCGTGGAGGAGTTTCGCAAACATACGGTGCAGCTCATCAAGACCCCGGAGGAGTTCTATCGGGTCTTCCCTGAAAAATATGCAATGCCGATCAAAAAAGCGAAATTGGAGAAAAAATAATGTTCAGCATGACTGGATTCGGTCGAGGCGAAGCTGTTTTCGACACCGACTGCCGGATTACGGCCGAGGTGAGTTCAGTAAACCGCAAACAGCTTGAAATAAGGATGATCGCGCCACCGGAGCTGGCTTCTCAGGAGGCGTTGATCCGTAAGATCGTCGCCGCGCATTTCAACCGCGGCGCGGTGCAGTTGCGTTTGACCGTTCGGCATGGCACCGGAAGCGACGGCGGCAGCGCCGTGATCGACGAGGCGATGCTGGACGAGCTGATCGACGGCGCGCTGGATGCGCGGCGGCGTGCCGGCATGTCGGACGACGTTGCGGTGGAAACATTGATGACGCTGCCCGGGGTCATTTCGTCCGGGGAGAACGATGTCGATACTCCGGAGTTCGTCGAGGCGCTGGAAGGCGCCGTTACCGCTGCCTGTACCGCCTGCCGGGAGATGAGAAAGGTCGAAGGAGCGGCTCTGCAGAAGGACCTTCGGCATCGCGAAGAGCTGTTGCGTGAATTGCTGACCCGCTTGGAGCCGGAATGCGCCAAACTGCCGGAAATAGCCAAGAAACGGCTGCTCGGCAAGCTCGCCGACGCCGCACTTCCGGTCAAGCCTGATGACGAGACATTGATCCGTGAACTATTGTTTTACGCGGATAAATCCGATGTCTCCGAGGAAATCACCCGGCTGAAAAGTCACTTCGTTCAGCTCGACGGTTTTTTGAGCGATGATCGACCAACCGGCAGAAGTTTGGATTTCCTCGCTCAGGAGTTTTTCCGGGAGATCACCACTCTCGGAAACAAGGCGGCTTCGCCGGGCGTTTCCCCGCTGGTCGTGGCGTTCAAGAGCGAACTTGAAAAGATGCGCGAACAAATACAAAATGTGGAGTAAATATTAATACAATGGCGGACGACAAGAGAATCCGGCTTTCCGGAGCGCTCGACGATATCGCCGGGGCGCTGCAGGAAAGCTACACCGACGGCGTGGGCGTTAATCCCGACAACGACGAAAGTTTTCCCCGGCGCGACGAAGTTATCGAAGTCACCGAAAAACTGCTGGAGCTGATTTTTCCCGGGTTTGACCGCGCAAGTTGCGGCACTCTAAGCACCGAGGCGCTGCTCCGCGAAGTCTACGACCGACTTGTCGATCAGATCTGTCGGGTCATGCGCAGCAGCGACCGCTCCATTGTTTGCGACTGCAAAAGCGGCTGCCGTTGCAAGGATAAAGATCACTGCTCCGCTGCGGCGCTGGCACTGTTGCGCGAACTGCCCAGGCTTCGTGAGATCATCAAGAAGGATGTCGCGGCTGGATACGCCGGCGATCCGGCGGCGACGAGCTTCGATGAAGTCGTGCTCAGTTACCCCGGTTTGAAGGCGATCACGGTACAGCGGCTGGCGCATGTGCTCTACGAGCACAAGATACCGCTGCTGCCGCGCATGATGACCGAGTTTGTCCACGCTCAGACGGGGATCGACATCCACCCCGGCGCCAAGCTGGGGGAGGGGATCTTCATCGACCACGGCACCGGTGTCGTGATCGGCGAAACGGCAATTCTGGGCGACAACATCCGCATCTATCAGGGGGTGACGCTGGGTGCGGGGAACTTCCCCAAGGACGCCTGCGGCATGCTGATAAAGGGGCGCAAACGTCATCCCACCATTGGCAACAACGTCACCATTTACTCCGGTGCGTCGGTGCTCGGCGACGTGACGATCGGCGACAACTCCGTGATCGGCGGTAATGTCTGGCTTACGGAGAGTTTGCCGGCGGGCACCAAGATCACCGCACCGGTGCCGGAAAACCGTCTGCGTTTTGCCGATTCGAAATGATGACGTTGTGGGAAAGATATTGCGCCGCCGAACGCAGCGTCGCCGAAACCGCAGTTGCCTGCGGGCGCAAACGTGAAGAGGTTCTGCTTCTGGCGGTCAGCAAGACCGTGAGCGCAGAGCGGATAGCCGAGCTGTACGCACACGGCGTGCGCTGTTTCGGCGAGAACCGCGCGGCAGTGCTGGCGGAAAAAGCGAAACAGCTTCCGGCGGATATCGAGTGGCACTACATCGGACCATTGCAAAGCAACAAGGTCCGCAAGGTGGTGCAGGCGGCGTCGGTCATCCATTCCGTAGACAATGCCGAGCTGCTGGCTCGCTTGGACCGGATCGCCGGTGAAGAGGGCAGGACGGTTCGTTTTCTCATCGAAGTCAGCGTCTCCGGCGAAGCGAGCAAAGGCGGGGTTCCGATTGAAGATCTGGACGAGCTGGCGATGCGGGCAAACAGTTGCGTCAACGCGGTCTGGTCGGGTTTGATGACCATGGCGCCGCTGGCGGCATCGTCGGCGGAGCTGCATGACATATTCGGGCGCCTTGCGGCGGAGCGCACGCGCCTGGAACGACACTTTTCCAAAAAACTCCCGCTGTTGTCGATGGGCATGAGTGGTGACTTCCGCGAAGCTATCGCCTGCGGTTCGACCATAGTCCGGTTGGGAACGTGCATATTCAGCGACAAGGAAGACTGAGATGAGAGTGCTGGTGTTGGGGGCTGGCAGCGTCGGAGTGTATTTCGGCGGGCGCCTCGCACAGAGCGGAGCCGAGGTGAGCGTGGTTGCACGCCGCGATTATGACGTGGCGGTGCGGTCCGGGTACGAAGTGGCGAGTATCGCCGGGGATTTTCATTTTACGCCGCATCTGGTGCTTAAAGACGGCGCGGACTATCCGGGCGTCGCCGATTATGTGATACTCTGTTCCAAGGTCCTGCCCACGATCGATCGGGTGGCGCTGCTGCGTCCGGCGATCCGCTCGTCCGAGACGGTGATCGTGCTGATACAGAACGGCATCGACATCGAGGAGGAAATAAAAGCCGCCTTTCCGGAAAACGAATTGCTGAGTACCATCGCCTACATCGGCGCATCGCGTCCGGCGTCCGGAAAAGTTCTGCATCAGGGCGGCGGGGTGCTGCAGATGGGGGAGTATCCACGAGGCATTTCCCCGGCGCTCGAACGCTTGACCGCGGCATTTGCCGCCGCGAACGTCAAGTGCGAGATGATGGAGGACATCGTCTTCACCCGCTGGAACAAATTGCTGTGGAATTTGCCGTACAACCCGGTTTCGGTGTTGGCGGGCGGCGCGGACACCGCCCGGATGAGCCGTCGCGACGAGCTGGAACAGCTGTGCGCCGATCTGATGAGCGAAGTGATCCGCGTCGCCAACGCGGCAGGGGTTGCGCTGGCGGAGCCGCTCGCGGAAAATCAGCGCGAGTACACCCGTAATTTCCCGCCGTACAAGACCAGTATGCTTCAGGACTACGAGGCGGGGAGGGCGCTGGAGGTCGAGGCGATACTGGGAAACACGTTGCGCGTGGCGCGCCGCTACGGTGTGGAAGTTCCGCGCATCGCATGCTGTTACGCGCTGTTGAAGTCGGTCGACGAGCTTAACCGGCTGCGGCATGCCCCTGAAAAGCGAGTACCGGCGAAGTGAGGATCGACGCCGACGGTTTCGCGGAGATAGAACCGGTGTTCGGCATACTCTCTGGCGGGGCGCTGGTTTTAGACCCGAGCGCTGGTGTTTTTCGCACCATTCCCGCTGACAGTTACCGAATGGTCGACGACCGTGCTTCGGCTTGGTGGGCGGAGCGTGACGGAGGATTTGCCTTCCCGGAGTTCTTCGAACCGTATTTCACTGAAAATCTCGCTCACAAGGCTCCGCGTGAGTGCTTTGTCGTCGAGTGCTGGCGTGAACTTTTCGACCGCGAACACCCTCGCGACGATCTGCCGCGACCTGAATACTTCGGTCGCGGGCTCGTGATGTGTCCAGTATGCGGGACGATTTTCGAGCCGCTGTCATTTCTGGGCGTGGTGCGCTGCACCGGTCGGGAGTGCCGGGCGGAGATGAACAATCCGTTTTACGATCGGGAACATCTCAATGAGTCGATCGAGTGGAAGCGGTTGTCGCACCTTGTCGAACACCGGAACCGTTACTTTTGCGTGAAAACGCGGAAGTATTACCCAGTTCCGCCGACGAACTGGTCACTGTTTTGCGAGGCGCTGAGCGAGCGTCTGAAGGAAATGCGCCGCCGCCGCGAGGAGCGCCGCCGCAAATATCACAAACGCTGGTGATCCGCAGTTTCCGGAACTCACAAGCTCGCGAGGACGCCTTTGTTCCGCTCTTCGAAGATCCTTTCGCTCGTGACCTCCGCGAACGGGCCCGCGGCAGTAAGCGAGGTGTACTCTTCCGTGCCGTCGCTGCCGAACTTGAGCGTCACCCGGTCCGCCGTCACGCCAGTGACGGTCACGGAGTTGTCGCCGTCCGTGTAGGTCAGCGTCGCCGCGTTCCACTTCGAGTCGTCGCCGTTGTCGAACCACAGCGTGACGCGCCCGTCGGATAGCTGTTCGACGGTGTCGTTGCCCCAGTTCCCGGCGAAGGTGAAGATGTCTTCTCCGCCGCCGCCGTGCAGCGAATCGTTCCCGACTCCGCCCGCGAGGACGTCGTTCCCATACGCGCCGACGAGGCGGTCGTCACCGGCGTCGCCGAAGAGGAAATTGTCGCCTTTGTTCGCCCAAATGGTGTCGTTCCCGTAACCGCCGCGAATCGTTAAGCCGTTTCCTGTATACGCGAAGCGCTGGCTCGTCATGTCGACCACGTCATCTCCGGAGCCTGCGCGGATCTCATCGATCCGCGCGATGCGCGACTGCTGCTCCGTTACGGAACCCGGCAGAGAAGTGTAGATGTCGTCCACGAAGAGCGCGTCGCCAGCGGCGTCGTCGGTGAGAAGGAGGATATTCGCGTCTTCCGAGCCCGCGAAGAAGTCGTCGAGGCGGTTTTTGCCGTCGAGCAGGACCTTTTCATTCGTACCCGACCATTCGCCGACGCCGACGTGCTGCGCCGCGTATCCCTTCTCCCACGTTCCGGCGGGGTTGGCGAAGAAGAGGTCGCCGACGCCGTCCGCATCGGAGGCGACGAACTTCGCACCGGTATCGCTCCGGTCGGAAACGATGTCTTCGCCCTGCGACCACGCGGAGCCGTCCTCCGCCTTGACCCGCCACGAGTACGTTCCCGAGGGCAGCTCGAAGGTGTCGATCTCCGTCCCCGCCACGGCGACGCTCAGTGCATGGGCGAAAGCGTCGGTCGAGTATTCGACCACATACCCCGCCGCGCCGGTCGAACTCCACGACAGCCCGTCCGTGGTGCCGACCAGATCTTCCGGCACGTCGGGATCGACCACGACGACCGCCATTTCCAATATCCCGTCGTTCAAATTCAGGGTGTACGAGCGCGAACCGGTCGCGAGCGAATCGCCGACCGAAATGGTGCCCAGTTCCGCGCACGCGGGCGACTTGGGCATAATTGCCGTGTTAAACGAAACGGATTATAACGGAGTATCACGGAGGAAGCGTGGCTGGTGCCCGCGTACTCGTGTGGTGGGAGAACGTCTGCAAACGGTCGGTTGCCCGCACAAAAAAACGCTCAATGGTACCCCCGCCGTTTCTATGCTCACACACGGTTGTAGCGAGGCGGTCGCCGCCGAGCGCGCAGGGGGCGAGAGAGGCTTGATTTTTGCCGGTCAAAAAACAAGCCGAGTGCACCCGAGCATTAAGGTCGCGAGCTAAACGGTCGCCGCAACTTTGCGGTGACCGTTTAGCGCAGACCGCCGTAATTCAAAAGATTGTCT
>Ga0310786_10000977_pt1 | contig 45654 bp, 68 predicted proteins | sample AusTroGonzalo_MG_FD_203881 | JGI IMG/M metagenome (GOLD analysis project Ga0310786, IMG submission 203881) | Bovine rumen microbial communities from tropical cattle in Woodstock, Queensland, Australia - Gonzalo_03 (v2) (version 2) | ecosystem: Host-associated > Mammals > Digestive system >...
GGCGGTTGTCCGTATCATGAGCATGAAGATGACTTAGAAGATGGTGACTGATGAAAAAGCAAGATCGAAAAGAACTAGAGGAGCTTGAAGCTATCGTGAAAGCGCGGGCGGTTACGCCCATTGATGAAAACAAGCAAGCGCGAGATAGATTAAAAGCGACGTTGCATCAATTGGCCGATGATCTTGCTGATGTTTTGTCCGCACCGATGAAGCCTGCTCCCGAAAAGACAAATGATGAATTTGAAATCTTTTCTCCCGAACAATTAACCGAACGTTTAGGTGTCGTGAAGGACACCTTAGCGACATGGCGGCGAGAAGGCCGAGGGCCTAAATTCTTTAAAGAAGGCCGTAACGTCTTCTATCGTGCTAACGACGTTCGGGATTGGATTAATCAGTCCCCTACTTATACGAAAACAGTCGAACAATGGATGCCATAATTGCCTAATCATAAAGAACCTGAATTAGATTTCTTAGAAAAGATGGGCGAATTGCCCTCGATTGATAAGCTGCTCGAACCAGAGGCCGAGGAAGCTCCGCGGGATAAGCTTGGCATTGTTTATCGTTCGATTAGCGAACTAACGCCAAATGAAAAAAATTGCCGCAAGCATCCCGCTTTTCAACTAAACCGTCTCTGTAAATCCATCCAACAATTCGGTTTTGTCCAACCGATTATTATTGATGAGAATAATACCGTTCTCTGCGGGCATGGAAGATTAAGGGCCGCGCAACTACTCAACCTCGACCTCATTCCTACTATCAAGGTCTCTTACCTTACGGATAACCAAAAGAAAGCATTTCTGATTGCGGACAACCATATAAATGAGATGGGCGGTTGGGATGATGAGTTGTTACGTGAGGCCTTAGAAGAATTAAAGAAAGCTCCCGACATAGACCTTGATGCTTTGGCCTTCACCGAAAATCAGCTTGATAGTATCCTAGGCCCTATGCCCGAAAATACGATGGACGAGTTGCCTCAGTACAAGATTATTCCCGACATGGAAAATGCAAGAGACATGGAGGCTTATCGCAAGGCCATTGCTAAAATTGATCGCTTGGAAGGCACGTCGGATTATGTGAAAGAGTTCGCTAAACTCGCCGCGGCCAAACTAATTAACTATGACATATATAAATTACAGAAAGCGATCAACAACGTGAAGGAACCAGGGGCCGACAAGGCGATGACCTACGCGGGGTTGTGGGAGGAACTTCCCGATTTTGTAAAGAACCGAGCGTATGTTGAGAAGAAACGTCTCGCCAAGAAGCGGGAAAAGAACCGAGAAAAGTATAAGAAATTTGCGGAAGATGTAGCAAAGAAGATGAAAGAAGATATTTTCTTTAGGTGATCGTATGATGGAATTTGAAGAATTTTCCCGTAAGATGGCCGACCTTCCCTTTGATGAAATTGGGATTGTCGCCGATCTTCTCGTAAAAAAAGTTTTAAACGCCGATATTTCTAAGTCCATGAAGGAATCTATTATCCTCGATATTACGAAAAACATGGAGATGCCTCAACTCTATAGTGAAATCTTCAAGGCCTGGGAAGAAGGCCATATGGGATATATCGAACTAGAAGAACTCCTTGATAAGGGATTAAAGTTTAATGTTATCCCTAAAAGTCGTATTGACCTAGCAAGGGAGCATTCCAAGAAGATCTATGCTTTGGCCGACACCCTCTACGAATGTTATCTCAGCATTGGTGATGAAGATGATGGGCATATAAAGATTCATGATTTAGATTTCTATCGCATGATGAAGGAACGCAGAGATGAGCGATGATGATTATGCCGAGCTTGCAGAATTAATTAAACAACATTACCAAGAAAAGAAAAAAGAAAAGAAAGACGAGATAATGCGCATCCTGTGGTGCGGGAGAGATGAGAACGATGAACCATGGAGCGAGCTTCATAAGTATCGTAAAGTGATTCCAAATGAAAAGCTTCCGATGTTTTATGAATGGGAGCCAGTGAAAACGAGAAAGAAAAAATGAAAACGCCAAAGGTATTAAGTCCAAGTGATATTCTTCATCAACTCATAACCGAAGCTTCTCAGAAGGTCTATGATAAGTTGCGGAAGTATTGGTTGGGCATCCTTGATGAAAAGGCGTGCTTTGAGATAGCCGCGGAATCAATGCATATTTTTCTACTCACCCGTAAGTTTGGAAGTTTTGTCGTCTGTCGGCAATTTGCTAAACACGGCCTGCGATGTAATTTTGATATGTCGAGGAAAATATTTAGTGAGTTCTTTTTTGAACCGATGAAGCAGATGCTCTATGATGCCCGGATTGGACAATTCCATCTTATTGATGATTATGATCATATCACTATCGAATTTGTCGAAAGAACAATCCGATAAGTTTAGCGATTCATAATCGCATCTAAGCTTTTGGCCACCTGCATGGCCGAAGCAATTCTCTGATCCGGCATTAGCTTAGCATAGATCTTGGTCGTGTCCCACGACTTATGGTTAAGCAATTCCCCAACTTTAGTAAGCGGCACGCCACCTGACAAAGCAACCGTCGCATAAGTACGTCTTAGGTCACGTACCCAAAGGTCAGGACAATCGAATTTCTTTTGGATATGCCGCCATAAGCGACGGGGCATCGTACAGTTGATAATATAAGGCGATGTTCGCTTAAGTTTTAAAATCATAGATAAAGTTTTGGGAGGGATGATAATCGTTTCTGCTTCTCCCGTTCTGTACGTCGTCTTACCAAAGAAGCTGATAATCGCCACCTTTTCCTTTGCTTCATTTAAGCGAATATCTAAGTTATCCCACCGCAAGCGATTGATCGCGCTAGGACGTGTGCCGGTGGTGAGGATCATATAAAGGTACAGCGATTCTTCCGGTTGTTTAGCAAAGTTGTTTTCTAAGAAAGAAGCGATGTTCTGAATTTCTTCGGGGGTTGCATAGCGATTTCTTTTCCTTCCAGGGAAGCGTTCGATTGATTCACACGGATTAGGGATGCTGGTGATGCCCTGTTGAACGGCAAGATTGATGGCCGTTGATAGATAAGCTAAGCAGCGGTTAGCTTGAATCGGGATATGCTTCATTCCTTTGTGCCACCGATTAACTACATTCGTGGTTAGCTCGGATAATTTTAAAGCAGCAATCGGTGCAAAGTTTTTCTTTACGGCATAACAAACATTCCGGGGCGTTTGGGAATCAGCAAAGCGTTCACCGCTCCAGTGTTCCTTTATCTCTCGGAGCATAAGCTGATCGACGGTTAATTCTTCTTTAGCGCATTTTAATTCTTGGGCGGGATCTAATCCTCTAGCGACCTGCGCAAATATTTCTTGCGCTGCGGAACGCGCATCATCAATCGTTAGTTGGCCGTAGAGGCCTAATCTAACTTTACGTTGACGTTTAAATTTGTTGCGGTACACTGCCCTAAAAGTTTTAGTCCCGTCGGCATTAGCTTGAACGAATAGGCCCTTAACCTTATCGTCGAAAAGCTTCTTGCCAACCGGCAAAAGCTTCACGTCCTGTGCTTTCATTTTTTCCCCTTTGTTAGAATGAAAGTGCAGGACTTATTATAGCCGTGGCCACACAGTGGCCACAGAATTTCGGCAATACGTGAAAATCTTACACACTATGCCAAACGCTAAGTAGTGATTCTTGTTGGGGTTTAAAATCTAAAAATAGGTGTCAAAACCCCCCTGGATTCCCTACGAATCAGGAGGTCGTGCGTTCGAGTCGCACCGGTTGCGCCACTTTTCCCTTTCATTTCAAATAGTTCTAAACCATCCCGAAAAAAACAGAAATTGAAAAAAACCACATGGCCACACGGTGGCCACAAAAGGGCATTTTTAGGCCAAAACCCGTGGCAACACGGCCGTGGGCCGTACTACTGATTTTTCGCTCAGGAGTACAGTTTTAGGGTAATTTTTAGGGATTTTTAGGCAAAATTCTGTGGCCATGGGTGGCCACTGCGTGGCCATAACGTGGCCATGAGAAAATATCGAGGGGAAACTTTAGATCTTATGAGGAGGGATGCCTTTGCGGCGATTCCAGTAATTCAGGCATAAGGCACGGATTACGCCCAGCATCTGGGGGTCTTCCTTGGCCGCTTTATTAAAGTAATTAACCATTGCTTTATCTGACCAGCCATAGTTGAGGATACGAATAAACTCTAAGGCCTTTTCTTCACCATGAAGATATTTAAGCTGGTAAATGCGCTTATCAACCTCGGCGTTCTCTTTCCGATTAATCCAGGCCTTAACTGTCGCTTCAATTAGGACAAGCACGCAATAGACAAACGCAAATAATCCAATTACCGCTAACGTTGCCTGCATCGTCTCTTGATTCATTGAATATCCTCCCAAAATTCCAACCATTCTGCATCGGTAACTTCATCAAGGTATTTGTGAAATACTACGTCATCGAAGATTTCGCTATCTTTCTTTTTTTCAGTATGCGTGTCTTTTGATTGTGATATAGTCGGACGGGTTCCTTTCCCTTTCGGCCTTTTCTTTAGCTTCTTCATGTATAATCATCTTCTGGTAATCAAAAAGCTCCCGCCAAGAAGCATCGGTCCTCTTTATTTTTTCTTCGCATTTAACGTAGAGGGCGCAGAGCTTATAAAATTCTATCTCGGCCAACTCGTTTATCTCTTTTCTGTTAAGATCTAAAACTGTAACTACCCCGCGGCCATAAAGATCATTAGAATAGTCGTAGGCCTTAACGAACTGTGTGGCAATTTCAGCAAAATCAGGGTCTAGGTAATCTTCGTGGCCGGCCTTTAGACCCCACCAAAAGACGCAATCATCTTGTCGTGCAGGGTGAATGTTTAAATATTCAGTGCGTGAATATAAAAATATCTTCGCGTAGTTTTCCGCAAGAGGATATTTTTCTAAAAACCTAACGACGGCAATTGTGTAAATTGCAAAAAGGCATATATCTTTTGATTTTGGGGCATCGTCATCTGGTCTCATAAGTCCTCCCGCTAACCTTTTATCATTATATATACAAAATAAAAACGCCCAGCTTTCGCCGGGCGCGTTCTCAAGGGAGGGGAGGAGAAGGGATTTTAGCGAGGTGGATTTTCCCCGAGAAAACTAAATGTTAATCTTCTTACATTGCGCAATGAGTAATTCTTCAAGCTTCGCTTCACCAGCACCGCCAGTGCAGCCCCAGCTATCCGGGATAGCTTTATCCACGATAATATCGAGGACCGGCCCCACCAGCATTTGGCACAAAACACTTACCGTGCCGTCCGAGGCAAGCTCAACCGTCGCTTCTTTGTCGCGCTTACAGAACCCAACTTTCGACAAAATTTTATCAAGGTCTTTCCTGATAGCATCAGGGCCAGAACAATCAAGGCCTTTCACAATCGCTTCGGTTGCGGCATTAACTGCCTTGTCTTGAAGGGCGCATCTCTTTGTCTTGTCACATGAAGCAACAAACGTCAGAGATAAAAGCAAAAAGAAAATAGGTAGCACGCTCAAAAAACTTTTCATAAGATTCTCCTTTTATTCTAAGATCAAAAATCTCGACACATCTTTAGAGCATTTGTGTCGCTTGCAAGTGTTGATGATCCAAACAATAAGCTGCTTGTAGCTGTCATGGGGAAATATAATCGCCGTTGATTGCAACCGCTCCCAAGAATCCATCTCCGGTGTTTCATCGCCAACGAAATAATCATTGCCGGACATAATATGCACGCAATAGCCGCAATCTTTACGCCCGACCGCCTCGCATAAGGGCGAATTTTTCAAGCTCATGCAGACGGGAATATCCGGGGGCGCGGATGCGCAGGACACGAGGATAAAAAATAAAATAGGGTAAATTATTTTTTTCAACATAGGCTTTAATTTGTTAAGCGTACAAAGTTTTTGAACGCTTGAATTTTTTCTTCATCAGTCCCGTTTTCCATCTTCGCCACGTATTCTTTGCACTGCTCTTTCTTCCTATGAGCGGTGTTTAGAAAAAACGCTTGCAGCTCTGCCCAATTCGCCAATTTCTTTAGGATGAAATTAATAAACGGCTTGCCGAAGATTCTTAGGCACCATGATCCAACTGCACCGATACCGGGAATTGCAAGCAACTCCAGCATGATCGCTTCTCTTGCCGCGATGACAAAAGCCTTCTTGATCGTCTCTACTTCACTGCTTATATCTTTAGTGCCGTCAGGATTAGACTCACTCATCTTTCTTTTCTTCCTTCTTGTCGTCTTTCTTTAGCAAAGCAGCTTGGGCGACGGAGATAATTGTCTTGTAAACGGAGCTTAAACCTGGGATTGATTTCACGCCGTCAAGCAAGTCATGCAGAATTGCGGCACCAGCTCCAACGGTCAACCATGCAAAAATGTTCGCAGCAGAGAACTTGTCCTCAGCTTTGAGTTGAATGAGACCAGCAACTAGGGCGAGGAGAAGCGGCACATAAGTCTTAAAGTTGCCTAGCTTTTCCCAAACGGGGGCAAAGTAAGAACATTTAAAGCTAGCGATGACTAGCATGATCGAACCGGCGGCAATTGCCCATGCGGACAATCCACCGCAAGATTGAATAAAAGTTCCAACATCGGAAAGAAATTGAGGGAGAGTCTGCATATAAACTCCTTAGTTATGTTGCTGCTTTGTATCCGCACGCGATCCAAAAATGAGAACTGCACAAGTTGATTTTAAATCCCGTTGTCGAAACTTCTGCAACTGAACCAGCGAGGTCAGTGATCGCAGCGATTGTGATAGATGTTCCCAAGTTCGAGAAGACGCTTGGATCAGTGTTGACTGTGCCTGTGACAACGGGCGTGGAAGCGTAGGCGTAAGGAAAAGTAATTGCAGCAGAGCCGTAACTGCCAGTGTACGCCGTGATTCCCGCTTGGACTAACCATCCATCTGCGTAGATGCGGTACCAAATCCCATTAGATGTTCCCGCGGAAATAACAGGAATCGCAGCGTTCGCGCCAAAAATTCCTTCACCAAAACTCGTTAGAACATTCTGCCCATCGGTATCAGTCTTATTATTTAGAGCTTCAGTTATCGCCCCCACATCAATATCTGGTTCTTGTGCCATATCACTCTCCTATTTCAAATTTTTCTCAATCGTCTGAATCCGCACTTCATGCACGGCAATGTTGTTTTCGATTTCCGGAATCTTCTTGAAAATCTGATCCATTCTTTTCAACTCAAGTTCTAATTGCCTGATCGCTGCTGTATTTTCTGCTACGGTCTTCACTAGCTCTTGAATCACTGAACTCAGTCTCACGTTTCGATCGCTTGTTACTTTGTAAGCAAATTTCGCAACAGAAAGGCCGCCGAAGATGATGAGGCACAACAAGATGGTGCCGGTTAGATCGGCGGGAAAAGATTTAGCTATGGAATTAAGTAGTGTTTCCATTTGTTATGCCTGCGGTTCACTGCCTTTGGCGTAAACGAATTGAATATTGTCCGCAATACCGTTGGAATAAAAAATAACTGCCTTTTGCCCTTTCGCCATCGGCAGCGTAAAACCAGCATAATAACTTCCGGCGGGGGCAACCATCGATTGTCCGAAAAGAAATGTGTATCCATCTGAGGCATAAAGGTATCCAACAATATTTGCCGGATAGGAATTATCAGAGTGTCTAGTTGCGGTATAGTATCCATCAGCAGGAGCGGTATACCAAAATCCGCTCGCACCCCAGGTTAACGGAATAACGGTTTCACTAGGCATTGCATTATGTGCAATCAGCGTAGTCCCGTCATGATTAACATTCCCTAAATCAGTGTCCGCTTTCTGCTGAAAATCTTCCGCATTAATTCCCGCGGTTTGTTCAATCGCGGATTGTTCAAAATTCCCAACATAGAAGTAGAGATAAGCTTTGGTTGCTTTTTCTTGAACGTGAGCGTCGTCTTGATAGATCGAAGATGATTTTGAAGCGTCAAACGACAAGACGTGTCCAGTTCCGCCAGATGAGCCAGCTTGCACGATATTGCTTGCATTAAATGTGTCGGTCAATGCGCCGTTGTAGCCGGATGTTTCGACAGTATAGGCCATGAAATGATTAGTGTTATCACTCTTGATATTCGGCAAGCTTTCATCGACAAAATCACCAACATCATCGTTGCTCGTCCCTTTGAAATTCCAGTTCGATCTCGGCAATTTAAATTGCGTGTTGGTATCATCAAAAATATAGTACCAGGCCACGCCCGTTGCGGAGTAAATACTCGCGACATTAGTCGCCTGGTCGTCTAAAACAATCTTATGTCCGTCTTGCGCTCTAAAATACGTGATCGTAGTGCCTGAAATCGTTTCAGTCTGAGCTTCAACAATGCAAGCAGTAAGCTGCTGCATAGCTGAGTTCTTGTAGAAATAAGTCTTCACCCCATCAGCAAGTGTCGTCGTGAGTGTATAAACGCATTTTGTATCTTCGGTTGTTCCGCTAATGCCCCACGCATAATAATCAGTAGAGCTGATCGTCTTATCTAAAGCAGAAATGCGAACATAAGTTCCCGCATCAAAGTCAGGGTGGGAGACGGTTAGCGTGCTGCTTGCGTACCGAAACCCAACGTCTGCTTGCAAGTGCTTGTACGCTGCGAGGTAAACGCTTCCGCTCAACCAGCTGAAATTGCTCTTTACCCAACTAACATCGTTGAGTTCGTGATCGGTAAACTGGTAAGTAAGAATCGGCAAGCTTGCGCCACCACCAGACTTCCATTCAACCCACTTGTCTGTATCTTCAAGCGAGTTGCCGGTGTTATCGTCAATAATTGAATAGTAAAGTTTAAGCGCATCATCTTCGGTATTATAGAACGAGACGATGCTACCTTTATAATAGGTATCAGTAGCAGAATAGGCAGGAATACCTGTCTGATAGAGGTAAGATAGTTGACGCGAAAACAAATAGTCGAGTGAGTTGCGGTCTTCCATTGTCGGTGATGCTTGGCCAATCACCGCTGATTCCCATCCACCCGAATATTCGGCGGATTGAATTTGGTCAGGGTCGGTCGAATAGGCGGGATTATTCGCGGCAAGAGAACCGAAAACCGCAATAGATTCTCCCCCGGCGGTCTCGCCGAAAATCTTTTGGTCTTTTCTCGTTAGTTTACTCATTTAAAACCTCAAAAGTTTTGAGAATTGCTGTATTTAAGCCAGGTTGTTTCTTCGTTATAGTGTTGATAGCTATTAAACCCGACGAGTGGGAACGTCTGAATTTTATATTTCTGGAAGCCATAAACATCCTTGTACGGCCCATCGAAAATAATTCTTAGCTCCACACCCATTGGACGCGGCAACATATCTTGCTTCACAATCACGTCAATTAGCGTCTTCGATTCACCAAAGATGAAGTAATCAATCGTCATGTCTTGGTTATCAATCACCCGCATGGACGATTCAAAGAAGTTGATAAGCAGCGTCTGCATATCAAAGAGAGAAGAACGTAACGTCATCCGCGCTGCTTGCAGCTTCACATAAGTACGAAAATCATCATCATTTAAAGTAACAGGGTCGCCGTTACGTAAGTAAACGTTACGGGTAACGCCCAAACGGCCGCCAAGAATATCAAGCTGCTTGCCCACCGCCGTCTCTAAATCGAAGGCATCTTCCATTGCCATGGGGATTTGATTCATTAAGACCGTATCTACTAAGGCCTTAATCATCCCCGTTGCTTTAGGCCGTCCGTGATATTGGACGATCAAAAGATTGGCATAATATTCTTTCAGTTCATCATTAATCGTCATTAGCTCACCACTGCAATAGTTTTCGATACAAAATTACCCACAGTGTCCGCACAATAAATCGTGACCGTCGCTTCTACCGCCGAGGCAGTAAACACGCCCGTCGTATCTAAATTTCCATCACTATCTAACGGGAAGCCATCATAGTAATCACCATTACTATCAATCGCGTACCAGTAATAGGTTCCCGTCCCGCCCGTCGCAGTAAACGTCACTTCATCATTCAATTTGATTTCCGTTACGTCGTTATTGATCACGAGCGGTGATAGCACGATACGGTCGGAAGCTAAGGTTAATTGATATTGATAGCTAATAGGGCTGGTCTTCTTGAAGCTATCTTGCGGAGTAGATTCTAAAACATAGTAGGTCGTCGTTCCGCCGCTGCTGTAATAGATCTGTTGCTGCGAAATTTCGATCAACCCCAGCACGTCATCAATCGAAGCAAAGTCAATCGTGAATCCAGTAGTGGCCGTATTATTCGTAAACGTTACGTCCGATAGGCCAGTAACCGCATGAATGATGGCGGTGATATTTTCGGTCGTATCCGACAAATCAATTTCCGCCGATTCATTCCCGTTATACTTAATCTTAATTTTATTTGTCGTCATCGTGACGTTGTTTGGCCGTGTCCCATCAATGGGGTTCACATAATTCAACTTTTGTTTTTGGCCGAAGGTAAAGCACGCATCATCCACATAAGTGTTGGGGTCAATCACCGCTACCGCTTCCACTAGCTGGTTCACGGAGATATTTTTCCCTAAGGCCGGAGTGAAAGTATTCGGGAGTTCTGATTTAATTAAATTATAGTTTGGAAGGTTGATACCATCTAAGCTGGCCACCGAGGCATAAGCAAAGAGGAATCTTGGCGTTACCACCGACCATTTAATGTCAATCGGATATCCATCCGCGTTCATCACGCTATAAGTAATTTCCCCATCCATCCCGCATCCGGCACTACGCTTCTGCATAATCGTCTTAGCAATATCTTCATTAGATGCCGAACCCGAGGTGATAACATGAATCGAGTGAGGGCTTGTCCCATTCGCATCAACGACGCTGGTATAGTTCTCTAAGATACGTGCGCTATCCATGCCATCCAAGCTCATTAAGGCAGCATAAAGGGAATCGGTGAAGCCTACCGAAGCGAGCATGATGGAACGTTTAGCACGGGTTCTTAATTCAAAATCCGTTTCTTCATCTTCCCCCACCACAGTGGCAATCGTCGGGTTGTTCACCGACGCCACCCCTAGGACTAGAGTGACCGGGGTGGTGATCGTATTAGGCGTCGTCTCCTGCTTACCGATTATCTCGGATTGGAAGCTAAGGGAAATCGCATCAGCACCAGAGAAAGCGTAGGTATTAACTAATTGCCATTTGTTCCCGGCATTGTCCTGTACCGTGTAGGCGTTTGCTGGATCATTAGCATATCCTGTAAGTGTGCAGGCCTCGGTAGTTGTGATCGTGATGGGCGTGATCGTGCGGGTTCCCGCCTTACGCCAAATCCCGATTAAAGCACAGGCACGATCTAAGTTAATGCCCGTAGCATTGTCCAGGTCAAGAATATCATAGATGCGTTGAACAACTTCTCGAATATCAGTTCCCGCTTGCGCGAAGATGTTTAGCATCTGGCCGTCGGGAGAATTAGTCTCGACGTTTATGTCGTCGCCATAGATGGCCTTCATCTTCTCCTTGAGTTCATCAAGGATAACATCGAAGGTTTTTAGTTGAAGTCCGTTCTCGTCTATTAAATCTACGTCGGCCATATGTTAATCCAATTAAAGGTTATAAAATACTTCACCATCTAAACGGCCTAAGGCCGTATCTACGGTGTAACTTAAATTAATTAATCTTTTGTCGGTTAAGTTCAGGTCAAGCTTATCAATGCGGGTTACATTCTGGGTGTCCATAATCACGCTGGCCACTTCAAGCTGTAATTCTTCTTGGCGGTTACGTGAACCGAGATAGAGAATCCAATCAATGCCGAAAGTAAGATCAAAGAAGGCATCGCCTAAGAAGCAAAGCAATCGCGTCTTAATATCTTCGGCGATGGCATTGATGCCCGTGCGGTAATTATTTTTTCCCGCACCAAACGTCCAATCATTATTTTTATCTACGTCTCTAATAATCATTTCTATTCCAATAGCGCGGCAATTTTAGTTGCCGTATCGCCGAGTTGCGTTCCAATAGCACTAATATCGCTGGCATTGCTGGGAGGGCCGGAAACATAAGTAGGGAGGTTGGGTGTTACCCCTGTAACCTGAATGGCCGCACATTGGGTGGCCAAATCCTTCACTTCCGTTATTAATTCCTGAAGCAAGTCATTAAGCGTGTTAGTTGTGTTGCTGACTAAAACTTTAGCGTTAGTGATACCTAGCTTGGCATTACCCCACGATAGTTGGGCGTGGTTCATGTCATAATCAGTGATCTTCTTGGCCAAAGATTTAAGGCCTACGAGAATTAGTCCATCGGTAAACGAGTGCATCCGTGCCGTCTCATTTTCCTTCACTTGGCCAGAGGCCCACCAATTATCTATATCCCGGTCATTAAAGATGCATAAGCACTCATCCCCTACACTAATGGGGAAGGTTAGATTGGCCGCACCACCCGAGAGGATGATGGCCGGAGCATCTATAAGGATGGGATAATCTTCATAATATGTTTCTTGGATGCCCTTCTCATTAGTTTTGTAGAAGGTCATCTTGTAGTTAATCGTCGCTTGGCACGTCTGATCGGCCGGATCAAATTTCTGAATTGTCCCAATATGATGACAATTTAAGGACGCGAAAACGTTCTTTTTGAACATCATCAGGAGGTCGGACAATGTAGGGTCATTTACGACAATCGTCATGCGACCACCTTTAGGACGTTTAGTCCCTTGAACACGCGGCAATGAGTAACGGCCTCACCACAGACGGCATCACTAATTGTGCCTTGGTGTTTAAAGGAAACTAATTTATATGTCCCATTAAATGCTGGATCAGTTTCTGACATAAGTGAGATAAGCTGACAAACTAACAGGCGTGGCTCGAAAATCATGTCAAAGTCAATTATGGTATCTTGTCTCACCGGCGTATCTAATAACCCTGTAGAGATATTGATCACCTTAATTGCACCGGCCAACGCTTCATCATCGGCCAAAACATTGACGATGCCATTATCTATGAACCAATTACAGCCAAAGTTTTCATTTAATACATCGGCAATCTTCCCATGTACCGTATGGCCGCGCAGGGTTTTCTTATCCGCGGGGAGCAAATTAGGCGATAATTTCCCCGTTTTTATGTCTTGCATGAGTTCTAAAACCTTTTCCATGCTCGACCGCCATTGCTCACCTTTAATAAATTCCTTTTCAATTCGCGAATTGGCGAGGGCAAACCCACCGTCGTAACACTCAATCGTCGTTATCCAATCGGTGCCAACACGTTCGCTGAACGCATATTTAATGCTTCCGCGGAAGATCATCGGAAGATCGTTTAAATCATAGTGAACCGATTTATATCCGGCCTTTAGTGCAACTTCTTGCCGCCGGTCTAATAAGGATATATCGAACCGGATAAGATCACGGATATGGCGCGGAAGATTATAGATTTTGAATTGAGCGACGTTCGCGTCCGGCATCGAGTGCCGCTGAATCATGAATTGCAAGGTGAACGGAAGCTGCACAGTGATATTGCCACCATCCCTTGTCGAAATTCTCATGTCGTATATACGCCCAAACTTATCCATTATGCGCCCGTATAAAATTGCCGTATCTCGTCACACTCCTCTTGAGTGAGGGTGTATAAGGTTGATATTTTTTCTGCAAAGTCATCAATCAGTGACGGCCCTATCTTATTTGTCGAATAGCAAGCAAGGCCGAAGGGAAGCTTCGAGGAGAACTGTGCGAGAAGATTCACGTTATTTACGATCTTAATCCCATGAAACGTGTAGTCCTTGTAGATCATCGTTTCGATAATCCATGCGGCCTGCTGCTCATGAAATTTAATCCAAAGCTCCAGCGGCTCACCATTCGGTAAGTACGGTTGCTGGTATTGATATGGATCGTTGGTTAGTGATACTTCAAACATTATGCGCTCCACGCCGATTTAGCAGAATCCCAAAGATTAGAAGCATATTTACTAACTTTATCCTTCCAACTTTCTTTGGCCGCGGTAGGTACCGAAGCACCTAAATTCTTCACGTCTCCGGCCTGCGTACCATTACGGCCGTCCCGTACTGTGTAATATGCATTAACAAATCTTAGTTGCTTAAAGGTGACGGTGAAGTTCGTAATATTTTCTGTTTCGCCCGTCTGAAACGCCTGGAACTTTTCAATGATGCAATTATCATATTGCGCCCAAGGCGTATTAACTTTGAACAAAGTTCTTTCTAAGAAGTACATTCTAAATTGTTCAAAGATGGCCTGTTGCTTAGTTTTCTTTTCAACATCCTTGCCATTAATCATGTCCCACGCGGAACCGATGGCGTCTTTGGCCTTCTTGGCCACTGCTACCGTTTGCTTCAACGTGTTTAAAACTTGCGTGGCCGTTTCAGTTACTTTAGGGAGATATTGACTAACTTGGGTTAGCTTTTCTTGAATCAAGTGATCTAATTCGCCAAGTTCACCGTCAATCTTTGTCGTTACTTCACCAACGAAGGCGGAAGTAGTAATGATCGCTGGATGCAACGCCACGTGATCTTGAATCGCTTCATTATTTTCTAGGTAATGATCGGTGGCATCTGCTTGTAGCGTGATGCTATTTTCATCTTCGATGGTAAAGTAAAGGGTCTCTTCCAGCGGTAACGTAAAGCTAAAGTTGCTCCGCTGGGGAATATAGCCATATTTCTGCTTTGGTGTTGCAGAGATAAGGTTAGAAAATGTTCCTACGGCCGATTTAGCAGAAGCTAATGCCGAAGAATGAATTGCCATTTCTTAGCTCCCCGTGACGGCATAACTCGTTCCCATTGCCGCCTTATTAATTTGGGCCTGCATCCCGTCTATTCCGGCCTTCACGCCGTCTTGCGCTGCTTGCCGAATTTGTTGCGGATTATCTCTGGAATTAGTGAAGTTATTGGTCTGATTAACGGTAACTTTAGCGTTACCGCGAGTAGCATTTCCGGTGGCCATACGAGCATTAGTCATCTCTGCGGCCCATTGCCGGCGTAAGCGATAATTCTTTATGTCGGTTTGTGCGTTGGCCCCACGTACAGCGGACATATCTACTTTATTTGTGCTAAAAGAACGGCCTTGTTCTTCAAGTTCTTTGCGCTTCTTTAAATATACAGGGTTTTTCCGAAGCAAAGCTTGCCGTCGCTTGTAAGCATTTACCTGGTCTTCCGAGACGATGGAGTTAAGATCAAGTTCATTTAATGCTTGGCCGCTGACAATATCTTCGGCATTACGCATCGTATTTCGTTTAGTCTGTTCTTGGCCAGTAGGGTCTGCAAAGGTGGCCGTCCACCAGCTATCAAATCCTTCTCCAATATCGCCAAACACGCTGTCTGCATCATCGAGCCATTTACTAAAGCTATCAGTGAAAGTGTTAAGGCCTTTCAGGAAATCCGTTACCGGCCGTGACATAAACACGGCGGCGAATTTATTTACTACGTTGGAGAAGTTCGCGGTGAACTTGTGCCATTCCCCGCCCATTTCTTTTAAATCGCCAATATGTTGATTAGAAAGAAAGTTCGTTTGATTCATCGACCGCAGGTTGAAGGAACCTTTCATCAAGGCGGCGATCATGCGGTCGCTAAGACCAAACGATTCTAAGACGAGACGTTTCCGCATCCCATTGATTCGCGGGTCAGTTGCATATTGTTGCAACTTGCGGAACATATAGACAGTATCGCGGATACGATCATAATCAAGATTAGTGTTGGCCGCTAATTCGTTAATCCATTCCGGCCCTTCACCTTTGATGGAGAATTGATCCATCTGCTTCTGTAAGGAACTTAAGGTGGCCATCGTCTCTTCAGACTTGATACCTACCATTTCCCCTGCATAAGCAAATTTCTGAAACGTTTGGGTGGCGATTCCGGTGCGGGTACTAAGCAGCGACATGGAAAGGCCAAAGTCACCCGCGTCTTGTGCGATCTTCTTAAATGCGAGGAACCCGCCCGTAGATAACCCGAGCCGCTTGAGCATTTGGCCAAAGCTCCGCACGTCGGAACGGACAGAACTTAGTTCCTTCCTGGCCTCCTTGGCCCCGCTAACTAATATGCGGATAAGTAATTCTTCGCTGCCCTGATCGCTCATTTCTTTTCTCTGTTCAACTCGCCGTAGGCCTTCACGTACTCGCTCAAAAAACTTTCAAAATGCAAGGCCTGCGTTACTTCGTGCATCGTCATGTTCTGCACTTCAAAATAATTTCCGTAGCCACCCTTCACTAACCGAAAGAAAATTACTCGGTCGTCGTCTCCGTTTCTGTCGTTGTGTTGGGTGACTTTTGGATATTTCTCAGCATCATGGCCGTATCCTTCACCCACTTCCAAGATAGGCCTTTGGTAAAAGGGAGGACGTTTGCCTTAATCATCTCCGCAAGCACGGGTAAATAATCTTGGCGGGCGTCCTCCGCTTCAAATGTGCCGTCGTCAATTTTGACGCCGGTGTATAAACACCGTCTCATGCAAGGCCATGCGGCCGCTTCAATGCGTGTCGAGCCAACGGCCATACAAAGTAAATCTTTTATTAGGTCAAGGTCATTTTGCCATGGGCCGCCTAATTTAATTTCTGCTAATTCATTAGCACAGACTTTTAGTAGCCGATTTGCCTCGGAAAAAGGTGCTTCATTCACCTTTAGCTTTGCACCCGACGGAAGACTGATTTCATATCCCATAATCCACCTCGCTTAGTTACTAACCAATCGTGCGAACAACCTTCGCGAATTTGAAACGCCACACGGAACTCCCTTGCTCCGTATCGCCTTCCACGTTCGAGGTCACGTCCACGGCCCTAGCGAAAATCCCACCACTGAGCGTGTAACTATCATTCGACGTTCCGCCCGAACCATCGCCAATCTTCTTGACTAGCACGCCGGTCATCAGCGTGAAGCCCACAAAATTGGTCGATTGTTGGGCATAAAGTCCGTTAAGGAATTTGTCATCATTCGAGCCACGAATGACCCGTAACTCTAACGATGCTTGCGCCCCGGGAGCGTTATAAGCAAAGATAGCGTTCTGGTCTTTCCCAACTTGAATATTAGCGGCGTCGTTCTCGAACGTTAGCGTCCCAACGGTCGCCGTAGATAAATCGGTGAACACACGGTCATTGATAATGATGGTGTCCGAACCGACGAGAGATAGGGTTGCCATTATTATTTCCTCCTATATTATGCATTGACGTAAATTAGGATCGAGGCACCATGTACGGCCCCGCTTTCTTTCAAAGCGATTTGGCATAACGGTAATTTTCTGCTCGCCCGTTCCGCCGCCGATTGATTTGCCAGCGGCGTGTGATAGACGTAATAGCCGACTTCTTTAATATTCTGTTTAAAAGTAGTCGGGTCGCCGAAGGTGTCAGGAATCGTCCATTCACCAGGAGCAGCGTAAGCATTGATTACGGCCTGCGCACATACTTTGCGGCACACGTTATCTAAACCGTCCGCGCCCGCTTCAGTTTGCGGAACTTTATTGCTCGTCATGGCCAAGTAATTGAAAGCATCGATTTCTAACTTGCGGCAGAACCAGATGAGGTTATGCACTTGATCGAAATATTTATTGGCCCCGAAAGAAAGAACTTTTGATAAACCTTCAATCGAGCAGTAAATATCTGCACCGGCCGCTTCCGCTTTATTTTTCAGCGTCTGAGTTATCGTCGTATCAACCGGCACCGTAGCAAGGTCTTTTAAGTTCATGGTCAGCGTGGTGTTGCTGCCCGAGAAGTTCACGCATTGGCCGCGCGAAGCATAGGCCGCAGCGAAAAGTAAAGCACCTTCTTCGCTTAATCCATAGTAGAGACCGCGCGTTCTGCTGTAAGACCCCGACCGGAGTAAATCTAATTTACCGCCAACTTCAATATCGGCCGCATCGGTACCAGGGAAATACCCAATCTTGTATTCCGGTTGAATCGTGGCCGCAGCGGCCAATAATTCCGTTTGACTTAAGATGTGGGTAGTTAAGATCCCAACATATTGGAATAAAGCTTTTGTTCTAACGATAGCATCAGAAATTGTTTCCACCGGAGAAACGGTAGAAGTCAGCGTAACGGCCGCGCTATCGGCGGTGAGCGTGTTGCTCGATTCGGCCAAAGAAGGATTTAAATCACCGGGCGTGGTGACGGTGAAGCCATCAGCAAAGCTCCCAGCAACCGTCGCTTTCGCTAACGCCGGGATGGCCCTTAAGGCCGCCTGCACCGCATCCGCATCTGCATCATAATCAATATCGCCCGAAACATGAGTAGTATCCGTGCCATAATGTAAGGTTAATTTACCGGCATCAGGGGCCGCACTAAAAGTAATTTTCACGCTCGAAGGATTGAGCGGAACTACGGCCAAGTAACCATTGGCCGATAAAATGTTGGGCGATTGCGCGAAAATCGCGTTCGCTTCTTTGGTCGTGATGGAGGCCGTGCCGAAATCTTCGGCAACTTCCGTAGAAGTCAAATAGATTTTGTACGGATCAGAACCGAAAGATTCGCCCGGAACTTCGTGGGTAAAGATGGCAAGGTTGCCGGTATTAAATTCTCCGAGACCACTCGGAGTGGCCGACACCTGCACGACAATAATGTTCGATAGGGCCAAATTTGCCATGTATATCTCCTTATGCGTTCACTTTTGTTGCAAGCTGATAACTATCGTAGTAGTCAACCGCCTTTATTGTTTGATCGTTATGGAAAACACTTACATTCATGTGGAAACGATAGAGCATCGAGCTACCATCGAGTTCGCTTAAATTATTTACTAAAGGGCCGTTCGGTAATGTGGAAATCCTGATGCCATTACGCACTTGTTGTTCTTGGCCGTAGGCCGAAGAAAATGCAGATAAGATTTGCGGGAAGCGGTGTAATGCTTCTAAGCTGCGGCTATAGGCATTTACACTAAACGTAGCACAGGAGTTAATCGTCTTAACTTCAGAGTAAATGCTATTAATTGTACGATACTCAACGTTATTTCCAATTAGTCGCGTTGTCGCAACGTCCACCACGATAAAAAGCTTATCGTCCTTAGGCCATTCAAATTTCTGACTAGCGATAAATACTCGGTCGTATAAATCCATTTCATGAGCAATCACGTCACAGAAAATCGTGATGTAATCGCCAATGATAATGCTCGTACTTGCTTTATTATTTTCCGCATCAACAACGTTGATTTGATCAACGCAAATTCCATTCGACGGTAATTCTAATGGCGCAAAGTAAGTTGCGCTGCCATCTTCTAGTGGCACGACACTTCCGCCGGCACCATTCCTCTTCACCGAATAGGTATAAGGGGCGGTACCCCCAAATGCCGTCATATTAATATGGCGGCCGTAGGTCAGTGAACGAATTGGGGAGGTGAGGACTAAATCAGCCATTGTCACCTCCTCCTTCACCGTCATCTACATTAGTTCCTTCTGGATCGTTAGAAGGAAGATCAGGATTATCAACGGTACCAGGATTATCATCATCACCAGTATTATCGTCGGTAGGAGGGTCAGTATTTCCATCAGGGTTATCATCAGGATTATCATCCGGTTCAGGTTCGGGGTCTGGAGTTGGATCAGGTGTCGGTTCCGGCGTCGGTTCTTCTTCCTCGTCTTCTTCTTCCCACGGCCCTGCGTCGCGGAAGTCTTCAATCAATTCGTATTCATAAAAACCGTTAAGGGTATAATCCTTAGCACCCATTACCCGGTATTGCGTGCCTTGATAAATGATCACGTCATCTGGTTTAAGGCCTAAATCAATTAAGGTGTGACACCAAAACCATTTCCAGGAACGTTCCCCTTCATTCTTAACTTTCAGTTGTTCGTAGGTCAGCGGTTGCCAAACCCCATCAAAACTTTTCTTGACGACAACTTCACGGGTGAAAAACCCGTTCTGTTGTTTTGTAACAACCCCAAAGGTAAGAGGAATCAGCCACGCTTGCAGCGTTTGGGCCATATTCGGCATCTGATTCGTTTTGCTAAAAGGGAAGTTGGCAGCGTTATTAATCATTAGGCGTTTTCTCCCATGCGAAAACCGATGGAACGCCGTAACGTTTCCGTTTCGACTAATATCTGTTGAGTAGTTTTAGTTCTAGCGTATTTCGGATTTAAGGCCTTCCATGTTCTTTTAGTAGAACCGCCGCGATCAAAAGCGTCTTGAACGACCTGAACCGCCGTGGCCCCTAACATGGCCGCAAAGTTCGCACGCTCGAAAAGTAAATTCCAAACGATGCTTTTGCCCTGGTACCTTTGTACTAAGCTCCAAAACAAATCATCCCAAATAGGCCAACGCAGGAATGAACGTTCAGGAATATTGACCTTCGGTTCACCATACTCATGGATGCGTCCAATACGGCCGACGGGATATTTCTTTTCATCTTCCGCAGTAGAAGGATGGATTTGACGTGCTTGCGGCCCTAAAATGCCAACTTCAACACACAAAGTCTTAGTGTCATTCAGCTTACGAATAAGCTTATCCAACTTATTAGTTTTGGCCTTGAATGTAATTTCCACCTGCTTCCTCCCGTGTTAAGGCAACGTTTGGCCTTGGATCGAAAGAACATTTCCGTGCATCAGCGGGAGTAACAACGCTAAATATTTTCCACCGTATCCTGTCTGACTTAGCATCGTGAGGAACGGATTATTTTGGAAATTAGTGGGAATCGAATACGATTCAGAGACCGCGCCCACGCTTCTACTTGATACGGCCCATTGATAGGTCGAGTTCAGTCCTTGCGTAGCGAGGCGAATATCTAGCACTAAATAGTGCGCGGCCAATAACATATAGGCCGTAGTGTAATCTTCTTGACTAGCAAATAAGTTTTGATTGATCGAAAAGTTCGCTTGCGTGAAACATTTCGCAATATCGGTGTCCGTAACCCCTTCCGCTGGATCGGTGGAATAAGGGAAATCCCTCGTCCAGTAAGCTTTAAATTCATCGATAGTGGGGTTCGCGTATTTCATTTTTTCTCTTTATAAAAACCTGGTGGGTTTTGGCCCACCAGGTCTCAAGGAGTTCTACTGCGCCTGTGCCGTGCGCATGGTTGGGGACTTAATTAAGCAACCGGGGCGTCGAAATATAAAATTTCCTGCGGCCGGAGAACGGTAATCCCATCGGCAAATTGGCCACAGGCCACGCTTTCATAGCTGAAGCCATTGAGCGTAGAAAGGGTCAAGCTGTTGTATTGCAGAGGGATGCTCATTTTCAGCGTTTCGATTTCGCTATTGTATAAAGCATAGCGGTTGGTCGATCCGCCTAAACCGTTCCGATCAGCATCCGCATAAGCGGCCGGAAGAATCTTGAAGTCGCTTCCGAACTGTGCTTTGAAAGCTTTGTCCAAAGCGTCGAATTTCGTGATTAACGGATAGGCCGGATTGGTGAAGGCCGACAATCCCACGAAATCAGAGAGGGGAATCACGAAGCGATTCGCTTTCGCGGTTGCATAGTTGTTAGCGTACCATTTCGCAGCGACGGTCGCGACAAACGTGTTGAGTTCGCTGTAGTCCATCGAAGAGAAAGGTTTGCCGATGGTCGTAGTATCAACCGTAGGGCCGTCAGCGTTGATTAAACCTTTACCGCCGGTTTTTGTACCGATAAAAATTACTTTCTGGATACCGAGATCCCAGTTTTTCTTACGGGCCTTTTCTTGGGCGGAAACGTAGTCGAATACACCAGTGGCCGCAGCTTGTTTCATCGCGAAGAGGGAGTAAGAAATTTTCTTGGCCCAATTCTTGATAGGCTGTTGGATCATATCCACGGTTGCATCGACCGAAGATAATTTCCCATCAGCGGTCGATTGATTGATAATCCCCGCTTCAAAGTCTTGGCCTAATTCAAACGAACGGAAAGTGGCCACAGATTGAAGCCAAGCACCCGTGCCAATATCAAAAGGAATGTAATCCGAAAGATTATCGACGGTGTAAAATTTTTGGGTCGAGACTTCCTTGGCAATCGCGGTAAGGGTCGTAATGACCTGATCAATACCTGCGTCGTTTTTGGTCATGGCCGCAGCTTGAGCGCGAATGTAATCGACGGCATTTGCTTCGTTCTTCGTTAATTTAATTTCATGGCCACTGACTTTTACTGCTTGGCCTTGTGAATTTTTCAAAATATACTCAGACATTTTTATTCTCCTATACGTAAGCGGTTATTAGAGGGCGGGGCAAGCAAGATAAACAACTACGAGTTCACCGGCAGCGACCGTCTTCATCGCCTGGCCGCAAGGGTCTTCAGTGGAGACAATCGCCGTGACGCCACCGATGCAGCTAGGGTCAATGGCAACGGGATCGCCGGCCGACAAAGCAGAAGTAGCTCTTAAGGTGATGTAAGAACCACCGCGAGCAATTTCTAAAGCGTCGTTATTCGCGTAGGTGTTTTTCTTCACGTTCAGGACAATGAAGCCATCCACGCGATCAGAGTTGGACGTGCAGGCGTGTAACTTGTTGTCCGAACCAAATTTCACCGCTTGGCCGCTCACTAAATCTTCACCAGCAAGGCCAGAGATGGTGTTCACGCTGTAACGTAAATCAACTTGGCCAAGGCCAGGGGTCTGGATGAATTGGTTTTGGTTGTCTTCAAAAGGTAACGTTTGAACCGTTAATTGGTCGGAGGCCACGGTCGCACCGGAAGCACCTTCATCCGTAGTCAACATTTTCACATAGTAAGTCTGGCCGGGAACCAGGCCTTTAATCGTCGCTTGCAGGCCCGTAGCACCATCAGCTTTATTGCCGCTGTCGGGGCTGAACCCAGACGTGGTGCTGTAATGCCAGGTGTAGGAATACGGCCCCGTTCCACCCGTGGCCGCGGTACCGGCAACTTGAATGTGATTAGCGAATTTCTTTACAAGACTAATTGCACCTGAAGTTAAAGCCATTTCTGTCTCCTAATTAATAATATTTGCGGCCTAAGGCTTCGCGATCAGAAGGTAACAAAATGTTTTCTTCTGCCACTTGGCCGTCGCAAATTTGTTGAGCATTGAGTAATTCGTTGAGGAAGTTCTTTTCGACTTTTTCTTCTGTCTTTTCCTTCACTTCCTCTACCGTTTCTTCGTTTTCTTTCTTGTCTTCTTTTTTATCTTCTTCGTTTTCTTTTTTATCTTTATCGTCTTCGTTATCTTTCTTTTCTTCGTCTTCGTTACACTTCGCTTCGTCTTTCTTATCTTCTTCGTTGCACTTGTTTTCTTCTTTCTTGTCTTCTTCGTTCTCTTTCTTATCTTCTTCTTTCTTGTCTTCTTCGTTTTCTTTCTTCTTTTCTTCTTCAAGTTCGTTGCATTTATTGCGGAGGAATTTGATTTCCTTCACGGCTTCTTCAATCGTCATCCGTTCGTCTTTTTCTTCATTGACTAAGATGATTTGATCTTTGATTTCTTTCATTTCCACGTCGGCTTCTTTAATCAAATCGACTAAAGCAACTTCACGTTTGGTGTTCGGCAATTGAACGGTCAGTCCGTCCAAGTCAAGGCCGTTCTCTAACTTGGCCTTCTTGAAAAAATTGAAAGGCATTGATTTCTCCTGGTGTTTATCTGCACTATTTTGTAAGCGGGAAAGTTCCGCCTTCTTTTGTTCGTTGTAGGATTTAAATTCTTCCGGCGTGAGAATCACGCTCTGCTGGTACCTGGGGGAGGAAACGATTGCCAGATGCTCAAATTCGCCATCGGTTATTTCTTCATCGTAAGGCACCCCGTTCCACAATCCACGTTGCGGAATCGTATTCTTGCGAATGTAAGCATTGCTTAGACGCCAACCTTTCCGAATAGCATCAAGGCCGCGTTGAGAGACCACAATAAATTCGGCCCACGTATCACCATCTACTTCATTATAGAAGGAACGAATTACCCACCCGTCCGCTTCTTGCTTTAATTCATCAAGCGGCTTCGAGATAACTTCATCAACGTGCTGAACGAAAACAGGTTTTCCCTCGAAAGAAGGATTCATTCGGCGAATCGTATCTTCATTGAGATACACCCGCGTGACGTGTTCACCTTCATGGTATTCTGCTACACCCGGCCAGAAATGTTTGCCGAAAAATCTTTTCCCCGCTGTCGCGTTCTGAATCATGCACTAGAACCTTAAATTAAAATTTCTTTTGACTTGAAAAGTAATTTTAATTTTTAGCAGGGAGAAAAATTTTCTCAATTGAAGAGAAATGTAATTTAGAAATTCTCAAAATTTGGTCACAAAATTTATGCCATGATGAAAGAGCCATCAGGTTTACGCATCAACTTTCCTGATTCATCACGCTTGAGTTGTGATTCTTTAATCGGGATTGCTTCGCATCGACAGTTATATGCTTCTTGCGGAAGCACTGCTCGCTTGAGTTGCGTATCATAAGGAGGGTCATCGAAATTATAAATGTTACCATTGAATGGTTTATGCGAGGGACGCACGCGATCATCACCTTCCGTTACCCAGCGAAAATAATTGCAACCAGATTCTTTAGAACGCTCATATTTATACGTGGTCATGAAAAGGCCAAATTCATTCCGCGCAAGAAAGGAAGCTTTGCTCTCAATTTTAAATAATTCCGCTTTCGTAAGATTTTTCATTTGGATGCCGGGATAAATCGTTTCCGAAATTTTGGCACCGTAGTGTTCCAAAATATATTTATCCATGTCTTTCGGTTTATTTTTCTTGTCAAAATTCTTCATTTGGAAGATAAGGCCTTTCAAATTCTTGCGCAGACTTTTCACTTCATCTTCTGACCACTCCTGAATATTCCACTTCATGTTGTTTTCCCACATTGCTGCAATTTCATCGAGGGTCTTTTTCTTAGGAGCTTCTTCTGCGAGTTCTTCCTCGCGCTTTTCAATTTGTTTTTCCTCTGCTTTCTTGGGAGGAGTAGCTTTAGGAGGAGGGGGAAGATCGCCGGCATCCTTATCTGTTTCGGCCATTGTCTCTTCAAAATCTTTCTCGCTACGCTCTAAGGCCTCTAAGAATAATCCGGTAGCGATAAACGCTGCCGCAACTTTAAGGCCGTCAACCCCGCGGAGTTCCTTTTCTGCTTCTTCTAAGCGCACCGTGAAATCATGATTCACTTCGGTGATAACTTTCGCGACGTGTTGGGGAATATTCGTTAAGGGTAAGTAGAAGTGGCCGCCTTCACTATCTCGCCATTGGCCGCCAAGATTTCTAATATCCTTCGAGACCTTTGCATCAAATCTTCCCGTAAACTTATTCGCCCAGTATTGAATTCGCCCACTACGTAATGCCGCCTTTAGGTCGGTAGAAGTATCAGGATATTTTGGCGTAACCTCTGCTTCTATCCGCCGATACTTTTCCTCAATACTCGGACGCTCTAAAAATTCACGGTCTTTAGGATTAGCATTAGAAATGATTTCTTTTCTTTGGAAGATTTTCTTGATCGGAGCGTAGAGATAACGCTTGAACTGCTTTTGCAGTTCCGCTTCAACCTTATCAATAAAAACCCAGTCTGCTTTGAACGGCCTCATAGTTGTTCGATATTCTCTACCCGGAAAAAATGAATTATGTCTTGCTGCTTCTCGGTCTCAATGAAGATCGAATCTTTAAAGACTTCTAACGATGCTCGCGCATTTTCGTAATCTTCAAACACCGCCGCACAATCCCGGTCGCTCGTTAAGCAAAAGGGCGCATCTTCCGAAAGAAAGTAAGTCCCTTGCGGGGAACTACTTACCGCTACATAACCTCGCTTAACCGGGAAGCCATAATCCACTTTGGGATCATCTTTCAATAGAGTTTTCAATGCGATTCTCCTCCTCCAGGTTTTTCCGGTATTCCATTTTCTCTTGGGCCACCGTCGCGGATGCGGCCATCCTTTTAAATCGCAATATCGCCTCATTCTGGCCCGCCACGAGTTCATCCATCGCTCGTTCTTCTGCTTCATTTTCTCTTTTTATCTCTGCTAGTTTGTAAACAAATTTGTTCTTGGAAATACCTAACGACACCGCTGCTTGATCAGAGTTTGGAAAATACTTACTCGCACAAGCAATAATTTGCTTCTCTACATCACTCAGCTTCATGCCAGGGAACCAGCGCACGACAGGACTTGTCATCTAAACCACCTTGATATGTTACATTTTAAATTTTCCACCGTGTTTCATGTACCACCACGCAATGAATTCCCATTTTTCGCGGCCAAAAGCTTCAATGCTTCTTTGACGTGCCTTGTCCCACAGCTTCTTATCCGTATAGTCTTCAAAGAAGACCGCTGGACGGCCGCGTGTCCACTTGTCCCCACCTTCGGCAATGTAAGAAGCGCGGTCAAAACCTGCGGTATTTTGCAGTTTCTGCGCTTGCGCTTCTTCTAATATCTGCTCGGGAGTGAAGGGAGGGAGATGCTTATCATCTAAGGAATTGCGTTTAGCGGATTTACTTTGGTCAATATTGCCCCCGGATTTCACGTGGGGACGCTGTAAACCGGGGAGTTTAGTGCCGGTTTCTAAGCTAGGATTTTCTTCGGCCTTTTCAATCAAGCGTTCTGCTTCAGGGTCGTCTTCATTTAAATCATCCCCGGCCAAATCTAAGCTGATACCTAAAAGTTTTAGTTTATTGCAGCCTTCGCGGAACTCATGACGGGTAATTTCGCCGCGTTCGCGTGCTTGAATTAAGCGAGTGAATTGCGAGTTCTTCACCGCTTGTTCTTGTTCGGACGACATAATCCGTAGCGATTGGAACTCAACTTTTAAATCTTCGGGGACAAAACCAAATAGTTGTTGGCAACGGAGTTCAACCATGCGTTGGACGTGCCATTTAATTTTCGTCCGCACTTGGCCGTCAACTAAGGCCGCGTAGTTTTCCAAATCGTCTTGGCCGCTACTAAAACCGGACGCGCTCTGGCCCCAAATCTTGTTCATGGGCATACGGAGGTGTCCGGCCATGCTAATGCGATTTTCCTTCGAGACTTCCGCAATACCAGCAAACGCTCCCGATAAATTTTTATACTCGAAGTCATCTTCTTTATCGAGCGCAATGGCGTGCTGATAATTCTTCTGCATATTCGCAATAGTTAATCGCTTGCGAACTTGTTCTGTACCTTGTTCTGAAATCACCGCGGAGTTAAGGCCTTCTACTTTAAACACGTCCACTTTACATTCATCAAGTAACTCAAAAGTAAGATCAGAAATCTTTAAGAACTCATTCAAGGGACGCACGATAGATTCAAGCATCGACGCGCCCCAACCTCTAAGCTGTCCTCTTAAGAAGCTAGGAGCTTCCGTACCAATTAGTTTTAGTAAACGTGAGTGATGCAGTTTACAGGCATAATATTGATAAAATTCAGGGTTAATATAACCCGCACTTTGGATGATCGATTGTTCGAGGGGAACGCCTTCACCGGACGAGGGCATTTGCCATTCGCCATTTTCTCCGCGGGTAAAGAAGAGTTCCCATAAGTTACAAGGCTGGAATTTTAATTGTGATTTTTCCGAAATCTTCTTTAAGTCTAACGGTGATGCAGGGTCTTGGTCACTAAGAACCACAATGACCCCAGCACCACCGAATAAACGATCCCATTTACACGCTTGAGCAGCGGCATATAAATCTTTCTCTTTATCAATGGTGGTAACAAGTTTTCCAATTTGTTCTTCATCGAGTTGCTTAGAATAAACTTCAATGCCTCCACGGAACGCATCATCAACCGGCGTATCAACTAGAGCTTGGACAAGCCCGTACTCTAAATACATTCTTGAAAGCAAAACATAGTTGTTAGAAATTAAACCGTAGCGCAGATTTTTTTCAACGGTCTCTAAACGTGAGACTTGTGCTTGATTAATTAAACTGTAAGTGCCAGTAGGAATACCGACCGCTGCGGTTAAGTTATTTTCGACGAGGATGGGAGTACGCGCTTCGTTCTTTACTTTTCTTGGCCGTGCCATATTTTGTTTTCCTTGGGTTAGAGGTGATTAAAGATTGATGGCCGTTTGGCCAAAGCATTAAAAGCACCAGACAAACTATCTACTATATCGTCGTGACGTGCTTCAGGGAAATTTTCAAGTTCTTTAAAGAAATCATCGTTCCACCCCGCTTTTAAGACCCAAATATTTCCTGCTTCCGCTTGCGCACTTACTGGCCTTGCGCGAGTTAATTTATCGGTCATGGGTTTAGTCGTGCGTGCTTCATAACCCGCAAGCATCGAGACAAAACGAGTGGCATCACTCACGCCCGACGAGCCACCTTCACGTTCGCACCATTGAGCGACGGCATAACCATCTTGGGAGGCCGTGTTTTGGATTAAGCGTTCTACTTGATAAGGCGTGCCGCGCATGGATTGCAAGTCGGCGACGACATAAACGCCGTTATCGTATTGGACAAGCTTCAGTCCGCGTGTCCAGTCAGGATCACGATTCGATTCGTTCACCGGCGTGGCGGCCCTATCCCAAAAGCGAATGGCCCTAATGCCACCCGCAGGTAAGGCATCAATCACTTTAAACCACGAGCGATTAAATACATTGCCCGCGCTGGGCTTCACATCCCAGTTCCCACCAAGTAAACGTTCGCGTTCTACCCGTGGTAATGCTTGTAAGGAAGCGAGATATTCCGGGTTGTTCTTAAGCAGAATCTTATTGTCGTAGATGGAAGCAGAAATAAAAGTAACGGACTTCGGAAGAATAGGATTCTTCTCATCCCCGCGGCCTAACTTAGCATAGACCGCTTCCTTACTTTCGTACCATTGAATATCTTCCCCTTGCCGGACAAACCAGCGCAGTTTCCCGCTGCGTTCGCGGATGGGGAAGCCATCTTCTCCAATCCACCAATCGATAAACTTGCGCACCCAACTTGTCGGGTCAGGGTTACACGTGCAGCGAATGTAAGGCCTAACCTTCCCGGTGGCCGAACGGTTACGCGCCATCATGGTGAAGAATTGCCTTTCACTAAAGTGATTACACTCATCGAACTCAATAAGGGGAACGCTAATCCCGTAGTACGACGACAAGGCATGATCATCGGCGAGATGAGCGAATTTAATTTCATAGCCGGAACGAAATTTCCAACGGAGTTGGGTTTCTGAGGGAACGCCGGAAACAAAGGGATAAATTTTTTTCGATTCATCCCAGAGGCCGCCAGGGTTGGTAATATCAGGATAAGAACGGCGAAAAATAATCGTGCGATAGTTAGGGTCATCAATATGGCGACAAGCTTCGAGTAATAAAGCAAAGCTTTTTCCTCCTCCTGCGGCACCGCCATAAAAACAAATATCAGCGGGCGATGCTAAAAATGCCGTCTGCGGCCCTGGTTGAGGGCCAAAAACTTTGGCCATTGAACCTACTCAACCGTTTCAACTTTTTCGTTCGCTTGTTCTTGTGCTGCCTTCTCTTGCGCTAACTTTTCTTGTTCGGCCTTTATCTTGGCGTCTAACTTTTCCATCTTGGCCATCGCAAAGGCCTCTTCTTCGGGAGTAAACACCGCTTGGACATAAGTGTTTCCTTCCGGTTTTAATTTCTCCCGCTCAATAATCGCGTCCTCTTCCCGAAAGGCCACTTGGGTTAATTCCTTAGGCTTCTTGGCGGGGGAACGATGCCGCTTCTTGGGTACGACAGGTTCCGAGGTCACGTTCTTTACTTCCCCTTCAATGGTCTTCGGCCCTTCAAGTTGCTCCGGCGTTTGGCCAGGCAGGAAGATCTTCACTTGCGATTGCGTCGCTTGCACTTCTTGCTTAACTTCTTTCTTGTCTGCAAACCCACAGAGATTCTTCAGCATGAAAATCATCATAGTGGGATTACGCTTCTTGATCGCTTCTTCAATCGCGCAGGATAATAACCGCATCTTCGTAGGGGCCATCTTCTGATTGATATATTCCAAAGCAGTCATGCCCAGGTCTTTCCGGCACCGAGTATCTAAGATTTGCGGAGATACACCGAGATAATCCGCAAGAATTTCTTTGGTAGGCCCTAAGGCGGCAATCTTGTCCGCTACCGCCCAATCAATCTGCTTAATCCGATGACGCGGACTAGCGTTAGGCCCTAAGGTCTCGATGTCATCATCCATATAACTACGATCATAACTTCGGTTTTCTCCCAAATTGCACCCCTTGATATACGCAAAAATAATTTGACCTCTAGCAATATTAAAATGAGAATTGTTTAAGGTGTCAAATTTTTGACACTATGAGCGCGGAGGTAAGCTGTGATTTTCTTTGATAAATCCGTTTGCTACAAAGAACTTAAGGACTATGAGCGCAGATACAAGCTCCATCCTTTAATGCAGAACCTCCTCGACAACGTACTCATATTCATCAAGCTTCAGTTTGGCATAAAACTAGATGGTATCGTCACTTCTACGGTATCTACGACGCTAGAAGATATACTATTACACCGGGAATCGACGACCCACAGTGAAGGCCGCGCGTTCGATATTTCCGTAAAGCACATGACCCCCGAACAACTAGGAGAACTAAAAGTCGCGTTCACTAAAGTGGCGGGGCATTTAGGGGCGATTGATAAGGCGACGGGATTACCAAAACTCATCGTGGATCATGATTCGGGTTACGGCCGCCACTTACATTTCCAATTAAGTAAGAACTTTGCACGAAAATTTAAGGAGCTATGATGGGCGCAATCCTTCGCGTGCGGCGGCTTAAACGATTGCTTCCGGCCTTTAAAGCGAAGACGATAGGGATTCGCCTCTATCCTGCTCCGCGCTCCTACTTGGGCATCGGTGATTCGATTCAGTTCACTTCCTTACCAGAAAATTATTTTCGTAATACCGGACAATGCTTGATCGATGTAGATCATCATTGGGTGTTTAATCATAATCCGTATGTTATCCGCGTAGAAAAAGGATGGTTGCCGGAATTAAGCATTGATCTGTGGCAGGATTGTGATCACTTGAAATGTAATTATCGCAAATCCTTTGGTTCACCGCGAGTATATACGTCTAATGCGGAAGCAAACTATTCGATTATTAAGAACGTACTAGGTGGGAACGGCCAAATATTTCTAAAACGTCCCCGCCTTTATCATTGCGAAGATTATCCTTACGAGAAAAGAGAACTCATTCTCTTACATACAACAGGTAGATCTAATGGTGAGATGCCCGACTTTCTAATCGAACACATCGTGAAAAAATATGGGCCTACGGGGAATTTAGTCCAAATTGCAGGGCCGAACGACAAGATTGTGCCAGGCCTTCGCGTGATACGGCCATTTAATATAATGGCCGGAGCAGAACTTATCTCTAAGGCCAAAATGTTTATTGGGGTCGATTCGGGATTAGCGTGGGTCGCGGCATGTTATCCCGACGTAATCGTAAAGAAAATTAGACTTACCCGTCCTTGGGGAGTTGTTGGTAGCTGGGATGAGTGGGTGCCATTAGAAGTAGGACATCCGCAGTCTCACTGGGACGATCCAACTATTTTCCAAATGTATAACTTAGAAAATGAAGATCACGGGATTTTTCAAACATGGAAAAAAATATAGGAGGAAAAAGTGCGAGAATATATTAACCGAGATTGCGGACAACCAGGAGCATACGCAAAAGCTTGCCCTCATCTCATGAAAGTCTATATGGGCTTTCCTGAAATTCAAAAGCTGCTACTCCAATGCACTCAACCTGAATTTGAATGGAGTGAAAAGTCTAAGGATGGCGAATATTCCTACTATTTCACAACAGCAGATACCCCTACGGTACAAAGAGCAATCCTTACCATGAAGGACTACTGCGTAACTTTAACCTGTGGGATTATCCACATGGAGGGGGCGAAAAAAGATCGCAGAGTTGATTGGATGATAAGGCTTATGTTTATGAGCTACGTGGGCATGGGCAAGCTTAATTTTGGGCCTGATAACCTCTATAAAATTCAGATCACCCCGATGCAAGGTGAAGAATATCTCGATGATATAGAGAAAGAAGATAGGGTAATCAAAGAAGCCGAAGAGAAAAAGTCCCTCAAAGATGCTGTTTAATAACTGGAAAAAAATATGAATTGGGATGAAGTGCTAGAATATCTCTGGGATTTTGTTCTCCCCGGCGCAATCATTCTCCTGGTCATGCTTATTCTTGATTCATTCTTTGCGGATTAATATGCGGCCAGAAGCTTATCCTACGGGTAAAGGAAAAACCGATACTTTTAGAACCCCGCACTCGCTCTATGCGCAGTTAGATGCGATATTCAACTTTACGCTAGATGCGGCCTGCACGAGAAATGATTGCAAGGCCCCAGCAGGATTTTATTTCGACGAGGGAATAGACGCCCTTACCATTCCGTGGGGGAAAAATCGCGTGTTCTGTAATCCGCCATTTAGTAGAAAAGCGGAATTTATTGCTAAGGCCTATGAAGAAGTAATAAACGGCGAGTGTCCTATTGTCGTGATGATTCTACCGCTCAATTGTCAAAGTTCAGCAGTCTTTCAAAAGTACGTGAAGAAAAACTTCTACTATGAGACGTTACAAGGCCGGATCCAGTTCATTCATCCTGGATCTGGCGAATCAATGCAAGGGAATACAACCGGCACAACGATTGTTTACTTCAAGAAGGATATTACTCGTTAGGCCGATTAGCTTGCAGCCAATTACCGTAATCACCCCACTCTTTCTTGATGAGCTCGCGATCTTCCTCACTCATCTCCATCCAAGCTTTGAACATGGCGCGAATATCAGTGAAGTACACATAATTTTGGAATAGGGCCAGACGTTCTCGTCGCTTCTGTTCCGCAGTCTTCTTCAAAGCGCATCCAGTCCACCAGCAAAAAAGAGAAATAAAAAAGGGGAAGTAGAACTTCCCCCAACCATTAGGGATTTATCCCTTCACTCGCGATTCTCCTCAGAGGCGCGAGGCACGGTTATGCTCGCTAAGTCTTGAGGGATTTAGCTAAGTCATATCCGACAACACTAAACATTGTCGGATATGACGTTGGATATGACAACCATTATTTCAGTTATTCAGGATTCCTTAACAACTTCGCAAGATCAGTTGTCGCATAATTTGCGACAACTCAGAGCAGGTGCGTCATTAGGGGTAATGGTTAGTAGGGAGGGAAAATAAAAATTAGAGACTAGAGAAAACAGAACGATTAGCACTAGTAAGCACGAATATACCTTCTCATGGTATGGCATACATACACAAACATACATGGTAATGACAGAAAAAATATGAAGGGAGAGTGAAATGAGAAAAATAGGGAATGAAGGATCTGAGAGAACTAGTACACGGTTATTACACCTTCTCATGGTGTGGCAACTATGCACACAAGCAAAGGAAACACAGAGGGGTAATGCCCAAAAAAAGAAAAATGAAAAAATAACTATGATTGATTGTGGAAAAACTATGCACGTAGAAAACTAGGAATACACCTACTCATGGTGTAGTAACTATGCAAGGGACACAGAAATACAGAGGGGTAATGTCAGGAAAAATGAAAAATGAGAAATTGTGAATAGAGAATGAAGGATCTGTTAGAACTAGTAAACTACAACCATACCTTCTCATGGTATCGAGCTGATGCACACGAAAGAATGGAAAATAGACAGGGGTAATGCCAAAAAAAATGAAATGGTTTATGAAATTTGAGGCCGTCAATTTTGAACTTTTTTTTCATGCTTTTTGTGATTACAAGGGGTTAGAAGAATTCAGGCACTTATCACCACGTCAATGATATCAACTACTTAGCATGACTACGTGATTACCAGGGCCTACAAATCATTGCTTACAAGTATTGGAATTTTGTTGCCAACGTGTGGCCACGAGAATTAGCAGCGCATTAGAACACGGCTACTTAGCACACGACACGCTGATAAGGTGTTGATTTAATTGCGCTTCCATGGGCGTTTAAATGCGCGTCAATGGGCGTCTAATGAGTGTACACCTGATTATGCAGCAGGAGCTAACATTATTAGCGACGTAAGCCAGCAGAATTAGTACGATCCTCGTACTATCAGGCCCTTGGCCGTGGATTGTTATTTTTCTATTCTTTTCTTCTTTTCTCCCTTTTCTCTTCTCCCTTCCATGTTCACTTTGCTTGCTAGCTCAATTCCATACCATGAGGAGGTATGATCGCTAGTTACTATCATGCATCGATCCGTAGCTGACAATTGCTAGTTTACTTTTCACTTGTCAGCTTCTCTTCAATTGCTAGTGTTCTATTCACTTTGCTAGTTTTCAATCTTCCATGTTCCAATTCCTGTTTTCCAAGCTCAATTTCAATTGTCATATTTCTATTTCAATTCCAATTTCTGTTTTCCTTCCAAAGTCTATTTCACTTTGCTTGATTGATTCCACACCATGACGAGGTGTGATGATGATTCACCATCGCTCCAAGATCCATGCTTCAATTCCTGGTGTTCTTTTCAATTCCAATTCCACTTTTCAGCATTAGCTCTATTCACTCTGCTCATTAGCTCTGCTTATCTGTTTTTCCCTCCCGATTGTTAGCAATTCTGATGCTGGCCATTAGCAATTCTGCATCATGAGGAGATGCATTTTGGGCGACCATCGCGCATAATAATGATGCGCCAAAATTGCTAGTTTAATTCTTAATTGAAGGCCTAAATAAAGGCCTAGTTTTAATTTAGAGTTTACACTAGGCCCTAAGCTTAAATTTAATTGAAAATTTACACTAAATTCTAAATTAAGCTTTAATTGAAAAGTTACTTTAAAGCTTAATTCAAGGCCTACTTTAAAATCTAATTTAAGCCTTACATAAGGGCCTATTTTAAAGCTCCAAGCTTAGCTTAATTCCTAGTCTAAATACACGTTACCGCCACTTGTGATATGGTTCTTACGCATCCTGTTGGAATCAGGCCAATATTGAATTTTCTACTAATTTTTCTCTTGACACTGCGCAATATGTTGGAATCACGCCATTTCTGCATTTTTCCTAAATATTTTTTCTTCATAACTACCTAGAATCATTGACGCGCACCACAATTCAGCTATTTACCTCCCTTGATTCATATCGCGATTGGCGATATGATATATGTAACGACAACGAGCTAAATGACTACACTACCCAGGGCCAGCCTAACCACCTGGCCCTCCCCTGAAGGGGAAAACAAAAGCAAAGAATAGGGCCTGATGAGGGCCAAAAAATAAAAGGGAGAAAAGATGAGTACACGAGGTGAGTTTATCTTTAAAAGTTATGATCGTTACGCGGTGATCTATCACCACTACGATATGTACCCAAAGGGGCATTCGAGACGCTGATTGAATTTCTAAAGGAAGAGAGCATCGGGAAAATCTTCAATAAGGCCGCTGATCAGGACAAGATCTATTTCGGCCCATCGGCCAATCCGAATGATTGGAATGATTACGGCGATCTTGAGTGGATCTATCTTGTCGACCTTGAAAAGAAGACCGTGACTACCTACCGGCCCATCAATGATGAGGGTTGGGCCATCGGCTCGGCCGCGGATGCCTTAGGTCGGCCGGCCATCAATTTAAAAGAATATCGCAGGGCCAAGTCAGAAGAATATCGCAAGGCCAAGGCGGCCTTAAATGCCTTGGGTTTTAAAGTGAAAAACAAATAATCGAAAAACATAAAACAAAAATTAAAAGGGAGAACTAAAATGAAAACATTGAAAACTAAAAATCTTAAAATCAACGGTGAAAATCATGAGGGCTTCCTCATGGCTGGCGGCCCTGGATACAGAATCTATGTGCTGCTCGATAGAGATCTCTTCGCTAATGTCGTGGCGGTCGGGAGAAAATATTATCTTTTCCCCAAAGACCATCCCGATTTTAAAACAGTCGCGGAATATGCCAATCTACCTTACTTCACAGAAGATGCAAAGCCAGCAATCGAAAAGAACTTTAAAGAGCTTCTTAACAAGCTCGCTTAATAACAAAACTTAAAAGGGAGAAAACATGAATAGAAAACAAGAAAACAAAATCAGAGAAGCCGCTAATGCCTTATGGGCGGTCTTCACTCATACCTGGTTTTGGGCCATGAATGAAGAGTATGAGTTTACATATGACCAGGCCGTGAAATCGCTCAAGGCAGCACAAGCCCATGCTAAGAAGACAGGAAAAGGACAAATCTTAGGTGATATCACCGACGAGTTTATTGCTGAGGATGATGAGGAATTGAAGGGCGTATCTAATGCCTATCTTCACATCCAACCGACGGCCGGGATTATCCTCAGCTTCGATTATCGCGGCCGCCGATATGAATTAACCCCGGCCTTCTATCAAGACACCTTCGGAGAAGATGCATATTGGCTATCCTTAAAAGATAACGGCGCGGCCAATGTCTAATAACCAAAAGGGAGAACTAACAAGGGGAATTAAAATGAGAAATAACAAGAAAAAACAAGCGGCATTATGGGGTAACATGACGACCGAACAGCGGAGAGAAGCCCGTGCATTAGCTCGTGACTTACAGGCGCAATACAACCTTGACGGCGTATTCAATGAGATCGAAGCGCAGGATGCGACATGGGCCAACGCCCCCCACGAGTATCTTAACGGCCAATATTATCGCGTGACTTGCAAGAGTGAAAAGGGCCATCGGCAAGTGACGTTTAAACGCCGCGGGGCCGAGTATTATGCAGACTATCGAGACGGCGGCCTGAAAAATTGGGTGGCCGTTGCTTAATAGGGGGGGCCTAGAAAAACAAGGCCTAGAATTTAGGAATTTTAAAATAGCAAAGGGGTATATATGAAAACAAAATTAAGCTTCGATGAAATTGCCGAAAAGGCAGATCAGGTCTTCGATGAATTTACTTATGAACATAGCGCAGAAGAGGTCGCTAATCTTAACGACGCTGAGGATGATGATCGGACATGGTACAACGATGATGGATGCGTGACTTATGGCCGCGGAGGAGGTTACTACCGTCTTTTCGGACATGACAATTATGAATGTTATTTTCACACGTATCAAGACTTGTTCGGTGCATGGCACTTCTTTATTGATGGTGAATGTTAATACCCGGGGGGTGAAAAAAACTAACAAGTAATTTTAGAAATTGAAAATAACAAAGGGGAATATATGAGCAGCAGAAAAGAATATATGTTCCGTATTACAGATATTGATTACAGTCATGGCCTTATCTGGGTGCAGGACGAGAATTTTGGAATACACGTGGCCACCTGGACGGGCATTTTAGATGCAGGACTTGGTGACTATGCTATCTTTCACGCCATCCGCCTGCATCCTGATGCTAAATTTAAATATGTCAGCTTAGCTGAGGACTGTACTCAAGACGGCAAGTATGAACGCCCTGCTCCTTTTCGCAAGTCTCATTTGTCTGATGCAGAAGTGAAGAGACGGTGGGCCGAGGATCGCAAGTTAGACAAATTGATGCGTGAACATCCAGAAGAATATAGCAGAATGTTTAGAGAAGGTGTCCAAAGACTTAATTGGCTTTTAGATAATGTGGCCAATACCGATGCAATAGACCGTGAGGTAGATACCTATATGAAGACCGGCAAGAAAACGCGAGCGATGGAAATTTTAAGCAAAGTAAAGAAGCCGACCTTATGATAATACCCAGGGGTGGAAAAACACGATCAGAAATTTTAGAAATTGAATATCAAGGGGACAATGCCATGCTACTCATCATCGGACTAAATACACCAAAGCTAGTAGGGTTGAATCAACAAGACCAGCCCGCCATCTTTGGGCCTGAAAATGCTGCTAATTTCCATGCGCCTGACAACTTGGATGCCTACCGAGCTTGCGTATTCGAGGCCCTTAGATTTTATGAGTATCTATCAACGAATAGGCCAGAAGAGATAGCGGCCCCCTTCGGTGTGATGCCGACAACCCAGGGCCTTATTCGCAACCTTGCCAAGGATGGAAATTTAGTATTGGCCCTAACGTCGGCCTTCGAGGCCCCTAAGATCCTGAAGCACATCAAGACTTGTAAGCATTGTGGCCAACCGTTCTTGGCCACTAGCTGGTGGCAAGAGACGTGCCATAAGCGTGAGTGTCAACTTAAAAGACTTGCGGCCAATAATCGTGCAGCGTATGGACGCAAGACAAAAGAAGCAGAACAATAAACTCTCCCTGGAGAGTACCCCCACCCTAGAAAAAATTGAATTTAGAATTTGAATTTGAAGATACCCACACCCCTAAATCTTCCGTTCATAATTTCGGAAATCAATTATGGTGTCTGGTAAAGTGTCTTCTAAATAATCCAAGACATTTCTGTACACTTGTCTTGCCTCAGGATAATCAGCAATTGCTAATTCCAAATTATGATTCAATGCATTTTCAATTTCCGCCAGCAAATCTGATTTTGTCCACTTGTACTTATCGTAATCCACACCCCCACCCCAAAAATTTAGAGATAAGAATTTCGATTTAGAATATACCCCCACCCCTAATTTTTTCATTTCTTATTTCTGATTTTGATTTTTGATTAAGCAAGAATATGTATTCAGAGACTAAACTTACTACTCAAGGTGGCCGTAGCGGTGTCTAAAAAATCGCGCCAATCATCTATTTTTATTTTCTCCCCATCTTCCTCTAGGGAAACCATAAGAGATTTTATTTCTTCATAGCAAACAAAGCTTTGCATCAATGTAACTTGATAGTAAACTCGCTCGTCAAAAGATAGCTCAGGTTCAAACTTATCAATGCCAAAATAAGCACCCCATATTTTAAAGAACTCACTTAGCAAAATCATTGCGTCTTCTTATTTCTGATTTTGATTTTCAGCGAATGTGTCAACGAACCACCCCCATCTTGCAAACGTCCCTTTCATCGCTCGTCACAAAGATAAAATCGTTTGCCGTATTATCTTTCGGGGTTCTTAAAAGAATAATCTTAACCTTTTCGCCATCAATTTTGTGATGAAATAGCATATGGCCCGGGGGATCTGCTATTTTATCAAACATTCTGTCAATAGCGTCCTGGTTCTGTGAATCCATCCATTTTTCTACTTTGCAACTAAAGTCATCTTGTTCTGTCAATTTCTTTGTCATAAACTTCCCTTTGTTATTCCAAGATTATACCTAGCTATAGTCTTAAACTTAAGCTTGCGGGTAATTATTACCGCTTCTTTCTCGTTTTGGTTTTCCGCTTCTTAGGCCCTACCCAAGTCCCTTTCAGCAACCACATCCGTTTACATTGAGGCCGGTTGCAATAATCTTCGGCGAGGTCTTCTTTGAACGCAGGTAGATTGCACCGCTTGCAGACTTGGATGCGATCATCCCTCAGCAATTCCAAGTAGTCTTCCATCTTCTGACGCAAGGCCATCTGCTTTTCCTGCGGCTCCCATAAAAATATGGAAATGTATTGATCGAAAGCGCAGCTTATCAGCTTAAGCATCTCTTCTTTGCTTAGCTCAGACCTATCGAAATAACTAACACTCATACCACCCTCCTTATTAAATAACCCTTATTTAATAACCCCTTAAAATCACAGTACCTGACCAAAATGCTAAGTCTTTAAAACCTCGTGACCGCTTTAAAGGCCTTTATTTGCCGTTTATCGCGCGATTTCCCCACCAACCTATACCCAACTACCCCTAGATCGTTTAAACGCCTTTTAGACCGCTTTAAAGACCTCCGTGATTTCAGCTAGTTATCCTCTAACCTGCGAAGCTGGCAGCACTCATGGTTCCTTCGCGCTTAGCTTTGATTTAGATTTCGGTGGCCTAGCTGCCTGCAAAGTGTCCTGATCTTTTGTTTTTAGTGGCCTAAAATTCCAAGCGTCTCGTGCTTGCGCGAACGCTGCTTGCGCAGCTTCGCTTAGCTCTGGTAGGCACTTCGCGCTCCAAGGTCTACCACCAACTTGCCAGTCTAGCTCTGAAAATTCACAAGAGAACTTAGGGCCTTTGGCCCAACACTTCTTGCATTTCACTCCTGCATAATTCTTATGACTATATCCTGAGTAACTAAACTCGTAGTCTGCTTCACCACCGCAAAACGGACATGGTTCAAGACTGCTTTCCATCTCGTTTAATATTCATCCCGTGTTCAAGATTCTTGTAAACTTCTTCGAGAGGAATATCTAATTCTTTCGCTGTCTTTTGAAGCATTTTTTCAATTGATCCTTCAGGCCAAACCCAACGTCCGTTCTCAAACTTGTAGTTCATAACGTCATTTGAGAAATCAATTTCATCGACAATCAATTGCTGCAATTCTTTTTCAGCTTCCGAACGAGGTTCTAGCAATTCGCTCCTTGATCTTCTCCCGATGAAATAAGCATAGGTATCTTGGTCAATGTACCAGTAGGCCGAAATATTATTTTCAGCTTTTAGCCTTTTCAGAATCGGACTATACAGGTGAGGATGCATAATCTTAACACCCACTTCAGGGTTAGCAGCAATCCATCCTTCCCGATCTTCAGCAAAGCGTTCGAGGTGTAGTTCATTGTCCATAAAGAATCCTACTGCTTATCAATCGCTTCAACTTTTTTTCTGGCCTCTAACAGCATCTTTTCAGCTTCACCTTCAGGCCAGATCCAGCGGCCGTCTTTGAACTCAAGGCCTGCTGAATTGTTCGAGAAATCGACCATATCCACCCAAAGTCTCTGCACGTATTGAGCATTTTCGTAATCGTAATCTTTCAAATCTTTACGTTCTTTCAGCCCAAGCCCGTAGTTGCAAGCTGACAAAGCTATTTCTTTAAAATCTCGGGCCTTGATTTTTTTATTCAAGGCCTCCATCAACGGTTCAATGAACATACACATCTGGCCCTTCTCAACCGGGAGAGGTACTTCACTTTTCATCGCATCAAATCTTTTCAAGTTCAAAACGTTATCCATAAAAACTCCTTAACGCTTAGCAACGACACGGCCAACTGAAAGGCCAGTGGCGTTGCGTTAGTAAAACGTAATTTCCGCATCAATAATATGCGAAAATTCCCCTATAATAATACAAATACAAATACATTACATATACATTACAAATACAAATACAAATAACGGTTCACTTTTAGAATGATTTCATAAGCTTATTACCAATTAACGTGTTGCATAATAATCAATAACGTGTCGCATAATTTGCATTAACGTGTTGCATAATTAACATTAACTCGCTGCATACTTTGCTTGTACATAAAATTTATTCACGAGTTTTCCACCAAGTTTTCCACCAAAAATGCCGAGTTTTCCACCAAAAAATTGGGGTTTTCCACCAGGAAAAAGCGAAGCTATCTCTTGTTTTGGCCTTGGCCTTTGGCCAGTCTAATTATCTGAACGGCGTTCGGTTGAACGTCTCCAGCGTCACTTTTCTTCCAAGCAATAAACGCATTTTCTAAATCGTTGAAGCTAATCCCTGCATCTAAACAATCTAAAGCGTAGAGTGTTGAGCTTGAAAACAAGTCATTTCTTTCTTCTTCCGTTCTTGGCAGATGGTAGTATTTACCGACAAATTGCCACCAACGAAAATACATATTGTACCGAGTAGTATCTAACCGTGCGCTCACAATTCCTCCACTAACTTATACCAATCATGCGGCCCATACTTATGTTTATTCTCCTTTATGACCGCAGCTAATTCTTTTATGTCTCCTAAAGATTGGACAAGACTTGCAATATTCGCTCGCATAATCGCTGTCAATTCTATCAATGGTTCATTACAACCATATTCTTTATTCCATACTCTAAAAAATTTCCTCTCTAACGCGGCCGGGGTAGTATCTCGGTCGATCTTCCAATCCATAAAATTCTTGTAATGCTTTCTCCCTTCCTTCTGAAATACCTGAATCAAATAAGCTTGTATTTCACTAGATGCTTTATTATCAAATTTCGTAAACTCCGCAGGCGCATCCCTAAATGAAGATTCATAATAAATTATCTCTCGCCAAATTTTCAGATACTCCGAAGGTCTTATCTTCATTCTGAGCAGGCCGCACATATCATGGACACCAATTATCCCATTTTTGGCCCTCAGCTCATCATCAAAATCCTGCATATCATGCCTCTTTCTGTATTACAAACAATGAAATATTATGTATAGGTTACTATACTTATACTACGCATCATTGACACGTTGTGTTTTATTGCATAGATGATGTTACAAGCGGGTGGTCTATGAACTTTAAGCCTAAGAAAAAACGGAACTATTCTTTTCAACTCACAGAGCAAGACTTTGAAGGTCTGCGTCGTCTCGCTGAACGTGACACGGAGGGGAACGTCTCTTTTTATGTCCGGCGTCTCGTTAAGCAAGATCTGGCCAAGAACGCTGAATTTCTAAAAACTAAAACTAAGTAGTCTTTATGAAAAAGAAATGTTCCAAAGTGTTGCCTAAAACTTCGCGAGTGTTCTCTATTCGCCTAGAGGAAGATAGTATCTCCCAACTTAGGGCCATTGCCGAAGAACGTGGCTCCAATGGAATATCGTTTATCATTCGCAAAATTGTGAAACAATTCCTGCAAGATCAAATAAATAAACCTACCCCTTAAATCCCTCCTTCCAATTTTTTTCACGCCTCAAGAAAATACTTGCAGCTTTATTTGCTTTGTATTACAAAGCCCAGGTTACTTTGTAAAAAAAAACATTAACCATGTAATTTTTAGCTGGTTGTTGTTATCCGTTGATGGTAGTTTATGTCAAACATTAAGAAGTTTTCTGATCTATTATGTTGGTTCGACCTTACTTACTCCCCGAATCCAACACTAAAACAGAAGATCTTCATGATTAATGAGCTTGCTAAAAGCCTTGGCCTTGAAATTGAAATTAAGAATAAGTCTAGGGCCAAAAAGGAAAAGAGATGAGCATCAATAAAGTAATTCTCATTGGCCGTCTTGGAAAAGATCCCGAATTAAAACAAACACCGACCGGCACGCAAGTCTGCAACTTCACCTTAGCTACCAGCGAAACTTACAAGTCTAAAGACGGTAAGCAAGAAGATAAAACGCAATGGCATAACGTCACTGTGTTCGGCAAGCAAGCTGAGAACTGTGCAAAGTATTTAGGTAAAGGCCGTAACGCATATATTGAAGGGCGCATAGAGTACCGAAGCTGGGAGAAGGAAGGGAAGAAATTCCATGCTACAGATATAATCGCGACGCAAGTTCAATTTCTTGACTTCGGTAACTCCAAGAAGGGGGAGGTTGACCCACCAGCACCTCCTCTTTCTTCTTTTATTTCTCCTGCACCTAAACCTGTTCAACCCCAACAAAGCTTTAGCGTAGATGATATTCCTTTTTAGATCTTAGATTCCTTCATTTCCGCTCCAACTGAAATGAGGAAAGGGAAGAGGAGCGGGCAACTACTCCTCTTCTCTATTTTTAGGAAAAGTTATGAGTGAAGATTACGATAGAAAAATAGTGGATGACATAATCGAAGCTCATGCCAAACAACGCGGCCTTGACAAGATAGATAATATCCTTAGTGAAGCTATCGAAATTGGAGAAGACCTAACCGAAGGTGACGTTGAACGGATTATCAAGAAGCACAATCTTTCACCAAAAGAGACAGTGATATTCTTTATCCTTTTAGCAGATTCTGCAAGGAACATAACTTATGAATGAAACTTACGTCGCGTACCAACTTAAAGAGCTATTAAATCTAAAAAATCTTAGCAATGAAACAATTGCGAAATGCATTGCTGCGTTTTTCTTTGGGCAAGAACTAGAAAAGTCTGTCGAGATATTGAACTTAGCTTTGCTGGAAGTCTTAAAGGATTATCGCAATGACAAGGCATGGACAGAACGCGAAGAGAAAAAATTTAAAGAAGATTTAGAATACGCAAGAAAGAAAATGTTAGAAGCGGATAAAAGTAACCATCTCTTCCGAGAAGAATAATGGAACAATGTTACGTATCTCATCAGCTCCATAAGGGCATCACTAAAGATGCCATTGCCGATGAGATGGCCAAAATGTTTTTCTATGTCAGCTTACATGATGCCATGGAAATCATGCTGCTCGCTTCTCAGAAGATTTTAGACAACAATAAAAATTTCCGTGAACCAGACTACATTGAAGAATTAAGAAAACGTGAACTTGATTTGTGGGGAGACTTAATGTGAGCAAGCTACAAATTATCCAGTCAAAACTTAAAGTGCCTAAGAACCAAAAGAATACATTTGCTGGTTATAGCTTCCGTTCTTGTGAAGATATTTTAGAAAAGCTTAAGCCATTACTTAATGAAGTTGGGTGTCACTTGATTATTAAGGATACCGTCGAGCTAATTGGTGATCGTTACTACATTAAAGCGACGGTTGAGTTATATGATGATGACAAATTAATTGCGACAAACTGTGCCTATGCTAGAGAAGGCGCGGAGCAGCGCGGCCTCTCACCGGCCCAACTTTCCGGTAGCTGCTCCAGCTATGCCAATAAATTTGCATTATCGTCCATGTTCTTGTGTGATGACACCAGAGATGATGATGCACTAGCGGCCGCTAATAATGACCATAGCTATACATGGCCTAGCGAAAAGCAACGTAAAGACGTGGAAGATAAGCTCAATCTAATAAAACAAAATAACATTCTGAACGCCAAGAAGTTCCAAGGCGATATGCAGACTAAAATGTTGAACACGATCAATGATCCGAAGTTCAACAATGTTGAAGGGCAAGAAACATTGGCGGCCAGAATAAAAGAACAATTATTAAAACAGACAGAAAACTTACCGCCCCCGAAAGCAAAACCGACGGGAGCAAAGGATGCACATTTTAGTTTAGGATAAAAGTTTATTCAGCACAGGCAATAACTACTAACTTTGGATAGATTGGATGTGAATTTGGCCTAAGACGTAGTGGAGATATGACAAAAACGTTTGTGCTGAATGAAATAGCTGCTTGGCCTAATACTAACATTTAACTTGGTGGTTCATAATGATGCTTAAAATTTTTATGTGATGAGTTACTTTGAAAAATGGGTAAGCAAACTGGCCAGGCAGCTTTTTTTATAATCAACAAAGGAGTTCTATATGTCAGGGAAAAAGTACAGTGATGATGAAAGAAAAGATTTCTTAGATAGCATTGCAAAGATTGGCGTTGGGGCAACGTCGAAAAAATATGGCGTAAGCCGCGCTTATCTCTACAGTCTCACGGCGCAGAACAAGAAGCGTCCTATCTTCGCTCGCGGCCTAAAGAAAGTACCGAACGCGGTAACCGTTGCGGCGATTGAAGAAGCACAAGACATGAATAAACTAATGGATGAAATTACTAACCTTAAGACTGAATTGGCGAAACGAGACAAGATTATTCTCATGCTCGCGCTGAAGTCTTACGAACAACAAATGCACCTATGAGAAAAAAAGTATCTCCCCCCAATAGAGATGCACGAAAGGAATCCGCAATCCAGAAAGAAATCCTAACTTTTCTTTCGCTTTGCGGATTCTTCGTTTTTCGTGTCAACACTACCGGCGTTTATGATCCGGTTAGAAAAGTTTTTCGCCGCTTAGGCGGATTTAATATGAAGGGCGTCGCGGACATAATCGGCGTGCTGCCCAACGGCCAATTCCTCGCCGTGGAAGTTAAGACGGCCACTGGCCGCCAAAGTTTAGAACAAAGAATCTTTGAAAAAAATGTAAAGGCCAATCATGGCATCTATATCCTCGCTCGAAGTATCGACGACGTAAGGTGGATCGCGAATGAGTTCAACCAAGCTGCCTGATATTAATTTAGAGAATAATCCAGAAATGGAAAAGCTGCGTGAAGAACGCCGCAAATATTTAATTAGAAGACGTGTAAAGAATAATAATCGTGATCGACGATATTGTGATTTTTGCCCCGATTTCCCTGATAACGAACCCTGCGTTTATGACGGCGGTTGTCCGTATCATGAGCATGAAGATGACTTAGAAGATGGTGACTGATGAAAAAGCAAGATCGAAAAGAACTAGAGGAGCTTGAAGCTATCGTGAAAGCGCGGGCGGTTACGCCCATTGATGAGAACAAGCAAGCGCGGGATAGATTAAAAGCGACTTTGCATCAATTGGCCGATGATCTTGCTGATGTTTTATCGGCACCGATAAAGTCCGCTCCCGAAAAAACAAATGATGAATTTGAAATCTTTTCTCCCGAACAATTAACCGAACGCTTAGGTGTCGTGAAGGACACCTTAGCAACATGGCGGCGAGAAGGCCGAGG
>Ga0310786_10000978_pt1 | contig 45654 bp, 76 predicted proteins | sample AusTroGonzalo_MG_FD_203881 | JGI IMG/M metagenome (GOLD analysis project Ga0310786, IMG submission 203881) | Bovine rumen microbial communities from tropical cattle in Woodstock, Queensland, Australia - Gonzalo_03 (v2) (version 2) | ecosystem: Host-associated > Mammals > Digestive system >...
TTTATGTTTTTTCCCTTTGCTGTCGATCCATTCCCCTATGTCTGTCCATCCGTCAGGATAGCCTTGCAATCTTTCACATTCTAATGGCGTTAATCTCCTAACAACCGCATCTTGTTCATTCTGCATATCATTCAACTTATCCTGTGTGTTTCCTATTTGTGTTTCATATCTGCTTATAAGTGTTGGCGTTACATCTTCGCCCATTAAGCTGCACCCACCCCTATTTAAGCCATTGTATAATGCACTTTCCGTTATTGACATATTGATTTCCAACTCCTTTATAATCGACTGCACATAAAGCTCCTACTGTATCACTAATGCTTCGCTCCCCCCCCATATACTCCGCCTGATTGCTTAATTGTGGCGGATTTGTCGGATTCGGAATACTTATCATAAGCATCTTGTGATACCGTCACACATGGAATGTGATCCGAATCAGTCGCGGCTCCCGTAGGAGCTTTTGCTTTATCTCCTGTTTCTGTTTGGTTATAAGCATCAACTCCGACACATATCGAGGACTGATTGATTATTGAAGGTTGACAAGGCACCTGTCCGATCGTGTTGGATGAGGATTCCCTTGCCCCCCCCCTCACACCCTGCTCGCTCTTGAAAGCTGATTGTTTCATAAGTGTCTCTTTCAGAAGTGTCGGAAGTTGTTTCCCTCTCCGCTCCGCTCTGTTCAATATCCCCTGACACGCCCTCGCGCTCAAACAATATTTCGGGTGCGGATTCTCCTCCAAAATCTGCGACAAGCGCGATACGTTTTCTTCTTTGGGGCACTCCCCAAAACTGCGCATCATGTACTCTCCAAGCAATTGACCACCCGTCTCCCATGATTGCGCCGGAAGGTGTCCACTTCGCCCCCCCCTCAAGTCTAGGAATAACGGCATTTTCATCTGCGATTTTTGCCGTTTCCTCAAGGACGGCTTTGAAGTCCTCTCCCTTGTTTGAACTAAATGCTCCCGGTACATTTTCCCACACCATATATCGGGGCCGAATACGTCCTCGAACGTCATCTGTCCCTCGCATTTGTAATTGTCGTAAACACTCATTTCGCATCTCCTTAATGATCCTTATCTGCTCCATAAACAGCCCTGATCGTTCCCCGGCAAGGCCTTTTCTTAAACCGGCCACTGAAAGGTCCTGGCAGGGACTACCCCCGCAAATTACATCAACTATTGGAACTTCTGCTCCGTTTATCTTTGTAATATCTCCGTAATGTTTCATTTTTACTTATTCATCGCTCCAATCTATTCTCTGTCCGCATTTAGGGCAGTAGTTATACCACTTTGTTACTGTCTCGTTACACTTCATCCAATGACAGGTGTAATAAATGCCGCCTCCTAATTCGTGTTTTACCGGCCTTTTGGGAACTGCATTCATTAGCGCGTCTTCATGATCTTTTTTCTTGTTCATTTGCACACCATTTAGGGCTGTTCTTCACATTAGGCTGTATTGTTCGCCAGTATTTATCACAAATGCGGCCCTCGGTAAAGTTTGTGTTTATGTACTTGTGACAGTGTTCGCAGTCATCGCAGCGCCTATTGAGGTAATAGGGTACATATTTCAACTTATGCCGGTATATATAGGCGTATAATGCCTGCTCATAGAAATCTTCGCCTGTCGTGTCTATAAGCTCGTCTGTCATTTCAGTTATAGTCATACCTTGCGCACACCACGCTGTTATTAAATCCCTGTACGGATCAAACTTTGATCTTCTCTTTCGTTTCATACTCCCTCTCCTATCTGCTTTGGTGTTATTTTCTCTGCTATCTCTAAAACAATGCTTGATATAGCCTCCGGAACCTTCTCTCCAAATTCCCTTTTAGTCAGGACCGTTCTATAATTCCTTTGAAAATTAGACATTACGACTGTGTTGATTTCCTCTGAACTAACAAGCGCCCATTGACGGATCATATTCGGATCGCCTACCGCCCTTTGTACTTCCTCCGGCAGCTCATTAAACCTTTCCTCACTGTGATAATTCCCGTCTTGTATTGCTCTTTTCACCATCGCCCAGGCTTCACCCTCTGATAACGCGGCCATCTTGCGCGGCTCATACATTGAACTAATAAGCTGTGACACACTCGGGGCGAATCCGCTATTATTCGTCTTGACGTATATCTTCAATGCGGCGCTGATCTTGTCTGCCGGGTATTCCTCCAACATCATGTGCCAGGCGTTCGTTACCGGCGTCATTTCTTCTCTGCTAACATTAAAGTTTGGATATATGGCTCTGATCGTCATTAACAACTTGACTGTTTCTTCTCTTGTCATGCTTCTCCTTTCTATGCGTTCATCCAGTCATCAAATACGCTTGTTTGTGTTGTGCTTCCGCTCTTTAATGGGAATAACCCTTGCCAACTGTTCATGATGCTTTGTTCTATGATCTTGATTGCGATATTGCTATCCCCGTTTGATAACTCATTTAGTTTTTTTATAGCCAGGTCAACCGCTCTATCAGTCATGGGCTTCTTGATCTGCTTCCTCATGGCGACATAATCAGAAAAGGCTTTATCAAGTGTTTCGTCGTTCGGATAGTATTTATATTCTTTTAATTCTTTTTCTTCTTCTCTTTCTTTATATTCTTTATCTGTTGCCCCTGGTCTGCCCTCGGTTTGCCCCTGGTCTGCCCTCGGTTTGCCTTTAGGTTTGCCCTCACATTGATACTCGTTCCACTTAATCACCGTAATTATGCGGTAATTGCTTTGCCGGAGGTCTGCCACTTCGTTTGTCGCTTTTAAGTGTTCTAACGCAGTCCTTACTTGCTTAACTGTCAAATGTGTTTCATTTGCTAGGGTTTGAAGACTTGTGATGAACTGTCCGGGTTCATAGCTAATGCCATGCCATGAACCCGATTTCCAATTAGCCCTTAATAAACAATGTATAAAAAGCCGGCAGGTATTAGGATCGTCGTACCATTCCCAATCAAGCATCTTCTTATAGAGTTTTATAAAAGGCTCTGCCATTACTTCACCAACCTGTACTGCTTAACCCTGTACTTTTTACCGTCGTCGCTCTTTTCGATCACCCAATCATCCTCGATCTCATTTCCTCTCTGCCGCAGATCATAGATTCTCTGTGCAAGGTTCATAGAGTGTGCCACTCTATATGCCTGCTTGCCGGTGATGCCCTTCTTATGGGTTTTCATAAACTTCAAAATAATATCGCACTGTGTTACTTTCTTTTTCATGGTTATTTTCCCCTTTCTTCAATGTCGATCTCGATGTACGGCTCGTCTTCTATCCAGTGAAATTCAGTGTTAAAGTTTTCGATCCAGTCCGGATTGTCGTTCTCGATCGTCCCGCACTGTTGTAATGCGTCTTCAAAGAACTTCGCTGTCAGACTAAAGATGTTTGATACATCGCGCCGCTTTCCTTTTTTGTGTTCAAAAAACCTGTAATGTAGAACTACCGGAGGCTTTGTTACTTTCCATCCCCTTAAACAACGCCTGATGGCCGATATACAGACTTTTTCATAGTCAGCCTTGAACCGGCCGCCTGCTTTTGGATTCTTGCCTATTTCAGCCAAATAATCGTTTAATGATGGTAGTGTTCGATCGCCAAAATATCGGCCCCTTATTGTTACTCGCGGTAGTCTGTCCTTTTTTATCACTCTCCCCCCTTTCTCCCGGCACAACGGCCGGGGAATTATGGCTTTTGGTTGCTGTGATACAATTTCCAAGCACTTTGTTATGGGCTTGCGCCCGGGTTACAGATAAGAAATGCCGTACCTACGCCTAAAATCTTCTCTTGCATCATCAGGATTTACGCCGGCTGCACATTCGTTTCGCTCATAAAAAAGCTGTCCCGCTATATGGCTCATAACCTGCATAGCCTTTTCGTTGTGCATCATTTCGTGATGATCTCTGCACAAGGGCATAGTCAGCGCATCGGTATCGGCAAGGCGGCGTTTGCTATTCCCAAACACAAGATGATGAACGTCGGTTGTCGGTTTGCCGCATATCAAGCAGTAATCTTTGTATTTTGTAATCACGCGCCGCCTCCGGTTTCGTTAATTTCAAATTCTTCTGTGCTTAATACCTTGCAAACGTGGGTGTCCCGGCAATAATCACACTCCGACGTTTCACATCTAGTCGGTGTCGCTTCGCCGTTTTTCAGCATGATGATCGTTTCGCAGTTACCTTTTATTCGCTCTAACGTGTCATCAAGCATCTTCTGTGGCAGCTCTATAACGTCGCATATCGGATGCGGCTTTTTATCTACCGCGGCCAAATAACAATTCAATGTGTCCCCGGTGTTCTGCCGTACAACTTCCCTGTATATAGCCATCTGAATGTCATAGCCGTATGCCAGGTAAAAAGGAAGTCGCTCTCCGCTGTCCGGAATGTAATATCTGAAATTACGATCAAGTGTCTGTGTAGTTTTAAGATCAGTTATTGCTTTACCAGGAATAAAACTGTCTATTTTAATCTTGAATGGAAGGCCGGCTATCTCTCCGGTCATAATGGTCTGTTTAGTGCCGCTCATATAAGCACAAAACTTTTCTTCTCTTAACGTCCTTTGATACAGCCCTAAAACGCTTTGATACTCCGATTTAAGCTGTCCCTTTGTGGGTCCTTTTGAAGATACGCAATCAGGAAATCGCTCAAGTATGTACTCCGGATCATCGTTTTCCCATAATGCGTCAAGGATCGACCCCATAAGCAACGCCTTTGTAGTTTCCCGTTCATACTCTCCACTAATGGTCTTTAATGCTCTTTCCTCACAACCCGGAATGATCGGGCAGCCCATGAAGTCCTTATACTGTGATGCGGAACAAAACTCTTTATTTGCTTCCGGAGTGTAATAATTACTGTCCGTCAGTTTCATCCGTGATCTCCTTTGCATCGGTATCAAATACATCAACGGCCTTTTCCGGCTCGTCCGGTACGTTATCTATATAGTCCGGTGTTCCGTCTTCTCGGATAACTGCCTGATCTCCAACGTAGGCCCGCTCCATTTCAACGCTCATAAGGCCCCATTTGCTTATCAACTGTCGCAGCATTGTCTTCTTTGCCATAGCGTCAAAATCAGACTTCCAAAGGCTTGTATTCCATCCGTTCCGGTATGATGCGCTATACTTCTTTGCATGGGCGTCGATCTGTTCTTTCGTCCAGTAAATACCCTTCTTAAACCCGTTAATCATTTCAAAGTACGCATAATACCCGACGATCGGCAGCTCTAATCTCTTTGTCATATCCGTTTCCGGCGTAAACTCATAGGTGTCCTCAATAGGGTTATAAGAAGCAAGCTCACCCTCCCTTATATCTGTGACATTGATCGCCTTGTACTGTCCCGATCTCATAGCAAGCTGCACCATTCCCCTGTATGAAAGTTGAAATGTCGCTTCTGTGCCGGTTTTATTCTTAAAAGGAACTAGATAAAACATTCCGATCTGCGGACTCTGCGGCAGGTTCAGTGAATGACCCAAAAGCGCCGCCGACAATATGCTTGAATTGCTGCATTCCGCTAATGCGGGATTTGTCTGAACCGCTGAAACTACACTTGATATGAAACGCTGTGAGTCTTTAACTCCTACAACAGATTCAACATTGGCCTTGACTGCTTCCGTTGCAAGGAATGACGCTATACCTTGTTTCTTTGTTTCCTTTTTTACGACTTCATTCGCCATCTAATACACTTCCTTTCTGTTTCTTGAGTTCTGAATATAGTTCGCTCCACTTAAGACCAACACTTGTGATGGTTGGGTCTTCCGATATGACGTTACAGTTACGGGCTATTGTCTGAATCCCGTTCTTGATAACAACGAGATTATCGGGATCGTTATTATCTCCGTTCCCATCAAGGTGGAATACCAAATGACCCTTCGGACATTCCATTATTGTGTGAGTCAACAATTCCCATCCCTTTTCAGTCTTCACAAACCAAACTCCACGACAATTTCTGCGTATGGAACCGACAGGATAGTTTTTAATCTTGATAGTCACTTCTTTGGGAACTGATAAGCCTAGCCATTGTGAGCAATATCTCTTTAACGAGTTACAACTCTTGTTATGGTTGAACCTTTCATTAAATTGCCTTGTTGCTTCTTTTGTTCCCAAAACCGGGTAATTCTCTATTAACCACTCTTTCTCTTGTTCTTCATAGAACCTTCGGCCTGTAACATTCCGGCAAGTACACCGATGATTTTTTGACCGTAGCGCCGACGTAACCTTTGCATCCACTTTTAGGCCCAAACTCCTACTGCAATACGCGGCTAGACTTCTTTCGTCGTGAGAATGATTAAAAGTCGTATTAAATCGGTTAGTTGTCTCCCTTCTACCCAAACGCGGATAGTTTTCCCGCAACCACTCTTTTTCTTCAAGCGTATATCTCATTACATATCTCCTATGATCGCGGGCATCCTAGAGTCTTTGAGGTTGTGCGTCTGTGCCTGTAACTTCTCAAATCGGAGGATAAGATCGGCATTGTTGATCATCTGTTTTCCGATGTTCATAATCAGATAACTTTGTTCGTTTTCTTCCTGCCTTTCCTCGGGCGTTAAATCCTCCCGGAGTGTTACGTTGATTCGCTCCCCTAAAACCTTCTGTAATTCAAGCATTGTCATTTTCTTCTTCTCCTTTTCACCATTTGTTCTTAAACTTTGCGTCTTTTCCTGATTCTCTCTAGCTTGTAGATATACAATGTGTCGCTTTCTTCCCTGGCCGCCTTGATCTGTGACTTGTGTTCTTCCCACCTATCCCGAGCATCTAAATACTTTTCACAATAGTCGTGACACGCCGGGTAACGATCAGTGCAATAGCGGCAACATTCGCTAATTCCGTCCATCATTTGTCCCTCCTTGCCCGTTGAATATTCGTTGCGCGTCGTCCTTTTTCAACGTCAATAGGTGTAAACTCAACTAACAGCCCCGCCTTCGGCTTTATAACAAGATGCCATTCGGTTTTAAGGAAAAAGAATATTTCTCCGTGATCGTCTTCAATAAATCCGTACTGCGTGGCCGGACTATAACTCTTTACTTTTCCGTTACTGCGCATTTGCTTCACCTAAAAGCTCCAACATATCCTCAACGAATTTCTTTTCTCCGAGGGTTCCGTCCATACGCTGTAATGATCCGGCGTAATGATCGTGATGAATGCGGTCGTTAAAATCCGCACGCTCAAAAGCGATTTCTCTGTTAAGGTAAATAAGCCTTTTCTCCAACTTCTCTACTGCCTTTTCAATAGTGTTCATTCACTGCCCCTTTCCAAAAACAAAACTGTCTTTTCAAATGTTTCTCTGTGATTCTCAAAAAGCGTCTTAACTACTACAAATGTTTCTTTTTCATCAAGTGCGGCCATCCGTCGCTCTAATTCTGATAAGTGCCGATCTTCTTCCTCTGAATCGTCGCCGTAATCATCAAATACCCTTGCGCTAAATGCTTTCCGTACAATAGTGAGAAGCACATAGCTTATAAATGTTTCTCCTATTTCCGGGTTCATCGCTGATAACTCCAAAGACAAATTGAGAAGCCGATTGTAAATACCAGGATCGCGACGATCATATTTCCCTGACCCTCCGCGGCACCTGCGATACCTCCGAAGCCCACAAGGGCAAGAATCGAACCGAGAATGTCAATCCACTTTTTGATTTTTAAGTCCTTCCTCATTCCTACTCCCCTTTCAAATACCGATTATTTCTTTCAATTCCTTTTCATCCGGCTGAAACTCTCTTACGAAAAAAACAAAATCGTAATAATCAAATGTCGCGTTCTTTAGTTTTCGGCTTAATGACTGTTGCTTGATGTTCATTTTGTCTGCCATCGCTTGCTGTGTTATCCTGCGCACTTTCATTTCGCCGTAAACCCATTTCGCTAGCCGTGAACATATCCGATCTTTTTCTGTTAGATAAACCTTTGGCATTTCTGTTCTTTCCTATGATCAAATGTAGTTTTTAATTCACGTTTTTGGTTAAAAAAATCTTGTCTCTTTCTGCCTTCGTTAAATGTAGTGTCTGCGACAGACCGGTTATCTCGGAAGCAGTAAACTCACCTATACCATTTAACCTGTTATAGAATGTAGCCCTATCTATCCCGGCCTTTTTGCAGATCGCAACGATGGTCATTCCGCTTTCCTTAATCTTTGCTAAAAGCAATTCTAAATCTGTCATGGTAAACCTCCTTTCTATATATTGTGAATGTTATTCACGTTTTACACTATATCAAGAGTGTGAATATTTGTCAACATTTTTTTACAAACTTGTTGAACTTCGTTCCCAAATGCGATAAAATAAGGCTACAAGAGGTATCGCCTATGCTTAAACTATATGAAAATATCCGAGAGTTAAGGAAGCGAAATCACTGGACGCAGGAAGACCTAGCTGCACGAATGGGATATAACGATAGAAGTATGATTGCCAAGATAGAATCCGGCAAGGTTGATATATCCCAAAGTAAGATAATGGACTTTGCTAATGTCTTCGGTGTCGATCCCGGCGATCTTATGGGTTGGGATGACAATACTTATGGTTATGAAGTAATAGACAAAGACGCAAAGTTATTCATTGAGTTATATCAGAATGCAAGTCCTGACATTCGCGATGCTGTTGTGACTCTATTAAAATCTGCACAACACGACACTTGATATCTTCATCGGCATTCAAATACAATTTTAATACTTCCTTGATCTCAAACTCCATCGTAACGCACTCCTTTTTATTTGATGCCGAGATTGTAACACCGCTAAACCGTACAATAATAGTGCCATATATTAAGACCCATAAAAAGGACGATTCAGAACTATGACAAATACTAAAGATGTAATACTCCAACTCAAAAAAGTTAAGGAAGAAAAGGGACTTTCCCTAGATAAGATACTTCTATTAGTTGAAAACAACGGTGAATATATATCGAAGTCTACCATCGCCCGCGTATTCAAAGAAGGATCGGAGAATAAGTCTTTCCGATACGAGGAAACATTACGCCCGATCGCTAATGCCCTGCTAGATATTGAGACTATCGAGGAAGAAGACGACGACGAGACAAAGGCGTACAAGGCTATTCTCAAGTTAAAAATGGAACTCATGAATGAATATGAAAAGAAAATACAGGAGTTGGAAGCGCAGATCGAAGACGTTGCAAATAATGAAAAACTGAAATATCACGATAAACTTGAGAAATACAACGCGCAGCATCAACGAAGTGTTGAGTTTTTGAAAAATCAGATAGAACTTAAAGATAAACGTATTGATCTTCTTATGGATGCAAATGAACGATTATCGGTAACTAATAATCAATTATTGAATCAGTTTCTTGAATGCCCCTTAAAGAATCAGGAGTGCCATAAGTGAGAATAGATAAGGTATCGAAAAACACATATCGAGTCCGCAAAATGTATAAAGGCAAGCGATACACCCTTTATTTTGACCATGAGCCTGACGAACGAGAAGTGACGATAGTTTTATCGGAAAGATATCAACGCGTCGATTTCGGGGCAAATAAGGGCAGTTTTGAGACGTACTGTGACAAGTATATAGAATCCCGGCGCGGAGTGTGTTCACCGTCTACCCTGGGCGGTTATCAGAAGTGTAAACGTGGCATATCGAAAGAGTTTAAGGCAAAGCCGCTTTATAATATCACTCAAAACGATGTTCAAAACGAAGTAAAACAATATTCAATAGGCCGATCTCCAAAGACTGTCAAGAATCAATACGGGTTTATATCAGCAGTCCTTAAAGAGTTTCGCCCTTCGCTTATCCTTAATACTACCCTGCCACAAGGCAAGGCCGTTGAGAGGGAACTTCCCATAACAAAAGAAGTGGAAATGATATTGAAAGCATCAGAAGGTACGCCCTATCACATAGGGTTTCAACTTGCTGTACTCGGTTTACGGCGATCCGAGATATGTTCTGTCACGCCCGAAGATATCAACGGTAATATGCTGCGAATTGATAAAGCGCGTATTTACGACGAACAAAATCATTTGATGACAAGGAATAACACCAAAACAAAAGAATCAACACGCGAGATATATTTACCCGATGCACTTGTAAACGAGATCAAAAAGGCCGGTGTAATTTTCGACCGCACACCTCCGATGCTTGTTAAAACTCTGCACAAATACCAAGACGAACTAGGTTTATCCAGGTTTACACTTCACGACCTGCGGCATTATTACGCATCATACGCCCACGCTGTCGGCGTCCCTGATGTTTACATTATGAAAGCCGGAGGATGGAAGACTGATCACGTTATGAAAAAAGTCTATCGCGGCGCCCTTCGTGATAAAAATACAGAAATGCAAATCAAAGCTATGAACGGTCTGTTCGGATCGTCTAATTAAGTCCTATAAAAATCCCTCATACTGACAAAAAGACTGACAAAATTTTTACAACGATAGTGTTGTAAACCGCATAAATACGTTGTTTTGAATTTTGGTCACTGACAAGTCTTAACAAAGAGAAAACCCTTGAAAACACGTAGTTTCAAGGGTTTCAAGGGTATGAGACACGGGGGATTCGAAACCGCGTTCTCAAGTGCTATACCCCGCTATTCACAAGGCTTTTCGGACTTCACTGACAATTTTACTGACAAATCCTCCGGTTGCTCATTTTCTTTATAATCTTTAATATTTCCAAAGCCTGCAAGTGCTAATAATACTTCCATATAGTTATCTCTATCTTTATCAGTCATAGGCGTATCTCCTTTCTGACTTGATCGTATCATAGGATAACTGTCATTTATAGTGTTATATGTGATGTATCATAAGTGGCACAAAAGGGAGCATAAAGCTCCCCTTTGCTACGACTCTTTATACATAGCCTGCATAGTCTTAACTTCAACCGCCATGTCAATCTGTTCCTTGTGTAGATAATCGTACACGGCTAACATATCTGCCGGCGGCTCTCCGTTTGTCTCTCGATACCTGCGAATGATCTCCGTCACCTCATTGTGAAGCCTATTCATGTGATCCATTTCCTGTGTGGAAAGGTTGTAAAGCGTCCGTGAAAGCTCCGGATATTCTTCTTTGTACTCGATAGCCATTTTAGCGTATGCTTTAGCGTCGCATAATTCCTCTTTTATCTTTTCAGATAATACCTTAATCACTTTCATTCTCTGCACCTCAAATAACTACGCCGCCTGCCGCGGGGGTATAGCTTCCAAGCTGCGAAAGAAGGTACTGCGACTGCGCGTTGATCGCGTTTGTCGTCTGTGACGTAACAAGCGCCGCCTGTGCATCTGCGAGTCTCTGCTCAAGCATCTGTGTTTTGATCGAGCAACAGCAGGATTCCATCTTATAGCCAAGATCGGCTATCTGTGCGCTGACATTCGCAAAACCGTTCGCGATTGCTGCATTCGTTGTGTTAAATCCCTGGATAGCGTTGATAATGTTAGAATTATTCTGATTCATCATCTGCATATTCTGATTTGAGATAAGCTGTGCTGTCTCATAGTTGTTGTTCGCACTTGACAGAAGCGCTGAATTAAGCGACTGCTGTACCGTCTGATTGTTGATCGCATTGTTCACATCTGCCATTGTTGCGAATCCGGCCATAGCTGCGTTACCGCCACCAAAACCAAGACCGCCGCCGCCAAAAAGAACTGCGATGATCAGAAAGGCAAATATCCAACCGCCACTAAATGTTGAATCTCCCATAGTTTTACTCCTTTCTTTGATTATTTATGTATTTGATTTTGCAAAATCACGTATTTGATTAGCCAACTGTTCCATGTTGACGTTGTTCTTATCACACAAAGCCTTTGCTGTGCCTTCCAGGTCGTCCAGGTTAAGCCCCTGTAATTGCGGGTTTGTATTCGCAAGGTTTTTCAGAAAATCCGTCGGACTTTCCCCGCGCATCATAGCGCCCATCGCCTTCATCATCATTGAGTTATTACCCATCATGTTCATCAGGTTCATATCTTACCCCCTATTCGTTTTCATAAAAGCACTCACCCTCACCGATTATCTCCAAGACCACGTTTAATACGGTCAGAATGTGGATCATCGGAATGTCGTGTACTTCCGGACTCTGTATGACTTTTTCATAGAGTTTCTTAATATCCATACCTAGATTATTGCAACAAAAAAAGACACTTACCATATACGATAAGTGCCTTAAAAGAGTACTTTTGATATCTTATTATTAACTTTTCGGCTGATCTTCTTTATGCCCTCTACGGACATATTAAGACTTTCCGCGATCTGTTCTAAAGGAATGCCGCGGCTTCTCATTTCAAATACTTCTATCTCGTTTCCTACAAAATTACAATTCGCCCGTAATATTTCAAGCTCCGGGACGGTAAAATCAGCCACTATCATAAAAAATACCCCTCACCCATAAGATAACATCTTACAGGCAAGGGGTGTAGTGCTAGATGTGGGTCTTATTTATGAGACATTACCACTTTGCACCGGCTAAATAGTAGTACATATCATCCGAAAGACCGGTGACATACGGGTTGTCACTGTTGAGAAGCGCCTCTTTCTCTGCCTTCTTGACACTTCCGTTTCCGTCTGTGTCTGCAAGTTGCTTGAGAAGATAGAAGTAATATACGCCTGCCGATCCCTCAAGATCATAAGCACCCTGCGCCGCTTTTCCGAGATCATCATAGGTTTTACTACCCATAAGGATAAGCCCCTTCTGTTCGTCTGTGAATGCGTCGTTTTCAATTAGATAAGGAACTTTCTCCGCGTTCTTTGTAAAGCCTTGTTTTTTGTAGTCGGAATAGCTCTGAATGGCCGGGACGTTGTTACCAAACATCTTAACAGCATTTTCATAGCTTTCAACATCTGCGGTTCCGTCTTTCTTTATAAACCCTGTGTCGATGGCGCTCTGCTTATCCTGGACCCATTGAGCAGCACCGCCGGGGACTTCTTCGTTCTTCTTTTGATATGTGTCATAGTCCATACCTAACGAGGAAGCCGTTGTCTTGTCTTTTAAGTATTGTGCTATTCCTTCCTGACCTTTTGAGCGGTAAATGTCATAAATCTTCTGTTCGGACTTCTCAAGCGCTTTGCCGCCGACTTCGTGATCCGCGATCATTTTTGAGATATCCTTTGCATTTTTTAACGCTTTTACACGCTCTGCGTCATCGAGGCTTTGATATTCCTTGCTATTGACAAGATCGTTGTATAAATAGTCGGTATTTGATCCGTATAACTTCTGATAAGAGGTAAACGATTCTTTACCTAACTTTTCATTGTTGACCTTCCCGGATAAAACATTCTTGTAAACATCGGTTCCAGTCGCGTTATACAGCCGGTTTAATTCTTCATCAACCGGAGAGACCGACCCTTCCTTAAAGTAACCAGGCGACAACATCTGATCTATAAGCCTTGTGCCGAAATTATCACCCAGCATATAAGAGGCCAAGCCCTCATTCTTCTGTTCCTGCCCGTTAGCTCCAACATAAGGTTGACTTGCCATCGAAACGAAAGGCAACTTGTTTTCAACCTTTGTTATGGTCTTATCAAGCATCTTTTCAACGCCGGTCTTGTCTGAATAAGTGCTACGACGCGTATCATCAATGGCTCTTGCCACCTGTCCGGCTACCGTAGGTACTCCCTGCGTTATATATCCTAGTGCCGTTGATGCTGCCAGTGTTCCTAAAGCGCCGACCTTACTGTTAGATAATTCCTCAAGTGTATTATTGATACCCTGCAACATTGACATTTCTGTTACAGGTTCAGCTATTGCAGTAAAGGCCGATATGATCTTATCAAACTTGGCTTCGTCGGTATCGTCTGTTTCGTCAAGCAGCTTGCTTAATTCAGCACCAACAAACAGCGGCATTGACAGAGGCGCTAACCAGTCAAGCGTGTACGACTTGTCACCGATCTTCAAAGCGTAATTCTGTGCGCCCTGTTCGGTTTCAGCCTGATCCACTTCATAATCGGGGTTTGCGCTACCGGTTAAGAACCCTTCGTGCGCTAGAAGCATTCCGAGGCCCATTATTCCCGATCCTGTCAGTCCGGCGGCCATATCTTCGATTGCTTCCGCTGCGGTACTGTTTCCGTTCTGTACCGCGTCAAATGCCTTTTTCAGACCCGTTGCTATGCTTACAGGTGAATACTTGAATCCCTGTTTCAGAATGTTAATAGGCGTCTTTTTGAACGGTAAAATACCTTCAAGCATATAAGCGCCGGCTTTATGCCTTAACTTATCGCTATTTGACATATCCTGCGAGAAGCGGGATAGCATTTCTGCGGCCTTGCTGTATTCGTGGAATGTTGCCTGTTTTGCCTGATCTATTGCGTATGCTCGGCCCTTATCTAACAGTGCCTTGCTTGCATCGTCAGTCGCATTAAATATGCTGTCATCGGCTCCATTAGCTTTAAGGAACCTAGCCAGGGACTTTGAATATTTACGCTTCAATGCGGTGTAGTCTTCAACATCAAGAAGATTACTGTTCAGCTCGTCAACCTTTGCTAATGTCTTATTGTTAAAGGAATTGCGCGCTCTGTCTATCTCGTTCTTAACATTGTATTTGTTTCCGGAATCATTGAGCGCTGCATAAGACACATCATCGGCATCCTTCGCTGCCAAGTCAACAAGGGTTTTATCCTTTCCGGTCAATACGGCTTTTGTACGATCTATGCCCTGCCCGCCGGCTGCTTTGTTAGCCTTGTCGATAGCAGCTTCAAGCGCTGCCCCTACGTTGTCCTTTGCTTCCGTCACCATATAATGCGTGGTATTTCCGAGTATGTTTCGTAAATGCGTCTTCGGATTGCCAAGCATAGCCAGGTAACGCCATGCGTCCCATTGTTCTTTCCAAGTCCGTTTGCCGCCGATATCCTGCGCTAAAACCTTGAACGCGTCAGTCTCAAGGTTTGCTCTTGCCCTGCTGTTCGGCTGTAAACCCTGCTCCTGTATCTGATTATAGATATCAGATATCTTCTGCATAGCTTCGGCTGATATGCCGGTCTTTCCTACGGACTGATACATAGCGATCATTCGCGCTATATCTTCACGGCCTGCGCCTTCTGCAAGTGCGTCCTTGATATTCTGTATATTTACGTCGTCCATATTAAAGCGGGTGTTCAGATCCGATAAATCACCGTCCATTATTCGCTTTGCTATGGCGTCAAATTGTTCCGCGGTCTTGCGGTTCTTTAACAGTGCGTCGGCCTTGTCGTTAAGGAACTTTGCACCTTCCTGTAATACGCCTTCCTTTGTGCCGGCATAATTCTTTTTAGCATAGTCAAGGGCTGCTCTCAACACTCGGCCGGCTCCCTTTACCTGCTGTGCCTGCTTTAACATTACAAGGTTTGTATATGCCTGACTTCCACTATCAAGTGCATCGTGAAGCACAAGCATTGACGTATCAAGGTCTTTTCCGCTCGTCCACTGTCTGTTAAGATTTCTCTCGGTTGCTCTTGTCGGATCACTTGTATATTCGTCAAATGCTTCCTGCTGTGCCTGCGCTCTGCCTTCAATGTCCTTGTTAAACATGCCCTGCTTCTTGGCTGTTTCAAGCATCTGCATATTTGCCTGTGACTTTTGGAACAGATCGCTATTCTTCAATGTCTCATAGCGTTGACTTATATCCGTTTCCGGCCCGCTTGGAGGAATCGGCGCGTTATCGGCTACAACCTGATTAAGATTAGGTATTTCCGGCTGCGGTCCCGCTTCGGTAGGCTTGACATTAGGAACCTCATTTATAACATCGTCATTCAAAAACTCCATTTCAAGGGCTTCATCATCCATTGAGTTAAGAAGGGCCTTGTCTAATTCTTCCTCGGGAATGCCCGATGTATCGGTTTTCTTTATTGCATCAATAGCATTTCTAGGATTTGCACTCGGCTCTCCTATAATTGCAACCGGAACTTTATCAATGCCTGCCTCATAAGCCGCAAGTGCGCGAGTACGTCCCTCCTGCGATCTTCCGATTTTTCCCTCATAGGTGAGACTTAATATAGGGAACTTATCGCCACGACGCATAGCGTCGGCATACTCTGATACACGATCAATAGAGTTTGCTCCACTAATCGCGCCCTCAAGTGCCGATGTGTCCTCAATGTCATAAGCGGAGCGCTGCAAATACTCAAGCGGAGACATTTCAGCTATATACGCTTTTCCGCTGTCTATTGCGTCCTGGATATCACTGTTTGAGCCTTTAGTAATATCAAACCCGGCATATTCGGTCTGTGTTGCCTTTACCGGTTTTGTGAACTCATAGCCCTTTAACTGCTCTGCTCTAGCTTTGTCGCGAAGTGCCGTTCTTCCTTGCGTATCAAGATTTTCAAAGCCTTTCGTTTCATAGTAAGGGTTTTCCGGTAAAAGGTCCTTGTAACTTCTTCCTTTGTGTTGTTCGTTCCTTTTAATGATCTCCTGGAAAGCATCCCAAAATCCGGAGGGTACTTCATCGGCACTCTGCGGGGGATAAATACGTTTAAGAAGATCACCACCATCGGCCTCTCTAAAATAGGTGTCATAAGTGGAACTAACGCCCTTTTTATTTGTGTACGTTTCCGTAGCGGCCGCTTTGAGTGCTTCAACCTTTGCAACAAAGTTTCTATAATCTGCCTGCGTTCCGCTTCTTTCCAGTTTGTCTAGCGCTTCTGCGGCTTCTCTTGCAAGGTTACGGCCCTGCTTGCCGGCGTACATTTTGCCGACAGTCCATATATCATTTTTAAGGCTATCAAGGTTATCCGCGGCCTGCTGTGATATGTCTGTCAGACCGTTTGACTGCCTCTCAAGGTTGCGTAACCGATACTCTAATGCCTTGCGCTCATTCCTTGCGGCCTCATAATCAGACCATGCGGCCTTCTTATTCTTCTTATTAGCCTTTGTATAGTCCGCATACTTTGTCTCAAGCTCTGCCTTCTTTGCTTCGATCTCGGCACGCAGGTTTTCAATGTCCTGTGTAAGTGTCGGATTTCCGGCCGCCTTTTCGGGCATATTATCAGCCGGGTTTTGCACCCTATTAAGAGCTTCCTGTGCTTCCGCTTCTGTTCTATATACCTTGCCAGGTTCTACATTACGTGTAGTTGTATCGTCAATAGATTCAGCCACATAATAGCCCTTCTTGCCGCCTTTGAGATTTACTTCTTGAATAGAATAGTTTTTGGGCTTTTCGACCTTCGGCGTTACCTCGGGGGTGATTTCTTCCGGGGCTTCCGGAATCTTCTTTGCAAGGTTATCTATCTCTGCCTTTGCACCCTCGGCCTGATCCGTTGCTTTGGATATTACGTCGTCTATATCAGATGTATCAACGGGTTTATTGCCCGGAAGCCATAATGACGGAATCTGACTATTATCTAAAGCCTTTGCTACAACATCGGCAGCCTCGGACATACCCTTCATGCCACCACCAAATGCCGCGCCGGTAAGTGCTGCACTCTTAACCTGCTGCCACTGATCGTCTTTTGCCTTCTTTTCTGCTTGAGATTCGCTCATGCCCTGCGACATATAAAGCGCCTTGTTAAGCTCTTTCTTGCTATTCTCACCATTTATAATAGTATCGAGAGAGTTTTCAATGGCTTCTGAAATGGAGTTTTCGATAGCGGCATTTCCGGCGCCTTTACCGATGTTTACAGCTCTACCAAGCACACCATTAACAGCAGGAAGACCATCAAGCAAACCTCCGGTGATTGCTGTTCCTGCACCTTCAACCGTACCGTGTGCCGCCGCTGATAATGCTTTTTGTCTGTTGCTTATTCCAGGACGTAAATTAAGCTCATCCATTTGCTGATTGGCATCTGAAAGGCCGGTCATAATGCCTGTACCAAGATTACCAAACATCGCTTTACCGGCAGCCGCATTAGCCATACGATCCGCTACCTGATAAACCGTATCTAATACACGATCGCCTTTTTCTCCGGTATTTTCTTTTACGCCCGCACGAAGAAGTTTCTTTTTGTCTGAATAGTTTGCACGATGTTCCTCTGCCTTTTTTGCGAATTCGCTATCCGGAGCGATAGCATTAGCAACTAGACTAGGTAATGTGAGAACCGGTGTTCCCAGGTCTGCCGCAACTGAATAAATAGACGAAAGAATCGGGCTGTCCTTACCCTGCCTTATTGTTTCATTTCTTTGATCTGCGACGTAATCACGATATATCTCGTCGGCTGTTTTGTTATACTTCTGCGCCCAACCCTCTTTATTGTATTTGGATTCAAGCATTTTTCGCTGTGCGTCTTCGCCCTTTTGCGACATTACAGCCTTCATATACTCGCGATCTTTGTCGTCAAGAGTGTTCGCCGCGGCCGCTCTCTGATCGTATTGATATCTCTTTGCGTCGTTAGCGATGTTCTGCTGATATTGATTAGCTTTACTAAACCTGCTCTGCCACTCGGGAGAACTCTGAACACCGCCCATCCCCTCAAGTACGGGTAATGCTTTGGCCTGTTCTGTCTGTTCCTGTGATGTTCTGTACTGTGCTTTTCTGCCGTACTTCTCACCATAAGTACCCTCGTTTAACGCGGTAAGGGCTTCATCGGAAAGCATATTGCCTTTCTGTCTAGGCGTCTGCTCTGTATCAGTGTTCTTTCTTCTACGTGCCATTTATCTTTGTCCTCTTAAAAGATTTGCAAGTGCTTGAATGTAATAGTTCCTTTGGGGAACTTCAAGGTTTCCGCTTAAAGTACCGTCCCCGTCGTATTCCATCGACGCGGTAACGCCAAGCGGTAGATTAAACTCTTTTGATATATAGTCTTCTCCCAAGCCGTAAAGGTTATCTATTCCCGCAGAATATCCATTCACTCCGGAAGGGTTAAAATCGTGATAATGATTTGCGAACCCTAGCCGTGTTCCCTGTGGTGTACGGGCGGTATATGTTGTATCTGTCCATTTGCCCCAATTATAGTCAGGCTCAAAAAGAACAGTTCTTCCTTCTACGTTTATAGGAGCTTTTGACACATTAAGCGCCTTGTTAAGCGCTTCCGCATAAGCGGTTGCATTATCATCCATCAGTTGATCTGCATTTATCTTCGGGTAAGACTGCTGATATCCACTAGGTATTTCAGACTTGTTTACTTCACCCGACCCTTGAACGTAATTACTCACTCTCGGTTGTAACCCTGGTCTCCGTCTAGTCGTTGAACTAGACGGATAACCCTGATCTCTTAAATTAGCCATACTCAACCCCCTGCTGCTAACTGCTTTAAGATATCCAAATAAGGATTGCTTGTTGAACCCGCGTTAAGAACGGTTATTCCCGGTGTCGATACGCCTGGTGTTCCTTCTTTGTTCAAAAGCTCCTGGATCGCCTGATAATTGCTAGCCATATCGGGGTTCGTTGCCTGTTGAAGATTGATCGCCTGGAATGTGTTGTTTGCCTTTGTCGGATCGTAAGTAAATGAAGCACCATTCGCGATAGCTGCTTTAAGAAGATCAAGATAATTCTGATTCTCCCTCTGCATAAGTGTCTGATAATCTCCAAGTGCGGAAATCTGATTATTTGCAAGTGCATTCTCAAGCTGCATCGCCTGCTGTGCCTTTGCAAGGTTAGCAGATGCAACCGCGCTATTGTATGCCTGCTGTGCCTGCGACAGATTATCCGAATAGTTACCTTCAAGGTCTGAAAGGTTGTTATTCAGTGTGGTATTGATGCCATTACGGGCATTTCCGTAATTATTTGCCATACTAGCAAGCGTCGTTTCTGTTGCACCGCCGGTAAGACCCTGCGCCGACATCTGCTGTCCGAGGTTCTTTCGGTTCATCATATTGTTGATGTATGCCTGCCTTAACGAGTTTTCCGCATCCTGGTTAATGTTCGTCTTTGATCTGTTGTACTGATTTGCGAGCTGATTCCTTGTCTCATTAAGGTTATCAGTCAGTGACGATATCTGATTATCATAGGCACTATTCAAAGCGCTCATTCCACGATCATACGCGGTCTGTGCGGCTGCTCTCATCTGTGCAAGGTAGTCTGAATAGTCGTTCTGTTTGTAGGCTGCCAAAAGAGAGTTATAAGCGTTTGCAAGGTCGCTTGATGAACTCTTTGACGATGACTTTGATCCTGATCCTGTGTCTCGTCTGACACCTGCAACGTCCGCACTTCCGGTATCTGCACCGCCCGTGTATCTTCCCGATGTTAAATCCATTGAGTTTGAATACCCTCTATCGCGAAGATTTGTAGGTGTGACAACACCGTTGCTAATAACACTACTGTTGCCGCCGGTCGTGTAACTACCGCCTGCACCCCCGTTCTTTCCGAGATATGTTGTTCCGATATACCCTTTTGCCATTTCTCATTCCCCCTTATAGAATGTATATGTGTTTACTGTTCTGCGCGCATATCCAACCCGATGGAATCTTCATCCAAATACAGGTTTGAGTCGTGCTTAACCCCTTGCAAGTGACCCTTGTGCCTTTTTCGAGTATTGCATAACCGAAAATGTCTTTTTTAGCGTGTGCTTTGGCATTGTCGGTCAACTTGTCGAACTTGATCTTGTTTCCGTCGGGATTGTCCCGGACGTATAAATCCTGCTGTGTTGTGTATGTCACTCCGATTTTATATGGTGAAGAATCGGGCGATTTGCCTAGCACTTCCTCATCCCACTTCCATAGCTGATATTTCTCGATCGTACTTGCTAATGTCTTCGCGTATGTTGGACTTGTGGCATACCCATCCGCTTGTACGTTTTTACAGGCTTCAAGGTAATTAGTGCAACCCCGCAAGTTTGCGTATCGCTTGTTATCATTAAATAAACGCGAATGATCCGCTATCGACTCTTTCCAAGATGGATATTTGCGGAACTTCGCGTTTACCTTTGTTTTAACACCGTTATAGTATTCAGTTGTCGGCATTATCACGTATTGCCCGTGGTACTCACCCTTGATACCAAAAAGGTTATTCGCCTTTTGAGTAAGACCCGAATTGCCTTTGTTACTCTCGATAAACGCCTGACTTGCCGTGAGCGATGCTAGTATTCCCGTGTCCTTCATATCCTGCAACACATAAGGTTTGAGGACTTCAAGAAATGTCTTATCTGTATATGCCATGTCTTATCCCTGTATTGTCAACTTAATTGCTTCGTTCTTTTCTAACTGCTCTCTCATCCACTCCAAAGCAAGATCAACCCACTTGGAAAAGATGTTAAAAGGAAGCACCGACGCTAATGCCGGGAACTTCTCTACAAACATATCGTAGACCATGTGCAGTTTTAACTGACCGGTTCCCGATCCTAATTCTTCCTCTGCTATACACACGGCATATTTAAGCCATTCCTTCGCCTTATTTGCCGTAATTCCGTATGCGACTACGCATACAGCCAAGAGAATAAATACAATGTCATACCACTGAATCATCCTGTTCCTCACTTTCTACCTTGCCGGTTTTTACTTTGCTAACTGTAATTATCATCGTGTTGATCGCTTCGATCACTGTACCCCCGACAACGCAGGGAATAAGCGTGTCAAAAGGCCAACCGTTGTATGTGTAAATAATCATCGTGGCAATAATAAAAGCGGCTAAAAAGCCGCCTACAATGATTAGCACCTTATCTAATGTCTTCATCCTTTTAATGCCCTCATTTCGCTTTCAAGATCGTCCAGGCGATGATTTCCTACCTTGATCCGTTCATCAAGTAGTTTGTCCGTATCTTCCAAATGAAACACCCTCTCGACAACCCCGTTATGCTTCTCTACGCGGTTTGACAGTGTGTTTATATCTTCCCTTGTGTGATTAAGCGAAAGCTCTAACAGTGATATCTTGTTTTGAAGGTTCGCCCCCATATTAGTTAGGTCGTCCCTGATCTCCCGCAAGTCATTATCGCGAATGTCCTTGATTTCCTCGCGATTCTTTTCGTGATATTTGATTAGCTCCGCTTTTATATCATCGCGTTGCTTTTCCCTATCCTTTTTAGCGGAAAAGTGCCAGGTGCCTATTGACACTAGCAAAGTCACACACCCCGATATAAGTGCGGTTATAATCTCTGTTGGCATTGTGTTTACCTCTCATTTTTTGTAATAAAAAAGCACCCCGAAGGATGCCAAAATGTTGTAAATCGACAATATAAATCGAGATTCGCCCCGAAAACGAGGTAAATCCCGAAATATAATGTCAGTTTCTTGCAATATAATTAGTGGTTAATGATTGATATATACAGTATATAACCAACCATAATAGTCGAAAAAGCAACTGTGGCAAGAATAACACTACACGTTATTTCCACGCTATGTATGTCGAGCCAATGTGATAATCTCTTAATCATACCAACCTCTCTTTCGACAAATATTATATCATACTTCTGCGGTATCAGTTAATAATAAATCCAATAATCTGTTCCTTGTGCGGCAGTTGGGGACTGCAATCCTATCGTCTTATAGTCAGAACTTAAAGACGATATTCTTACATTTGTTTGCCCTATATTTACAAGGTATATTGCGGTAGAATTATCCATACCCACGGGATAAGTCATGTTGCTGTTATTGATTCGGCTCTTGCTCGTCCATATACCCAAACCGCCGCCGCCCGCAACTTTATCTGATGTTACTATTGCCTGTGCGGGACGAGGTATAGTTAAGGTTTCTGTGCTTCCCGCCGCGACCGTTCCTGTTAAACAATCTACATTACCGCCGCCGCCACCGCCCGCTTCTGCTGCTCTTTGATACATAATCGCTCCTTAATAATAAATCCAATAGTCTGTACCGCCCGTTCCACCATACGAATAAAACCTCATTGTCTTAAAATCGGGACTTATATAATTTAATCTACCATATTGAACGCCCCAAGGGTTAAAATACGTATCGGTCGAGGTGCTATTGCACACAAGGTAATTTGTATAACTACCATTAAGTTGGTGAGCCGGACTCCACAAAGATATATACATACCGTTCCTATCTAACGCTATTACTAATTGTGCAGGACGCGGTATTTCTATGTTTGAAGAAGTTGTCCCATCTGGAACTGTCCCCGCTAGGCAATCGTAAGTTACACCGCCACCGCCCGATGTTATTTTCGCTCGTTTCCACATATTACTGTTCCTTATCAAGAAAATGAAAAACACACCCGCCTATAATAAAAAAGAGTGTGCTTGTATATACCAATGTGTATAAGTCGATTCTCATAAATACCCCGCAAAATACCCGGCGTGGGACACATTGTTAAGAGGTGTGCCGGGTTTGTGAATTAACCTTCTACGTTGGGTTCAGGCGCAACGTAGTTAGTCCAAAACTCATGCATAATCGTATTGCTGTACGAATCCGTGAGCATTACCGCAACAACGTCATAAGCGGGGCTGTTAATGTAGTTTGACAGCTCCGTATGATACTGCTTCTTTGCGGCGTCAAGCGTATCGTATTTGTTTACAACTTTATACGCCCATCCGTCATTCTCTTTGTTGTGAAGATACCACGATACAAAATACTTTGTTTCCATTCTCTCACTCCTTTACTTGAATATTCTTAACTTAACCGTTGTTCCGTTATCTGCGTCCGTTGTATAGGTGACACTCATACTTGCTGTACCGTCACCGACTATCGTGCTGATCGTTGCCGAAGGATTCTTTTCTGTCGATGAACTTCCTACATCAAACCACGGCTCATACCCAAATCCGTGGGTATCATCAAGCCCGGTAAAAGTAAACGATCCGCTTGATACCGTTACAGTTGTCGGTGTGCCACCGCCTAGCCATTCATCGGTAACAATGTTTACTCCCGTGTTTGTGTCCGCATCGGCTGTAAATGTTCCGACTGTTACGCCGTTTCTCTGAACAGTTAATGTTGCGTCGTTTGCAGGATCGGGTATTGTCGGCTTATTCTTGATATAATCAAGCGCTGTTGCCGTTGTCTGATTCCAATCGCTTTGTATCTGCGCCGCCGGAATGCTCGGCTTGTTCTTGATGTAGTCATCGGCACTTGCGTTAGCCTGATTCCAGTCGGATTGAACATTAACCTCTGCGCCGCTTGCTATACCATCGAGCTTTAACTTGTCAGTCGAAGACATAAGACCGTTAGCACTCGTTGACGCAGGTGAATAGGTCGTGTCTGTTGCAGATATCGTCTTTCCGTCCGCGGCTATCGTAATATTAGAACCGGCAACTATTTGATCTTGCTTGCCGCTAATTGCTGACGTTACATAGGAGTCAATACCGCCCGCCGATTTTACTCTCCCGGCGTTATCGTAGTCGGCTTCGTACATGTCACCGCCACCGCCACCGCCACCGCCGGACGATGATATAGTGATCTCTTTTGTGGTCGAGTTTGCCGCAAGTGTTACATTTGCGCCTGCTTTGAATGTTATCTTATCGCTGTTTAAGGCTTGTATATTTGTAGTAGTGCCGCCGCTTGTAACGTCAATATTGCTGTAACCGTTTGTCAGTTTTGCGTTCCAATAGGTTTTTTCTACATCTGTTACTACTCTATGCGTCGCATCGTCGGAAAGCTGTGATAATGCCGTCGGTATTGTGGGCTGATTAGAAAGGTCGTTATAACTACCTGATGTTGCTACCGTCGCCAGGGAAGACGCATCTGCTTTACCCGATATCGCTCCGGAAACGTAGGAAGCAATACCGCCCGATGACTTGACAGTCCCCGAGTTATCATAATCTGCGACGTACATATCGCCGCCGCCACCGCCGCCGCCACCTGTTGAACTGATGGTGACTACATTATTTGTGGTATCAACGCCGAGTGTTACGTTTGCACCCGCAGCAAGCTCTATTGTGTCTGCACCGCTAGGCGATAATGTTGATGTTCCAACCTTTACACTCTGAAACGCGTCCTTTATTGCTTCCGTTTCTAGTGTTGCAAGATCGCCCGAAATGCTATCCATCACGGTTTTTACGGTTGTTCCCGTTCTTCCCGTGGGCGGCGTTGCTCCAATATAATCGGCAGCCGTTACGTCTTCTAATTCGTCGATTAGGCCGTTATGCTTCGGGATAACTACACTTCTTGATGTTTCTTCAAACTTCGCCTGCATGGCGGCCGTTGAAAGTCCAGGTTGATCCGGTAAACCTATGACACCAATATTGAGTAAATCCGCATTTTCAATTTTTGTGAATCCCATGTCTGCCCCTCTCTTATAATGTCTCTATTTCCGGCAACAAATAAACATCGGCTGTCAGTCCCGTTGTAATATCCACGGTAACGCCGTTCCAATTTGTCCCGTGACCCGATGTATCATGTGCATAAGAATACCCGCTACAAGCCAACGTCGATGAAAAAGAAAGTTGTCCGCTTGATGCGTTATAACTAACCGATGGTGCAGTATAGACAGCGGAACAATCAGCTACGACTTGCCATTGACTTGTCTCAAATCCGTTGGGCGGGCAGCTATTACTACCACTTGCTACGCCGCCTTTAGGAACTATAATGAAGTTATCAGTAGTAAGATTCGCGTAATCTTCATACTTCGATGCGACGTTCATTGTTGTACCGTGTTGTAACTCTCCTAGGTAATATGCCTTTGCGCCCGCTCCGGCTGCCTTGAAATTGTAATATGCCATACTTTACCCCTTAAAGTTTCCGTTCTCTACATACTCAATAGCAAAGTCGTGTATGCCGAAAGGCTGATTAAGATTGCAGTTTTCAACCTTAAACCTTGCCTTGTCGATCTTCTTTACCCGGAGTTTAGAACTCATTACAGGATCGGAAGAATCGTTATTAAATGTGAGTGTAGAAAATACCAAACCCGAAAAACTAAATACTCTGTTTGAAAAAGCCTTTGTTTTTATCTTGCTCCATATACCACGCCTACACGCATACAGTGTGACGCTTGTATAGATAACCGACATAAGACGAACGGCAATATATCTAAACGTCTTGTTTTTGTAGAATAGCCTTCCGTCAAGGTCTGCTGATTCCCACCAAGCCTGAATTGCATTTCCGTTGTCGTTATACGATGTGAGTGCCTTTTCATCCGTATAGAACTTGCACACTTTACCGTTCGTTGTTCCAAAGTAAAGGGCTTCATTCTGCACCCAAGCTATCGTTGCCGGTATGTCTGTCAAATAAAAACACACATACTGCCTTGTTGCGTAAGGTTCTCCGCGTTCTGTCGGAAGCGCCTGCAAGCCATCAAGGACGTAAACCCTTGAATTGACAAACAGGAAAAACATATCTTTATAGGTCAATGCGAATGAATCGCTTAACCCTGTTTCCTTTGTGAGCGCACCGTTGACATAGAATGATCTGTTCTGTGAATACTTCTCACCCGTTATATCCTGCGCCGTGATTGCAAAAATACCACTTCTTGTAAGGAATAAGGGTTCTGTTTGTAAATATCCGAACGTATCAGGTGCTATCGCTCCCGGACCCTGTAATGTGTTTATGATCTTAAATGCAGGTTTTTCATCGTAAGTCGTTACACCGTCTATTGATGTTTCGCCTACCGCTACAAGATCGCCCTCTCGGACTATAATGTTATGTTCTGTCTCGTTCTCGTCCTTATGTGCCGCAAGATAGTTGTTTACAAGCGTATATCCCATAATTGCCGATGTGTCGCTACCAAGTTTTGAATAGGACACATCAGGGAAATATCCGGGATTGTACTGATCGGAGTGCCAATCTATGTTTGGATAGTCAGGGTTTCCCGAAAGGAATAATCTATCCGTTGCACCGTTGATACCAAACAGCGCCCCTATCGTACATTTAGAAATACAACTAGACATTGACATAGGTACGTCAGCCGCGTGATATGCCGTGATATAGACATTATCTTCTCCGGGCAAAGGAGATTTTCCAGGAGGATCGTTAAACGTCACGACGCCCGTACTTCTGTTTACAGTAAAGTCAACGTCTTCGACTAGATCAAGCATTTCTCCGCTATCGTCTTTCATAACTTTTGCGGTTACTGTTTCACCTGTTAGTGTTGTGTAAATCAGTTGAAATGCAACGTCAGCCTCGTGATCCTCGTCAACGGTAAACCTCTGCTCAAAGCCATCACATAAAAGGTTTTTGTCTTCGTACTTTGTGCCGCCGCCTTCCGGTTGGCAGGAGATATACATTAACGGGACATACGCATAAGAACTGTTGATAATATTTGCAAACGTATCTGTATCTGCGTCGTAAACCCAATATGTTTGACCGTCAACAATGTATAACTTGTTTTCAAACTGCCACGATCTCGACCTATGAGCATTCATTTTGTTGCTGATAAGCGTATAAGCGCCGTTACTCTCGGCTTTATATATCTCGTTATCAACGTGAATGAGCGATAAACCGCCCTGCTCAAAGAAATCTTCTTTAAGTGTTGCCTGTGTAAGTTTGAAGTTTTCTATCTTTACGTCGGCAGTCCACGATGTATGATCTTCAACGGTAAGTGTCACCACAATATCGGAAAGTAGTGACGAAGCAACATCATACGTGCTGTGGTCGTAAGCGGGATCGATAACCCTTGAAACGTGAATAGTCGTTGCATTTGTGCTATCAAGAGTGCTTATAAGCCCCGTTACTGTTGTACCGCTTTGATCTTTGTCGCAGTTATATTGAACCGTTAAATCTGTTAGAGTCGCCCCTACAAGGTTATTAACGGAGATATCAAAATCTATCTCGACTAACCCCAGCACATAACTTGTATTTACCGCAAATGAAGTAGTTTCGGTATCTGCGGATGAAGATAAAGAATTGATCGTAGTCGGGAACGTCCGTACTGTCGCACTTAATGAATATAACGATTTTTCCTGTACCGTCTGAAACCCGCGATATGCCGTAAGAACTTCTGTACCTTCCTGGTTGATGTAAACCATTATGTCGGAAAGTTTAAGCGTTGCCGCGTCTGTGCCGGGATTCGTTATCTCAAATGCGTTATACACTTCGCTAACTTCATTGTTAAAACCGAAAGGCTTGTGAAAGTCCGCGAATTGACCGATCGTATCTAGCTCATAATCGCAACCTGTATAGTCAGCCACGTAAGGATGAATGTTAAGAACTTTATCGGTCTTATATTTGAATGAAATGTGTACGCCTATTCCTACCGGTATTTCTACACTTGAATAGATATATGTTGATGCCCCGCCCTCTATCTTTACTTCCGTGTTCGGCGTAGAAGCCATATTCCTATTAGTGACAAAATCGCCCGTATTCGTGGTCGTACTTGCCAATACGTGAGCGCCATATATCATCCCCGATCCAAAGTCTTTTACGACCTTGTACCCCATACGTTTACGCACCTTGCCCGGAACATCACGGATCATATTCGGTGCATAGGGAGACATTCTCTCGTCAACGCTTGTGCCGTTGTTCGTCATATCGACGCCCAAGAACTGATCTATATTGAATATGCTTCTTTTCGGAGAAGCCGGAACTTTGAAAGAAACAGCCATTAAATCCACCCACTCACGCTAGTAAACTCCTCAAATGCAGATAAATTAGCAGAATTAACTAGACGCTCAAACCCTACCTCATATTCGTTGCGGTAAGTTGTCGCTATACCGTTATCGTCATCCTTATACAGCTGCGAAGCCATATACAAAGGCAATAAAGCATACACTTCGGGATCGAGCGGTAATTCCTCGGTATCTAAAGTGTCCGCTGTTATCTGCATCGGGTACGCTCTGTAATAGATCGTAAAGTTGCCTATCATATCACGGTCTAATACAAGGGTCTTTGTACCTTCCTGATAAAAGTCTGACGTTTGGAGATATTTCTGATATGCCCCTTCAAAGTAAATACCTTGAGGGTCGATCATATAGAAGTCATTTACAAGTGCTGTCATATCATACTTTACCTTGTCGGTAAAAGGTACAACATCTTCAACATCTGCAAATGTTTCACGATAGATAGCGACATTTTTAAGCGCCATCGGATAAAGTGTTGTGAATACGAACTTGACAGGCTTTTTGTTTGCATTTGTTATAAGTCCTTTGTAAACCTCATAACTCTTGCTATCAAGCGCTATCGTGTCCGCTAATACGTCGTCAACGTAAATGCTGCAAGTACCTGTACCGGAGCATTCAAAATAATAAGACTGCCCCTCGTCTGCCTGGTACGAATAAGTATCTGAAAACTCATGGATATTGTTAGCCGTTTCGTCGGGTATGATGTTAGCTATATCCATCTGTGTTATCTTACAGGTTTTAGTGATGAACTTCCCTGCCGTTGCGAGATGTGCAAGTCCTTCGTTTGCACAATGCGGCATAGCCGACAAATAACCCATTGTGGATTCGTCTATTATTATCTTGTCGTCTGCCGCAAACATTTTCTGTAATACAGCTAATTTAAGATCATACCAAGTACTCATTTTATCCCTCTAAACGTGCAACAAGATCGTCCTTTTTGCCTGTTGCATCAAGTCCGCGCTCTGCACACATCTTTTTAAGTGTTGCGTAAGGAAGCGAATTATAATCAAGCGCGTTTTCCTCTATCGCTTCCTCTTTCGGCTGTTCAACGGGAAGTGACCCGGACGAGATTTCTCCCGTCCAGGTTCCTTCATAGATATTATCGCTAACAACCTTTGTTACTCTGTAAACGAGATTACCTTCAAGGTAAGTCTCACCTACTTTAAGTCCTTTAGGTATCATGCGAATCCCCCTTATTAGATCGTCTGTCCGTTCTGTGCGCCGCCAAGTATGTATGCAGCCCAGTTATTGAAGCCCGCGCTCCATCTTGCGTAACCGCTCCACTCAAGGTTGCGGCTCTTGTTGAGGACTTCGTTAGATACGTCAAGTGCTACTCTATCGAAGAACACACCTGCGTTAAGCTCTCTCTGTGCTTCCGAAGACATGAGGATATAAGGCTCTGTTCCGGATGCTGCTTCCCATCTGTGGTTGATGACGAGCTTCCAAATGCCTTTCTGTGTGTTGATATCGTTGTAGTCAGAACCTACTACGTTTTCAGAATGGATGATCCTCTTGATGAGGTCTTCAAGTCTCGGAGTGTTACCAGGAATGATGATCGTATCAAAGGTGTAACCCATTACGTTACCGGACTGATTCTTGAAGTTACGTCCGATGTTAGCCAGCTTGTAAAGGTTCGTTGCGTCGTTACCAAATGCCGTAGTAAATACGTTACACTGTGTAGGAACGCCGGTCTTCTTTCCAAGATGGTCTGTTGCGAAAAGACCCTTGCCATCGCCTGTCGTCTTGTCGTATGACTTGCCGCCATATACGAATGATGATCCCTCTGCAACGAGACAGTCCGAAGCGTACTGTGCGCGGCTTCTCTTGTAAGCACGTACAAAGTTAGCTGCTGTCTGCTTCATAAGGTCGATGTTTCCGTCGTCCTTTGCTTCGCGGGTACACATAAACGTCTTGATGAACTGATGATGCTCGATCAGCTTTGAGAATCCCATCGAGTAATCATCGGCTATACCGTTATCACCCTCGGTTACTTCCTCAAAGTTACCGAACTCTGTCATCGATCCCTGCTTCTCACCGAACTTCTTTGAGGTCTTTACGTTGTAAAGGCTCTTAACAAGCTCGTCGTCCTTGTTCTTCTCTGTATCTGTGTCCTGGATGACCATTGAAAGCTCTGTATCAATGACCTTCCACGCTTCGTCATTCTGACCACCGTGTTTGCTAAATATAACTGCCATTGTCTATTTCCCCCTCTCTTATGAAAATCTACCGACAACCTTCGATCCGCTCTTTCCACCGGGCGTAAGGAGCTGGAAGATTCCGCTTGCTGTTGTTGCTGTTGCCTTCTGACCATCCGTTGTAACCTTCTGACCAACTTTAAGGCTCTGACCTGATGCCGCGAGAAGGGTCTCCCATTCGTACTCGGGAAGGACAACCTGTACTGCGAGCTTGTCGCCCGTCTTTGCTACTGTATCTTTTCCTACATAAACGAACTCGGGAGTGTTTGTTGTCGTTGATGCTGTTCCGGTGCTACCATTGAAAACAAGCAGGCAACCGTGATTGTACGTAACGCCGTTTGTAGCAACTATCTCTTTCTCGATAGGAGCTGCGTCATTCTCGGCTCTAAAGAACTCAAATGCCATATCTTTTTCCTCTCTTTCAATTAAGATGTAGTTTCTTCGCGACCGTTTTATACAATTCGCGAATCTGTTTTTCTGTCTTTCCCTCGTCTTTCCAGGACTTCATAATCTCTGCGGGTACTTCTACGTCGTCACTGTCGGTAGCTACTCCATTCGGCTGTGACGCAAGATGATCTTTTCCGCGCATCTGATTTATAGCCTGCTGTCTTGCCGCGTCGTTTGATTTGCCGTAATTGGCAATTTTATAAGCATCTACAAGTGAAGCTCCCCTCTGTACGCGGTCAAGGATTTCGGGGAAGTTGGGTAATGCGGCTAGATCATTTGCATTCTTGATACTCGGATCAAGTTTGCATATCTCCGCAAGGTCGTTGTTTAGTGCATTCTCCGCATAAGCCATCTTGTTTTGCTCGATGACCTGCTGTGCCTGCATCACAACGGGGTTTTGGGCGATCATCCTGTCGATCATTGTCGGGTCTATGCCTTTGTCTTGAAGCTCCTGCTCCTGCGCCTGTCTCTGTTGAATAGATAAGGCGTCAACATAATCTTTCATGTTGGTGATAGGCTGACCTGTAACGGGATGCGTTACGCCCTGGCACAATGCCGCGATCTGCTGATTATAAGCGTTCATTTCGCTATCAAATCGACGTTTTGCGTCTTCCTCCGCTCTACGTCTTATCGCCGCGTATCGTGCGTTTTCTTCGGCTGACTGTTCGTGCGGCTCGGAGTCTCCGCTAGTTTCTCCTGTTTCGGACTCGTCAACTTCCGATGTTTCATCTTCTACCGGTTCGACGGTTTCCGGTACTTCTACGTCTGCGACCTCATCCTCTCCAAAGAGTTGAAGGTCAAGAAGAATCTTGTTTTCCATATTCACTTTTCCTTTCTGATTTTTGCGCTTTCAGTGCGATCTATGTACTAAAAAAGGACTTCTATGAGTCCTTTGTTTAGCCAATAGGTAATTCGTGTCGGATCGTCTCTATGACCTTTTCATAGTTTTTGCAATCCCTATTCATACAGGATAATTCCTGCTCAATAAATAAATGCGGTTCTTTCTTTTCCTCGTCGTACTCGACTATGTTACGCGATCGGGATATCCGCATTTCCACCTGGCAGACCGGGCATTTCATTTGGCATTCCTCCCATCTGCGGCATCATAGCCGCCTGCTGTTGCTGTTCTGCGATCATCATTTCTATCTGCGAAAGAACATCACCCGCATTCGGATAATGGTTTTTCTCCATAAGAGACCAATACAGACGCATTGTTTCAAGTGCGCCTAACTGACCGAATGCACCGCTCTGCAACTTCATATCTATCTGCTGCCACATCGCTTCGCGGTTTGCCATCATCGTTGACGTAGGATCGGTCTCAAATAAGAACTCGTCATTCCAATAGTATTCTCCGGCTGCGTCTTCCTTGATGAAGTCCTTTTTATCAAGTACATCAAAGTCCTGCTCACCGTTTACACCGCTTCCCGTGATAGGTAACGGATCATCGGCATACGCAAGCCAAAACTTGAACATAAGTTCATATAACTTCGCGTATGCGTCGTTTTTCATAACCCTTTTGGATTCCAAACGACCGGCAGCCTGATTGATCGAATACTGTTTTGCCGTACCCGATACAGCCGAGGGATCGTATTTACCCTGGAACGCATCTGTAATACCCAAAGTAGAACGAGCGTCTTCGTATGCCTTGTTTATCATCTGCATGTCCTGATTGATGTTGACCTGCATATTCAGAACATCTATCATTGATTTCTGCTGCGGATCGTCAAGACGTACAACCTTTAACTCTTTATCGGTCGTTTCAACCTTTACGCCCCTTGGCAAAGTTACCATTGAACCGCCTTTAAGGGTCTTTTCTGTGGCCTTTGAACCGACTTTCTTTATTAAATCCTGCTGATCTTCGATGACCTTTACATCGCTGAACCCGAGCAGGGAATTAGTCTTCGATACGTTCTTTCTGACGATAAGCGGGAAACAGTTAGGCTTGTAATAATCAATGGTTATCACTTCCTCTGCTTCGATCTCGACGGGATTCCCCATTTCATCCATACCGCTTTCCCGCATTATCGGGACTCGGATTTCCTGTATCTTGTCTTCGGTTTCCTCAAACTTTGTAGAACCGCAAACAGGACAGGTCTTTTCTTCCGTTGCATAGCCGCACTCTTTACACTTTCTAGTGATCCTTGCCTGATAATCGTCAAGGTCTTCAAGCGTATAGTCGTCTACCCATACGAAACGCCCTATCTTGTCGTCTTTCTTGTAATAAACCGTGTTGACAGTGACTATATCCGACTCAAGACCGTTTTCGCCCTCTGCTCCCCTTATATCCTTGTATTCCTCGGAAGCGTCTTCTACATCAACGTGGTATTTCTTTTTGACCCACTGTTTAGTTTGTGCGGTCTGTACGAAGATATAGTCCATATCCTCGATCTTTGAAACACCGGGTTGAGGTATAACCTGTCTCGGCGCTATCTCCATTACGTTTACATCACCGTAATTTGAATGGAATCCCATAGTGTTATCCCATTCTACAAGGAAAAAGTCACCGCCTTGTACCGGAACCGTCCTCTCCATTTGGTCGTTAAGGATGGAAAGTTTAAGAAGTTTCACTTTATTGACTAAAGCTCTTTCGATAGACCTTGCTAAATCCTCGTCGCCTTCGTGAAGTGCCGTTACCTTCGGCATAGGTATTGAACTATCTACCTGCGATTCGATCAACTCATAGGCGATATTGCGGACATTTATCGCTAAATCCCGCGCCGCTATGTTGGTATTCGGGTTTCCGTTTACTTCTCTTGTGCCTTCGTATATGCCCTGGTTCTTGTTGATCTCTCTTAACGTGCTTGAATATGCTATACGTGCCTGCTCAAGTTTCCCACGCCATTTGTCACGTTTTCTGTCCTCGGGTGTAGGTGCTATCGACTTCTTGGCTTTATCCATTATCTTTTTTAACCTCATAACGGTTCACCGTACTTCTGCAAAAGGTACTCTCTATCTTCTCCCGTCGCATTCTCTATGTCTTCAAGGATGGACGCGTGTTGTTTTGTCTCTATCTTTTCGTAGTCTATCTCCGGACTTCTGACCCACCAAACGCAAAATGATCTCAAAGAGTCTACATCGTGCGTTAAATCGTGCGGGTCTTTAGCATAGATATTTGGCCTTTTCTTGTCCTTTTGGATTTTACGCAAACATCTATACAGATTCGGCGCGCAACCGTCTAAAATCGTCAATCTCGCGGTTTTATCGATAGGTTTTAGCCACTCTTTCATAGATGCGCAGCCTGCGGGGAAGTCCCTAGAGGTTTTTGTCAGGTTGATTCCGTTCTCACTGAACAAAATCGCCCTAGATTTTCCCGTTTCCTGTGATCGACTCCACAAGTCACTAGGTGCAAGCCACTGATCTATCTTTTCATCGCCGCTTAACGACCTTAAAATATCGCAAGCCGCTCCGATTGTCTTATCCGGTGCGTCATATTCTCTGTAAACTTGAGCGTTTCCCTTGGAATCAACCTGAATCCAATGTGCAGAAAGCATATCAAGACCATAATCGAGTGCTACATAGCGTCTTAATTTGCCTTCAAGCTCTGTATTGACTACATGAGTCTCTTTTTTCACTTCGGGGAAGAACGATCCACCCGGCACAGTTAATGCTTCATCGACTGTTGCGGGGTATTCTTGGGTTATCATGTCCCCCATTGTGCGTTTTGTGTTCTCATACCACTTCTCATCGCGCCTTGGATCGGCATACCACGGTATGAATATCTTGTTAAACCCGTTATCGGGGTCTGTAAATATCTGTTCAAAGAACGATCCGCGCTCTATTGTTGACAAACCGACTACCTGACCGCCGCTAGGTCTGTTTATGGTAGGAAAACCGGCTTTCCAAATGTCTTCTGCGAACTGCTGAAACGCCCATTCATCAAATACTATCAAGTCCGCTGTGAATGAACGTGCAGCATTGGGTGAACTCGGGAAACATTTGAATACAGAATCGGGGAGATTTGGAAAATGAATAGTAAGTATTAGCGAGGTGTTTTCCCAGGTTGCGTTCACCCAATTTATAGGCTGGTCGTTTTTCGGGGCGAATAGCTCTCGCATATTGTCAAGAATGACACTCATTCGTCTGACAAGCTCTTGCGCTTCGTCCTCTGTCCTAGATAAACCGATAACCGTCCTTCCGGGGTTTATAAGTTTCCAAAGTGCGTAATGTAATACAAGCCACGTAATGCCTAGCTGTCTTGCTTTTAAGATTACGTTAAGTTTGTTGTCTCTAAATTGCCGTAATGCCGATCTCTGCTCGTCCCATAAGTCGAACGGCTGTATCAGTGTGTCCGCATCTTTGTCCTCGATATGCCCATAGGTCTCAACGAAGTATTCAAGATGTGAACGGCAATAGTCATATTCTTTTTCCCTTAATTCGCTCGGTTTTAAGTCCATAAAAATGGTAAAGGACGATCTTTCGACCGCCCTTTTAAGGAGAAGTAGTTTATCATCAAAGCCAATGCTTCCTTTAACACAATAACGTATGTATTTATCTATTTCTATCAAGTAAACAGATTTTTATTCGATTTTTGCATATTCATCCAATGCCGACTTGAATAATTCATACGTCCACTGATAAGAATGATCTAATTCCTCCGCTGTCTGCTCCAATGTCTTATCCTGGAAGTAGTAGAAGATCAATATTGTCCTCAATGTGCCTATCTCTATCTGCGACACCTTGTTTAGACACATATTCTTATAGTCTAGGCTTTTGAGAAGCATCTTTGATAGTTTCGACCGGTATTCCTCTATCTTGATGGTCGCTTCCTCTATCCGGTTCCTCGGTGTTCCTGATACCTTGTTCGCATCATAAGTAGGCGTCATTTTCGTTGCCACAGCCATTAGTCTTTCTATTTCTTCCTCAATAGACCGTATCTGCGACTCCATAAGTTTAATCGGTCGTAACTCTTTCTTGGCTTCGTCTCTCGTCATTTCTCCTTTTTACTCCTTCCCTTATTTTCCCCATATCCTCCTGGCATTTCTCTAAACCGTTCTTGGCAATCAATTCCTCAAGCTCTACCTCCATATTCTGATTTGGAAATATCTCTATCTTGCACCGCTCGTCAATCTTGTAGATCAAATACTCTAACTCTCCGATGCTGTCCTGTAACTGCTTCATTTCCCGGTGTATGCGTCTCAATATATGGATCGCATCCGATGTTCCGTCACTTAACTTCATTTCCTCCTCCTTTTATATAAACGGGGCCGCCTTTGTGCTGATACCGATATGTGTTTTGCGCTCTTATGAATGCTGTTAATAGTTACTGACGACCCCATTTATTTCGCGTTAGCGAATCGCGATTTTTGATTTTTTACCTCCATAGCATTTGAACACATTTATCTAGTGCCTTCTGCCGGTCTAGTCCTTTATATTCACACACTTCGTCGAAGCCGCTCATATTTAGATCACTTACATATGGACATTCTTCGCAGGTGTTTACACCCGTATTTTTCGGTATTTCTTCTATACTTTTCCCTATTTTCGCGGTGTTGACACCTTCCGATGTGGTGTTGACACGCTTAATCTCTACACCTTTTGATGTTATGACCACCTCCCCGCGCTTGATCTGCCTCAATATGTGTTCCAGGCTATCCCTTGTTATATACTTCGATAATTCCTCTTTATCCTTGTTATTTAGCCTTATTGACAGCACTTTTGTACTTTCGGTCACGGTGTTTACACTCCCTTCCTGGTGTTTACACTTCGGATTTTTTATAAAATTTGGTAGGGCGAATAAGGGTTCCCGCCGCCGCCGCCGGCCGCGCCACGCCCCGGGGGTGGTAGATCGGGGCCATCAGATCGGGCGGCCTATGAATAGATCAAGTGTATTGGAAAAATATACACCTCCGGATCATTGTCAATAATTGCTATATGCTCCGGCCCGTTTCCCGTTTCCGGCTTCCGATGATCTGCCGCAAGTCCTGTATTTATGCGGCTTCCCAGGCTTTTTGTGGTGTCTTTGATCTAGTCGCTAAAGAGATATTTAACGAATAGATGCTGTTTTATTAGGGCTTTCCGGTCACATCCTGGACGATCACAAGCTCCGGATCGTCAAGCCTTGCGGCCATCTTCGAGATCATAGCCCGGTCTGCCTCCGTCATAATGTCGGCTTCGATCTTGAGTGAATCTTGCGGTTTATCGCCGTGTGTATCTCTAACATACTCCGCTGCGCGGATCGATCCCTCAAGTGCTTTACCAACTGCTACCGCTTGAATTAGATCATACAGTGTAGCCTCCGGATTATCTCTTTTTATCTTCTTTACTACCTCCGGCGGAATGTCCGCGCCTGCGATGATATCTTCATCAATTTTTAGTGTTAATATCTTTTCGATCGACTGCTTCGCCGTCTTCTTTTCGCCGTGTAGCTTTTGAACTGCCTCACCGCCTTTAACGGCGATCTCGTGCATTTTCTCCGGCGGCATTTCATTAAAAGGGACGCGTTTACGCAAATTTAAAAGCCCGCGCTCATGCGGTTCCGGTTCAATATCTCCATCTATGATCATTTGCGCGCGTGTCTTCGGTTTTTTCTCCGGCTCCGCTGCCGGCAGCTTTTGATCTTTTTCCATATTTCACCTCATACAAAAAGCGCCCGCCGATCATAAGACCAACGAACGCCTTTATATCCATTCACTATGTATAATATATTTAATGCTTAAATTACTGCCAAATACTTATGTAACAAATCTAAAAAACATCGGGCCGGTCCATCTTTTCCTGGATCGCTTGCATTATATACGCATTAAGAGACATGCCCGCTGCCGTTGCCGCTGCCGTGATCGTTTCCCGCGTCGGCTCCGTGTCTTTTCTGATCCGCAATAGTATCTTGTCATATGCTTTAGATTCCCATTTGCCGGATGCTTTTTTTTGTGCGTCACTTTTCATAGATCGAATTATACAGCATATACCGCTATATTTCAAAGGATATAACGCTATCTGTATACCTTGCACAATACGCTAGCGTGATCTTTGTGCAACATTGACAATTTACATTATCCCGCTAGCGGTATATAATGCAATTATCAGATCGGGACCGGCCGCCGGAGATCGGGCCGGAGAAAAGGAGAAAAACCATGAGATACTTTGAGAACGCTAAAACACTTGAGGACGTAAAACAGCTTTATAAGAAATTAGCCCGTGATCTTCATCCGGATTGCAACCCTGGAAAAGACACAACCGCAGCATTCCAGGAAATGCAAAAGCAATACAACGAGGCATTCAACCGCTGCAAAAACATCCATGTAAACAAAGACGGTGAGACCTACGAAAAGGAAACGACCGAGACGCCGGATCAGTACGCTAGCATTATAAATGCCCTGTTGAAATGTCCCGGCCTGGTGATCGAATTATGCGGTTCCTGGTTATGGGTAACAGGTAACACAAAGGAACACGCCGCAGCACTTAAGGAATTACACTTTAGATGGTCCCGGAATAAGGCCGCATGGTATTTCCACTTCGAGCCGTACCGCAAGCACTCAAAGAAGACCGTTGATCTTCAGACCATCCGCGAAATGTACGGATCGCAGCGTTTCACCGAGGCGACAACATCAACATATAAGGAAATAGCCGCAGCGATCTAACAACCGCAACCCGGCGCCGGTGTACTGCCGGCCCGGGGACCTGGAAAGGAAAACAACATGCAATACAGAATAAAGAATCTACACGACGGATCAAGGCGAATGCTCAAATCAAAGCATTTTAATTATCCGCAATATGAAAAGGATATCAAGCGAAATGATCTGATAATGGAAAGACTTTTCAACGATACAAAAGCCGGGATCATCAAGGGTTTTTATCTTGTCAGTGATAAACAATTCAAAGCATACCATCGCAGTACAAAAGAAGCCGACATGATCCAGTTTTCTAGCGGATATTATAACAACGGCGAATTGATACCCTGTTATGACGTGCAAATGTCCAGGCCGCTTGATCTGTTTTTAGAGGGTTATACATCCGGAATCTATGAAATAATAGCATAAACAAGCAACCCGGCCCCGCCGGGAACACAAGAAAAGGAGAACACACATGAGAGTTAAAGTATCAAATCCGATGTTAAAGGTTATACGGGACGCGCTAAAAGGGATCGCGACCGTATCAATGGAACGCTTCACGATGGATCAGTATTCCCGGATCGTTGATTTTGACTTAATCAAGCACACGACCGACTGGAACGGCGACACATTCAAGGCGATCCGCGTTGATTATGCCCCGGAGCTTTACGCGCTGCCGGCATACATAACATCATGGGACCTGGTAAAGACTTTTCAAGAATCAGACGGGACTCTTGATAGCTTTACAGATCATATCAGAAGACAATACGCAATATAAGGAGATCAAGCATGAATACATACACATTCACAAACATTATGGACCACAAACAATATACAGTCGCAGCCCGTGATAATGTTTTCATATTACAGGACGACACAACCCCGGCCGGGCTGCCGTGTAAACACTGTATAAAGGTAAAGCCGGATCATGAGTTTTGCTATAAGATACAGAAAACACAAATCAAGGCCAATGGCGGCGCCGCCGGATTAGTTGATTTTATCCGGGAATGTTACGAAAAAAAAATCCTGGAATCCGCGGTAAATAAGATCATCCAGGCGATCATGTCCGGAGCCGTGAAAAGTTTTTGAAAATTATGCTTGACATTATCCCGCTAGCGGTATATACTACGATCAAACAGAACGACAAGCAACCCGCCCGGGGCCGGGTAAAGCCCCGGAGAGAGGAAAAACCATGATAAGAACAGATTTTTGGGAGCAGCCGATCAACTTTGAAATAGTCGATGAAATAGACTGGAGCTTTTATCCGGGTGAGGGTTACAGAGGCAACCTTTACAGCAGTCAAGAGATCATCGGAGACTATACAGCCGACACAATACAAGAGATCAAGAGTGTTTTTCCCTGGATATTTGAAGACTAACACACGGCCCGCCGGAGAGGATCACGCCGGCCCGATACCGGCGGCGGGCATCCCATAAGGGACAACATAACCGGGACCGGCGGCCCATACTACCGCCGGAGAAAAGGAGATCAAACCATGTCATCATTCACTATCGCAAAACAGGAATACATCAAAGCGGCCGGCCTTGTTTCCGGTATGGCTCAAGAGCTGCAGTTATGGCTTTACGACTATGAAACCCGCCGCAACAGTACCCCGGAGGACTACAAGCGGAAATTCGCGGAATGCTACACAATGAATGCTTTGTCAGTCAAGGAACAGTATCACGGCGATGAAGTCGGCGCCATGTCCGGAGATACCAACGAATACAACGCCGAATTCAAAGAGTATATGAACCTCGGCAAGCAGTTAGTATGGAACGGAGGAACATGCCTGACAAACGCAATTCACGAATTGAATAGCTTTTTCCGGTCCGCTATGTATCAGACAGAATATGAGCCGTACATGTATAAAATGCAAATGTTCTTCGATGCCTTGATCGTACAGTTATTCGAGAAAACAAGTCACCACGAAACACAATCATGGGGATCGTTGGAGATCACACCGCCGGAGACAAAATATCAGCGGATCATGTAACAAATAAAACCGGGCCGGGCAACCGGCCCACCTGGAAAGGAGCCAACATGGGAAAATATTACACGGTATATATTGACGGCCAGCCTTATTGCAATTATACATGCCGGGAACTTGCGAAAAGAGCAGCGCGGATCGCCCGCGAGAAGTACAACGAACACGCAACCATAATATCTAATGACGGGGAGTATGTAGGACCTTATGAAAGGAGGACCACAAATGATATACGGGACTAATGAAGACAAAAAGAAGCATATCGAGAATAAGATCGCAGCAAAAACCGGGATGATCCGCTTTTTCCCGATCGTTAAAAAGGTTATACAGCAATTCGATGGTAAATGCTACAACTGCCGACTTGATGCAGCATTAAAAGAAGCAGCCGCATCTTATGACCTTGATCACTGGATATCAAAGGACAACCGCGCCGGGCTATATTGCCACACAAACTGTCACGGCTGGATCGAGATAACAGCATACATAAACAATGAATCCATTGATTTGTTTTATATGCGAAAAGATCAATTAAAAGACGGAAAGAGGATCGATGCTGCCGTATGGCTTGACATTATCAACAAGCATTATGAATCCCTTATGAAAGATATAAATAACCTTAAAAGGGACCTGGAAACGATCGACACGACACTTGAACAGATCGAAATACTTAAAAAGCAGCTTGAAGCACTGATCGAGCCGCTATCCTGGACCACAAGAGACGCATTCAACATACATCGTATAACAATATAACAGCACGCCGGCCGGCAGCGGCTAAACTGCCGGAGAAAGGACAAACCATGATAACAAATATGCAATATTTAGGAATATATGAGGACGCGATCGACACAGCAATTAACACTTGCGAAGAAGCCATGAAGCAGATGGAGTTTAGCATTCACGATATAGACACAATGAATGAACTAGCGCTTGAAGACCTGAAAAGCATGGGATCATGGGATGATATAACAAATAGCATTATCCAGGCATATTTTAGCACCACAGCATATTTGATCAATAAGCGTCATCCCGATCTTGATGTTGACTATTATGTCAACTGCCATGACAGTCATTTTTATATCGGACAGGAGGAAATCTAATCATGAACATAAAAAAAGCACTGGATCATTTACAAGGACTATTAAACGCGGCAAAAGACGAACAATGGCCGCTTGACCGGGTACACGTTATTGACGGATATCTAGCTGCAATATGTGACATTTCCGGTATGGAGTACGGTTTTTCCGGAACCGATATATATTTAACAACCAACGGAGAAAGGACAAAGATATGAAAAATAACGTGATACCTAGATCATACAACATCATTACCGCCGAGCAGCTAACCGAATCAAGCGGAGGCCGGCCCGGGGACATTTGGAAAATCAAATACACTGAATCCGGCCCCATCGGGACTAATACCAGGACCGGCAAAACATACAGGACATTTATAAACCACTTGAGAAACGGCAACTATTATAGAGTTTTGGATATCGAAAGGAGATAAAACAATGAATAACACAGAGAATAAAGGGTTAAGACAGTACCACTATCAGGCCGAGAAGGATATTTTCGCAGCAGTCCCGGATTTATCGGACCGGATCATCCGGACCACGATGAAAGAGATCAAAGAAGCATACAACGAGTTTATGCAGGACTTATTGTTAGAGTCGCAGGAAGCCTATTGAAAATATATATAAATATGCTATAATACCTATACATGGTTTGAGCGCGTACCGGACAATGCCGGCGCGCTCCTTTTCTTTACTGGAATATTGTCTCTCCGATATGCCCTAGCTTTACATCACGATCAATGTATATCTTATAGCCGGATCGCTTTGCCCGAAGACAAAATGCGATATCTTCACCGACACCCTTAAAAGGCTCAAACAGGCTTTTATAACGCTTAAACATAGTTTTTAACACTGAACACTTGATAAGGCAAAATCCAAAGCCACACGCAGCCACAGGGCCATATCCGGTTATCTGTTTATCGTGTATCAATGCCGATGCCCTATACGGAAACCGGCGCCGGGTTATAACCTTGCTATAACATACGTTTTCATTCTCTCCGCGTCTTGTCACATACAGGCCGGAGACTATATCGGCGTCATGTGACACTAACTTTTTCAGATCATCCGGCCCGAAGATCATATCTGAATCCACGTACAAAACATAGTCATAACCGTTATTGACCGCAAAAGTCGCTATTGCATCCCGGGCGTCATATATCAAACTGCCCTCAACAATATACGGATCGACAACTCCGCGCTTTGCTGTCTGTAATAGGCTAGCGACTGTCTTCATCGGGATCGATTTTATACAGGGCATTCCTAGCAGTATCTTCATTCACGGCCTCCGATCTTAACATGTAGCTTGGCAGCCATCGCATAAATACGCGCGATCTTATCCTGTCTCTCCGGTGAGTTATCCTTTTTCTCCGGTCTTTTTATTATTTGCGCTTGTATGTATCTCTTTTTCATCCTCTGTCCTCTCTGTCATTATTGATATCCCTAGTCCTACACCGATCACAAACACCAGGCTGTATGTTATGATCTCGATGTAATACATCTTTAATATGTCTATAATCACTTATCACAACTCCTATCAGCACAAATATCAATGCCATCCACATTCCGCAAAAAACCATAAAAACGTTTATCCATACTCCCTCGCTCATGTTTACTCCCCCTTTTCTGTCTGCTTCTTATCAAACAATTTTCTGCTATGTTTCATAAGCAATTCAATAAACTTCGGATGCTCGTCAACTATTCTGACTAATTCCTCATAGGTGTTTATATTTCTGCTCCCCGTGTGCATACTCTCTGTACCATCGGGTTTATAGATAATCATTGACGATTTTCCGTAAAGCACTCCCGTATATCCGTTGTCAGAAGTGTATTTGATAGTGTCGATCATTCCTTATCCTCACTTTCTGCCTTTCTTAATCTCATTTGTTATCTCCCTTCCTTTGTGCTAAAATATGAGTGTTCATATAGATATCTATCAGATATCTCGGAGAAGCACTCACGATTTGTGGGTGTTTTTTCATTCTTCACTCTCCGTTTCTGCGTCGATCTGTGATGCGCTCACCAGGATATCCGTGTTTTTCCGCATCTTCCTTACGTCATCGGCTATATCATCCAATACCCATATAGCGCCTAATATAAGCAACACTAATATTATGAACTCAACCATACTCATATCTTTACCGGCTCCTTTTCTTTGTTGCTCTCTTGACTACCTTTTTTCCGGGTGTCTTTGTAATTGTGTGGTCATGCTTACCGTTGATCCTAAAGTCAATGCTCATATTCCTATTTCTGTTCATCCCTTACCTCCTTTTCCAATTAAACCTGCCGACCCAAATGCCAACTATGTAACATATAAGCCCCCATACTACATACAAAAGATCAATTTCCTTCATTCCTTCTCTCCCTTATGCTGTCGATCTCGTCAACGAACATCTTGAATATTCGATCTCTTTCAAGTGTTATCTGATGCTCCGTGTAGAACGTGAGTGAATCTATCAGCCCGTCCGGTACATCGAACACCTTATACGTCGCAAATAGATCAAGTACGTCATTCCTTATCCGCTTAATCATTCCTTATGCCTCCTGTAAAAAATCAAATATATCCATCTGTTCCTCTTTCGGAAATACAAGCATTTCCTCTTTTGCCCTTGTATAAAAGTTTCGATCTATCTCAAAACCATACGCGGACCGGCCTAATTCGTATGCCGCTCTTAATGTGCTGCCGCTTCCGCAGCAAGGATCAATAACTACATCGCCCGGATCGGTACATACTTCGATCAGCTTTTTAAGAACTGATACCGGCTTTTGTGCCGGGTGTATCTTCGGGACTTCCTTACCATCCCGGCCCCATTCAAACCAGTTGAATACCATGTGGCCGGTCCCGACTATGTTCTTTCCGTTCTCGTCAACTCTTACGCCGTTTCTAAACTTCGGCAGCCTGCCGCGATAGAATAACAACGCGTATTCCGTGGCGCCCACGATCCGCATATTTGCTTTTAATACTTGCGGACTATGATTTTTTATGAAGATCAGCGGTATGTAATTCACAAATCCATGCTTCTTTGCCGCGTCGATCAGTGTATGTGTCTGCTCAAACGAACAGAACACGATCATACACGGGCTATCCGTTGATCTTCCTCTTGCGCTCGGCCTTGTGTCGTCCTTTTTCAGCATTCTTGAACAGAAATGAAAATACTCATACAGGTTAAAGTTGTAATCACTGTTAAACGCTGCTTTTCCTGCTAACTTTGATTCACCGTTCTTATTGTCGCCGCCGACATACCACATCGGATTGCTGCCGTAGAAGTTATTTCCCACGTTGTAGGGAACATCAGCAATTATTAGCTGTGCCGGCGGAATCGCGTACTTTTTGTAATTCTGCATTGAGTCGCGATATATCTCACATTTCAGCCTCTTTTTATTCACCATCTTTGTTTTTCCTTTCCTCCCAATAGTCATCATTTAACAGGTTGTTAAGCGGACAGTCCGCACACTTCATTTCAAGTGATTTCTGACTAGATGCCGCACTGATCCACACGCAATACAACTCGCACATTTCCTCTTTGCACTCAACAATGCGATCTGACGGTATCAGGTCTTGATGCCCTCGATAGTTAATCATCGTCTTTTTCTCCTTCCTCGTTGTCGCGGTCTTCATATTCTCTTTCACGCCTGTTTTCTATTGCCGCAAGCCGTTCAAATTCTTCTTCCGTTAATGCTCCAACCTTATAATCGCTGTATATACTCATTCATCTTCCTCCGGAAAGTGCTTTTTTGTCACGGCCATCGGGAACTCCTCTATCTCACTCGCCCATATCGGTTCACATCCGCATCGGCTATATACCAACGGAAAACCGCCTATGCCATCAAACAGGCTTGCCATTGTCGGCTGATCTGTATCAAGATATTTGACCATCCTTGCCGCCATCCATTCCCAAAAGGGAAGTGCGATGCTATTTCCGAGGGCTTTATATCTTGGGCTGTCAGAATCTTTATGTTTTTTCCCTTTGCTGTCGATCCATTCCCCTATGTCTGTCCATCCGTCAGGATAGCCTTGCAATCTTTCACATTCTAATGGCGTTAATCTCCTAACAACCGCATCTTGTTCATTCTGCATAACATTCAACTTATCCTGTGTGTTTCCTATTTGTGTTTCATATCTGCTTATAAGTGTTGGCGTTACATCTTCGCCCATTAAGCTGCACCCACCCCCTATTTAAGCCATTGTATAATGCACTTTCCGTTATTGACATATTGATTTCCAACTCCTTTATAATCGACTGCACATA
>Ga0310786_10000979_pt1 | contig 45628 bp, 35 predicted proteins | sample AusTroGonzalo_MG_FD_203881 | JGI IMG/M metagenome (GOLD analysis project Ga0310786, IMG submission 203881) | Bovine rumen microbial communities from tropical cattle in Woodstock, Queensland, Australia - Gonzalo_03 (v2) (version 2) | ecosystem: Host-associated > Mammals > Digestive system >...
AGCATAAAGGGATTTTTACCCATCAGTGCACTTACCAAAAGCGGTGCCCTACCCTTTCTGGCATCTCCCACAAAGAAATCACCGGCTATGCGCTGCTCGTCGTGATTCTCGAGGAAGTTAAGCATGTGAGGATGAATATCATCTGTCTGCTGCCAGCAGGAGGTGATGCTATGTGAACTGGCATTGCCCTGTGCAACAGCCTTTAGCGTATCATAGAGCCCCACCTTATCATAAAGATAGTCGAAATGCCCGCGACAGATGTAGTTCCTGTATTCTGCAGGATTATAAACCTCGGCTATAAATACAATACCGGGGAAGGCTTCCTTGACTTGCGGAATCACCCACTCCCAGAACTCAACAGGTACCATCTCGGCCATATCGCAACGGAAACCGTCAATACCCTTGGCTGCCCAGAAGAGCAGGATATGCAGCATCTTATGCCAGGTGGCAGGGACAGGCGAGAAATGCCCCACTCTGCCACCGCAGTAATCTACGCCGTAGTTCAGTTTCACCGTCTCGTACCAGTCGGTACACCCGGGCCAGGCACTGAAAACATCATTTCCCGTTGCCTTGGCAGGTTCCTCGAGATAGGAACTGTCTGATTTAATATTATCAAGATGCAGGATTTCGCCTGGAAGGTAATAGAAGTTATTCCGGTTAGAAAAGGACTGCGAAGTATCATCACCCACGCCCAGGTCCTGCGTTCCTTCTGGACAGACGTCAGAATGATACTGGCGAGCCACATGATTGGGTACGAAATCAATGATGACCTTCAGCCCTGCCCTATGAGAGCGGTTTACAAGGTTCCGGAACTCCTTCATTCGCGAGGGCACCTTGTCTGCCAGGTCGGGATCCACATCATAGTAATCCTTTATGGCATACGCACTGCCTGCCTTTCCTTTTACCACATCGGGATTATCAAGGCTAATCCCATAAGCCGTATAATCAGTCTGGGTGGCATGCTCTATAATGCCGGTGTACCAGATATGAGTAGCACCAAGGCTCCGGATTTCCTCCAGAGCCTTGTGTGTAAAATCGGACATCTTTCCGCACCCGTTCTGTGCCTTTGTCCCGTTGGGGAGGCACTGGGTCCTGTCGTTACCGAAAAGACGTGTAAGTACCTGATATATTATCATTCAATACCCTTAATGGTAACATCGGCATTGCCCTTGGCAATCTTGCCAATCATACCCTGGAGGGCACGACCGGGACCGCACTCCATGAAGTCTGTTGCACCTGCGGCAATCATGTTCTGCACCTCCTGAGTCCAACGGACACTGGCTGTAAGCTGGGCAATCAGGTTCTGCTTGATCTCAGCAGCATCAGTATGAGCCTTAGCATCTACATTCTGATAAACAGGGCACTTGGGAGTCTGGAACTCAGTCTGCTCGATAGCTGCCTGAAGTTCATCCTTTGCGGGCTGCATAAGAGGACTGTGGAAAGCACCGCCTACGGGGAGAACCAAAGCACGACGTGCACCGGCCTCGGTAAGCTTCTCGCATGCTGCGTTTACAGCCTCGATGTTACCGCTGATAACCAACTGACCAGGGCAGTTATAGTTGGCAGGGACAACCACGCCGTTACCCTGTGCTGTTACCTCGGCACAGATGTTCTCTACAACCTGGTCCTCCAGACCGATGATAGCAGCCATTGTGCTGGGAGCAGCCTCACAAGCCTTCTGCATAGCCAAGGCACGGGCATGAACCAGCTTCAGGGCATCCTCGAACTTGAGGGCACCTGCAGCTGCCAGGGCACTGAACTCACCAAGGCTGTGACCGCCTACCATATCGGGATTGAAATCATCACCCATACAGATAGCGTTGATAACACTGTGCAGGAATACGGCAGGCTGTGTAACCTTGGTCTGCTTCAGTTCCTCTGCAGTGCCCTCAAACATAATATCGGTGATGCGGAAGCCTAAAATCTCGTTAGCCTTCTCGAAAAGTTCTTTTGCTGTCTCATTGTTTTCGTACAGGTCTTTACCCATACCACTGTACTGTGCTCCCTGACCGGGAAAAACAAATGCTTTCATATCTTTAAGTATCTTATAAATAATATGTTCTGTTTTGAGTTTGCAAAGTTACGGATAAATGAGCGAAATACGAAAGGAAAACCTGTTTTTCTTTCTATATCCGAATGGTAACGCAACAAATTAATCACTCAGAGAATAGGGCTTGCCCGTCTTAACGCCTCTGCTCTTGTTAGGAGCGGATGCCATCTGGAACTCAAGCTTGCCACCTGCCAGCAGGTCGGCATGAGTGATATACAGCTTATTATATGCCTTTCCGTTCAGCTTAACCGACTTGACGTAACGGTTCTTGTCGCTGACACCTGGAGCCACCACCTCGAAGGTCTTTCCGTTAGGCAATGAGACCTTGCAGTAGGGAATGTAGGGAGCACCCAGGACATACTGGTCCGTACCGGGACAAACAGGATAGAATCCCATAGCACTGAAGATGTACCAGGCAGACATCTGGCCACAGTCGTCGTTGCCATGCAGACCGTCTATATTATTGACATACATACGGTTCATAATCTCACGCAGCCAATACTGAGACTTCCAGGGCTGAGAGGTCCAGGCATAGAGATAGGGAACGTGATGACTGGGCTCGTTACCATGAACATAGCCACCCAGCAGGCACTCTTCCTCGATATCCTCGTTATCCTCGTAATACTTCTTGTCCAAAGGATGGGCAAACAGGTTGTCCAAGGCAGCAACGAACTTCCTGTCGCCGCCAAAGCAGGCAATCATACCCTTTACATCATGGGGGACATGGAAAGAGTAGTTGGCACTGTTACCCTCGATGAAACCCTCGCCATAGGTCTGCAGGGGAGAGAAATCCTTCTTCCAGCTGCCATCCTTGTAACGGGGACAAGCCAGACCGATGGCAGGATTGAAGACATTGCGGTAGTTGAGGGCACGCTGCTTGTAGGTCTCGGCCATCTCCTTGTCTCCGGCATCCAAAGCGGCCTGGTAGATGGTCCAGTCATCGTAAGCATATTCCAGGGTATTGCTGGCGCTGGTGCCGCAACGGTCGTAGGGAACATAGCCGTACTTCATATAGTCTGTCAGACCCTCCATCCATTTTGATGTAGAAGTGGACTTCATTGCCTCCAGCATAGCCTTCTTATCCTTAACGCCCAGCTTCTTGGCAACATCAGAGAGAACGGAAACAGCATGGTAGCCGCTCATACACCATCCCTCGTTAGCCATCAGGTACCAGATGGGCAACAGATGCAAGGCACTCTGCTGCTGGATGGCAATCATGCTCTGTGCCATATCAGCACCCTGCTGAGGCTTGAGCAGATTGAGCAGGGGATGCTCTGCACGATAGGTATCCCACAGTGAGAATACAGTATAATTGGTAAAGCCTTCGGCCTTGTGAATCTCCATGTCATTGCCACGGTACTGTCCATCAACATCCATATAGACCGAGGGGTTGATCATGGTGTGATACATAGAGGTATAGAAAAGGGTCTTCTGGTCCTCTGTTCCTTCGATATCTACGGTGCGAAGTTCCCTCTCCCACTTGCTGGCGGTCTCCTGACGGATCTGGTCGAAGGTCTTACCCTTTGTCTCAGCCTCCAAGTTGGCCAAGGCACCGCTCATGCTGACAGGAGAGAGAGCCACCTTGACGGTAAGCTTCTTGCTGGCGGGCAGTTTGAATTTGAAATAGCCCACGATTTCCTTGCCTGCCATATCCGGGAAGTTGTGCTGGATGTCCATCTTGCGCCAGAAACCGGTGTACTTCATACGCTGCTTGTTGTCATAACCGTACTGACTGATAGGCTCAGACAACTTGATGGCAAAGTATGTGTAGTTCTGACGTGCCCAGCCGCAGGTGATACGGTAACCCGTCAACGTTGTCTCATCCTCGACACGCAGGTAAGTCCAAAGGGTCTTGCCCTCGTAATTATAGATACCGCTGCCAAGGTCAAGGATAAACTGACCCTCGGTATCGGGGAAGGTGTACTGGTGAATACCCACACGCTGGGTAGCAGTAAGCTGTGCCAGCACATTGTAGTCTTCCAACTCCACCTCGTAATAACCGGCTGTACACTTCTCTGTATCATGTGAGAAACGTGAACGGTAACCGCCGTCGGGATTCTCAGCCGTACCGGGGTTGGTACGGATCTTACCCGTTGTAGGCATAATCAGGATATCGCCCAAGTCGGAATGACCTGTACCGCTGAGGTGGGTATGACTGAAACCGACTATCGTCTTGTCGCGATGCTGATAACCGGCACAATACTCATAGACCTTGCCCTGGTAATGTCCGTCCACATTATGGGGAACAGTATCTGTCTCGGGACTCAACTGGACAATACCGAAGGGTGAACAGGCACCGGGGAAGGTATGGCCCATTCCGTTGGTTCCGATGATGGGATTAACGTATTCGAGAACAGACTTCTGTGCATTTGCCTGCAAAGCCATAAACAGCAGAGGAAATGCAATGTAACGAGAAAAGAATTTCATATTCAGATGTTAAGTATTAAACAGAAAGACGGGGAGCAAAAGCACCAAGGCCCCACTTCCCCGTCATTTGTATATTTCAAATCAAATAATTTTACTTAGATGCTGCAACATTGTCCATAAACTCCTTGCAGGGCTTGAAATAAGGAATATCATGAGCCTCTATGACAAGGGTTGTATTCTTAGAGATGTTACGGGCAGTCTTCTGAGCGCGATGCTTCAGTGTCCAAGTTCCCCAACCACGGATATAAACGTTCTCTTTCTCCACCAAAGCCTGCTTGATAGTATCTACGATACCCTCTACGGCTGCCAACACAGTCAACTGGTCTATACCAGTCTTCTGTGACACAATCTTTACTAATTCAATCTTGGTCATTTTATATTTCTTTTTTTATTATTATTGTCTGATGTGTGTCTGAAAAACGACCACAAAGTTACACAAAGATTTTACTTCGCCAAAATTTAGACCTCATATTTTTGTGGAAAATGATGATTTTCTTCTACTTACAACACAAAAGTAACAGGGACCCATTTTTACTCCCCGCCAAAAAGGATGTTTCCCATGCCGGCAAAAAACGAATATTTTGCTTATAATCGTTCGTAGCCCCAGGCATCAAGAATGTCTCCCCACGCCTCGTTAACCATACTGACGGTTCGGGGATCGTACTGGTACTGGTTCTTCTTGTGACCTTTCTTCTTACCTATGTAAGCCTCTATAGCGGGACGAGCTTCATCCCAACCAGGAATGTCCAGTTCGCGGTATATACGTTCCGTTATCTCAAGGGCATTCTTCTCGAACTCCTCGAACTTCACCTCGAACAGATTGCCCTCAGGGATGTACTTCTTCTGCTCCTGATAAGCATCATACAACTCCCTGTAGCCATACAGGATATTCTGCTCCATCTCTTCCATCGGTATGGTATTCAGCTGCAAGGGAGCGATGGTCTGGGTGAAGAAGGAACGGCTGCTCTCAAATACAGTATAAGGATTGCGGATAAGATAGATGAACTTGGCATTGGGGAACATCTCCACCAACGTCTTCACCTTGCCCGTATGCGGAGGGTTCTTGCTGAGGTACTGAGCGTCCTTGACTCCACGACGCGAATTCCACATACTCATCTTTACTATCTTCATGAACTTGTCTTTGAAGTCGGCAATTTCCTCTTCTGTGGCCTGCTTCATGGTCAGGAAACGGTCACAATACTCCCTCATGCCCTGGGGATAGAACCAGAAGAGGTAGTACGAAGTCGGACAGGTGTTCTGCAAGGCAAACTCCTCTTCCTGTGGCAGGTCGGGACTCAGCTCCATCTTGTCAGTTGGACGATGACTGGGCATCAGTGCCTTCATAAGAGGTTTCAGCAGCCATTGCATAGCCATCATATAATGCGGAAAGACAGTCTGGTACGTTGTGGTATAACCGAACCTTTCGTCCTGAGCAAAGATATTATGGACAAACGTCGTTCCGCTTCGCCAATGTCCCAGAATAAATATCGGATCATGCTGTAATGGCTCGTTGGCCAACAGTTTCCTGTATTTCCGTTCCTGCAAGGGAACAAAAAGACTCAGTAAACGGCAGATACATTTGGTAAGAATGTACTTTACACGCTTCTCCGGTGCAACATAACGTCCTTTGGATACGGCCTTGAAGGTCTTCCAGTCTGCACCTACCAATGTATTGACCGGAAGGTCGGAAAAATTAATCAGCCCCATGTTTTATAATTGAGAATTGGCTAAATCATTTCACTATTCTGATTTCAAGGCCTTGGCGGTTCAGTTCCTTTACAGCCTTTTCTATTGCTTCGTAATGCTCCTCTCCTATCTCCAGCTTCCTCAGGTCCAATGTAGGCAATTCAGCCTTGTTGATATCCTCCATCTCAAGAGGACGGATAATCATACCCACGGCCGATGTATTATTGGTGATGGGGTCTATAAGGATAAAAGCACCAGTGGCTTTGTTCTGCCTATAGGCATCAAAGAATAGCGTCTTGGCAGTGGTGATACGCACACAGCCTATCTCGTTCAGTTTGAAGTCCTCACCCGGTAATTGCTCCATCGTATTAACATCCACACGGTAGAGCACCTCGTCTATCGTCGCACGGGTGGTGTTTGTATTATGCTTCAGGAAGAACTGCTTGCCACGGTCCATAGGCTCCTCATCCATCCACACCAGCATGGTCTGGAAATAGCGGCCGATGTGAGGCTGGTTGTCAGGATGCACAATCATCTCCCCACGACTGATATCAATCTCGTCCTCCAGGGTAATACAGATACTCTGGGGACAGAAAGCGAACTCTTCCGAACCTCCTCGAGAGGAGCCCTTCTTCTCCCCCTCGGGAGAGTTAGAGAAGAGTTGTTGGTCAGGTCCGTATATGCCCTTCACCCTGCTCTTCTTCATGCTGGGAAGGGCTATCACCTCGTCACCCTTACGGATAACACCGCTGGCAACCTTACCGCAGAAGCCGCGGAAATCACGGTTCGGCCGCAGGACATACTGAACGGGGAAACGGAAATCATCCATATTGCGGTCGCGGTCTATAGGCACCGTCTCCAGATACTGAAGCAAGGACGTACCCTCGAACCAAGGCGTACGGTCGCTCTTCTCCACCACATTGTCACCTTCAAGCGCCGACAAGGGGAAACATGTAACATCCTCTATTCCCAACTGACCGGTCAACGTCAGGTACTCGTTCTTTATCTTCGAAAAGACCTCCTCTGAGAAATCCACCAGGTCCATCTTGTTGACGGCCAACACAATGTGCCTGATACCAAGCAGCGAGACCAGGAACGTATGACGGCGTGTCTGCGTAATGACACCTGTACGGGCATCCACCAGAATGATGGCCAGGTTGGCCGTACTGCCGCCGGTAATCATATTACGGGTATATTGTTCATGTCCCGGAGTATCGGCAATGATGAACTTACGCTGGTTGGTAGAGAAATAGCGGTAGGCAACATCTATGGTGATGCCTTCCTCACGCTCTGCCTTCAGACCGTCCAACAGCAAGGCATAGTCTATCTGTCCTGCTCCGGCATTACCCACGCGCTTGGAATCACGCTCCAAAGCCTGCAGCTGGTCTTCGTACAGTTTCTTACTATCGAAAAGAAGCCGGCCTATGAGGGTTGACTTCCCGTCATCAACAGAACCTGCCGTTAAAAGCCTGAGCAAATCCTTCTTCTCATCTGCATCAAGGTAAGCCTTTATATCTAACTTTTTGTCTTCCACTTTGATTCTATTTTCTATTCTCAAAAATACCCTTCCCTTTTCTTCTGCTCCATGCTGGCTTCCTGATCGAAGTCAATGACACGGGTGGTGCGCTCACTTTTTGTGGTGGTCATCATCTCCTCTACGATCTCTTCTATTGTAGTAGCATTCGACTCCACGGCACCTGTCAGCGGCCAGCAGCCCAAGGTACGGAAACGGACCATACGGTTATGAATCTTGGGTACCAGTTCCTTGGGCAGACGGTCATCATCGGCCATGATAAGGTTACCGTCAATCTCCACACAGGGACGCTCCTTGGCATAGTAAAGAGGAACAATGGGGATATTCTCCAGACGAATATACTGCCAGATATCCAGCTCGGTCCAGTTGCTCAGGGGGAAGACACGAATGCTCTCGCCCTTGTGGACACGACTGTTATAGATATCCCACAACTCGGGACGCTGGTTCTTGGGGTCCCACTGATTGAACTGGTCGCGAAAACTGAAGATACGTTCCTTGGCACGGCTCTTCTCCTCATCCCTGCGTGCACCGCCAAAGGCAGCGTCAAACTTATACTTGTTCAGGGCATCCAGCAGCGCCTTGGTCTTCATGAGGTCGGTATGGACCTTACTTCCATGTGTGAAAGGTCCAACGCCTGCATTGAAAGCCTCCATGTTGCTCTCCACAATCAGGTTCCATCCATGCTCCCTGGCATAGCGGTCGCGAAACTCAATCATCTCGCGGAACTTCCATTTCGAGTCGATATGCATCAAGGGGAAGGGAACCTTGCCGGGGGCAAAGGCTTTCTCGGCAAGACGTACCATCACGCTGGAGTCCTTGCCTATACTATACAGCATCACAGGGTTCTGGAACTCAGCAGCCACCTCACGAATGATGTGAATACTCTCAGCTTCCAGTTCCTGCAGATGCGACAGACTATAATCTTCCATATATACAATGTTTACTTATTTCCATTCAGAACAAGAGACAACCATATCCACTACCCTCCTTACAGACTCCTCTAAGGACAGGCAGCTGGTATCAATCTCTAAAGCGGGATTCTCCGGAATCTCGAAGGGGGCCGAGATGCCGGTGAACTCCTTCACCTCACCCTTCCGGGCCCTTGCGTAGAGTCCCTTTACATCACGACGCTCACATTCCTCCAAGGGGGTAGAGACATAGACTTCCTTGAAGTCCTCCTCCCCTATTATATCCCTGGCCAGACGACGTACATCGTTGGTGGGACTGACGAAGCATGCCAGCGTTACAACGCCAGTCTGAACAAAGAGCTTCCCTATTTCAGCTATACGGCGGATATTTTCCATCCGGTCCTCCGGTGAGAACCCCAGGTTGCTGTTGATACCGGCACGGATATTGTCGCCATCCAGGATCCTGCAGAGTATGCCACGCTTGTGCAACTCACGTTCAACACCCATAGCGACGGTGCTCTTGCCGCTACCGCTCAGGCCTGTAAACCAGACCATCACACCACGCTGACAAAGCAAAGCCTCCTTGTCGGTGCGCGACATCATCTGCTCGGATATGGGATATATGTTTTCTGCCATGATGTTAAAGTCTTACTTATAGATAAAAGAGCGGAATCAGGAACACGCTCAACAGGAATACTATGATATTGAGCGGCAGACCCACTTTCACGAAATCATTGAATCTGTAACCTCCAATACCCTGCACAATCAGGTTGGTCTGATAGCCGATAGGCGTGCTGAACGACGAACTGGCAGCAAAGCACACACATACCACAAAGGGCATGGGGTTCATTCCAAGTCTTTCAGAGACAGCCAGTGCCAGAGGGAAAGCCAGGGCTGCCGCAGCATTGTTGGTAATCAGCTCTGTAAAGATATTGGTGATAAGGAACAGGGCTGCCAGAATGATGTAGATGCCATAAGAGCTATCTCCCACGGCATCTGTCAGGGATATGATGTATCCGGCAACAAAGTCGGCAAAGCCCGACTTGGTCATTGCTGCACTGATGGCAAAGGCACAGGCAATGGTAATAAGCACATCCCATGAGAAGAACTTGGTGTACTTGCGGGGGTTGAACATCTTGGTCCATGCCATGATGATGGTGGTCACGCAGGCAAAGAAGAACATATCCAGCTTGATGAACTTGAAGTGGTCCGTCACGATGGGCAGTTCGCCAACAGTAGCCCCTATAATCATCATCACCAGCAACCCGAAGGCAAACCATCGCTTCTTGGTGCCCATAGGCGGTTCATAGTCCCCTACGCGGTTTATCATCCAGAACACCCTACTGTCACCCCACGCCTTCATAAAACCTTCCTCGGCATCTATTATCAGCGTATCCTCATGTGTAAGGGGCGAGTGCATATAATCGCCCTGCACAATAGAACCACCTCTGCGTATGGCACGTACATGGGCTCCGTAATGCAGGAAGAAGTCAAAATCGTGAAGTGTCTTGCCCAAACCCGGGAAACGGTTACTGAGCATAACCTCGAAACGGCTCATGCCAGGTGCGATATCGGCATCCTCGGCATCCTCTTCCGACCTACGTTCATCGGGCAGCAGATACTTGGAGAAGAATATCAGATATACCAGACCTGCCAAGGCTATGAATACACCCACCTTGGTCAGTTCGAACATATGCATACCATCAACACCGTTCTGCAGCAAGATGCCCTTATCAGCTCCTGACGACTCCTGAAAGGCCGTCATCTCTTCCTTGTACTCCTGCAGGAGCATACCGTGAAGCACCAGGTTGGTAGTGGTACCTATCAGTGTACAGATACCACCCAGGACAGTGGCATAACTCAAAGGAATAAGGAATTTACTGGATGGCAGCTTCATCTTACGCGCCCAGTTCTTTATCATCGGGGCGAAGATGACCACTACCGGTGTGTTATTAAAGAAGGCTGAAATAAACGACACAACAGGGAAGAAACGCAGGTTAACCTTCGTAACAGAAGCGTTCCTGGTGGGCAGCATCCTGAACACCATACGCTCCAACAGACCGCTCTTACGAACACCCTCACTGACCAGATACAGCAGGGCTACCGTTATCATTCCCTTATTGGAGAAGCCCTTCAGTGCCTCCTCCGGATTGATGATGCCGGCACAAAGCAGCAAGACCACAGCCGTCATCAGGATAAGGCCGGGTCGGAGCATCTCCCTCATCAGTGCCATCAGCATCAGCACAATGACACACGCCATAAAAACAAGTTCGAATGTCATATCGTGGACAAAGGTATCAAGAAAAATGGTATCTCCCAAGAAAAACCGAGGGAAATACCATTTTAAAACTCAGAAGTTTCCTTCTATGCTATTGCAGAAGAATTCCTTAATACTCGTTCCAGCTCTTGATTGCCAGATCATCCTGACTGAGCGTGCAGAATGCCTCGATGAAGGCACTTGCCAGACGGGCGTTGGTAATCAGAGGAATATTGTGGTCGATGGCACCACGACGGATCTTATAACCGTTCGTCAGCTCACGCTCCGTGTGGTTCTTGGGAATGTTGACAACCAGGTCGAACTTGTGGTCTGCAATCATCTGCATTACATTCTCACGACCGTTGTTATTCTCCTCATCGGGCCAGTTTACAGGAATAGCCTTAGCACCGTTATCGTTCAGGAACTTAGCTGTACCCTCGCTGGCGTAGATGGTGTAGCCTGCCTTGGTAAGCATGCGTGCGCCATCCAGCAGAGCAACCTTCTCCTTGGTCTCACCACTTGAAATCATGATACCCTTGTCCTTGCTGGGGATCTTATAGCCTGTAGCAATGAGTGAGTTCATCAAAGCCTCCTCGAAGGTATCGCCCAGGCAACCAACCTCACCGGTACTGCTCATGTCAACGCCCAGAATGGGGTCGGTGTTCTGCAGACGGTTGAAGCTGAACTGGCTGGCCTTCACACCGATACGGTCGATATCGAAGGCACTCTTGTCAGGCTGTGTATAAGGAGCATCCAACATGATGCGGGTTGCTGTATCGATGAAGTTACGCTTCAGCACCTTGCTGACGAAGGGGAATGAACGGCTGGCGCGCAGGTTACACTCGATAACCTTTACGTCGCGCCCCTTAGCCAGATACTGGATATTGAAGGGACCGCTGATGTTCAGCTCCTTGGCTATGGCGCGTGAAATCTTCTTAATCTGACGGGCTGTAGCAAAGCTGATCTGCTGAGCGGGGAATGTCATGGTGGCATCACCTGAGTGTACACCGGCAAACTCAACGTGCTCTGAGATAGCATACTCTACTACCTCGCCACACTTGGCAACGGCATCGAACTCAATCTCGTTGGTCTCCTGCATGAACTGGCTGATAACAACAGGGTATTCCTTGCTGACCTCGCTGGCCAACTCCAGGAAGCGCTTCAGCTCCTCGTCGTTGTGGCAAACGTTCATGGCAGCACCTGAGAGCACGTAAGAAGGACGAACCAGAACGGGGTATCCTACCTCGTCAACGAACTTCTTCACGTCATCCATTGATGTCAGGGCGCTCCACTTGGGTTGGTCAATGCCCAGCTGGTCAAGCATAGCAGAGAACTTGTTACGGTTCTCAGCACGGTCGATGCTGACAGGGCTGGTACCCAGGATGGGCACACTCTGACGGTAGAGCTTCATAGCCAGGTTGTTAGGAATCTGACCACCCACGCTGACGATTACACCGTTGGGGTTCTCCAGGTCGATAACGTCCATTACACGCTCGAAAGACAACTCATCGAAGTACAGACGGTCGCACATATCGTAGTCGGTACTTACGGTCTCGGGGTTGTAGTTAATCATGATTGACTTGTAACCCAACTTGCGGGCTGTCTGGATTGCATTAACTGAACACCAGTCGAACTCAACGCTTGAACCGATGCGGTAAGCACCTGAACCCAACACAATTACAGACTTCTCGTTCTTGTAGTAATTTACATCATAGCCCTCTGTAGCATAGGTCATGTACAGATAGTTGGTCAGGTCGGGATGCTCGCTGGCAACAGTGGGGATACGCTTAACGGCGGGAACAACACCCTCCTTGATTCGGCGTGCACGTACTGCCAGGTTCTCCTTCTCCATATTACCTGTTGTGGGCTTCAGTACGAAGCGGGCAATCTGGAAGTCAGAGAAGCCCAGAACCTTAGCCTTCTTCAGTACCTCAGTAGGAAGTTCCTCCAGTGAGTTGTAACCTTCCAGGACAGCCTTGAAGTCCACGATATTCTTCATGCGCTCTATGAACCAGGGGTCAATCTTGGTCAGCTCATAGATACGCTCTATTGTATAGCCTTCTTCCAAAGCCTGGGCAATGGCGAAGATACGCAGGTCGGTGGGGTTAGCCAGCTCCTCGTCCAGATCCTGGAACTTAATGTGGTCGTTGCCGACGAATCCGTGCATACCCTGACCTATCATACGCAAGCCCTTCTGAATCATCTCCTCGAAGCTGCGACCGATACTCATGATCTCACCTACAGACTTCATGCTGGAACCGATCTTACGGCTTACACCGGCGAACTTGGTGAGGTCCCAACGGGGAATCTTACAAATCAGGTAGTCCAGTGAAGGAGCTACGTATGCAGAGTTGGTTGTACCCATCTCACCGATCTGGTCGAGGGTATAACCCAAAGCTATCTTAGCAGCAACGAAGGCCAGGGGATAACCGGTAGCCTTAGAAGCCAGGGCTGAAGAACGGCTCAGACGGGCGTTGATCTCGATGATACGGTAGTCGTTGGTCTCAGCGTTGAAGGCATACTGGATATTACACTCACCGACGATGTTCAGGTGACGGACACACTTAACGGCCAACTCCTGCAGCATCTTCACCTGCTCGTCTTTCAGTGAACAGGTAGGAGCCACTACGATAGACTCACCGGTGTGGATACCCAGGGGATCGAAGTTCTCCATTGAGGCAACGGTGAAGCAATGGTCGTTGGCATCACGGATTACCTCGAACTCAATCTCCTTCCAACCCTTCAGGCACTCTTCTACCAGCACCTGAGGTGCAAAGGTGAAGGCACTCTCGGCAATCTCGCGGAAAGTCTTCTCGTCAGGACATACACCGCTACCCAGACCGCCCAATGCATAGGCAGAGCGGATCATGATGGGGTAACCGATCTTGCGTGCTGCAGCAACAGCTGAATCCATATCCTCGCAAGCCTCAGATACAGGCACCTTCAGGTCAACCTTGTTCAGCTCCTTTACGAAGAGGTCACGGTCCTCAGTGTTCATGATAGCCTCAACTGAAGTACCCAGTACCTGAACGCCGTACTCCTTCAGTACGCCGCTCTGATAAAGAGCTGTACCTACATTCAGACCAGTCTGTCCGCCCCATGCCAGCATGATGCCGTCAGGACGCTCCTTCTTGATAATCTCTGTAATAAAATGAGGAGTGATAGGAAGGAAATATACCTTGTCGGCAATACCTTCGCTTGTCTGTATGGTTGCTACATTGGGATTCACCAGCACAGAGTAGATGCCTTCCTCTCTCAGTGCTTTCAATGCCTGGCTACCAGAGTAGTCGAACTCACCGGCCTGACCAATCTTCAATGCGCCAGAACCCAGTACAAGTACTTTCTTCAGTTCAGTTTTCATATTCTTTTTCTATATCTTTAAATGTATAATTTCCTATAAAAAAAAGACCACCTTACCGATTTTGACATCGGAGGTGGTCTGTTTATTCTTACCTTTTATATGATGTTCTTGGTTGTCCCATAAACGCTCTTTTCATTTTCGGGTGCAAAAGTACAACATAATTTTTGACCCGCAAAATAATCCGTTCTTTTTTTTCCTTACAACCATTATTTTTTATTCATCAGCACCTTCATCCAGTAGCCGCCGATGACCGAACGGGCCTTAAAGCCTGTCATTCTGCCTGTCTTGGTATCATGCCAGTCAGAGATGGGCACACGGCTCTCCGTCTCGTTGATGTACTTGTACAGAGGGTCGACAAACTTCTGGAAGTCCTTGTCTGTCTGTGCCATGGCTGCCGTCCACATAATCCAGTCGCTCTTGGTGTAGTCCTTGCGGCAGTCGAGGGGCAGGCCGTACACATTCTGCTTTGTCAGGTAATACTTGATTTCCGTCTGCATGGCATTGTTGGGAATGATGCCAGTGTTCCAAAGCTTGTCCCATACCATATTATATTTCTGGCTCCATGTATCGGCACCGGCACCGTAAGCCAGTTCGTAGTGGTCCTTCACCTTGGTCTCTTTCTCCCAGGCAGCAGCCATCTCCTTGGCCTTGGCGTTGTACTTCTGATATACATCGTCCAAACCCTTCATCCTGGCAATCTCTGCATATCCGGCCACACCCATGATAGCCTTGATAGCCAGGTTACAGTTACCGGCCCAGTGACCGGCGAAGTCGTCTGTACAAAGCTGGTTGGCAGGATGCAAGCCGTTCTCCACCAAGTAGTCTGCCCATGTGGTGATGATATTCCAATACTTATCTATATATAATGTATTACCCTCCTGCTTGCAGATCTGTGCAGCCAGGGTTATCATGTTACCGGCCTCCTCAAGGGGCATGTCTCCGCCATATACCTGCTTGTTGGCCTTGGGATACTGACCCAGGTCGTGAGCGGCAAAGGGCTTTGTCCAACGGCCCGTATAGCTGTACTCGAAGATGGAAGTCATCATACCCTTCTGCAGTTCAGGATTGTAGCAGAGGTACAGGGGAGCCTCGGGATAGGTCAGGTCAACGGTATTCACACAACCGTTTGAGTTATTCTCCTTAGAGAAGAAGAGCACATTGCCGTCGCTGTCCTTGAAGAGCTTATGGGCAGCATTCACGTGGCGATAAGAGCCGCTCAGAATCTCGGCATACTTCACACCGCCTGCAGCCAGGGCATCGTCATAGATGGTCTTATCCATCTGACGGCAGCGCTGCATGATGCCGGTATAGTTGTTACCCATGCGGTCGAACATATCAAAGATGCTGACGTTACCCTCATGGGCCCAATAGCCCTTATAGCGCTTGTAGAAGTATTCTATATCCCAGATCTCATCATAGCCGATCATGGCGAAGCTGCTGCCCTGAACGGTTGAACCGAAGTCGTGAACGTATGCCAGCGTAGGCAGCGAAACCTGCTTCTGGCAAACAACCTCACGCTCGCCACGGGGCAGACGGCCGTCAGCCAGGAACTGTGTCTTCACATCGTTGTCTGAAGCCAGTGCCAGGCGTCCGTTTACGCCGGACAGATAGACATAACCCCAGTCGATGCAGATGCCGTCACCTGTCTTAGCAAGGATGGGCTGCTCTATGGTACCGGCCTTCAGATACTGCTTGCCGTTCTCGAAGATTCTGTTTGAGACGGTAGGCTGATGCACCTTGTTAACAGCCATCTGAGGTGTAGTGGAAACGTAGAACTGAACATTGTGCTTCTGTCCGTCCGTTGAACGCACCTGATAAGAGATGTAGTTGATGGGAGCAGAAAGCAGGTCGTAATCGTCTATGATATGGGGTGCGGTGAATACCACATCCAGTTCAACAGGTCCGCACGCGAATGTATAATAGGTATTACATGCCAGCACATCCACGTTCTTCTGCTGAGCAGTCTTGATGCTCTCATTACCCTTGGCAATGTTACGGAACACACCAAAGTCAACCAGCGCGCCGCCCGTCTTATTATAACAATGTACAGCAAAGACGTTCTTGCCCTGCTTCAGCAGGTCGCGCTTCTCGCCGTCCAGGCGGACAACCACGCCATCCACATAGTCCATGATGCCGGTGGCAGCCTTCTTGCCGTTGATATAGATTTCGCAGGCATCGTCGTGCGAGAAGATCAGGTACAAATCGCCCTGCAGCTGCTCGGCTGTCAGATCCACGGTACGACGCACCCAAATATGATCATCCTCCTTGGTCCAGGGAGTACGTATGTTGTCATAATTGTCAGAACCGAAGGCACCCTTGCCTGTCTTCCATGCAGAGGCGTTGAAGTCGGGCTTCTCCCATCCGTCAGCAGGTTTCTCGCCTGTATATTGGGCTTCCCATTCAGCCTCGTTGGACATAGGGATCACGCTCTCCATCAGGGTACGCTGGGCAGCACCCATCCAACGGTAGGTCGTACCGTCCACGCGAAGCAAACCCTCCAAGGGCTTCTCGTCGTTTGTCCAGTGACGTGTAGAACCGTCAGTCAGATTGTCATACGGACTCCATACAGAGAAGTATGGGTCGCTGACTATCAGGGGAACGCTGGGTAATCTGAGGTTTGTCTGCTTATAAGGTTTAAAGAACTCTGCACTCTGGGCCCATCCCATCATGCATACTGCCGCAAGGGCAATGGTTAGAAAGTTTCTTTTCATTACTGAATTTTATTTGGTTAATTTGTCTATTTGTTCCGTTTCTTCTGTTGTAAAGGGTGCCGACTCCATGGCCTTCAGGTTGCTTCTCAACTGTTCAGGCGAACTGGCACCGACAATTACGCTGGTCACGCCTTTCTGCTGCAAGCCCCATGCAAGTGCCATAGTGGCAAGGCTCTCACCGCGTTGGGCAGCTATCTCATTCAGCGCCCTGATCTGACTAAGACGTTCTGGTGTCAGCGCCTCGGCTTTCAGGAATCGGGGGTCATGGGCTATACGGCTGTCCCCTGGGATACCGTTCAGGTAACGGTCCGTCAGCAAGCCCTGTGCCAAGGGCGAGAAGGATATGAACCCTACCCCATTCTCCTGACACTGCTTCACTATCCCTTCCTGCTGGGGTGTCCTGTCAAGAAGATTCAGCCTGCCCTGATAAATCAGGCAAGGCACATCCCTGTCCTTCAGGTATTTGTATCCGAAACATGCAGCCGTCAGAGGCCAGCGGCTCAGACCTACATACAACGCCTTTCCCTGACGCACCACATCCACCAGTGTCTGCAGTGTCTCCTCAAGCGGAGTATTCGGGTCGTACCGATGGCAGTAGAACAGGTCTACGTACTCCAGATTCATGCGCTTCAGGCTCTGGTTCAGGCTGGCAACAAGGTGCTTCCTCGAAGCCCACGAGCCATAAGGTCCCTCCCACATATCGTATGCCGCTTTGGTAGAGATAAACAGCTCATCACGGTGAGCACAGAAGTCACTGCGCATCATGCTGCCCATAAAATACTCTGCTGCTCCCGGTTCCGGGCCGTAGTTGTTGGCAAGGTCGAAATGGGTGATACCGCATTCAAAGGCCGTCAGCGCAATAGCCCTGGACGTTTCATAGGGTGTGAGGCATCCGAAATTATGCCACATACCCAGACTGATTTCAGGCAGCAGCACACCGCTCTGCCCACATCTACGGTACTCCATTTTCGTTGTTTTGGTGGTTAATTCGCGGCAAAGGTAATGAAAGAAACCCGCTTTTGCAAGTTTGCGGGCAAGAAATGCTCACATTGTGCAAACAATACCACTTTGTTTGCATACTAGGTTCCGTTGGCAAATTCCACAACAAAGGGCTTATGCTTATTTGTGATACGAATCGCCCGATTCCACTATAGCTTCCCATTAACCTCGCTCTACCCAAGCCTTACCCAAGGCTTACCCAAGGCTTACCCAAGCCCGCGAAGCACCCTGGAAGCACCTTGGAAGCACCTTGGAAGCAGAGTGAAAGCACTCTGAAAGCTGCCTGGAGTATAGTTGGCTGATAGCGAACCGGCCTTTCACTCACAGAGAAACGGCATATCACTCATGACGATACGGCCAGCCAGTTGCCAGGGGTAGTTTTCACCAACAAAAAAGCTCCCGCCAAAATGACGGGAGCCTGAAAAAGAAAATTTATTAATTTATCCTTTTTGTTCTAGGATTAGAACTCGTAGTTGATACCTACACCAAGTACATCGTTCTTGCGGATGAACAAGTCGTTCTTGTAACCTGCTGCTGTAGAAGTGGTAACAGAACGGTCGTGGTAGATAGTGTGCATGAAACCGAGGTCGAAGCTCAGATGCTGAGTGGGCTTAACACGGACACCGAAGGCAAACATGTTGTTGGTGTTGTTGAAGCTGAGGTCGGAGATACCCGTATCTGAGATACCATAAACGGTACGCTGCCAAGAACCTGATACAGTAACATACTTGTTGAGGTCGTACTCAACACCGATGTTGAGCTCCCATGTGTTAGCATCAATGTCTCTGATCATCAGGTCGGAATTTGGATCACTGCGTCTGTATTCACCGGCCTTGTACAGGGAAACAATCTCAGTACCATCATCTGCAGTAACACTCTTTCTTACACCGCTGTCGAAGTAAACATTCCAACCGGTCATCAGGCGAAGTCCCTCGAAAGGAGTAGCCATAGCACCCATTGAGAGGATGGCGGGAAGGTCCTCGCGAACCTTGTAACCGTCTCTGAACTTAGCCAGATCAGATGCTGCCTGAGCAGCAGGGCTAAGGGTACTGCTGTTCTTGTAAACCATCTTGGTGGGTGCCTCGAACTTGACACCCAGGTTCAAGTACTCGCTTGCCTTCCAGTCGAGACCGATAACAGGAGTCACGCCCCAACCCTTCTGAGAGCAATCCAGTGTAACATCGGAAAGCTGGGGAGCCTGCTCAGCTGTCATAGAAATGTTAGTGGTAGGATCTGCGGGGTTAGGAATTACGGCTGTGATATTCTTGATGTAACCGTCGTAGCCGTTGGTACCGTAAACAACACGTACACCACCGAATACAGACAGATTGGGAATAACCTTATAGGTTGCACCGAACTGACCGCCGAACACATAAGAGTGACCCTCCATCTGAGATTCCATAGAATAGCCTCTGAAAGAAGGAATATTTTTGGCAATAGTACCGGCTACCAATGATTCGAAACTACCCAGGCCATTGGGGAAGGTGCACTTACCGCCACCACCGGTAACAGCAAAGTGAGCATTCACGCTCCACTTATTGTGGTTGTAAGACGCAGAAATAGAGGGTACCACGGGAGCCTTGGCTGTTCCCTTGAACTTGTGAGTCTTCTCACCGGGATTAGCTGTATTCATAGCGAACAAGGGGAATGTGGTAGTGATATTACGCTGCTGCCATACGCTCATGTGAGAATATGAAAGATGCCAACCGTTAGCAAGGAAAGCTGTACCTGCAGGGTTGGCATAGAGACCGGCAAGGTCGATAATACCGTTCTGAGACATCTGGCGCTCAAAAGACGCATTCTGATTAGAGTTAGTGTTCAAACCACCTGCCAAAACTGAGGCAGAAAAACACATTGCAAAAGTTGAAATAAGAAACTTCTTCATTCTTTTTACCTTTAGTTTAACTTAAATTTCGGGTGCAAAGGTAACACAAGAATATGAAGTGTGCAAATTTTTGAAGAAAAAATGCACATAAAAATAAAATATGTGCAAGAAAAGCACCTCAGTAGTAACACTTTTTAACCACAAACAACCTCGTTCATGGCTACGTCATGCTCTTCTGAAGGTATATCGGTCAGGAACTGGAAAGGATAGCAGACACCTATCTTATAGGCCTGGGGCAACCGAGGCAGCAGGCGGTCGTAATAGCCTTTTCCCCTACCCAACCGCTGACCGCTGGCGCTGAAGGCCATACCCGGCACAACGGCCATCTGGATCTGCCCGTACTCCTCAGTCGGGAAAAGCGGGCCTACAGGTTCCATAATATTATACGCACCCGCGCGCAAGGAATCCTCGCCTTCGTAAAGCCGCAGCTCCAAATCCTGCCCCACCACTACAGGCAGCAGTACACGGTGCCCTGCCTGATGGGCCGTCTGAATAAGAGGGCGCACGTCGACCTCGTCTGCTAAGGGATAATAAAGTAACACAGTGTCACAAAGACGCCACTGGCCATCATGCATAATGCTGTTGCAGACGGCCTCTGACATGGACGCCAGCTGCTCTGGTGTATGCAGGCTCTTCTGCTGACGTATAAAAGCGCGGATATCGTTTTTTTCTTCCATATAAAAAGCCCCTCCCGCCAAGGGGAGGGGTTAAAAGTAAAAGGTGATAAGATGTAAATTTATTTCTTGGCCTTAGCCTTAGCTTTCAGTTTGTCCTTGTCATACTTCTCCCACAGCTTCTTCTTAGCTGCAAGTTCCTTCTGATTCTCTGTACTGGCCTTGGCAAGTGCCTCAGCAGCAGCCTCATCGGCAGGAGAAGCATAAGCATGACGGTAGCCCTTGTTTACGTTCCAGTAACCACGGGTAAAATCAGGGAATTCAACAGCGGCGCAGTTGTGGTCCATACTGAGGGTACCCAACTCTGCCAGACAGCACCACTCTGCCAGGTCGTAAACATCCATATCAAGGGGCAGACCGTTCTGCAGGCAGTAAACCATACGGGCATCCATAATGAAGTCCATACCGCCATGACCGCCTACCTGCTTAGCCATCTCGCCATACTTCTTCAGGATGGGATGCTGGTATTTCTCTACCAGGGCCTTCTGCTGGTCGGCACTCATAAAGTTATGAGTATCAAGCTTATCCACCTGTGGAATACCTGATTCCTTCACAGCACCGCCATCCAGGGCGAAACGTGCCTCGGGGTACTTGGTAGCATAGCCGTTAACGCCAATCAACTTATACAGGCGGTTGTAGGGCTGATAAGTCATTACATTGTGCTGAATCATCACCATCTTGCCATTCTCGGTACGCATAAGGGTGGTTGTCTGGTCGCCGTTGCGGAAGTTGGCAGGCTCCTTACCGGTCTTAGCCTTCACATACTCCTTGCCATGGGCACTCTTGGTATCCATAGCTACCAGAGTCTTGAAGCGGTCGCCGCGATGGATATCCAATGCCTGAGCAACGGGACCGAGGCCGTGAGTAGCATACAGGTCGCCACGGTTCTCCATGTTGTACTTCATACGCCAACCCAACTTGTCGGGGTCTGAGCCGTCAGGATTTTTCCAGTATGCATCCCAGAAAGGATCCAGATTGTGGATGTAAGCACCCTCAGCACTGACAATCTCACCGAAGACACCATGCTGTGCCATATTCAGGGCGTTCATCTCGTACCAGTCGTAGCAGCAGTTCTCCAGAATCATACAATGCTTGCGAGTCTGCTCTGACAGGTTGATAAGATCCCAGCACTGCTCCAGATTCATGGCGCAGGGCACCTCGATAGCTGCATGCTTGCCATTCAGCATGGCACACTTGGCAACGGGGAAATGGTGATCCCAGTCGGTAGCAATGTAAACCAAATCGATGTCGGGACGCTGGCATACCTCTTCATAACCCTTCTCACCGCTGTAGATAGCTGCTGGTGGAAGACCGGCCTTACGCAGGTATTCCTGGCACTTCTCGGCACGATTCTCTTCATAATCACAAAGGGCGACAATCTGCACTCCAGGAATGTGAGTAAAGCGCTGAACTGCACCGGGGCCGCGCATACCCAATCCAACGAAACCCACACGAACGGTGGACAGCTTAGGGGTTGTAAGTCCCAAAACATGCTGCTGACCTGCAGGACGCTGCGGTGTATCTATGACAATGGTACCCTCCTGGAAATGATACTTGGTACTCGGACTAAGGCTTTGTGCCCAAACTGTAACACTGGCAGAAATGATTGCCAGGGTCAAAAAAATGTTTCTCTTAAGGTTCATAACGTGTAATTCACAATGTTGTTATGGAGCAAAGATAGAAAATAATTGCGAAAGAAAACACTTTACCCATATAAATTATGCTTAAATTTCAACTTTCTACACTTGGACGTGCGTTTTTTCTAATAAATAATGTATATTTGCACGTCGTAAAGTATGGACACAGAGAAAAACAGCCTTTTAGGAATGAATCTTGACGAGCTGAGAGCCGCTGTCACGAAAGCAGGCCTGCCCGCCTTTGCCGCCAAACAGGTGGCACGATGGATTTATGTGCAGCACGTAAGTTCTATCGATGAGATGACAAACATCTCCCTGAAAAACCGCGAAGCCCTGAAAGAGCTATACACCATAGGCTGTGCCGAACACACCGACTGCCAATGCAGCATAGACGGCACACGCAAGTACCTATTCCCCACCCGGAACGGACAACTGGTGGAATCCGTTTACATCCCCGATGGCGAGCGAGCCACCCTGTGTGTGAGCAGCCAGGCCGGTTGCCGCATGGGATGCCGCTTCTGCATGACGGGACGGCAAGGGTTCGGAGGCAACCTGACGGCTACGGATATCCTGAACCAGATCTATTCGCTGCCAGAGAGGGACACGCTGACAAACGTGGTCTTCATGGGACAGGGAGAGCCCTTCGACAATATTGATGCCGTGCTGAAGGCCACCCAGCTGCTGACGGCTGACTATGGCTACGCCTGGAGCCCCAAGCGCATCACCGTTTCCACTGTGGGCGTACGCAAGGGACTGACACGCTTCCTGGAAGAGAGCGACTGCCACTTGGCCGTCAGCCTGCACAACCCGTTCCCGGCAGAACGACTGGAGATGATGCCTGCCGAGAATGCCTACAGCCTGACAGAGTTCCTGACGCTGCTGAAGCAATACGACTGGACACACCAGCGCCGCCTGAGCTTCGAGTACATCGTCTTTGGCGGACTGAACGACATGCCGCGCCATGCCAAGGAACTGGTAAGACTGCTGGGCCCCATAGAATGCCGTGTGAACCTGATCAGATTCCATCAGATTCCGGACACGCCGTTCAAGGGAGCATCGGAAGAGACCATGATATGGCTGCGCGACTACCTGACCCAACACGGCGTAACAACGACCATACGTGCCAGTCGCGGACAAGACATCTATGCAGCCTGCGGACTGTTACATAACAAGAAAACAACAGAAGCATGAAAAGATACAAGCTTTACCTACTGATGATGCTGGCATGCTGCATCCTTGCCGGTTGTACCAAGAATATGATTCTGCCCGTTGCCAGCGGCCGCCCCTACGAGGTGCTGGTTGTCCTGGAGAACGAGATATGGGAAGCCCCTGCCGGAAGGGCGCTTTTCGACATCCTGGATACCGACGTGCCCTGCCTGCCGCAGAGCGAGCGTTCGTTCCGGATCTCGCATACAGACCCCAAGCATTACGACCATCTGATGCAGCTCTTCCGCAATATCATATTGGTAAACATAGACAAGACGCAGTACAGTCAGACACGTATGCGCTTTGCCAGAGACAAATACGCTACCGAACAGATTGTACTGACCATCAATACACCCAGCGAGGAAAGCCTGAAGGAATTCTGTGAGGAACACAGACAGGAGGTTGTGGACTTCCTGACACGCACGGAGATGAACCGCCTTATCAAGAAGCTGGAGAAGAAATTCTCCAAGACCACAGACGACCTGGCATGGTTCATCTTTGGATGTCACATCAATGCGCCCGAGGAACTGAAGAGCTACAAGAAAGGCGAGAACTTCTTCTGGACCAGCAACAACACGGCATCCGGACTGGAGAATATCTGTATGTACAGCTACGAATACGAGGGTCCGGAGACCTTCAACAAGGAATACCTCCTGCACAAGCGCGACTCCATCATGGAGAAGAACCTTCCCGGCGAGAAGGAGGGTATGTATATGCAGACGGATACACTGTGCACCCTGGTTAAGCCCATTGTGGTTCACAATGCCTATGCCATGGAGACACGCGGACTCTGGTTCATGAAGAACGACTGCATGGGCGGCCCCTTCGTCAGCCACAGCAGAGTGGATGCGGAAAGCAACCGCGTAGTGGTGGTAGAGGCCTTTGTTTATGCACCTGAGAAGAAGAAACGCGACCTCATCAGACGTCTTGAGGCCTCGCTCTATACATTACAACTGCCCCTGGAACAGAAATCCCTGATTGAAATCTGTGTCGAGGAGGAGAAAAAAGAGACGAAATAAGATTATGGAAAAGATTAAGATAGGAATTACACAAGGCAGAGCAGACAGAACAGGCTATAACCTTATACTGACAGCATTCGAGGAACCTGTTTCGCTGGAGCTGTGCCACCCCATCATATATGGCGACAAGGAAGCTGCCGTGCAGCAGCGCAGGACAATGAACCTGAGCACCAACTTCGTCACCATAAACAGTACGGATGAAGTGCAAGACGGACGCCTCTCACTGCTGCAATGCGAGGATAGCGAGAAGAAGGCAATGGAGGACTGTCAGGAGAACAACATAGACGCATTGGTGATAACCCCGCAGGAAGCACCCTTCCCCTGCCCTGCCGGCAGCACAGAGATGCTCATCAACGAAGACATACGCATGGCATTGGTTGAGAAGGTCGACAAGAAAACCATCGAGGCCTTCCGTAACACCCTGGTGCGCGACTTCGACTGCCAGCATCCGCGTATTGCCATCCTCAGCGACGAGGCTCCGCAGGAGAACACCGGCGAAGAGCCAAGGGAGGAGAAGTTCATGTACGTGTACGGCCCATATGCCATAAAGGAATTCTTCGAGGAGGAGAAATACATGTACTACGACGGCATCATCACCAGCGAGAAGCAGAAAGCCACCAAAGCCTTCGGCTCCCTGGCTTATGAATATGGTATAAGGTTCTATGCGGGATCGGACCGTATCATCACATCACCCTTCCTGCCTGACACAATCTGTCTGAACCACGCCACATACATTGCAACCGATGTATATCGCAACAGAATGGCATACGACCAGGAACGCGAGAATCCTCTGCCCAAGCTTTTCCACGACAAGCGAGAGGACAGGAACAGCAACAATGTGGAATAGAAGTGACGCTCTAATATGAAGAAACTGGACATAGACCTACAGAAGCTTAAGAACCAGTACAACATTGTCGGAAAGAACAAGGCACTGGATACCGCCCTGCTGACAGCAGTTCAGGTGGCACCCACTGATTTGTCGGTACTCATAGAAGGCGAGAACGGTGTGGGAAAGGAAATCATACCGCGCATCATTCACGACCTGAGTCCGTGCAAGAACAAGAAGTACCTTGCCATCAACTGCGGTTCCATACCGGAAGGTACCATAGACAGTGAGCTCTTCGGTCACGAGAAGGGTGCCTTCACAAACGCCATCAGCGAACACGAGGGTTACTTCGGAGCTGCTGACGGCGGTACACTCTTCCTGGACGAGATAGGCGAACTGCCCATGAGCACGCAGGCACGACTGCTCCGTGTACTGGAGACAGGCGAATACATACGTGTCGGAAGCAACTCCATACGCAAGACCACAGCCCGCATCATAGCAGCTACCAATATCAACATACCCAATGCCATCCGTGAGGGCAAATTCCGCCAGGACCTGTACTACAGGCTCTGTCGCGTGAACATTACCATGCCGCCGCTGAGAGAAAGGGACGATGACGCCGTGCTGCTGTTCAAGAAGTTTGCCATGGATATGGCTACAAAGTACCAGATGCCGGACTACATTCACCTGACACCTGCCGCCGAGGAGGTAGTGAAATCCTACAAGTGGCCAGGCAACATCCGTCAGCTCAAGAATGTGGTGGAACAGATGAGCGTTCTCTCCGAGGAACGAAGCATCACCCCCGAGGTGCTGGGCAAATTCGGCATCGTGCCCAATTCGGACAGCGAGATGGGTATCACCATAACAGGCAGCAGAAGTTCTGAGTCGCAGCACGACTACGAGAAGGAGATTAAGATGCTGGCCCATGCCGTGCTTCAGCTTAGGAACGAGGTGGAGGAACTGAAGCAGAAGATTCAGGGCGGAGAGTCCTCGAACCTGCCTGCCACGACAAGCGTTCCCACCACAACACCAGCCTTCAGCCATCAGGTGCCCAACATGCCTCCTACCATCCCGCAGAATCACATACCTGCAACGGATATGGAGTTCCAGACGGCAGAAGAGGTGCTGGAGGACGATACGCTGAACATCAACGACATGGAGAAACGCAACATCATAAAATCACTGCAACGCAACCATTACAGAAGGAAAGACGCTGCCGACGAACTGGGCATTAGCGTCAGGACACTGTACAGAAAACTGAAAGCATATGGAATTGAGGAATAAGAAGTGGATGGGCATATTGCTGGCCGGATGCATGTGCATTATGATTTGTGCATGCAAGATTGAGTACAGGTTCAATGGCGCAAGCATCGACTACCAATATACAAAGACTATACAGATTGACAACTTCCCCATTCGCAGTGCATACGTATGGACACCCATGCAGGCTATCTTCCAGAATAAGCTGACCGACATTTATGCCAGTCAGACGAAACTGCGTCAGGTGAAGAAAAACGGCGACCTGCAACTGTCTGGCGAGATTACGCATTTCGACCAGTACAACAAGGGTATCTCCAGCGACGGCTACAGCAGTCAGGTTCAGCTGAAGATGACGGTGAACGTGAGATTTGTCAACAACAGGAAACACGACGACGACTTTGAACGTCAGTTCACTGCCACGACAGAGTACGATGCCAGCCAGCAGCTGACAGCCGTACAGGAGGAGCTGGTAACACAGATGTCAAAGGACATCGTAGAACAGATATTCAATGCAACGGTAGCTAACTGGTAACATGAAACAAGCATCAACCCTATGCCAAGACATTTGATAGATTTCATCAGAAGGCCGAACAGCATGGATCAGCAATCCATCTCCATGCTGAGGAACATGAAAGACGAGCATCCGTATTTTCACTCTGCCCGCATACTGTTGCTGCAAGCACTCTACAAGCATCACTCCCCGCAGTTCGACGAGGAGCTGCGCATCAGTGCACCCCTGCTACCGGACAGGCAGGCGATATTCAGCCTGATAGAAGAACCCAATTATCAGAAGAAAGAAGAACGCAGGAAATTCAGCATCGAGGAGCCTGAGACAGACAAATCCGAAAGAACGGACCTGCTTATCTCGGACTTCCTGGAGAGCCAGCCCAAGGAACAGCCGCAGACGGTACGCTACCCCATCGATGCCACCCAGGACTACATAGGCTTCCTGCTCCAGAACGAGGCACAGGAAGAGGAGACGCCCGACATGCCCATGAACGGCGGCGGTGTGGTTGAGGACTTCCTCAGCCAGGAGCCAAAGAGAATCGTCCTGAAAGATAACGATGCCAGTGCAGAAGTTCCTGAGGAAAAGGAAGAAAAAGAAGAAGAGAACGAGATTTTGACGGAAACTTTGGCTGGAATTTATATAAAACAAGGTAAATTTGAGAATGCAATTAAAATTATACGCCAATTATCCTTGAAATATCCGAAAAAAAATCGTTACTTTGCAGACCAAATCCGATTTTTGGAAAAACTGATAATAAATAATAAAAACAAATAACAAATAAAACATGTACACTTCAATCGTAATTTTGGTTGTCCTGGCATCTGTCCTGATGTGCCTTATCGTACTGATTCAGGAGTCTAAGGGCGGTGGTCTGGCAGCTGACTATTCAAACAACAATCAAATTCTGGGTGCTCCCAAAACAACAAATTTCATTGAGAAGGCAACATGGGGTCTGGCAGCAGCAATGATTGCACTGAGCATCATCAGCGTTGCTTTCCTGCACGAAGGTGCAAATAACGAATCTGTTATCCAGCAGAACGCTGTTGAGCAGGCTGCAACTAACCCCAACAATGTTCCCGGTATGGTTCAGCCTTCAGCAGAGACACCTGCAGAAACTCCTGCAGAAGCACCCGCTCAGCAGTAAAATCCGGCTTTATGGTAAACTGCATCCTTATAGCAGATAGCGGTTCCACCAAAACAGACTGGATACTAACTACAGCCGAGAATAGCATCCTGGAAGTCGAGACAATGGGCATCAACCCTGTCAGAGACTCTCAGGATGCTATTTTTGATGTCATCAGGAACAGCCTGGCACCTAAGATTCCACAAGGATACCGAATCCAGGAGATTCACTTCTATGGTGCAGGCTGCATAGACCCGTACAGAAAGAGTGTAGAAGAAGCACTTGCCAACGTATTCAGCACTACCCCAAGGATTGCAGTCGAAAGCGATCTGCTGGGAGCAGCCAGGGCACTCTGCGGCAACGAGGCAGGCATAGCCTGCATTCTGGGCACAGGTTCCAACAGCTGCCTGTACGACGGCAAGGAGATTGTCTGCAACATTTCTCCCTTAGGGTTCATCCTGGGCGATGAGGGAAGCGGCGCCTTTCTGGGCAAGACCCTGGTGGGCAATGTCCTGAAGAAAATCTTCAGCCCCGGGATTCAGGAGCTTTTCCTGAAGAGGTTCGACCTCACTCCCTCTATTATTATTAATAAGGTATATAGGGAACCCATGCCCAACAGATTCCTGGCTTCGCTGGTTCCGTTCCTGGCAGAAAACAGGGAAAAGGCAGAAATACACGACATGCTCGTATGGTCCTTCCGCCAGTTCTTTGTCAGGAATGTCAAAGCCTATAACCACCCCGAAATGGAAATTAACATGGTAGGAAGCATTGCTTTTTACTTTGAAGACGAAATAATGGATGCAGCGGCAAAAGAAAGGCTTAAAATTGGTAAAATTCTCAAAAAACCGGTTCAAAAAATGGCCGATTTCCATAGAAAAAGCCTGATTTTGGGCGAAAATTGTTAAAAAATGCAGAAATATGTTATATAACATATAACCAACTCTTGCATGATATTATCAAACCGCCTAAATTTGCAACTGTTATCCTGAAAACAATCTTTTTACCTTAAACAAAACTAATACCTAAAAGATGGAGGGCAGCTGTGAAGCCGCCCTCTATTTCATTTTATACGCTTGGACTGTAATCCGCTGTTTCTTAAAGCCTTGTACGGTTCTTACTGAACCAGCGTTTTATTTATCTCCTCTATGTAATTCAGAACCTCTTCGCGACCCATTTTTGTTTCCGAACTGGTAACAAAATAAGGTGGCAATTCCTCCCACTGCTTCTTTAATTCAGTAAGGTAATGCTCTACATTACCCTTTAATTTGGCCTTGGAAACCTTATCTGCCTTGGTAAAGACAATGCTGAAGGGCACACCGTTCTCGCCCAGCCACTCCATGAACTCCAAATCAATCTTCTGAGGCTCATGACGCACGTCTATAAGCAGGAACAGATTGGTCATCTGCTCACGGTCCAGGATATAGGTGGTTATCATGTGCTCAAACTTCTCCGTCTCCTTCTTGCTGCGCTTGGCAAATCCATAACCGGGCAGGTCCACCAGATACCAGGTATTCTCCTGCCCTTTTCCACCGGTTCCCTGCTCCCTGATAACAAAGTGATTGATAAGGATGGTCTTACCGGGCGTAGCCGATGTCTTGGCCAGCTTGCCGTTACCGGTAAGCATATTGATAAGACTGGACTTGCCCACGTTACTGCGCCCGATAAAGGCGTACTCAGGCAGATTGCTCTTGGGACACTGGTCTATACGGGCACTGCTAATCAGGAACTCTGCAGACTTTATTTGCATGATTCTATAATAAAGGAACGGTTAGAAATTATAGTCGATACTTATACCCAGGTCTTCCTTGAACATCAAGTACTTACCACTTGCATTCCTGTACTTGGTGCTGGAATCGTCAATCTTGGGATTCAGAATCAACGTAGCATTGATAATCTTGCTGACCTTGAACTTAATCTCATTGAACCAGTCGATAGAAGTATAGTGGTAATTGCTCTTCCAACTCAGGGTACTGCGCCATGTAATCTGGTCGCAGATATTGTAGGTGGTATTCAGCGTTGCGGTAGGACCGAATGTATGCTTGAAATGTTTTCCCGGATCCAGACCGTACTGACCGATCAATTCATCAACGCCCACATACTTAAGCTGGTATGCAATGAACGCCACGTTCAGGTCTCCCCTGAAACGCTTCTTCTTTCCCCACTGGAAATCATACTTCATACCGGGTCCCACGAAGATTTCCAAGGGAGAGAAAATCTTGGTGGTCAGTTCATCTGTATTGGGCTTGTAGTTCGAGAGTACGGGTGTTTTAGCCTCAATTTGCAAAGAATAATACAGCGACTTATATGCCTGATAGCCAATGCTGGTAAAGTAGCGCAACTGGTTCTGCGTGGGACGGAAGGACCTCTTGGTATCGCTCGGTGATGTCTGGGCACCGACTCTCAGTTCCAGTGTATTATCCCACCTGAATTTCTTCTGGTTATTGTAATTGGCCTGTAAGGTCAGGGAGAGGTTTCCTGCAAAACTGTTCTCACCGCCCTGCCACCAGTTATCAGAAAAATGGGCCTGGGACAACTGCACATAAGACCTGCCGGAGGTTTTCCAGAAATTGGGACGACGGGTAACAACCTGTATGCCTTCGTTAAGTGTAGGCGAAAGACTGGCCTCAGCCACCTTCTCCGACAGTTTCTCCTTTACGTTTATCTTCTCGTTGATATCGTCCCTGAACTTTCCCTTATCCTTAACGCTCTCCTCTGTCTGCTGCACAAGTTCGGGATGCCTTGCATACAGCCTTGCCAGCATATTATTGATGTAATACAGGGTCTGAAGCTGAGTGTCGGAGAAGGTCGAGTCCGTATTGTTCATCATCTGATGCAGGGGAGACGAGTACAGAGTCGGAGCCGAAAGAATCTGGTAGTAATAGGCATTCGGTGCGGGATAAGTCGAAACGAAGTCCATCGAATCACGCTTCTCTACCAACCTCTGTAACTGCTGCAGGTAACTGCTGACGATGGAAAAAGTATCTACCTTAGCCTCAACATCTTTGACTGTTCTTTCCCGGGCGCCGGCACCTGTGACAGTGCCTAAAACAAAGAAAAATATTACTAAAGACCTCATTCGTTCTAATTTTGCGCAAAGATAGCTATTTTAGAGACAAAACGAAGAAGGTTTTCGGTTTTTTTTTGTAATTTTGCGCCCTAACAATAGTTCTTTAAGAAAATACAACAATTTTTTATATATGGATAAAAACACAATTACAGGTTTCGTCCTGATGGCACTCGTTGTTATTGGTTTCAGCTGGTACAGCCAGCCATCAGAGGAAGAACGTCGCCTCATGCAGGCTAAACAGGACAGCATCGCTGCAGTAGAAAAACAGAAAGCCGAACTGGCAGCCAATGAGAAAAAGCAGATTCAGGCCAGGCAGGCAGCTGAACAGCAGGCAGACAGCAACGCCGTCTTCTTTGCACAGCGCCAGGGTCAGGAACAGGAGATTGTTCTCAAGAATAACAAGGTTAAGGTAACCCTCAGCACCCTGGGCGGTACCATCCAGAATGCCGAGATTATAGGCTACAAGAGCCGTCAGTATGATGGCGACGTGTTGCTCATGACCCGCAAAGACGCTCAGATGACTTTCTCTCTGGCGGGCAAGCAGGACAATATCATCACCAGTGACCTTTTCTTCACTCCCACAGAGCAGACAGACAGCAGTGTTGTCATGATTGCAGAGCAGGATGGCAAGCAGTTGGCTATCAGCTACAACCTGCTGCCCAACTCATACATGGTTGACATCACCATCCAGGCTACCGGCATGAGCGGATTCTTCGCTCCCAACATGAAGACCATGGACATCAGCTGGACCGACCGCATCATGCAGCAGGAGAAAGGCTACTCTTTCGAGAACCAGCGCTGCAACCTCACCTATATGCGCAAGGGCAAAGGTACAGAGAACCTGAGCGAGACCAGCGACGAAAAGGAAGAACCGGAGGAAGCACTCAGCTGGGTTGCTTTCAAGAACCAGTTCTTCAGCGCCGTACTCATTGCTCCCCAGGACTTCACGGATGCTCACCTCACCAGCACGCAGGAAACAGAAAAGAACAACGGCTACCTGAAGACCTATGAGGCTGAGATGAAGACTTTCTTCGACCCCACGGGCAACAAGCCTACGGAGCTGCAGATGTATCTGGGTCCCAACGACTTCCATGTCCTGCAGGCTCACAACAAGCTGAGCAAGACAGAAGAGGATCCCGAACTGGATGAAATCGTATATCTGGGATGGTCATTCTTCCGTTTCATCAACCGCTGGTCTATCATGCCGCTTTTCGACTGGCTCTCCGGTTTCGGCATGAACATGGGTATTGTCTTGCTGCTGCTTATTACCATCATCAAGGTTATTGTTTATCCGACCAACAAGAAGAGCTACCTGAGCAGCGCCAAGATGCGTGTCCTCAAGCCACAGGTTGACGCTATCAGCGCCAAGTATCCCAAGCAGGAAGACGCCATGAAGAAGCAGCAGGAAATGATGCAGCTCTACAGCCAGTACGGTGTCAGTCCCATGGGCGGATGTCTGCCTATGCTGATTCAGATGCCTATCTGGCTGGCCATGTACAACTTTGTCCCCAATGCCATCGAACTGCGTGGCCAGAGTTTCCTCTGGGCTGACGACCTCAGCGCCTACGATGATGTTATCAACTGGGGCCATGACATCTGGCTCCTTGGCGACCACCTGAGTATCTTCTGCTTGCTTTGGGCTGTATCAATGCTTGCTAACACATGGATTATGACGCGTCAGCAACAGAACCAGATGATGAGCGAACAGGCTCAGCAGATGAAGATGTTCATGTGGATGCAATACCTTATGCCTGTAGTATTCTTCTTCTCGTTCAACAACTACTCCAGCGGTCTGACCTTCTTCTACTTCATCAGCGGTCTGATCAGCCTGTTGATTATGTGGTATCTGCGAGTTACTACCGATGACGCCAAGCTGCTGAAGAAACTTGAGGCTTACCACGAGCAGCACAAGAACGATCCCAAGAAGACCAGCAGTCTGGCTGCACGTCTGGAAGCACTGCAGAAGATGCAGGCAGAACAGCAGGCTGCACGCAAGAAGTAACAGCCCCCCTACACCTCCCCCCAAAAAGGGGAGGTTCTTAAACAAATAAAGAAAACCATGACAAAGAATTTGTTAACAATCGCAACAGCTGCCCTTATATTTGCAGCATGCGGCACACAAAAAGAGAACGATATGGTGAATATCCAGAAGCAGACCATTCAGTTGGAGAGTGACCAGATGACTCCAGAGGCTCTTTGGGCCATGAGTCGTATCGGCGGTTACCAGGCTTCGCCCGACGGCAAGCACATCGTTTTCCAGATGGGCTATTACAGCGTGGAGGAGAACAGAAGCCATCAGGTGCTCTGGATGATGAATGCTGACGGCAGCGGGCAGAAGCAGCTCACTACCGAAGCACGCAACGAGACGGATGCCCAGTGGCTGGACAACGAGACCATTGCCTTCCTGAGGGGTGGCGAGGTCTGGAAGATGAACCTGGACGGCTCTGCCCGTAAGCAGTTGTCCGAGACGGAAGGCAAGGTTGAGGGCTTCCTCTTCTCTCCCGACCGCAAGAAGGTTATCCTGCTGCAGAGCATCGACTTCAACGAGATTATCCAGAAGAAACCCGAGGACCTTCCCAAGGCTACCGGCCGTGTCATTACCGACCTCATGTACCGTCATTGGGACCACTATGTAGAAAGCATTCAGCATCCCTTCGTAGCGAAAGTCAGTGCCAATGGCATTTCAGATGCCATTGACATCCTCGAGGGCTATCCCTTTGAATGCCCCATGGAACCCTTCGGCGGCATAGAGCAACTGGCATGGAGCACCGATTCGAAGCAGATTGCCTACACCTGTCGCACCAAGACAGGACTGGAATACAGCATCAGTACGGATTCCGATATCTATCTCTACGACATTGATGCCGAAGAGGGAACAGTAGACAAAAACCGTAACCTCTGCAAGGAAGGCGTTGATTTGCCTAAGTCCGACCCCACCAAGACAATGAAGACACAGGCCATCAACCAGTTGCAGGAGGACCTGCAGGTCGGTTACGACACCAATCCCAAGTTCTCGCCCGACGGCCGTTATGTGGCCTGGCTCTCCATGGAGCGTGACGGATACGAATCCGACCGTAACCGCCTGTGCATCTACGACCTCAAGGAAGGCACCAAGACCTACGTCACAGAGTCATTCGATTCCAGCGTTGACGATTTCTGCTGGGCTACCGATTCCTATACCTTATATTATATAGGGGTTTGGCACGCTACAGAGAACCTCTACCGCACCAACCTGAAAGGCGAGGTAACACCGCTTACCAACGACTGGGCTGACTTCGGTTCACTGCAGATGCTGAACAGCAAGCAGATTCTGGCCGAGCGTCACAGCTTTACCACACCGGCCGACCTCTATATTGTAAATCCCGGCGAGAACATAGGTGCTACAAAGGTGAAGCAGATTACAGAGGTCAACAAGGAAATCCTCGACCAGTTGGCTAAGCCATCCGTAGAGCAGCGCTGGGTAAAGACCGTCGATGATAAGGATCTGCTCTACTGGGTTATCCAGCCTCCTCACTTCGACCCCAACAAGAAGTACCCCACCCTGCTCTTCTGCGAGGGTGGTCCTCAGAGTGCCGTTTCTCAGTTCTGGAGCTACCGTTGGAACTTCTTCATCATGGCTTCACAGGGCTATGTCGTTATCGCTCCTAACCGCAGAGGCGTCCCCGGTTTCGGTCAGGAATGGCTCGAGGAGATCAGCGGCGACTGGACAGGACTGTGTATGGATGACTATCTGACAGCCATCGACGATGCTGCAGAGAACCTTCCTTACGTCGACAAGGACCGCATGGGTGCCGTAGGTGCCTCTTTCGGCGGCTTCTCCGTTTACTATCTGGCAGGTCATCACGACAAGCGCTTCAAGTGCTTCATTGCCCACGACGGTGCTTTCAACCTCGAGGCCATGTACACCGAGACCGAGGAGAAATGGTTCTCTAACTGGGAATATGACGATGCCTACTGGAACAAAGACCAGACGGCACGTGCCCGCAAGACCTATGAGAACTCACCCCACCGCTTTGTTGACAAGTGGGATACTCCTATCCTCTGTATCCATGGCGAGAAGGACTACCGCATCAATGCCACACAGGGTATGAGCGCCTTCAATGCCGCCCGTATGAAAGGCATAGAGGCTGAGCTGCTTATCTTCCCCGACGAGAACCACTGGGTACTGAAACCCCAGAACGGAATCCTCTGGCAGCGCACCTACTTTGAGTGGCTGGATCGCTGGCTGAAGTAATCCTAGAAAGTCCTAGGAATGCCTAGGAAAACCTAATTAAAAATTGTAATAACGAAATTATACTATGAGCATTCAAAAAACCCTTCGCGACAGCGCCGCTATGCGCTGGACCGCACTGCTGCTCCTGGCGCTGGCCATGTTCTGCAGCTACATCTTCATGGACATCCTTTCTCCCATCAAGGACCTCATGCAGGACACCCGTGGATGGGACAGCGCTGCATTCGGTCGTATGCAGGGCGCCGAGGTATTCCTGAACGTTTACGTCTTCTTCCTCATCTTTGCCGGTATTATCCTCGACAAGATGGGTGTACGCTTCACAGCCCTGCTCTCCGGTGCAGTCATGCTGGTGGGCGGTATCATTAAGTGGTACGCTGTCAGCGATGCCTTTGTGGGCACCGGCCTGGAGCAGTGGTTCACCGACAACCTGAACTGGAACGGCGACCTGCCCATCATAGGCGCTATCCTCCCCTTCTGCGACGGCATGCCCGCCTCTGCCAAGCTGGCAGCCTGCGGCTTCATGATCTTCGGTAGCGGTGTAGAGATGGCAGGCATTACCGTATCACGCGGTATTGTCAAGTGGTTCAAGGGCCGCGAGACCGCTCTTGCCATGGGTTCTGAGATGGCACTGGCACGCCTGGGTGTTGCCACCTGCATGATTTTCTCTCCCTTCTTTGCCAAGTTGGGCGGTGAGGTCAGCGTCAGCCGTTCCGTAGCCTTTGGCGTTGTGCTACTGTGCATTGCCCTTATCATGACCATCGTCTATTTCTTCATGGATAAGAAGTTGGATGCACAGACCGGCGAGGCAGAAGAGAAGGATGATCCCTTCAAGATTGCCGACCTTGGCAAGATCTTCACCAGCCTGGGCTTCTGGCTTGTTGCCCTGCTGTGTGTGCTCTACTACTCAGCCATCTTCCCCTTCCAGAAGTATGCCGTTAACATGCTGCAGTGCAACCTGACCCTCAACCCTGCCGAGGAAGGCACCTTCTGGGCAGACAGCTCTGTAACCATCGTTCAGTACATCATCATGCTGGTTGTGGCCATCTGTGCCTTCGCCAGCAACTTCTCCAAGAAGAAAAGTATGAAGTACGGACTTATGACCTTTGCAGCCATCACTCTGGTAGTTTACTGCTATATGGGTTATATGCGTGGCACAGCCGAGACCATCTTTGCTGTCTTCCCCCTGTTGGCTGTTGCCATCACTCCCATCCTGGGTTCTTATGTGGACCACAAGGGTAAGGCCGCTTCCATGCTGATGCTGGGTAGCATCCTGCTGGTTATCTGCCACCTCACCTTCGCCTTCATCCTGCCCGCCTTCGAGGGTAATGCCGTTGGCGGAACCATTGTAGCATACGTAACCATCCTGGTGCTGGGTGCCAGCTTCTCTTTGGTACCTGCCGCTTTGTGGCCCTCAGTTCCCAAGTTGGTAGACGAGAAGATTATCGGTTCAGCCTATGCTGCCATTTTCTGGATTCAGAACATTGGCCTTGGCCTCTTCCCTGCCCTTATCGGTATGGTACTAAATAGTACCAATCCCGAAGGCACAGCAGCTCATGAATTGAACTACACATGGGCACTTGTTATGTTGGCTGCTTTGGGTATTGCAGCCCTGCTCATTTCTGTTTATTTAAAAGCTGTTGACAAAAAGAAGGGTTACGGCCTCGAAGAGCCAAATATCAAAGAATAAAGTGAAACGATAAAACCTGTTTTAGATTTCACTTTGGAGGCAAGAACAAGCGAAAAACCGCTTTGTAATGTTAAAATCAGTTAAAATACATTACAAAGTGGTTTTTTTATTGTCGAAAAGTTTGCCAGTTTAAAAAGTCGCCGTATCTTTGCAATGTGTTTTTCATAGTATTAGATTTAAGGTTAACAAAGGTTGGGCTACAGCGGTAGCCCTTTTTTTTGTCTTTTTTCGAAAAAAAATACCCTTTTTTTTCACTTATTTTTTGCAGTTTTTCGAATCGCAAATGACGGATTGTCATTACGCGATACAGAAAATAATTCGTTAGGTTCAAAGAACGAATCCCGCATTTGAGGAACCTCGGTTCCAACCACCATATTTTAAGCCTGCCCCCGTCATATACAGACAAGGGCAGGCTTAATGTTAACGGACACTCTTCCGTTCGTGTTCTTTTTACTTATTAACGGTTTTCCCCACTACAACTCCGTATGCTCTACTATCTGACCATCGAACAGGTTGATGATGCGATCGGCGTAGCTGGCGTTATGTTGCGAGTGCGTAACCATAACGATGGTGGTGCCCTGCTCGTGAAGTTGGAGCAGAAGGTCCATCACCTCCTTGCTATTCTTGGAGTCCAGGTTGCCCGTTGGCTCATCGGCAAGGATAATCTTGGGATTGGAAACTACGGCACGGGCTACAGCTACACGTTGCTGCTGACCACCTGAGAGCTGGCAGGGGAAATGCCCACGACGATGCGACATAGCCATACGATCCAGAATCTCTGTTACACGTTTCTTGCGCTCCTTGGCTGGCACACCCATGTAGAGCAATGGCAACTCGATGTTCTCATAGACATCCAAATCGTCTATCAAGTTAAAGCTTTGGAAAACAAACCCTATGGTACCTTTGCGGATGTTCGTTCGTTCGCGTTCGCTGAGTTGGCTTACATCCTTGCCATCAAGCATGTAAGTGCCATCTGTAGGTGTGTCCAGCAGACCCATTATATTTAATAAGGTAGTCTTGCCACAACCTGACGGGCCCATGATGCTGACAAACTCGCCGTCCTTAACTTCCAGGTTCACTTCGCGCAAAGCCCAGGTATCAATCTCTTCCGTACGGAAAACTTTTTTGATGTTTTGTAACTGAATCATAACATTAACTGAAATTTAAGGTCCCTCCCCCTCCCTCCCGAAAGAGGGAGGGTTAACACTGGGACCTACCCCGTCCCTACCAAGGAGGGGGGCAACTTTATAATTAACTTAAAAACTCTCTCAACTTTATACACTAAACTGACTCTCAACTCTAAAAAGCCCCAACAGTCTTTTATTCTTTCTTTAATATTGCGGCTGGGTTCAGCTTTGATACCTTATAGATTCTTAATCCTACCGTCAGCAGGGTTACCAGGCCTACGAAAAGGATGGAATACAGATAAGGTACAGCAAAACTGCTGAAAGTTGTCTTACCATCGAAAGTAGTGTAGCCAATAAGAATAAAGACGAAAGACACAATGCTGCTGATAACCAGGTTCCTGGCGTACAGTTTGCCGAAGAGCCACAGAATCTGCCTCCTACCGGCACCATTCGCCTTACGGATGGCAACCTCCCGCAGCCTGCCTCTTGTATCAAGCGAGGCCGAGGAATAGAGCGTCATCACCATACACAACAGGGATACAAAATATATTACCACCAGGACAATAATTAAAATCCCAATCGTATACAACTCCGGAAAGATTTTCTCCACCATATTGTCAACAGGGGCATTGACCGAGGTATATATGCCTATATGATGGTAGAGGTCATTCAGTTCCCTGACAGCATCCTTGTACTCATCATGCTTTGCTTTTAATATGATATGGGGCTTCGAATACCATTCTTTGAAATCACATCCATAATCATTGCGAACCCTAAGGTATAAACTGTCCTGCAGAAGGAAATCCGTATTGCAGACATAGCAGGCCCGGGGAATGGTATCATATTCAAGCATCGTAATGGGCTCAGCCTCACGTAAAAGCGTCGCAAAGGCCCCAGCCTTGATGTATCCCAGTTTCCCGGGCGTACCCACCCAGGGCATCCCCTGATATACAGGAACCAATAAGTCGCTCTTACATTGTTTGTCAGTAGCGGAAGGCTGTAGTTCCAGTTTCAGAATATCCAGGAGATGCTCATCCGTAAGCACCACATCACCCTTTACGAAAGGCCGGAAGTCCTCATCATAACAGGTTTCTTTACTCTTCTTCTCCCCCTCCTTCAGATAACGTTCGTAGCGAATGGTAAAAAAAGGGGCAATGCCCTGTATATGCTTCAAGTGCTGCACAGAATCCGGGAACTCAGCGCGCCACTGACCTCTATCCGTTATCATACACTCCTCCCAACGCTCTATATCATTATCTACTTCTGCAAGAAAATGGAAGCGTTTCTCCGCAGCTTCCTGGCGGGCATCAATTTCCGAATGCGAAGCGTTCTGATAATGATAGATGACAGTCATGGGAAAACAGAAGAGTATCTGGCAGATTACCATCTGCAGTACAATAAACAGACTGTAGCCACGGGTGAGTTTACGCGGCCCCTTACCCACCACCTCGCTTAGCGGCCGGGTAACCACCTTACGGACAGAATAGGCAGCAATAAGAGCCGTAACAACAAACACCGCCAAGGAAAGCCACAGTTCCGTGGCATAAATACGCGGCAAATCTACTGACAGGAATCCACCCGAGCTCATGCTGCGCAGAATAGGTTCAGAGGCTCCGGCCAGCCAATAGGTAAACAGCAGGGTAAGCGGGGTTATAAACAAGAAGATGATAGCCACCTCCCATATCAGCATCCCGAAGAGCTGCCCCTGATGTGCGCCCAAACACTGGCGCAGCCCTATTTCGCGCTGACGAAGACGGAATAGCTGAATCTGCATTTTCAGGAAGCCGAACAAACCGATGAACAAGACACTTCCGCCCATGAGCAGCACAAGAAGAAATCCTTGTATAACCGAACCGCTCTTCTTGGCGAGGAACTTAACCTCATATTCGGGAAGCACCTTATGCAGGTCCCTCTTCAGGTCTGCCTCAGTTTTCCCCTTTGCCAGAATGATATGAAGTTGTGGCATACCGTAACCTCCATCCCATGAGGCATCAGACTCTTTCAGCTGGTCGGTAACAACAAACATCCGGTCTTCGCAGAGGAACCAGTCCCCCATATCCACAACGTCAAGGACAACGTTACGGGTAGAATCAACACAATGATGGGAATACGGGTTACTCCTGTCAATCGTAAAGCCTATGGGGTTCACCTCCAGGCCGAAGGTACGCTCCAGCATACCCTTGGTCATAATCATATCGCCAGGCTTCAGTACAGGAATGCGCTTGCCCGTAATGGCCGACCGCAATCCCAGGTAGTGCAGATGTTCCGGACTGATCCAACTCCATTCCGTGGAAACCCGGTAATGTTTTCCCTTAGGATTGACAAAGGTAGTAACAGTATTGCAGGCGACCATGTTAATGTCTATAAATTCGATGCTGGGAAGGTGACGGCCTTCAATACGCTGCAGAAGGTCTGGTGTTATATACAAGTGGCTATTCTGCTTGGAAAAGGACACAATAGTCCGTCGGTTGTCTCCAATTTCCTGCATACCGGTCTTCCACGTTCTGTACGTATAGATAAATGTCATGCTGAAGACAACCATGCCCACCGCCAGGCAGAGGACAGAGATGATGTTCTGCACCTTGTACTTCACAAGATTGCGCCAGGCAGTCCTGATGTTGTGCATTTTTAATTCAAAATTCATAATTCTCGATTCTTAATTGGTTTTCTGACGCAAAAATACGACGAATAATAATTCTTCACTCTTCATTCTTCACTCTTCATTCAAATATGTCCAAACATTAGACACACTTGTGTCCAATTATTTGACACTCTTTAGTAGTTTCCTCCCTTCTCGGGACAAAAATTAAGAATGAAGAGTGAAGAAAGAAGAATTAATACACTATCTTTGCACTCAAATAAATGGTAAATGTAAGGTGAAATACGGAACAATACTTGTCATAGACGACAACCCAGCCATCCTGACGGCCGTGAAGATTTGTTTAGCTGGTACGTTTGAACGTGTTGTAACCCTCGATTCGCCAGAGAAAGCGTTGGTGACCATTGCTCAGGAGAATCCTGCCGCCATCCTGCTGGATATGAACTTCTCTCTAGGCGTAAACTCCGGGCAAGAGGGTATGATGTGGCTCTCGGCCATTCATCGCAAGTTCCCTGACATCCCCATTGTGCTCATCACAGCCTACGCCGATGTTAAGTTAGCTGTACGTGCATTAAAGAATGGCGCAGCCGACTTTGTGACCAAGCCGTGGGACAACGACGAGCTTATCCGTGTACTGAAAGACGCCATCGATAAGGCAGGCGAGATAGTTCCGCTTGAACAGTTGGAAACGGAACATGTGCGCAAAGTGCTGAACAAATGTGATGGCAACATGAAGAAAGCTGCCGACCTTCTGGGCATCAGCCGACAGACATTATATAATAAGGTGAAAAATGAAAAGTGAAGAGTGAAGAATGAAGAGTGAAGAATTTGCTACCGCCATTATTATAGTTTGTCTTGTTGTTGCCATTGCCGCCATAGCTGCTTTGGTATATTGGTATCGGCATCAGCGTCTGCTCCGAGAGCGGGCTGAGATTATGTGCGATGCTATCAGGCACAGGGATTTCTCGTTCCGCCTGCCTACGCGAGGACTATTCTTTGGAGAAAAGGCATTGCAGGAGGCACTTAACGACATGGGGCAGGAGGTGCAGAAACTGGTGGCACATAGCGAGGTGGAATCCTGGCAGAAGCTGACCCGCGTGCTGACGCACGAGATTATGAATGCCACCACTCCTATTCAGAGTATCAGTCAGGCATACCTGAAAAGTCGCGAGATACAGGGTTCCCCCTTCGAGGAAGGCATACGTGCCATCAGCGATACCAGCGCGGGATTAGCCACTTTTGTAGAAAGCTATCGCAAACTTACACAGTTGCAGGAGCCTGTGATAGCGGATGTAAATATGCTGGGATTCTGCAAACAGATAGCTACGCTCTACCCCACTCTACAATGGGATATTGACATCCCTGCCGACCTGACTCTACAAGCCGACGAGAACCTTCTGCGTCAAGTTTTCATTAATCTGACAAAGAATGCCATAGAGGCTGAAGCAGGAAAAATAGGCATTAAAGCCCCCTCCACCTCCCCCTTTGGGGGAGTGTTGTATATGGCCAACGATGGTCATGTAATCCCCCTGGATGTAGCGCAGGAGATATTTATCCCCTTCTTTACCACCAAGCAGACGGGAACAGGTATCGGCCTCTCCCTTTCCCGCCAGATCCTGATGAAACAAGGCATGACAATAAGCCTCGCCGAGAATCCCCTACGAGGCTATAACGTCACCTTTGTTATCGAAAGGAACTGACCTTATTCCTTCTTTTTAATCGTTTTATATTCGAGGATAAAAAGAGTTTGTCCTGATGATAAATTCTTTTCTTACTGATGCATAAATAAGAAATCCCTGAAAGAAAATTATTCTCACATCGAGAGAATAAATTTCCTTGCCAAAAGAAAGAAGTATTTTCCGAGGTCTGAAACTCTTTTCCTTCGGCAACGCTCGCCTTTTTTATAGGCTTAACAATAAAAACTCCCACGTTTCACAACGCAGGAGCCATTTGGTACCATCTTGTTATTAACTTAAAACCAATCTGATGCGATTCAATTCTCGCGTCTGTTTTCTCTTTTGGCAACCCACCCTTTCATCTTACTAAGGATGGATTTCCTGTTCATATATTATTCGATATTAAGTGTATTTTGTGTTTCTGATTTTTATGTACCTCCACTTATTATAACGCAGAAAAAACAAAAATGTAACAGACGGGAAGTGTTAAATAAACTTAAAGCCCCCACGTGTACTAAGCGCAGGAGCTTTAAGGTACTGATATTCTTAACTTTATTGTTAAATCTAAAAACCTTTATTTTTTCTTAGGCCCCATCCCCTTGAAGTATATCTTCTCGCCGTTGACGAAAGATTTGAGGGAAGAGAATTCCTTAGGGAAGAACAGGCTTCCTTTAGTATTGAGGAGGAGAAAGTAATAGCCCTTTTCATCTGCTCCAATGTAAACGAAGTTCTGAATTCCATCTTTGTTCCGTGTTATTGTCCTGATCATCTCCTGATCGTAACGAGGCCAATAGTTTGGGGAGTTGAAAAAAGTGTTATACTTATATTCATACGTCTGCTCGGGATGAAGGAGAACATATTTCAGAGTAGCGGCATCAACATCCTTAAGTACCTGTTCTGCAAAGGATTTTTGGTCAGAAGGAATGAAGAAGAGAGTGCCATTAGTCTCGCCTACTGCAAGCGCATCGAATTTATTATAGTATATAATGGAATAATCATCTATATTTGAACCTCGTGCTTTCCTTGCAAAGTCTTCATCTTGCGACCATTTAAACTTTCGCTGACTGATTCCCTTCTGACTAAGAATAGGCATGATGCTTTGCAGGTATAGATCCCAGTCGAAGCACACAGGTTCATACTTCTTCGCGGTTGCGGGCACCAAGGATGCTGGCAGAGGCTCTACCTTTGAATATTCGATATGTCCCCACCCTTCAAAATGTTTACCGCAAAACTTTTGATTAGTTTCGTAACTAAAGGTAATGGTCTCTGGGCCGAGTTCACGGCTATAAACCTGGCAATCCTGAAGGCTATCATACGTTATACGATGTTCTGGTCCTCGATTCAGGCAAATGGAATAGCGGACAGTATCTATGCCCAACTGATGCTTCTCGAAATGATAACTCTCTACCGTACAGGGCAAGGTTGAGATGGAATCGAGAGCGTGATGGACACAATACAGCAGACGTTCTTTTTTCTCATAATTCAACATTCCAGTCACCACCTCAGGAACTGCAGAGAGAGCGTTCCATAATGAATCTGTGTAATCATGTTCCCGACCGCAGGCTCTTTTGGAACAAAAGTCGTTAGTTCCCGCGTTTGCGTACACAATGGTTTCTGTCTGATGCTTGCCATAATTCGCCCGAATTTTTCTGACTTGATTAGGCATGATGGCTTCCATTTTTCTGAACATGTCATCAAGTATTCCTGCATTCTGGGCAGATACATTCATCAAATTGACGGTCAGTAACGATATAATGATAAAACGTTTCATATTTTCTTTTCTTTAGTATTCTACATATTGTTGTTCTGTTTTAATTTGCTGATTGAGCATTGCCACATATTGTGTCACCTGCTCGCCTCGCTCACGGATTTCCTGTGTTTGGGTAGCATAAGAAGAAGTAGAAGGTTTCCTCATTTTATCAAGAAACTCTTGATAAGCTGCTTCTGTAGGAAACTCTTCAACGGTTTCTGCTTCTGCCAGCAAAGGCTCTTCCTGAGGTTCCTGGGGAACAACTCGCTTTCGCTTAGGAGTCCTTTTGGGCTTAACAACAGTAGGCTGTTGAGAGGCCCCCTCCATCTCCCCCTTTAGGGGAGTGCTGAGCTGAGAGTCAGCTATTGGCTCTTGGCTGTTAACCACAGGTTCCTCTAAGGCGAGGGGCTGTTGTTCCTCTGCCTCTCTGGGTGGAGCTAAGAAAATGGCAACAAAGCCAGCCACACAAGCAGCAACAGCAAATGGCCAGAACTTTAACCCCCTCTCCCTTTGGAGAGGGCGGGGGGTGAGGTTTCTCCTATCGAACTCCGCTTCGGCATTATCCAATTCCTGAGCTGAGGGCAACTCCCACGAATGCTGCTCCATAGGATGACGGCCTTGCAGGTAATCCTCTATGATTTGTTTCTTATCCATCTATGTATCCTCCTTCTTTCAATAGTTTGTAAATATGGCCTCTGGCGTGACTGAGCATTGTGCTAACCGACCGCACGTTAATCTCCGTAATGGCAGAAATCTCTGCTGTCTGCATTCCTGCTTCGGCAAACAGACGCCACAGGCGGGCTTCCGACTTTGGGAGCGTACCAGCTGCCCTGCGAATGGCTTCCGAGAGTTCATCACCTTCCATCGGTTGTCCGTTTTGTGCCATCGGGTGCGTCGCCTCCTGTGCTAGGCTGAGTGATGTGTGAGGCCTGCTCTGCTCTCTGCGCCAAGTATTGATACATTCATACTTAGCAACCCTTACGGTCAGCCTTTCAGCCTCTTCTGCTGAAGTCAAGCCCTCCCATGCTTTCCATAGTCGGATGAGTGTTTCCTGCGCCACATCCTCTGCCTCTTCCTCGGAGGCAAAGAACGAATGGGCAACAGTCATTGCCCTTCCTCGCAATTGGGGTGCTAATCTTATGAACTCTTTTTGTTCCATACACCTTTATAACGTAGCGGAAAGGACAATGTCAAGTGAAATTAAAGGTTTTTAACATTCAAACAAACAATTGTCTAGTACACAAAAATAGTTACTTTTTCGAGAGAAAACAACATTGTTAGTAATTATCTGTTCAAAAAGTGACTATTTTACAACAAAAATTGCACAGTTATCCAAGTTTTTCCTTGTTTTCTGTGCAGTTTCTTATAACTTTAATTTACTCCTTCTTTCCCAGCAGGTAGAGTTTGCCGCTCTTGCGGC